>Ga0068714_10006303_pt1 | contig 12144 bp, 9 predicted proteins | sample MTBNYHSulfiMetaG_FD_62988 | JGI IMG/M metagenome (GOLD analysis project Ga0068714, IMG submission 62988) | Enrichment culture microbial communities from rom New York Harbor, USA that are MTBE-degrading - MTBE-NYH (New York Harbor Sulfidogenic)... | ecosystem: Environmental > Aquatic > Marine >... | reverse complement strand
CCAAACGCCGCCACTCGTCAATCGGCTACAGGTCCCCGGCCGATTACGAGCTAAACACAAATGCGGCTTAACTCCGTGTCCATTATTTCGGGGGAAGATCACTCCACGACCCCTGGCCTGAGCAGGCCGAGGCGGTCAAGGCCTGGATGGATAAGGGGCGACAAGGGTTGATTGTCATGCCCACCGGCACGGGGAAGACCGAGGTCGCCCTGGAAATCATGAACCAGACGGCCGTCTCGACCCTGATCGTCTCTCCGGTCAGGGACCTAATGTATCAGTGGCATCGTGGGATCCTGTCCGGTCTGGGCTATGACGCCGGGATCATCGGAGACAATACCCATAACCTCAAGGCTGTCACGGTCACAACCTATGACAGCGCCTGCATCCACATGCAGAACCTGGGTGACAGGTTCGGGCTGATCATCTTCGATGAGTGCCACCATCTGCCTGGAAACCTGCGAAGGGAGGCGGCCTTGATGTCCGCCGCTCCCATGAGGCTTGGCCTGACCGCCACCCTGGAACGGGCCGACGGCCGGCATGTGGACTTACTCAAACTGATAGGGCCGCTCGGTTTTGAGATGCCCCTTGAGAAGGCCAAGGGGACCACCCTGGCCGAGTATGAGACCTTTCGTATTCCGGTCCACCTGGGTGATGAAGAGCAAAGACTCTACGATCACCTCTCAAGCCAGGTCCGGGAGTTCATCTACCACAAACGTAAGGGTACGAAGGGCTACTCCTGGCAGGACCTGTGCGCCGAATCGGGCCGTGATCCAGAGGCCAGGAAGATTCAGAAGGCCTACTTCGCCAAGCAGGCCATCGAGGACCGGGCCCAGGAAAAACTTCGGGTCCTGGAGGATATCTTCCGGCTCCATCCGGGCAGCCGGACCATTATCTTCACCGGGACCAACGCTATGGCCCGGGAAGTCTCCCTCCGGTTCCTGATCCCCTGTCTGCTCAACCACTGCCGCAAGAAGGAGCGGCTGGAGATCCTGAACGGATTCGCCAAAGGGGACTACCCGGCCATAGTGGCCAACAGGGTCCTGGACGAGGGGGTGGATATACCCAAGGCAAAGGTGGCCGTGGTCATCGGCGGCCAGACCTCCACCCGCCAGGCTATACAGAGATTAGGCAGATTGTTACGGAGATCTGGAAAGGAAAAGGCGGTCCTTTACGAGGTCGTCTGCCAGGACACCAAGGAGGAGGAGCGCTCCCGCAAGCGCCGCCGGACAGATGCTTACCAGGGAACACGCTATCGCCGAATATAGGGGCGGCCGGATCATCCCGGACCAGCTTCTATCTAAAAAGCACGCCCACTATCACGGCCTTGCTCAGAGAATGCTAGAGGTCTATGAAAACGGTACCGGCCTGACCAGAAGGGAGCTTCACAACCGGATTAAGAAGATATTCGAGGGTGAAGATGACTGTCCGACCCGCCGCATCGAGGCCTTCTGCAAGCTCCTGGACGATGTCTCAATCTATCCCAACGACGGCGGCCAAGCTGCGGCAAAAGATCTTCCGCTTGGCAGCCAAGCACCATCCCCTGGTAGAAACCCCCAACCGGTTGTTCGATTCCGAGGGAGAGAGGGTCAAGGCCCAAATAGCGGCTGAGCTGAAACGGACCTGGCCGGATTTAGAGGAGGAGCTGTTCGCGGATGTAAAGGAGTTTCACCGCCTGATCTCCTTTGAGGGCTACCCAGATTCCAGGGCCTTGCTCTCCCGTTACAACGTAGCTCAGGTCCAGGCGGCCCTTTACCTGGCTATAAGGATGACCATAACCGCCAGCCAGGACTTCAAGACCATTCTCCGCCACGCCAAGCTGGCCGGGCTGCTCCACAGGATAGCCAGGCTTAGTCCTGATATATACCGGATCGAGCTTGACGGCCCGGCTTCGCTCCTTCGACAGACAAGGCTCTACGGGGTCAACATGGCCCGTTTTCTGCCCAAGCTGCTGGCCTGCCAGGGCTGGGAGATGGAGGCTCTGATTCGGACGCCCCGCAAAGGAAAGCATGTCCGGCTGAAGCTTAGTCCGGAGGATGGCCTGCAATCATACCTGGACCCACCCGAGGATTTCGACTCGGGTGTGGAAGAAGCCTTTGCCCAGAAATGGGGCGATCAAAAAAGAGAGGGCTGGTCCTTGATCCGGGAGGGCGGGATCATGCACCGAGGCCAGAAGGTCTTTGTCCCTGATTTTGTCTTCAGACACGAGGACGGCCGGGAGATACCCATGGAGGTGATCGGTTTCTGGACTACGGAGTATCTCCAGGAAAAGGTAGAGACCCTACGCCTCTTCCGGGATCAACCGATCCTTCTGGCTGTAGGCCAAGCCGGGGCCAAACGGATATCCGGCCTTCCTAAAGAGACCATCTTTTTCAAGGAATCCCTGATAGTAAAACATGTGTTATCCGGATTGAAGGAAGTTTCAGACTGATATAATCCCCGTCCCCCTTTCCTTTAATCTTCTGCGTTAAGCTCACCCTATCCAATACCCTACCAAGGTCTGGCGCTGTTCGAACTGAAGTCGCGAATGCCGGCCGTAGGACAATCCATCCTCTGAACCTTAACTTTTCCCCTCCCTGCCCGACGTACCCCATAGAAGCCAGAGAAACGAAACACTGGCAACCTCACTTTGCCCCGAATGGCTTGATAGGCAGGTGAGGCCAACAGAAAAAACCGTGGCCAAGTTTAGTTTCTCTCAAAAACCCAGATAGGGAACCAAAGGCATCAACTACTCAAAGGCAAGGAGGCGGGATGAAAGACACGGGGTTGGGGGTCAAAGCGATCGTTATTCACCAGGGGCATGTTCTCTTCCTGATCAAACCCGATGGCAGTTTGGATTTCCCGGGTGGCCGGGTCGAAGCCGGAGAGACGCCAAGCCAGGCGATCAGGCGGGAGATTGAAGAAGAGACAGGGCTTGAAGCAAAAATCCTGACCGCAACCGGGTCTTGGCCCCACGTCACCAGCTCGAACAAAGTGGTTCAAATCTCCAGCTTTGTCTGCAAGCTCACCGGCGGTCAATTCCGCCTCAGTGAGGAACATATCGGTCATTTCTGGCTCAACCTGGAAGAGTTCGGCGGATTGATCCTATCCCATGAAGCCGTAGCCGAAGTCATCAACAGAATGCGCGTGGCATGACAAAACATGAAACGGGGACGGCAATCAACGGGGAGGTGACCATGAGCAGGACTTATCGCGATCCTCGAGATTATATTGAATATGATCCGCCAGAATTTAGAATCAGAATCCGTTGCGGTTTGCTTCCGAGTCCTATCGGTGGCCCATTGGATCCCTTTTCTGAAAATTATGGATTGAAAGGAAAAAGGGCTATCAAGCGGCTTTATTCCCATATGAGGCGCCGTCAGGGTAAAGCCGTTATTCGAAACGAGATCAGGATGATGCATGACCTGCCTCCTTATCAGAAAGGATAGGAGAGTTCATGGAAAGCCCGAGCCTAACACGGATACGAGTTAAATCATGAACAGGTTAATCCTGGGAAAGGTTTCGTGGGTGGCACTGTTTGTTGCCCTGGTCCTGGTTGCAGAAACCGCCCAGGCAGGTGTCCCCATCCGCCTGCCTGATCCTGATAATGCCTTGTTCGCCGCAATCGTTGTGGCCTGCGGGGCCTTTCTCTCCCTCCTGACCGGGCAGATGCCGATTCCGTTCTTCGGGGTCATCATCCTGATCTGCGGTGGTTTCGTGGTCGCCTCTAATCGAGGCTGGAACCAACTCTGGGCCTGGGTCATGAACTTTGGAGAGTTCTTTCTCTGGTGGGTGGCCCTGCCTGCGTTCGGGGTCCTGCTAATCATCGGCCTCTTCAGGTTGGCTACAGGACGGGACGGATACAGCCGTACCCCCTACGTAAGCCCCAGGCCTGTTCCAAGACCCCGGCCCATACCGCCAATGAGTTACCAACCGCCGATCCCTGCTCCGACCATCAGCCCGGGCCCTATCTCCCAGGTTCTCTACCACGGCACTCCGACCGTTGAGAACGCCAGAAGTATCTGCCAGGGAACGGGGACCTGGGTCGTCGGGACCGGTAACGTCTATGGCACAGGAGTCTACCTGGCCAATAGAAGCACGGCCAGTGGCTATGCCGGTCATGCCGGCGCGATCGTGGAGGTCTATCTCTCTGCTCTCGGCTCACAGGTGGTGGACTACAACCAGGTGACCGGCTCCAGGGAGTTCAACTCCTGGCGGATCCGGAATTCCAACGGGAACCAAGGCGACGCCCTGGCCGCCTACGTGACCGAGGTTGTCGGCAAGAGGTTTCTCAAAGCTCCTGGAGGAATCTTCGTGGTTCTCATGAATCCGGTCTATCGGAACAACCTTATCTCCTTTGAAGGGCTGACGGTCAGGGGCGCCTACGACCTCAGAGGCAATCGGATCTGCTGAGTGGGGAGGGGGGAAATGACAGACCAGGACCTCAGTTCAACTGGGCGGGTCTTTTACCACGGCACCAAGAATATCCAGAACGCGCTCAGCATCAGCCAGGGAACCGGCACGTGGAAGGTCGGCTGGAGATCTAATTATGGCACCGGAATCTACTTCGGAGACAGGACAACAGCCCTGAGCTACACCGGTTGGTCAGGAGTTTTGATCAAGCTTCTCCTGACCGTTCCCGAGAATCAGATCCCGGCCTACCACGAAATCATCTGGTCCAAGGAGTACAAGCAATGGCAGAGACAGCATCGGGAGTACTGGAAAACACGGGACAAGGTGGCGGTGTATGTGACCGAGGTCCTAAAGAAGAGGTTCATTAAGGTACGCAGGGGCTCCTATGCCGCCCTTGTCCACCCAGCCTACAAGAAAAAGTTTGTCACCTTCCAGGGGCTCTATGTCCTGGGAATCTTCGATCGAAGAGGAAATCAGATTCATTGATGAAGGAGAAAAACGATGTGCAATTGGCGTGATGAAGCAAGGAACCAGTCCAACAGTTTGAGGAATGCACCTATTGAGAGGTCTTTCCCGGTGGAGTTCATCAAACATCGACCGCCAAGTACAGTCATCCCTGGTCACTGTCTCAAGTGCGGAAAACCTCTTGAGCATTGGGAGATGTATCCCACTGGGCATCCGCCGCGCTACATGTGTAAGATCTGCTACCAGGAGAGTGCTTATGGCGATACCGACCACTGCCTCTGGTGCGGAAAGCTCTTACCTCAGAACCAGATTAGCCAGAGGAAAAGAAACCCCCGTGAGCTGAAGTACGCCTTCTGCCAGGGCCCCTGCCTCGATTATCACAAGGTCCTGGCCGGGCTGGTTCTGGGAGTGCCTTTTGTGATCGAGGCCGAGATTTATCCTGCCCTTCCTTACCCCGACAATCCAAGTCAGGGAGGGAGTCATACCTCGGGCCGCCCCCACGGTCGGTATCTGCCTGGTCCGGAGCAAAGGAGCAAGCCGAAACAGATCCCCGGACCCAAGCCGATCTACCTGCCATATCCTATCAACCATCGTTGACCTTACTGCCACCAGGAGTCCAAGGTGAGTAGGGCTCCTGGTGGAACATTATTATTGCATGCTTCATTGTTGCTCTGACCTAGTATCGAAACTGGCTCTACGGCCAGAAACCTTAACATTCAAATCTGGCCCGACTACCGCTAGGACTGGTCTCGACCAGCAGCCGGGCGGGGATCCGCTCCTTGAGATCAGAGACATGGGAAATCACCCCAACCAAGCGCCCCCCTTGTTGGAGTTCCAGAAGGCATTCAAGTGCCTGGTCCAGCGAATCGCTGTCCAGCGAGCCAAAGCCTTCATCTACGAAAATGGTGTTTAACCGCCTGCCACCGGCGTGGCTCTGCACCACGTCAGCCAGTCCTAGGGCAAGGGCAAGCGATGCCATGAAACCCTCGCCACCAGACAAGGTGGCAACTGGCCTCTCAGTCCCGCTGTAAGCATCCAGGACCTCCAAATCCAGGCCAGCGGCTGAACGGCGGTCTGCCACCTCATGTGACCGTTGCAGGCGGAAGCGGCCCCGGCTCATTATGCCCAGACGCTGAGAGGCGACTTCCAGCACCTCATCCAAGAGGGTACCCAACACGAACCGCTCGAAGGTGAGGTTGAGGCGGTTCTGGCCGGACGCTGTCTTGGAGAGCTGGCCCGTCACTGAGTATAGGTCTTGCAGCTTCTGGAGTCGCTCCTCCAGCTGGCTCCACTTATCCCAAAGCTTATCCAGCTGGGTTAGCTCGTCCTCATACCTGGTTTGCTCCTCCACCGCCTTCTGAAGCAACAAACCAGTCTGATCTGTTGCCCGCTCCAAGGCAGGAAGGTTTGGCCGTTCGAGTCCCTTGCTGGCCTTTTGTGCTCGGAGTAGGCGGGCACTTGCTGCCTCGCGGGCCTGGTCATGCCTTTGGATGGCCGCTTCAATTTGGTCAATCTGAGCGACGAGAGACCGGACCTCTTCATATTCGTCTATGGATTTAAAGCCGGCCTTCTCCAGGGCCTCCCCAAATGCTTTTTCCTGGAGCTTGTATTTTTTTTGGGTTTCGGTGGCATGTTTCTGAGCTGCCTTTAGGCTGGCCGCGGCCGAAGCCTGCTTGTTGGATGACTCCTGGGCCTCGGATTGACCCTTTTCATAGGCCTTGATTAGGTCCTCACGCAGTTTCGTGGCCTTCACAAGAGCCTTTTGCATAGCACCATCCGCACGAAGGTCCTCGGGCACTTCCTTTTCTTTGTCAACTACCAGGGCCTGCAGGCTGCCGGCATCCTTTTCAGCTTGTTGGGCCTCCAGGGCCAACTCTTCCAACTGGGTTTCGGTCTCCCCTCGCTGTTTAGACAGGGCTTGGAGCTGTTTCTCAAGTTGATCTAACTCTGCTGCCGCCTTGGCGGCATCTTGCTTCTCGACTCCGACCAGCTTCAGCTCTGCCTCCAGGGTCTCTATGGGGATGTCTGCCCGCTCTTCCAGGTTCTGGCGCAGGCTTGAGACTGTGGCCTCAAGGCCAGCGACTTCGTTGGCCAGCTTGCTCTCTGCGTCCCGGACCTCCTCCAACCCCTCTTCCAAGGAAACCAATAGCTCCTGCGAAGCCTCGATCTCAGGCTGTCCAGGTAGTGCCTCTTGCGAAACAGCAGGGTAGGGGTGTTCCAGGGAGCCACACACGGGGCAGGGTTGTCCTTCCTTCAAAACCTGGGCCAGAATAGCGGCTTGGCCTTGTGTCCAAGAAGCCTGGAGCTCGCTCAGACGTTTCTTTTGTTGTTCAACCTTCTTCTGAGCCGCAATCCTGGCTGCCTGTTTCTTGGCATGGTCCTTTTGGCCAGACTCCAGTTCCAGGACCTTGGCCTCCAGCTCCTTGCGGCGTGTTAAAGACCTTTCCAGATCAGCATGCCTTAGTTTCAACTCCTCCAGGCGTCCGGCTTTGTTCCGGAGGTCTCCCTGTTTTCGCTCACCGTCCTCGATGCCCTCTTTGATGCTTGTCAGCACCCCCTTGGCCTTGTCGCGTGCTTTGGCTGACTCCTTGGCCTTCTTTTGGCCCAGCACCAGCTTCTTGCGCAAGGCGGCCACCTCCTCCACAACCCCGGAAAGTCGTTGGAGTCGGTCAACCTCCATTCGGGCCTGCTCACGCTCCGGTTCTTTTCCTCGCTCCTCCTTGAGCCAGGCCTGGGCCTCTTTGGAATTGTTTTCAGCCTGAGCAGCCGCTACCTGGGCCTTTTCCAGTTCGGATCGCGCCTCCTCGTCCTCAGCCTTCCGCGCTGCCAGGTTCTTTGACGGTTCCTCAAGCCTCTCGGCGGCCCGGGCCAACCTCAGCTCTTCCTTGCGTTTGGTTTGCTCGGGCTCCAGCTTGGTAATCTTATCCAGCTCCTCTTGGGCCTCCTCCAGTTCCTTAAACCGCGCTTCCGCCTTCTGACCTTCCTGAAGGGCCTTGTTGGCTACCTTTTGCTGTGCCGCGGCTGCTTTCCGTTTTTTCCCCGCCTCCTTGAGCTGCTTGCCCTTGTCCTTTCGCTTTTTCTCCAGTTCTCCCGGCTCCTGGACTTCAGCTTGGTGGAGGAGGGCCTCGCGGGTTTCACGCAGCCCCCTCATCTCGCCTTCCATGTTCTTGGCCTTTTCCTTGAGCGCCTCCTCAACCCTTCGGTAAACCTCGCTCTGGAAAATGGTCTGGAGGATGGCCTGGCGGTCGGTACTGTTGGCCGATAGCAGCCGCCTGAACTGGCCCTGGGGCAGGACCACCACCTGCCGGAATTGGTCGGCAGTGAACCCAAGGCGTTCCGTCAGTTCCTGGGTGACCTCACTGGCCCTGGTGGCCAGGACCTGGCCTTCTTCATCGTCATCAGCCAAACCGGAGCGGTCCCACAAGGTGGCTTTGTGGGTCCTGGTTGTGAATCCCTCCCCCCGCATTTTGGGGAGGTCCTGGGTCGGGCTGCGCCAAACTCGGTACCTTTTGTTGCCCAGCTCAAAATCGAACACCACCTCTGTCGTGACCTCCGGTGCGGCCAAATGGGAGCGCAGCTCATCGGCCTTGCGCTCTGCACCGGAGCTCTCTCCGTAAAGGGCGAAACAGACAGCATCCAGGACCGAGGTTTTGCCCGCCCCGGTGGGGCCATGGATCAGGAACAGACTCCGGTCGCCAAGTTCCCGGAAATCAATGACCTGTGCCTTGGGGTAAGGCCCAAAAGCCCTCATGACCAATTGGATCGGCTTCATGGAGAGGCCTCCCGGTCCTGGACCAGCAAGTCACCCAAAACCCCGGTCAGGGTTGATTGTTCCTTTTCGGTGAGGCTTCGCTCCTCCACATGTTCAAAAAAAGCCCCGAACAGCTCGGCTGTGCTCATCTTGCGGTAGTCCAACTGCTCACCACCTTCTGCGCCAGCCAGGCGAAGCGCCGTACGCTCCAGGTGCAGCACATTCGGGTAGGCCTGGCGCAACTGGCCCATGGGATCGAACAATGCCCCGGTGTCGGTGAGACGGACTAGGAGATAGTCCTCGGGATCTACGCCGCGGGGCAGGTCGGCTAAAAGGCCTTTCAGGGTGCCTTCCACTACCCTGGTTTCATGAAGAGGCGATAGCGGCACTCGCTCAACCATGCACTTCCCCTGGGCGTCCATTTCCACCAGGGTGACCGATTTGTCGTGACCTGCCTCAGCGAATGAGTACTTGAGAATGGAACCCGCATACTGAATCGCTTTGGTTTCCACTGACTGGGGCCGATGCAGGTGACCAAGGGCCAGGTAATCGAAACCGGCAAGGATGTCGGCCGGGACCTGCTCTGCCCCTCCGACCGAAAGGGGCCTTTCCGAGTCACTGGCGGTCCCTCCCTGGACAAAAGCATGGGCCAATAGCACCGACCGTGCGCCGGCAGGGATTGCTTCCCTGGCCCGCTCAATCATGGCCCCCAGTGCTGCCTGGTGGTCGTTCAAATCGGGATTTTCAAGCACTTGTCGGGCAACGGCCGGCTCAACGTACGGTACGGGACAGAAAGCCACCGGGCCATGGTCGTCATTCAGGATCAGGGGCTTAACCTCCCGGCTGGGTAACCCAGACAGCGTCAAGCCACTCTCCCCAAGCAGTCGCGAGGCGAAACCCAACCGCTGGGGGCTGTCGTGGTTGCCAGCTATAAGCACCACCTTAAGCTTCAGGTCCAGAACCAGGCGTGACAGGATGTAGTCCAGTAACTCCACCGCCTCGGTGGGAGGCACCGAGCGATCATAGATGTCCCCGGAGATCAGCACCACCTCAACCCGGGCTTCCTTGGCCAAATCGACGACCTGCTCCAGAACATGGGCCTGGTCGTTAGTAAGGTGCAGGCCGTGGAAGATTCTTCCAAGGTGCCAGTCCGCTGTGTGGAGAAACCTCATGCAATTACCCCTATTTGCTTCAGGATCTGTTACTTAACTTTAACCAACTGAAACAATTGAAGCAATAAATAATTATCCAATATTACCTTTAAGTTACAATCGTTACCTGCCACCGGGCTCCTCTTTGAGCCAGGATTATTCCTATCCGCGCAGTTAACAGTCGATCGGTTAATTGTCGTCTGGTTTTCCTCTGCCAGCCGGTCCTACCCAGCCCCTGCATCCCCTCCCTAAACGAATAGTCGTGGACCTTGTCCCCCATTCCTTTCAACAGGGTAAGTCATCTCCCATTAGCCTTCCTTGGGATCAAATCAAGCAAATATCTTTTAGAATCCTTTTACCATCGATACAATATCAATTCACCAGATAATAAAATATTTTATTTAATCGAGAAAATCCTCGGCCATATTTACATATCCAAAATCCGGCGCTATTATCGATATAGACCATTTAAAGACGGACCGGGAGGTCAAGATGCCTGACATCAAGTATGTATGCATGTCCGACCTTCACCTCGGAGAGGAGGATAGCCTCCTCACCAACATAGACAAGGCCGGCCGGGCCAGGCTTGACAGGCCGAGCCCGGTCATGCGGAAGCTGTTCGAGTGCCTCAAGCTCCTTATAGATAAGAACGAGGACCAGAAGACCAGGCCTACTCTGATTCTCTGCGGTGACGTCCTTGAGCTCGCGCTGGCCTTCATGAACGAAGCCGGTGAAGTGTTCACCACCCTTGCCAGGCAAATCCTGGACATGGGAAAGGGCTACTTCGAGGAGATATATTTCATTCCCGGCAACCATGACCACCACCTTTGGGAGCTTGCCAGGGAAACCCAGTACGTGGAGTGGATCAAGAGGAGAGAAAAGGGAGAGGATCTGAAGCCGCCCTGGCACACCACCCACCTGTTCCAGGGGCCGGATCACGACATTGTCCCGTCCTACTTCCTGGACGGCCTCCTGAAGAGGCTAAGCAAGGATTCCGCCTACGAGGCTGCCAAGGACCTTGAGATCAAGGTCAGGTACCCGAACCTCGGGATTAGGAGGGAGCTGAAGGGGCCGGACGGCAACCCCAGCCAGAGAGTGGCGGTATTCACCCACGGCCACTATACAGAGAGCATCTACCAGGCCATGTCGATGCTGAAAGGCTGGCTCTTCCCGAACCTGCCCAAGGCTGCCTACCCAGAGATACTTGAGGCCGAGAACTTCGCCTGGCTCGATTTCTTCTGGTCAGCCCTCGGGAGATCAGGGTCTGACAGGAGCGTGGAAGCGGTCTATGAAAGCCTCCACTCAGACAGGAAGGTAAAGGAGATGGTCGAGAACCTCTCCAAGGGTGTTGCCGGTGCATTCGACCTCCCCGGGTGGGGGGATTTCATGGAGTCAAAGCTTGCCGAGTGGGCGATAAGCAAGGTGATGGCAAAGGCCAAGAAGCAGGAGCGGAAGCAAACCGGCTCAGCCCTTACCCAAGATTCAGAGAAAGGCCTCAGGGACTACCTGTCCGTGCCGCTGAAAAACCAGCTTCTGGATGAGAATGAAAACCGGATGCCGGATGAGGTGGTGTTCGTCTTCGGCCACACCCACAAGCCGTTTGCGCAGGACTTCAACGGCGTCGCTGACTATCCCAAGTGGATCGACGTTTACAACACGGGCGGCTGGGTGGTAGACAGCCCGGAGAGGCAGACAACCCACGGAGGGGCGGTGGTGCTTCTTGATGATAAGCTCAACGCTGCCTCAATGATCATGTACAAGGAGGAAGAGAGGGATGCCTACTACCGGGTATTTCCCGCGGAAGCGACCCATAGCACTGAGGCGACCAACGAGCTCTATAACAGAATTCGGGACATCCGCTATGCCGACGACAGGCCCTGGGACGAGTTCTCAAAGATCGTTGCGGAGGAGGTAGGCCTCAGGGCCGGATTTATCCAGAAAAGGCTGCAATCCTAACTCCGGGATGGGAGCTCCGTGGGCTTGGACGATCAAGACATGGAAGCTGAGGCCATCTTGCCCCATACGCGGTCATGGGCGGCGACAGGGACGGGGATGGAAAGCTTGCCCAGGACGATGAGGACGGTGCTCTGACCGTATTTTCGAGCAATTACCTTAGCAACATCGCCCACAGCACCACAATGCCTTCGACGGTCAGCCAGGAATCTGGTGGAAGCTGGAGCGTTGGGCCCAGGATGAGCTTTTAGACCGTTGCGGCAAAGAGGTCTGGTTCCTTGCCTTTTTGCTCCCACACCAGATGTCAGCGCATGGGGAAATCCAGGAGATGAAGACACATGGGCAAATTGGGGAAAAGTGACGCCCTGTGATTAGTAAGGGATTTGGTTTGGGGGCTGAAACTATCACCCACCCAGATGGGATAACTCAATTGGA
>Ga0068714_10006301_pt1 | contig 12145 bp, 21 predicted proteins | sample MTBNYHSulfiMetaG_FD_62988 | JGI IMG/M metagenome (GOLD analysis project Ga0068714, IMG submission 62988) | Enrichment culture microbial communities from rom New York Harbor, USA that are MTBE-degrading - MTBE-NYH (New York Harbor Sulfidogenic)... | ecosystem: Environmental > Aquatic > Marine >... | reverse complement strand
GTCACATCAAAGACTCCGTCCAAAAAGCCATTGTCCATAGAATTGCAACAACATCCTTAGAGATTGCCCAAGACCCTGCTACGACCACAAAGCCCAGAAAGTTCAATAAGACATCCACTTCGTTTGAAGAGGCGGTTTCTTGCCTGCCGAAATCAATGGTTTCCATGGGCGATTCTGTTACAATGACATTTTCTTTTATAGGGTTGCTTATACCGTCGGGAAAAGCGACAATTGCATGGAAGATGGCAGACCTGCCCGAGGCTTTCGACTGGCGTGGATATTTGAATAAAATCTACGGGCCATAGCCCAACAAACTAATCCTTCGAGTATGAGAGAATCAAAGCGAAACCAGGGAGGCAAGCAAACAAGAGGAACCAAAGACTCACAACATAAACTTACCGGCAACATAATGGGGTTAAAACTGCAATTCAAGGACATTCCAGGTTTCATCCGGAATCCTTCAACGCATGAGATTTACGGGCGTGTACTCAACTGCCGGCCTTTTGGTATGGATAACCCGGGGGACGTGCTATAATAAATAAAGTTTTTACTCCGATCCGTATAAGACCACATCATAGATGGCTGCTACGATGCAACTAATTGAAATCAAAAGTTTTTGCAGTCGTCATAAGAAAAGCCTGGGGTTGTTTTATGCCGACAGAAACCGAGGCTGCGGGGTCTTATACAGGTCCATACAATCTTTATCATTCCACTTCTGTACAACAGCTTTGGTTTAAAATCAAAAAGGTGTTAAAATGACAATAAACTACAATTTCGAGTGGGATCCCCTAAAGGCCCGCAAGAACCGGAACAAGCATGGGGTGGAGTTTGAAGAGGCAGCTACTATATTTAGAGACTCCAAGGCGCTTTCCATATTTGATTTGGACCATAGCGAAACTGAACACCGATGGATAACGATGGGTATTTCGGAGAAAGGAAGATTACTGATCGTGAACCATACTTTCCGAGAAGAAAGTAGAAAGGAGGTCACGATCAGAATTATTTCAAGCCGAAAAGCTACAAAAAATGAAACAAAAAAATACGGTGATTAAACATGAGAAAAGAATACGATTTTTCGAAAGGCGAAAGAGGCAAGTTTTATCGACCAGATATGAAACTTAATATTCCTATTTATCTTGATCGGGAAGTTTCAGCCTTTGTGGAGAAAATCGCTTCCAAGAAAGGAATGGATCGATCTTCAGTGGTTAATGATCTACTCAGGGGAGAGATAAAAATCGTTCAGGCAATGGAATAAATCGCCCCCGGCGAACGAGTGCGTGGAGTCGGACTCGCTACCCGGCGCTTAACACCGTCTTCGTTTACCGCTCACGCGTAGCGTTCCAAAGATCTCTACGGTATAACCGTAAATCCAGATGCTGCCGGTATGAGAGAATCAAAGCGAGACCAGTGAAGGAAGGAAACAAAAGGAACCAGAAACCCACAACATAAACAACCCCGCAACATAATGGGGTTTATTCTGCAATGTAGCGATTTAACAGCATACTGCAGGAACTCTTCAACACATGAGATTTACGGCCGTGTAATAGCCTGTTGCCTGTAAACTTTAGCGTTGGGCCGATATAATCACGCTTGACGTTATTCACGAGCTTCGTTATTATCTAAAAAATGATCAAATCATTTAAATGTGGATACACCGAGGCGCTCTCGAAAGGCCATAGGGTAAAAAAATTTGTCAATATTGGCAAGGTCGCCCGTCGAAAACTCAGGCAGCTCGAAATCGCTAATTGTCTTGAGGACTTGAGGGTTCCACCCGGCAATTACCTTAAGGTGCTCAAAGGCAGTCGTGCCGGTCAATACAGCATTCGCATCAATGATCAATGGCGGATCTGCTTTTATTGGTTGAATGGATTCGCAGAAGACGTTGAAATCGTTGATTATCATTAAGGAGTGTGCATCATGAAAAAATATGATCCGATAACACCAGGTGAAATCCTGTTAGAAGAATTTCTCAGACCCATGGGGCTGAGCCAGTATCGTTTGGCCAAGGAAATTGGGGTGCCTGCACAGCGTATCAGTGAAATTATTTTAGGTAAACGGGGAGTTACAGCTGATACGGATTTGCGGTTGTGTCGATTTTTTGGCCTCTCCAACGGCTATTGGCTGCGGGCACAGGCTGCTTATGATACCGAAGTTGCAGAACGTAACATAGGTCCCCTACTTAAAAACATTAAACCTTGGTCAGAGCATGCGGCCCAACAAGGCTAATTCGGCCGATGCAAAAAGCCGAGCGGCTGATTTGCAGCCTTCGCATGAGGCTAGAGATAATGCGCTCCATCCTTGATATCGACCTCGACTACTTCAATAGGATGCCTGACGCCGGCGACCAGCTTCAGGGTCTTCTTCAGTGGGCAGCCTGTTCGGTGACCATAGTTGTCAACCGACACCATCACGCATTTGCTCGATGGAAGAAGCGATGGCAGGCCGACGGCGTTTCGCCAACTCACATTCTTCACGTTGACGAACATCACGACATGATGGACCAGCGACAGCAGACCAACATCGGTAACTTCATGTTCCATGCAATGCGCATCTGGCCTGAGTGCCGAGTCCATTGGCTGGTGCAGCATGCGATCGACTCGCCAGCCATGTGGATAGATGAAGATACGTGGGAGAGGTTCCGCCACCGATTTACGCAAGGTCCTCGTCGGCCCACTACCTGGCCGAAACCCCATCTTGTGTCCGTATGCACGAGTCCTGAATTCGTTAACGCGGACTTGGCGCTAGAATTGATGGAGGTGGTCGCGGAATTCAGATGCGATCCGCACAAGAGGAGAGTTCTGAACAAGGCCAATGCAGGGGGATCTCGTACCTTGCGTACCTGATTGCTACGTTCAATGATTGTTCTGGAATACGAGCCGACTCAGACCCAGGTAAAAGTGCACACCAATAACTTACTTAACGGACGCATTCTGAAATTAGGATTTTTGGGATTTTTGATTGACTCGGGTGACGTTGCGTGTGTATGGGGTTTATTCTGGAATCGTAGTGGTTTCCAGGATTCAGCCGGAATCATACAGATAATCTTTAGCGTTCTCTGTAAGAAATAAGATCTGCTGCTCTCTCATAATTATTGACATGTGTAACCCTTTCGGTTACAATACATCTAATGATTAAATCATTCAAGCATAAAGGTCTCGAAGAATTTTTCTACACTGGAAACAAAAAGGGTATAAGACCTGAACACGGTGGAAGGCTTGAATTAATTCTAGACCGGCTAAATGCAGCCAATGAAGTGAAGGATATGAATTATCCTGGTTCAAATCTTCATAAATTAACAGGGAATAAAAAGGATCAATATGCTGTTAAGGTCTCCGGTAACTGGAGAATATTTTTCAAGTTTATCGACGGTGACGCCTATATAGTTGACTATGATGATTATCACTAGCGAGGTACAAACATGAATAAAATAAAACGTAAACCAATACATCCAGGGAAGATAATCCAAGAACATTATCTGAAACCATTGTCCATAACGGTGACAGAAATGGCTTCCACGCTCGGAGTGTCTAGAAAAACACTATCAAAAATTATAAATGAAAGAGGGTCTATAACTCCGGATATGGCTCTTCGTCTAGGCAGAGCTTTCGATACCTCACCAGAACTATGGATGAATTTGCAAAAAAATTATGATCTATGGCTGGCTGAAAATGAATCAAAAGAATGGCAAAATGTTCAAACATTATCCTTCGATAAACTACATGCAAATATTCAAGATTCAGCGAAAAACCCAATAAATCAGACCGGGCTATAAAACATCCGGTTGGTTATTGGTGCGCGTTCAATGATTGCATTGGAATACGGTCAGATTCAAACCCCGGTATAAGTGCGTACCAATAGCTTTACGTAACGGAAGGAAACAAGAGGAACCAAGACCCACAACGTAAACAAACCCGCAACATATGGGGTTAAAACTGCAATTCAAGGACATTCCAGGTTTCATCCGGAATACTAGCCTGGAACCTGCTCAACGTGCGTGATTCCGGACGTCGGGTTCTTGGTCGCGTCCGACAGATTTCAACAAATTGGCATCCATCTTGAAAAAACCTTTCTGCCAACCCCGGTATGCCTCCTCAAAACGCTTCTTGGGAACCTGCTGCAACACCTCTGTCCGTCCCATGAGAGCACTTCCATCAGGCTCTAATAAGACCACACAGTTTATGAGCTCCTGACAGGGGGCCAAAGGCTTATTGACATATCGGCACGAAATGTGTACAGTAACACTGTACGTCAAACAAAAAGGAGGCCGAAATGGCAATACAGACAACCTATACGAATGCGCGCGCCAGCTTAGCGTCACTGATCGATGAAGTCATAAAAAATCGGGAAGTTGTAATCATTCAACGACGTGGCAGCGAGGATGTTGCCATGATAGCCGCCGATGAACTGTCCGGAATACTTGAGACCGCACACGTGCTTAGATCCCCTGCCAATGCAGATCGGCTGAATTCCGCACTTGAGCGGGTAAGAAAACAAGAGGGATCTTCCCAGACCATTGATGAGCTTCGTGAGGAGGTTGGTCTTGACTAGCAGATCCGGGCCTCAAAAGGGCAGGGAAGCTATATTTCAGCCAGAATTTAGAGAGGACCTGCGGTACTGGGTGGAGATTGATCGTAGAGTAGCTCTCCGTATTTTCAAGCTGATTGAAGCGGTCATTCGAGATCCGTTTCAGGGGATAGGAAAACCAGAGCCTTTAAAATTCCTCGGTGCCGGGGTATGGTCTCGCCGCATTACCCAGGAACATCGATTGGTTTATGTTGCTGGCCATAACAGAATCGATTTCGTGCAGTGCCGGTACCACTACTAATTCCTGCTGAAATGGTTTCTGCCAACATAGACGTGCACCTGCCGGTATTCCGCTGTGCTTGAGCCCGGCAGGTGACCTCAGCGTTCAATGATTGCTCTCGAATATGCTTAGATTCAGGCCTTGGTAAAGGTGCATACTGATAACTTTACCTGACGTACGCATTCTGAAAATAGAGGACCCAAAACTCACAACATAAACAAGCCCGCAACATAATGGGGTTAACACTTCAATAAAGGAGGATTCCAGGATTCAACCGGAATGCCCGCACGTTCCTTTCTCAATATGCATGACTTCGGCACATTGGACCCTTATTTGACGCCGACAGATTTCAAAAAGTTGAGGTCCATCTTAAATTGAGCCTTCTGCCAAGCCCGGTATACCTAGTCAAATCGAATATCCCGAACCTCCTGCAACACCTCTGTCCGTTTCAGTAGACCCCGCCCTCATGCTCGAATAAGTCGGGACAGTTTATGCGCTCTCCACAAGTTGTCCCTTTTTTCTGTTGTCAACTTTTTTCTTGACCTCAGTCAAAATTACCCCTTACATTTCTTTATAAAATCGAGTTTTTTTAATCTCATTTTACACTTCCTCACAAAAGCCAGTTCTTTTGATCTCATCGATACAGCCTGAAACCCGCCCGGAAAGGAGGTCGCCGATAGCGTCGCAGCCAAAAAAAAGGAATTATCAGGGACACACTTCGTACAATCACTACCAGACAGGGAGATCTCATCATGAAACGACGACGGATACCGATGCCGGCCGTGGATCCTGCTGCAGTAGGGCGGGGGACACGACCTATGGCTCCAGTGCCATAAACGGACAAATACGGAGTTGACGTCAGCCTGCAAAAATAGGAAAATACTACCTCTAACTGAGCATCAAATTGAGAATTTTGGGTAATTCGAGGGAGACACAAATGGAAAACAGACTCTTGGAAGAGGCCCTGAAAATGCCGCCCAACGAGAGGGTCGAGCTTGCGGAACTGATCCTTGCTAGCATCGATTACGAACATGAGGAAGTTCGGGATGCCTGGATCGCTGAGGTTCGGGATCGAATGGTTGCTGTACGGGAAGGCAAGGCGAAGCTTTTGGATTTGCAGGATATATACAAATGAAAGTACGTATCCATGAGATGGCTGTCATGGAATTTGAAGACGCGATCCAATGGTATGACCTTCAATCAAATGGACTGGGAGGCAGATTCAAGGATGCGACGCTGCGACTGATTGATAAGATCAAAGACACTCCTAAGTGGTTCTTGAAAGAGACAAAAGACATCTACAAGGCCTATGTCCCTAAATTTCCGTACAAAATATTGTACACGGTTGAAGAGGACGGCATTGTTATCTGGGCCATTGCAAATCTGCACCGAAAACCGTGGTGCTGGCAATCAAGAATGAATTAGCCGGGGCAAGGCTCTCGGATTTATTGAACTTATAGGTGGAGGTCTGTCATGATTGATAGAATAACAGCAAACCCAAAGGTGCTTGGGGGAAAACCGATTATACGGGGGACGCGCATCTCTGTGGAATTTATTCTCGACCTTCTTGCCTCCAATGTGCCAGAGAAAGAAATTCTTGAAGATTATCCACACCTGACAAAGGAAGATATTCGAGCATGCCTTCGGTATGCCGCATGTTCCTGCAAAAATGAGATATATGTGGGTTTGGAAACGGCTATCGCATGAAACTTAAATCCATCCAGATTCTCACTGATGAAAACATTTCTCCAATAGTGAAGAGTTTTAGGGACCAGGGTCTTGATGTGCTTGATATCAAAGAGGAGGGGTGGTACGGAAAAGAGGACCAAGAGATCCTGGATATCGCATTTCGAGAAAAACGGTTTATCCTCAGCCATGACTCTGACTTCGGGACATTGGCCATCAATGAAGGAAAACGGTTCTTTGGCATCCTCTATTTGAGACTCAACGATTTGAAACCCGAGAATGTTGCTCGTGTCTGCACCAAGCTGTTTGGCCAGGATGTGGATATTTTCCCGGGTGGTATTGTTGTTATTGAAGAAACCAGAATACGTATGCGGAGCAGCGAAGTGGAACCCATTTAATTCCTGGCATTTACAACGCGCGGTGGCATGCTATCGGCGCTTCATTTTGAGGCAAGGAAACAAGAGGAACCAAAGACCCACAACATAAACAAACCCGCAACATAATGGGGTTAACACTTGAACAAAGGGGCATTCCAGGATTCAACCGGAATACCCGCTCAGATTCTGCTCGACGTGCATAATCCCGAACCTCCTGAAAAGTATATCCGACAACTATCCTGACACAGGGGGCACAGGATCCGTCAGAAGCCGCACAACTTTTTGCAGCAGTTCGTCCGCCTGTTTGTCTAATTCATCTTCATTTAAGTTTGCAATAGGGTGGGGTATGGCTAGAAATCGGTAATCCGGGATCCCCCAGCTTCCGGCCATTTCTTCACCGGTCACCCGGAAAGGTTCGGTAACGATTGACACCGATGGAATGCCCGCTTTCTCAAGAAGGATGCCGTCGAGCACACTGCCCGAGCTGCAGGAGCCTCAATCTCCTATACCGGCGATGACAAAATCGACCTTTTCCTTAAACGCTGCAATGGCGGTCTCGGAAACCGGGTGTCCGGGAGAGGTTTTGGTTACCGTATGTCCTATTTCTGTGCCGTATCGGCTTTTAAGTCCGTCTGCGATTCTAAGCAATAGAGCCTTCGAGTTGTACTTCGAATTGTCCACAAGCCCGACCCTGAGCTTTTCCAGGTTTTTGGGCCTTGGCGCGAATACAATGGATGTCTTTTCAGGCCTGCTGGTGGGATCGAAAATATCGATGGTCATACCGGTCTCCTTGAAATAAAGATTCTTTACGGGACGAGGATCGGTGTTGTCACGGATCGGGTGGCCTTGATCGAGCCCCAACCCGTGAAAATAGCAGAGAAACTGCCAGCGCTGCCGCCGGCACAGACAACAATGATGTCTTTCGGGTCCTGGACTGGATGCCTGAAAGCAGTTGCGTCATCCGGGGTGATTTCGCCCGGGAGCCGCCCGGCTTGTTTTAGAGCCGCGACACTTCGTTTTGCCTGTTCAAAAAGGAATTCTCTAACCGCCTTTTTTGTCCAGTTGCATTTTCGAAATATCTCCGTGTGTTCGCCCGCGAAGACCACCACCATCTGTGGCTGCCCGATAATGTTCATGGAGCCCATGTTCGCCATGGCGTCGGCCATGCCCAGCAGTAAGGCTTCGGGGCGGCTCGAAAGTTGATTGTAAGTCTGGATAATGCTTTCACAGGCAAATAACGTCGTGGTGCTAAGCTCGGCGGCAAACCCCCGCTCGACGTGAAGAGGCAGCCATGGAGAGAGCCTTTCGTTTTCGGCAAAACACAAAGCTAATTTCGCGGGGCTTCCAAGTGTCGATCGGTCGAGCTTCCCCGGACGGGTATTGATGGCGTTCATCATCAAAAGACGGATGGCACGGCCAATGGTCAGATTCGCTCGAACTCCCGGGCCGAATGCATTGTCCGCACCGTTGATTTCAAGCTCCTGTGCCACCGGCCCGTTGATGATGACAGCCACCGAAGCCCCGCCTGTGCTGGTGGCAAGCCCGTGGTAACCGAACTCCGGGTTGCACAGACCTTTGACAGCCGAAAGGATCACCGGCATGTATGAGGGCAGGCAGCCCGCCATGACCGCGTTGATCGCGACCTTATCAGCCGTGATGCGGATATTTCGTGTTTGAATTTCACCGACCGTATCCCTGGGTTTCAAACCACCTGCTTGAAGCATTGCCTCCACCGTTGACCGGCAGGGAGGCACCACCGGCAGCCCGTCGGTCCATCCCCTTTCGAAAAACGATTCAATCAACGCAGCGGTTCTTTCCAGATCAGCTGGTTCTGGATCAATAGCCATGCCCGCATCCTTTCCCAATATTCTGCAGATTTTTTGTTGTCGGTAACAAGCGGATTTGTCGAGTATTATAGCTGACGATTCGGTAAAAAACCACCCTCATGCTTGCGTTGGTATCCCTGGGTCATCTCCATGACTTCATAGACAGGTGCCCGTCTGGGAGATCCCTGGCGTAGGCGCTTATCCGTGAACCCATCAACCCCTTCAGCCTCATAGCGGGAAAGATATCTGCAAAACGTGAGGTCATATATTTCGATCACTTCTGCCGCCTCACTCTCCGTCAGTCGACCCTTCTGCCAAACCCGGTATGCCCCTTCAAAACGCATCTTCCGAAACTCCTGCAACAGATCTGTCCGTCTCCTTAGAGAACCTCTCTCATACGCTAATAAGACCGGACAGCTTATGTGCTCCCTACAACCAGAAGGACACGACTGGATGAATTTGTGTATAGCCCTCTCTCCTCCTCCGGTCCAGATATTCCAGAGAAAGGTATTTGAGGGTGTCACACTTTTCAACCGTCCTTTATAGCTTGGGGGCGGAACCTTGTCCCCACCCAGCCCTGAAAAAATGTCGCTCCAGGCCTGTATGGCTCCGGGAAAAAGGTGCAGTAGGCCTCTATGACCAGCACCGAGACCTCTAACATTGTTTCCAGTACATTCGCTCCATTAACAAAAACTAGGCTTACGCCAAGTGGATATCTTCGCATCACCAAATACACGATGAACCTTATGGAACGGTCTTAACCCTCCTTTTTCCCTAAAAGTTTTCAGACTGCATTTGATGTCAGATACAGAAAATCTTTTTAAAAATGGGGGGCTTCATGTATTCACTTTTCTCTTCATTAGTGGAATGATTATAAACAATGTCTTTATAGTTTCCATGAATATAAAACTAAATGAAAAAATTTTTTAACTTTGAAAAATGGAGGTAATTGAAGATGGAGACAAAAAAAGAGGAAAAAATTATAAACGGCATTAACATCGATCAGTTATTTAAAACAATACAATTAATTAAAGAAAATGCGAAAATTTCCAAGTTTAAATTTCGTGCAGCCAACCACTGGGTCCATGGCACCCATTGTCGCGCTACAATCAAAGATTTCTATGGCGCTTTAAAGGAAGACAATTCGCGCCCGCCTGTAGATTACGATATGGACGAGCCACCTGTATTGCTTGGAAACAATGAAGGAAGAAACCCTGTGGAGTATCTACTTGTTGCCTTGTCCGGCTGCCTCACGACAAGCCTTGTTGCCCATGCATCTGCAAAAGGGATTAAAATAAATGGGGTGGAATCCAGGTATGAGGGAGATATAGATTTGCAGGGCTTCTTAGGCCTTTCGGAAGACGTACCCGTGGGCTATCAGGAGATTCGAGTCTACTTCAAAATCGATGCTGATGTGTCAAACGAGCAAAAGGAGGAAATGGTTCGTATGGCGCAGAAGTACTCACCCGTTTTCAACACCATTACAAAATCAGCTCCGGTTGCAGTTCATTTAGAAAAATAGTTTTTTTAAAAAGAAGATTGCTGGCATTAGAAACATAAAAAAATCATCATAAATGGAAAGTCCTCCTCATCCCGTACCTACCCCAACGTAAACGTCAGGGGAAGGAAAGATAAAAGATGGTCTAAAAGGATATGACTATGACGATAGAAGACTTCCCACCCGGTTTCAAGGATTTACTTTCCTTTGGTTTCATAGAAGCCCTGATAGGAAGACGTTCGCGACGGTTTTTTATGGGCGCTGAAATTCCCGACGGTGTGTTTGCCTACAAATCGCGTCTCCAACCTGTGCCGTTGAACGAATTAGAAAAAATGCTGGTCGTGATGGCGTGCGGAGGAAACACCAGCTGGCACCATATGATCTACCGTGCTCGAATCTACACCCCATATCTATCCAATTATGCCGGTGCGGCAGGAGGCCGAACCTTTCCGTCAGCTGCGAGTTTTCACACAAGCAACACTTTTTTCACAGATGATGATGGTGTCTACTTACTGGATGCGAGAGATGCCCGAGCCTTTGACGAAAGGAAAGCGGACGGCACACTCAACCTCGAGACGCTTCTCGAAGCACTCAAAAGTTGCATAAACAAGCTTCAGGATGGTCGGCTCAGAATACCTGCAGAAATTCCTTACACAGAAGCACACAACACCTGGGTTGTGAATCATCCAGGGAGCCTCCTCGTTATTCCGGTGGGAGATTTGGCCCAGCATATGTTGCTCAACATTTGCTACATGCTCCAGAATGGGCTGGTTCTGAGGGACGATATCAACGGACGAGCAATCCCTGGTATCGATAAGTTCAAAGACTTCGTAGATCCGGATAATTTTTGGCCCCTGACCTTCGTTGAGCAGTGGTCTCTGGCAGAGATCACGGCGGAACTCTCCACCAGCTGCTATGCGGGGGCACTCATGCTGCAGGCCATGGGTTTGGGTGGATGGATGTTCAATGGCTTGGACCCTTTTGCGGTAATCGGGGCGAGCGGCGATCCCGAGGTGCCGGGATTGGGTTTCCGCTACGATGAGGATGAAAAATGGCCATACCCTAATCCCACAGGAATCGAAGGGGTTATGGAGGCCTATTGCCCCCCTCGCTACCCGGACATGAGGCTGGCAGTGGAAGCCGTATGCGAGCGCAAGTTCGGACCAGGAGGGCCCTTCCATCCGGACACACTAGGCCCGTGGAAGGAGTCTAAAAAAGTCCGGTCTTCAGCCCAAGTTCACGATGAGGCATTCAGGGAGTGCGTGGCGCTGCAGGCGCAATACATATTGGACACGTTTGGAAAATTTCCCGGAACGGTCCCTTCGATTTTCCTGATAACGTATCTTCAGGCGCATCACCTGGATTTGGAGTTTTATGATACTTTTTACGAGCCAGGGGCCTATCTGAAGACCCACGCAGAACACATGGTGCGATGGCATCCGAAGTGATCGAAGGGATCGGAAACAAGGTAAGATCTCTCCCGGGTGATGCGGGCCCGATCCGCTTGGTAAACGGTACCGTCTTGTATTGGAGTGGCACAGAATTTCATAAGTAGCATAAAATATTTTTTAAAAAGACTCTCGTGATTAAGAGAGGGGTGTCTTGAAAAGTAAAGGGGTGTCTCAATGGATCAACCATTTCAATTACGGCATGATGTCGAAATCCTCTCCTCTTTTTTCTAAATTCCCGGGATGGGATTTCTCCCGGTTAACGCTTTCGTAATCAAAGCTGATGAACCGGTTCTCATTGACACGGGAATGGGAATTGAAAGCGAGGATTTCATGGACGCTCTGAAATCTGTCATTGAACCTCGGGACCTGAAATGGGTGTGGATTACGCATGACGATGGAACCGGCTGGATGGACGAGCAACTGGTTAAACCGAAGTTCCTGCCAAAAAACGCCTAAATTTTAACTTAAGTTTTTGATTTAACTGCGTTAATTTTGTTTTGCCT
>Ga0068714_10006300_pt1 | contig 12146 bp, 8 predicted proteins | sample MTBNYHSulfiMetaG_FD_62988 | JGI IMG/M metagenome (GOLD analysis project Ga0068714, IMG submission 62988) | Enrichment culture microbial communities from rom New York Harbor, USA that are MTBE-degrading - MTBE-NYH (New York Harbor Sulfidogenic)... | ecosystem: Environmental > Aquatic > Marine >... | reverse complement strand
GAGCGGCCGTACCACACGGTCCTGGGTCAGGCGGCGGAGATGTACGACGAGCTGTGGGTCGGGGGAAAGGTCATGTACAAGCTCGAGCCGGTGGTTGCCGACGGAGGGCGCCTGATCATCTACGGGCCCCGCATCCGGGAGGTCTCGCGGACATGGGGCCGCTACCTGGAGCGGATCGGCTACCACGTCCGGGACTATTTCCTGGGGCAGATGGAGCGCTTCCGGGATGTTCCCCGGGGAGTGCTGGCCCACTCCACCCACGTAAAGGGCCTGGGCACCTACGAGAACGGGGTGGAACGCCCCCGCATCGAGGTCATCCTGGCCACGGGCATACCCGAGGAGCTGTGCCGGCAGGTCAACCTGGGCTACCTGGACCCGGCCTCGGTACGCCTGGAGGAATACCAGGGCCGGGAAGACGAGGGGGTCCTGTTCGTCGACCATGCAGGGGAGACCCTGCACCGCCTGAGGAGTCAGCGCCAGTGAGCGAATTGCCGAGGGTGATTCAGGCCTGGGTGCAGGCGGCCGCGAAGGCCGGGCTGCTGGGTCCTGAGGGGCCGGCGGGCCGCCCGGACACGGCGGGCCTGCTGTTTCCTTCTTCGGTGAGGAGACGTGGCGGGGCGCTCTACGCGCTGCTGCGGATCCCCGGGGCCGGGGCCGAGGGCCCGCCTCACGCCCGGGGCAGGGCCCTGGGCATCTGGAACACCCGGGACGGCGGAGCGGCACCCGGGACGGGGGCGGCCTCGGGGGGCTTCGAGGGGCAGACCCTCCAGGCGGAAGGGGGGAGACGGCTGTTCGTGGGACCCTTGAGCCACCGGAACGCCGAAGCACTGCGGCGGGTGCTGCCGTTCACCGCCCCGTCGCAGCTGGCGGACCAGGCCGTCACGATCGGTGTCGGGGACCGCCTGGGCGTGGCGGCCCCGGGGCACCTTCGCCTGTTCGCCCGGAGGGCCGCCGCGCCGGTGCTGGCCCAGCAATCGGTGCGTGAGCTCGAGCTGACGGGCCGCAGCTACGAGGAGGTGCTGGACGCGGCCACCTGGGCGGTGTTCCAGGAGGGCTTCGAGCGCCCCTGGGGTGCCGACGGGGACCACCTCAAGACCGAGGAGTGGGTGCGCAAGGCGGTGGGGATCGGCTTCACCATGATTACCGCCGACCTGTCCGACTACATCCGCAAGGAGCACGTCTCCGCCACCGCCGGGGAGGTCTCCCGCGCATACGGAAGGTTGCCCGAGGACTACCGCCGCCGGATCGAGGAGGCCTACCTGAACCTGAGCCTGTCCCTGGACACCGGAGAGACCGTCGGCTTCACCCGGGAGAGCCTGGGCAGGATCGCCCTGGTCTACCGCGAGGCGGTCGAGCACGCCCTTCGGCTCTACCGGGCGGGGGTGGAGGCAGCCGGAATCGAGGCGGCCGGGGGGGGGGCCGGCGCGGCGGCGGGCTTCGACTTCGAGCTCTCGGTGGACGAGACCGAAACCCCGACCACCCCGGAGGCCCATGCCTTCGTGGCCCTGGAATCCCGGGAGGCGGGGATCCGCCTGAGCTCCCTGGCGCCGCGTTTCGTCGGGGAGTTCCAGAAGGGAATCGACTACATCGGCGATCGGGAGGCTTTCGAGCGCTCCCTGGCCACCCACGCCGCCCTGGCGCGGCGGCTGGGCTACCGCCTCTCGGTGCACTCCGGGAGCGACAAGTTCGCGGTGTTCCCGACCGTGGGCCGGCTGACGGGCGGGCGCTTTCACCTGAAGACCGCCGGCACCAACTGGCTGGAAGCGGTGCGGGTCCTGGCCCGCCTGGAGCCGGGCTTCTACCGGGAGCTTCACGGGCGGGCCCTGGCGGGGTTTGCCGCGGCCAGGCGCTACTACCACGTGAGCACCGACCTGGGCAACGTCCCTGCCCTGGAGAGCCTCGAAGACCGGGAGCTTCCCGGGCTGTTCGAGAACCCCGACGCCCGGCAGCTCGTGCACATCACCTACGGAGAGCTGCTGAGAGACCGGGAGCTCAGGGGCCGGTTGTTCGACCTCCTGGAGCGGCACATCGAGGAGTACTGGCAGGCCCTGGAGGCCCACATCGGCCGGCACCTGGACTGCCTGGGCGTGGGTGGGGGTAGGGTATGAGCCGGTCCTTCCTGGACGAGGACTTCCTGCTGTCGTCGGAGACCTCCCGGCGGCTGTACCACGAGTACGCGGAGGGGCGGCCGATCTTCGACTATCACTGCCACCTGCCGGTCCGGGAGATCGCCGAGAACCGGCGCTTCGAGAACCTGACCCGGGTCTGGCTGGCCGGGGACCACTACAAGTGGCGGGCCATGCGCACCCAGGGCATCGAGGAGCGGCTGATCACCGGGGAGGCCTCCGACTGGGAGAAGTTCCAGGCCTGGGCGGCCACGGTCCCCTCCACGGTCCGCAATCCCCTCTACCACTGGACCCACATGGAGCTCAAGGACCCCTTCGGCATCACGGACACGCTCCTGAACCCCGCCACCGCCCGGGGCATCTACGACCGGGCGGGGGAGCTGCTGGCCGGGGAGACCTTCCGGGCCCGGGGTCTCCTGGCGCACTTCGGGGTCAAGGTGCTGTGCACGACCGACGATCCCGCGGACGGCCTGGAGCACCATCGGCGCCTGGCCGACGAGCTCGCCACCGGTGCCTTCGGGGTCAGGGTCCTGCCCGCCTTCCGCCCCGATCGGGCCATGGCCGTCGACAACCCCAAGGAGTTCCTCTCCTGGGTCATCCGGCTGGAGCAGGCGGCGGATACCCTGGTCGGGGACTACGCCGGCCTGGTGGAAGCCCTCCGCAAGCGCCACGCCTTCTTCCACCGGCATGGCTGCCGTCTTTCCGACCACGGCCTGGAGCAGCCCTACGCCGCGGACTACACGGACGGGGAAGTCGCCGAGATCTTCAAGCGCCTGCGAAGCGGCGGGCGCGTGGGCCCGGAGGAGGCGCTCAAGTACAAGTCCGCCCTGATGTACGAGCTGGCGGTCATGGACGCCGAGGCGGGATGGACCCAGCAGTTTCACTTCGGAGCGCTGCGCAACACCTCCAGCCGCATGTTCTCCGCCCTCGGCCCCGACACGGGCTTCGACGCCATCGGGGACTTCGAGATCGCCCGGCCGCTGGTGCGTTTTTTCGACCGCCTGGATCGGGAGAGCCGGCTGGCCAGGACCATCGTGTACGTCCTCAACCCCCGGGACAACGAGATGGCGGCTTCGATCCTCGGGAGCTTTCAAGACGGATCGGTGCCGGGAAAGATGCAGCTGGGCTCCGCCTGGTGGTTCAACGACCAGCTCGACGGCATGACCCGGCAGCTGGAGGCGCTGTCCAGCCTGGGGCTGCTGGCACGCTTCGTGGGCATGCTCACCGACTCCCGGAGCTTTCTCTCCTACCCGCGCCACCAGTACTTCCGGCGCCTGCTCTGCGAGCTGTTCGGGCGGGACGTGGAGGCGGGACTGCTCCCGGCGGACCTGCGGCACCTGGGCGGGATCGTCCGGGACATCTGCTGGGACAACGCGGTGCGCTACTTCGGTCTGCCGGTGGATTGAGACGCCGCAGAGCCGGGCCGGCAACCCTTACGAACCGGCCAGCTCCTCCATCCTGGTGCGGACGGCCGTGTACAGATCGGGCCCGCCCGCGGCGCCCCGGATTCTTTCCACCAGGGCCGAGCCCACCACCGCCGCGTGCACGTGGGGCTCCAGGGCCCGCACCTGCTCCCGCCTCGAGATGCCGAACCCCCCCAGGACCCTTACGCCCAGGGACTGCAGCCTGGCGAGGAAGGCCAGGTTCTCTTCCCCGATTTCGGTGTAGGCGCCGGTGATGCCCTGGCGCAGGGTGGCGTACAGATACTCGAGCTCCAGGGGACGCAGGAGCTCGAGGCGCCGATCGGTCGTGTTGGGGGACACCACCGGTACGATGGCGAGCCCCAGCCGCCGGCCGGCGGCGAACAACCCTTCGTCGGCGTCCACCGGGAGATCCGGGACGATCACCCCGGACGTGCCCACCCGCCGGGCTTCCCGGAGAAACCCCTCGACTCCCCTCACGACGACCGGGTTCGCGTAGCTCATGATGAACACGGGCACCGCGCTCAGGCGGCGGATCCCCTCGATCAGGGCAAAACCGTCCGCGACCCGGAAGCCCGCCCGAAGGGCCCGGTCGCAGGCCTCCTGGATCAGGGGCCCGTCGGCGGTGGGGTCGCTGAAGGGGAACTGCACTTCCAGGTAGGAGCAGCCCCCGTCGGCCAGGGCCCGGGCCACCTCCAGCGACCCCGCCCGGTCCGGATACCCCGCCACCAGGTGGGCCATGATGCGGCTAGCCACGCTCGCCTCCCGGGGGAGAGCCACGCAGGTTCTCGACTTCCTGCGCCAGGAACTCCCGCCAGGCGTCCTTGTCGGTCTCGGCGGCCAGGATGAACAGGTCCTTGTCGCCCCGGCCGGACATGTTGACCACCAGGGCTTTCTCCGCAGGCAGCTGGGGAGCCAGGCGCACGGCGGCGGCCGCGGCATGGGCGGACTCCAGGGCGAAGATCAGTCCCTCGCTCCGGGCGAACAGCTCGAGGGCCTCGAGAGCCTCCCGGTCGCTCACCCGGGTGAACTCGATGCGCCCCTTCCGGCCCAGGTGGGCCAGCTGCGGCCCGATGCCCGGGTAGTCCAGGCCGGCGGAGATCGAGTGGGTGGGCAGGACCTGGCCGTCCTCGTCGAGCAGGAACAGCGACTTGTAGCCCTGGACGATCCCGGTGCGCCCGGCCCCGCTCATGCGGGCGGCGTGCTGGCCGGCGGCCGTTCCCCGGCCCCCGGCCTCCGCGCCGATCAACCGCGGCCGGGGGCGCTGGAGGAAGGGGGCAAAGAAGCCGATGGCGTTCGAGCCCCCCCCGACGCAGGCGATCAGGGCTTCCACGTCCAGGCCCCGCTCCAGGACTTGCCGCTCGGTTTCCCGGCCGATCACGGACTGGAACTCCCGCACCATGACCGGGTAGGGGGAGGGACCGAGGGCGGAGCCCAGGAGGTAGTGGGTGTGCCGGAAGCTCCCGGCCCAGTCCCGGAGGGCCTCGTTGACCGCGTCCTTCAGGGTGCCGGACCCGCCGCGCACGGGAACCACCTCGGCGCCGAAGCGCTCCATCCAGAACACGTTGGGGCGCTGGCGCCGCATGTCCACTTCTCCCATGTACACCCGGCACTCGAGACCCAGCTTGGCGCACACCGCGGCGGTGGCGTAGCCGTGCTGGCCCGCCCCGGTTTCGGCAATGACCCGGCGCTTGCCCATGCGCCGGGCCAGAAGACCCTGGCCGAGGGCGTTGTTGATCTTGTGGGCCCCGGTGTTGGCCAAACCCTCGAGCTTGACGTACACCTGGGCTCCCCGGAGAGCGGCCCCGGCGTTCGCGGCGTGGAGCAGGGGCGTGGGGCGACCCACGTAGTCCTCGGCCAGACGTTGGATCTCGCCCTGAAAGGACGAATCGGCGGTGGCCTCCAGGTACGCCGCCTCCAGCTCGTCCAGGGCCCCTCGCAGCACCTCGGCCACGTAGCGCCCCCCGAAGGCGCCGAAGAAGTGTTCCGGGCGGCCGCTCATCCCGCCGCTCCTGCCGGCGTCCGGGCGGGTGCGTCCCCTGCGAGCTCCCGAAAGAAGGCCTCCAGACGCGCCGGGTCCTTCCGCCCGGGCTCGCTCTCCAGGCGGCTGGAGGCGTCGACCAGCTCCGGCCGAGCGCGGCGGACCACCTCCGCGATGTTCTCGGGGCCGAGGCCGCCGGCAAGCCACAGGGGACGTTGCCCTGTGATCGACTCGATCAGGCTCTCCCCCACGCGCCGTCCCGTGCCGCCGCGTGCATCCGGAGACCAGGCGTCGACCAGGATCCTGGGACAGCGGTAGCGGCCCGCGGCTTCGGCATCGCCGGGACCGCGGAGGCGCAGCGCCTTGTAGTACGGGAAGGCCAGGGCCGCGCACTCCCCCGGCTGCTCGTCCCCGTGCAGCTGGACGGCGTCGAGGAGCCCCTGGTCCAGGAGCTCCTGAAGCCTGGTCCCCTCCTCGCTGACCGCGACCCCGACCTTGAGCACCGGCAGCCCCCGGAGCTCCCGGAGCAGGCCGGGGTGCGCCCGGCGGGGCGAATCCGCGAACACGAACCCCAGCAGGTCCGCGCCCAGGGCCGCCGCCCGCTCCGCGTCCCGGGACCGGGTGATGCCGCAGATCTTGACCAGGGGGCGGCCTGCCGGGCATCCCGCGAGACGGCCTGCCAGGAGTCCCGCCAGGCGGCCCCAGAAGTCCCGGGTCCCGGCGGGCGCCGTCCCGGGCGTCCCGTCCAGGGCGTGGAGGAGCTCGGGTATCAGCGCCGGGCGGCGGACCACGGCTTCCCCGACCAGGAGAGCCGTGAACCCCGCCTCGACGGCGATTCGGGCGTCCTCGCCCCCGCGCACCCCGGACTCGTAGACCAGCCGGGCATCCCAGTCGATGCGGTTTCGCAGCGCCAGGGGTGTCAGGCGGTCCACCCGGAAGGAGCACAGGTCCCGGCTGTTGATTCCGACCAGGGGCGGCCGAAAGCGGCGCGCCTTGTCGAGGTCTTCGGCGTCATGGACCTCGACGAGAGCTGCGAGGCCCAGGGCTTCGGCCCGGCGGTGCAGCCGGAGCAGGGTTTCTGCGTCGTGGAGCGCCGCGATCAGGAGCACGGCGTCCGCGCCGCAGGCGCGGGAGATCTCGAGGTCCTGTTCGTCGAAAAGGAAATCCTTGCGCAGGAGCGCCAGGTCGGGAAACAGGGATTTCACCGCCACCAGGTCGTCGAGGGACCCCTGGAAGTGGTCCTCCTCGGTCAGGATCGACAGGTGCCTCACCCCGGCCCGGGCATACTCCGCGGCCCGGGCCGCGGGGTCCAGGGTCGGAGCGATCGCCCCCGCCGACGGCGAACGCCGCTTGATCTCACAGATCAGGGCCCCCAGGGCGGCCCCTGGTTGCCGGAGGAGCCCGTTCTCGGGGTCGAGGAAGGGTACGATCGGGCCCGGGCGCCGGGCGGGAACCGTCGCTGCGAGGGCGTGTCCTTCCCTCTGGATGCGCGTGCTCCGGCGCTCGGCGATGCGCCGGAGGATGCCCGGGGCCGCCGGTGCTGAGGGGCTCATGCCGGGACGTCCGCTGCCCGGGCAGGGCTCGGCACGGCCCCCTGGGTTCGGGGAGGCTCCGTGAGAGCCCGGCTTTCCGCCACGATGCGGGCGAGGGTCTCCCGGGCCGCACCCCCGTCGAGGGCGTGCGCCGCGGTCCGGTAGCCCGCCTCGACCGACTCCGCGAGGCCGTACACGTACAGGGCCGCTCCCGCGTTGAGGGCCGCGGCGTCTCGGATGGCCGACAGGGCGCCGGGGCGGGACGCCGTCTTCTCCAGCCCCGCTTCACCGTCCAGGATTTGCCGCGCCACACGGACGTTGTCCTCCACGGCGGCGACCTGCAGCGCCTCGAGGGGGTAGGGCGGCAGCCCGAGATGAGCGGGGTCGAAGAGGTACTCCAGGATCTCGCCGCCTTTCAGCTCCACGACCCGGGTGGGCCCTGTCACCGAGATCTCGTCCTCCCCGTCCAGGCCGTGCACGACCATGGCGCGCTCGACCCCGAGGAGCCTGGCCGCTTCCGCCACCGGCTGGCAGAGGCCTTCCGAGAACACCCCGATCAGCTGGCAGCTGGCCTCGGCGGGGTTGGACAGGGGGCCGACCAGGTTCATGATCGTTTTCATCCCCAGCTCCCGCCGCACCTGGGCCGCGTGCCTCATGGCCGGGTGGTACAGGGGGGCAAACAGGAAGGCGAAGCCGGTACGCGCGAGGAGCTCGGCCGCCGCCGCCGGGGGAAGGTCGATGGCCACCCCCAGCCCCCGGAAGAAGTCCGCGCTGCCGCTCGTGGAGCTGACCGCCCGGTTGCCGTGCTTGGCCACCCGGGCGCCGCAGGCGGCGGCCGCCAGGGCCGCCAGGGAGGAGATGTTGAAGGTGCCGATGCCGTCGCCGCCGGTACCGCAGGTGTCCAGCAGGGGCTGGGATGCGGGGAAGGGGGTCTTCTTGCGCCGCAGGACCGAGGCGGCTCCGGCGATCTCCCTGGGCGAGAATCCCTTGGCGTTGAGGCCTACCAGGAAGCCGGCGATCTGGGAGCCGTTCAGGTTGCCGTCGGTGAGCTCCTCCATGAACTCCTCCATCTCGATGAAGGAGAGATCCACCCGGGACAGGATCCGGGACAACAGCTGGGAAGCCGGAAAGGGCTCCCGCTTGTAGTTCAGGAAGTTGGCCAGAAGGCGCTTGCCCAGAGGGGTGCCCACCGACTCCGGGTGGAACTGCAGGCCCTCCACGAGATGCTCCCGGTGGCGGACCCCCATGATCTCCCCGTCCTGGGAAGTGGCCGTGATTTCCAGCTCCTCCGGGAGGCTGTCCGGATCGATGACCAGGGAGTGATAGCGCGTGACCGTGGCCGGGAGGGGAACGTTGCGGAACACGCCGCGGCCGTCGAGGTTGATCTGCTCGGTCTTGCCGTGCACGATCCGCCGGGCGCTCACGATGCGGGCCCCGAAGGCGGCTCCGATGGCCTGGTGGCCCAGGCACACCCCCAGGATCGGGATCCTGCCGGCGAAGCGCCGGACCGCCTCGACCGAGATCCCGGCCTGCTCCGGCCTCCCGGGGCCCGGGGAGATCACGAGGGCCTCCGGTCCCAGGGCTTCGATTTCCTCCAGGCCGATGCGGTCGTTGCGGGCCACCCGGATCTCCCCGCCGGAGAGCTCGCACAGATACTGGTAGAGGTTGTAGGTGAAGGAGTCGTAGTTGTCGATGATCAGGATCATGGGGTGGCCTCCAGTCCCGCGGCCACGGTCAGGGCGCGGAGCTTGCTCTCGGTTTCCTCGTACTCCCGCTCGGGCACCGAGTCGTACACGATCCCGGCCCCGGCCTGGAGCACCAGTCGGTCGCCGATCTTGACCCCGCTGCGGATCGTGATGCACGTGTCCAGGCTTCCTCCCGGCTCGATGTAGCCCACGATCCCGGCGTAGAAGCCCCGCGGCACGGGCTCGAGGGCGTCGATGGTCTCGATGGCCCGGATCTTGGGCGCCCCCGACACCGTGCCCGCGGGGAAGGTCGCACGGATCGCTTCGATCCCCCTGCGGCCCGCCGCCAGCTCGCCCTCCACCTGGGAGACCATGTGGATGACGTGGGAGTACCGCTCGACGGCCATGCTCTCAGTAACCCGGACGCTCCCGGGGCGAGATACCCGGCCGACGTCGTTGCGGGCCAGGTCCACGAGCATCAGGTGCTCGGCCCGCTCCTTCTCGTCGGACAGCATCTCCTTCTCCAGGGCCAGCTCCTCGGCCTCGTCCCGACCACGGCGCCGGGTCCCGGCGATGGGCCGCACGGTCACCCTGCCCTCCTTCACCTTCACGTGGACCTCCGGGGAAGCCCCGAAGAGCTGGAAGCGGTCGAAGTCCAGGTAGAAGAGGTAGGGGGAGGGGTTCACGGAGCGCAGGTTGCGGTAGGCTTCGATCGCCGGCAGGCGGGTTCGGACCGTCATTCGCCGGGAGAGCACTCCCTGCAGCAGGTTGCCGGCGACGATCTCCTCTCTGACCTTGCGCACCCCGTCGAGGAACTTCTCCCGCTCTCCGGGCTCGGAGAGCACCTCGGCTGGATACTGCTTTCGCCGGTCGGTCAGGAAGTTGAAGTCCAGGTCGCCGATGCGCTCCATGGTATCCTGCATGGCCGCCTGCAGGTCGATGGAGTGCTCCTGGTAGTTCAACCCCACCAGGGTGATCCGCTCGGTGTAGTGGTCGTAGACCAGGTACAGGTGGCCGAAGAGGAAGCTGGCCTCCGGGAGCTCGAGGGGGTCCTCCCGTTCCCGCAGCCGGATCGAGTCGAACCTGCGGGCGTACTCGTAGGACAGGTAGCCGATGCCCCCGGCGGGGAAGGGGAAGGCCGGCCGGAAGTCCGCGTGCTGCTCCGCGATCCCGGCCACCAGGTCCAGGATGTCCCCGGGTGCCGGGGGCAGTCGCTGCCAGCCTCCCCGGCCGCTTTCCTTCAGCAGCAACAGCTCCTCGCCGTTCTGCTGGATCGTGAAGGCCTCCCGGAGCAGCAGGATCGAGTAACGCTCCCTGCCCCTGTGGAAGGAGGCGGACTCGAGCAGAGCCCGGGCCTGGAGCTTGATCGCCAGCCCCAGGGGGGTGAACTTGTCCCCCGGGAGCTCTGCCGTGAGCCGGGCGGGATGTGTATCGGTCGTGCGGACGCTCACCTGCACCCTCCTGAGTTGCCATGCACCGCGAGTCCCCTCGCGATGCAACGAAAAAGGCCGCAGTCCCTCGCGGGCATGCGGCCTGATCGTCACAAAAGACAAACAGGCCCCGCTGCCCGGCTATCCGAGGTAGCCGGAGCATCGAGGCCTGCGTGAACGCGGGCGTGGCTCTGGCTACCGCCGGAACCACCACCAGGACGAGGAGGAAGTCGACATCGCGTTCAGGATTCGTCTCATCGCAGGGCAACCATAGACGTTTCTACGAATAGAATCAATAGCCCCTGGCACTTTTTTTTGATCTTTTTCTGAGAGGCCGCCGACAGCCCTACCGCCTGTGGCGAACCGGCACGTAGTCGGGAAGGCGCTTGTCCGTGAAGCGTACCTGCAGGCGGGCGAAGCGCTGCAGCCCGTTCTCGAGGGGAATCGCCGGCCACCCTTCGCCCAGGAGCGGGCGGCCGTAGCGTAGGAAGTCGTCGGTGACGTCCAGGCCGTCCTCGGACAGCCAGTGCGGGGGGAGCTGCCGGAAGGAGGCGGCCACGGCGTCCAGGGGGGCCTTGTCGTAGCGCACCCGGTAGGGCTCGTCGCTTTCCCGCAGGATCGTGGCCATCCAGCCGCTGCCTTCGCGCACCCCGACCTCCACGGCCTTGCGCCCGACCTGGAAGGCTTCCTCGATGTCCACCTCCGAGGCGAAGATCGAGGTCGAGCGCTGGAGCACCCCGGGGACCTGCCCCGAAGCGTAGCCCCGGCTCCTCAGGCCGACGCGGTTGAGGTGATTGATGACCTCCTGGGCCACGGTGCTGCGGCTGGCTCCGTACTCGACGTGCCCGAAGCCGTCGTGCATCTCCCCGAGGCCGCCCACGTCGAAGCCCTCGCTCACGATCACGATGCAGCGCCCACTGCGCCCCAGCTCCCGGTTCACGTTGTCGGCCAGGCTCTCCAGGGTGTGCGGCCCTTCGGCGAAGTACATCTGCAGGGGCATCTCCCGCTGCGGGTCGGCCAGCCGGGCCGCAGCCGGGATCCAGCCGGACTTGCGCCCCATGGCCTGGAGCACGGACACCGACTCGGAGACGCTCATGCCGCGGTTCTCCTCGTTCACGTTCTGGGTCACGAAGGCCCAGTAGCGGGCGGCGCTGGCGTACCCCGGGGTGTGGTCGATCAGGCGAAACTCCGGGTCCCCCACGTCGTTGTCGATGGTCTTGGGGACCCCCGTGGCCACGAGCTCGATGCCCCGCTCTGCGGCCATCCGGGAGATCTTGTGGGCCGTGTCCATGGAGTCGTTGCCCCCGATGTAGAAGAAGTAACCCACGTCGTGGGCCTCCAGCACCCGCAGGATCCGCTGGAAGTCCTCCTCCTGCTCGTCGGTGAGCTTGTAGCGGCAGGTGCCGATCGCCCCCGCGGCCGTGGTCGTGCGCAGGAGCGCGAGCTCCTCCCGGGGCTGGGTCGAGAGATCGATCAGCTCTTCGAGCAGGATCCCCTCGACCCCGTGCCAGGCGGCGTACAGGCGGCCGACATGGTCCGGGAACTCCCGGCAGCCTTCGATGACCCCCTGGAGCGAGGCGTTGATGACCGGGGAGGGGCCCCCGGACTGAGCGACCACGGCGTTTCTCTTCATGAGCGGACTGTATAGCGATTTCCCGCGGTGGATCAAGGGTGCGCCCCGCCGCGGGCCCTGGGCCGACCGTGACGGTTGACGCCACGGCACGCCGAGCGTATGCTGAAAGGCGATGGCGATCGTGATCAATTCCGAGACCAAGCTCACCTACGAGGACTACGTCCTGCTTCCCGAAGACGGCAAGATCCACGAGATCATCGATGGAGAGCACTGCATGACCCCTGCGCCGGACACCTACCACCAGACCCTGTCGAGGCGGATTCAGTACCAGCTCTACGAGCAGATCGAGGAGCGGGGGTTGGGGTTCGTGTTTGACGCACCTACGGATGTCCAGCTGT
>Ga0068714_10006299_pt1 | contig 12148 bp, 12 predicted proteins | sample MTBNYHSulfiMetaG_FD_62988 | JGI IMG/M metagenome (GOLD analysis project Ga0068714, IMG submission 62988) | Enrichment culture microbial communities from rom New York Harbor, USA that are MTBE-degrading - MTBE-NYH (New York Harbor Sulfidogenic)... | ecosystem: Environmental > Aquatic > Marine >... | reverse complement strand
CGGTGAGCGTCGAGTATCCGGGCCGCAACGTTCAGGCGCAGATCTGGGCCGTCTGCGTCGGTCGGATCAAGCTGTACCTTCTGGACACCAACATCGCTCCGAATTCGTCTGTCGACCGCATGATCACCAGCAACCTCTACGGTGGCGACCGCGAGCTGCGAATCCGCCAGGAAATCCTGCTCGGCATCGGCGGTCTCAAGGCCCTGCTGGCGATGGGCATCGAGCCGACGGTCTGCCATATGAACGAAGGGCACGCCGCCTTCATGGCGCTCGAACGCATTCGTCAACTGCGCAACGCCAAGAACATGACGTTCGACGAGGCGGTGGAGGCGACCCGTTCGGGCAACGTCTTCACGGTCCACACGCTGGTCAAAGCCGGCCTCGACGAGTTCAGCGTGGAGCTGATGGACAAGTACTTCGGCAGTTACTTCCCGCATCTGGGTGTCAACCGCACGCAGTTCCTGTCGTTGGGGCGGATGCTGCCGGACGATGAGACCGAACCGTTCAAGATGCCGGTGCTGGCCATCCGCTTGAGCGGCTACATCAACGGCGTCAGTAAACTGCATGGGCAGATCTCCCGCGAGGTGTGGGGATCGCTCTGGCCCGGAATCCCGGAAAAGGAAGTCCCGATCATCTCGATCACCAACGGCATCCATCTCAAGACGTGGCTGTCCGAGGAGATTGGCAATCTGTACCAGCGCTATCTCGGTCCCTCCTGGTCCGAGACCGTGTTCGACAAGTCCGTGTGGGACCAGACCGACCAGATTCCCGACGAGGAGCTGTGGAGCGCGCATCAGCGTTGCAGGGAACGGCTGATCGTGTTCGCCCGCAAGCGGCTGATGGCGCAGATGCAGCGTCGCGGCCGGTGTCACGGCGAACTGCGGCAGGCCGAGGAAGTGCTCGACCCCAAAGCCCTGACAATCGGCTTTGCCCGGCGCTTCGCTGCCTACAAACGCGGCGATCTGCTTCTGAGAGACGCCAAGCGCCTGGCCAAGCTCTTGAACGATCCGGAGCGCCCGGTCCAGTTCATCTTCGCCGGCAAGGCCCACCCCAAGGACAGCGGCGGCAAGGAGATCATCCGCCACATCATCCATTTCGCCTCGGAGGAGACTGTGCGACGGCGCATCGTCTTCCTGGAGGACTACGACATGGACGTGGCGCGATTCCTCGTTCGCGGCGTCGACGTCTGGCTGAACAATCCGCGTCGCCCGATGGAGGCCAGCGGCACCAGCGGGATGAAGGCGGCCGTCAATGGCGTGCTGAACATGAGCACCCTCGACGGCTGGTGGCCGGAAGGGTACATTCCCGAAGGCGGCTGGGTCATCGGCGACGAGCAGGACTACCAGAACCAGGACTACCAGGACATGATCGAGGCGCAGGCGATCTACAGTATCCTCGAAAACGAGGTGGTGCCGCTGTACTACACGCGCAGCGCCGACGACCTGCCCCGCGCGTGGATTGGGAAGATGAAGGCCACCATCAAGTGGGTGGCGCCGCGTTTCAACACGCATCGCATGCTGGCGGAATACACGCGCCGGTTCTACAATCCGGCGGCGGCACGCTATTGGTATCTGGCGGCCGAAGCGATGAGTCGAGCCAAGGCCTTCTCTCACTGGAAGTCGGAGATTCGCGAGGCGTGGTCGGAGTTCGCGGTCAAGGATGTCACGGTCCAGGTCAACGGGGAACAGGAAGCCGAGCAGTTGAATCCGAGGCAGCCTCAATTGAAGGTGGGCTCGGAGCTGAACGTTCGCGCTCTGGTCAAGCTGGGGCGTGTCCGGCCGGAAGACGTCTCCGTCGAGCTGTATTCCGGACCGACCGATTCCTGGGGTAATATCCAGGAGGGCTCGCCCGTCGCGATGCGACACGAGCAGCGGGCCGGAGACGACGGAGAGCACTGGTTCACCGGCTCGATGGAGTGCAAGACGACCGGCCAGCACGGCGTGGCCGTCCGTGTTCTGCCCAACCATCCCGATCAGGTCAGTCCCTACGATCTGGGCCTGATCCTCTGGGAAAAAGGACAGGGCGCGCCGGTGTAAAACCGACGGCCGACCGGGGAGAGGCTACTCGTTCTCCCGCTCGCTCAGCAGCTTGTAGGCGACCTCCGCGGACGCGGCCTGCTCCAGCGTGCTCTTGAACGATGCATCAAGCATCAACCGGCTGATCCGCGCCAGTGCCTGGATGTGGGGACCGGTCTGGTCGAGCGGGCTGATCAGCAGGATGACGATCGACACGGGCTTGCCGTCCACACTCTGAAACTCGATCGGCTGACGCGCGACCCCCAGAGCCATGACCAGATCTTTGACCGCGTTGCACTTGCCGTGCGGAATGCCGATCCCCGACCCGATCCCCGTGCTGCGAGTCATCTCGCGGCTGAACACCGCCTCCAGGGCGACGTTCTTGTTCAGGAGCAGCCCGTTCTCATCGAGCAGATGCACCAACTCGCTGATCACGGCATTCTTGTCTGTGCCTTTCAGTGGCACCCGGACGGAATTCGCTTGCAGTATTTGTGTCAAAATCATGGTTCGTGCGACCCAAGGAAGCTTCAGCAACGTGCCTTGGCAAACAAGCGTCGCACTATAGCACCGCCCCTCGGTCCTGCCAAGCGCTTTTGCCTGGCCGGCGCATTATTTCTGATTGCCTCCGATCCGGCGGCGGGCTGTGTACCCGTCGCGCCCTCCAGGACGCACCCCGTGCCTCCCTCCCTGTGACGTGTCCACAAGGGGCGCGGACACTCCTGCCGCGAGCCATCCCCAATTGGCGGCTATCCCCGGTCTTGTTTCTGCCCGCTTCGACGGTCAGTATTCCACGCCGGCCGGCAGCTTCTTGGCCTGCTCGATCCACTCGGTCACCACTGCCAGGGTCGGCACGCGCCGCGTGAGTTTCCTCTGTGCGTTCACTTCGGCCATCTTCTTCTCGAGGTTGGCGGGGACACGGTTCTTGAGTTCCTTGACCGTATCGACGCCGGAGGCCTCCAGAAGTTCGGAGAACTCCGATCCGATGCCCTTGATGCGGTACAGGTCGACCATGTTCACCCACTTGAGAATCAGGGACTCGCTGATCCCCGTCTTCTGGGCCAGCTCGGCTCGGCCCTTCCTCGTCTTGCCCGCCGAGAGCAACTGGTCGGTGTTGCTCACCCCGGTGACGCGGAGCTTCTCCCCGTACGTTGGACCAATCCCCTCTACATCTTCGATCTTGTACTGAGCCATCTCACAACTCCTTTCGCGTGAAAACCACACCACTATCGATTGAGAAATCACATGTTTCTCAATTCGAAATCGCCTGATGTCGAAAGGACAACATGAACCGCTGTTTGTCCTTTCGCAACAGGGAAAAACCTTCAGTTACAGGGTCTTGACCCGAAATCTCTCTGATGCCAATCATGGAACAGCCGGGGCCGAATCCGGCATCTTCTCCTATTCTCCAGAACGACGGTAGGGATGGAATGGGTGGACACATCTTCATCGAGACCGCCGCCTCTGCCGGCTCGGACGACCCTGCGGAGCCGCCCGTAAACAGAAGGCGTTGTACTCTCCCCGGCAAGAGCTACAAGCGTTGACTTGACTATCTCCCCTGTGCGATATAGCCTGACTATCGCGTGGACGAGAACCGAATTCATTTTGAAAGGAGTCTGTCGTGAGATTCGAAACGCGCCAAATCCTGTCGTGCTGTCTGGTCCTCTTTCTGTCAATGAGCTTCGGGTGCCGCAAGAAGGGCGGTGACCAGACGGCTTCAGGCACCGGGACGAAAGCCCCGGCCCCGGCTTCGACCCAGACTCAAGCCGCGAGCGTGGACACCGAGAAGCCCGTCAGCGAAATCCAGACCCAGGCCCAGACCATGACGGTCGAGAGTCTCAAGGCCACCGCGCTGAAGTACAAAGATGCCATCCTCGCCAAACAGGCCGACATCGAGAAGCTCACCGCCAAGATCAAGGAAATCCCCCTGACCGAAGCCTTGGGAGAAGAAGCCAAGACGCTCAAAGCCGATCTGGAGAAACTGGAAGCCGGCCTGAAGGCTTTGAAGGACCGCTACCAGGTGTACTACGATGCGCTGAAGCAGAAAGGCGGCGACCTGACCGGCCTGGCTCTGTGAGGTGGGTCTGAGTCTGTCACGACCCACTCTTGCCCTCCACGGTCCCGCCAGGCGGGCGGTAGATCCGTAGAAGCGTAGAAGGGTAGATGCGTTCGCCCGCGACGCCAGGTGTGGCATCCTCCAGGCCGCAGGACTTGGGGATGGATCGTCGCACTGGCAACCTTCCACGATCGGCCCGACAGACACGTCTACCATCCCCAAACGCAGTGCGTTTGAGGCTGCCACACGTACCACGCTTCACGCGGTAGTTGTCTCACGGGCCACGGGGCACGAGCGACGAGCCACGGAATTCCCGTCTTCCCCTTGCGTTTTCCACCCCCGCCGCTCTACAATAGGCTCTGTGCAAGTGGAGCCCAGGGTCTCGACGGGATGCGGAAGTGCCGTGGTCCTGGGGTGTCCTTCCGATGTGCATCGAGAGGCGTCGGGATTGACCTCTGCGAGAAGAATTGGGAGAAGCGATCCGATGTTCAAATGGTGCCGTACATTCCGCTGGTCCACCGTCTGGAGAGTCTTCGACCGAGCCGTCGCGGTTGCCGTCTGGCTGTTTGTGGCATGTCTCGCCATCTCATTTGTTGCGAGCGTTCTCGGAAGGAACGCCTCTCGTAGCGCCTTCGGCTTCGGTGATCTCTGGATCCAATACGAAATCCGCACAGGCGGCTTGTTGCCCGACCAGCTCGACTATGTGATCGTCAGGCACGATTTCCCGGAGCTCCCAGAGATCAATGAGACAGCGGATATAGACCGGTTCTTTCTTACGGGCCAATCCCTGGCGGCGGTACAACCCAGCCAAGGACAAACCGTCTGGATTGACGAGCAGGGCCGCGTCGCGTGTCTGGGTAAGGCGTTGCGCCTGGGCGACATCAGAATCCTCCAAAACGTCGGCCGCGCCCAGGACATCAGATGCGCCGAAGTGCCGATCCTCTCCAGCCCCGACGAGTTTCTCGCCGTCGTCGCCAGGCTGAGAGCTGGCTCTGCCAGGCAGGAGAATTGATGCCAGACATATATGGCGGTTCCTCTGGCGTGCCCCCGGAACAAAGGAAATCGTGATCGCGGCTCGCTCTCCTTCTGTTGGGCGGCAGACAAGTGAGGGAAACTGCGTATGGCGCTTTGGGTTCTGGTTTTGGCGATAGTGCTGGTGGACGTGGTCGTGGGCGCTGTTCTTCGTGGGCTGTGGGTTTCGGGTGAACTTCGACGACACGTTCATCCTGTTCGCGTTTCCCGTCATCGGCGCATACGGCGTGACCATCCTGACCCTCGGCCTCAGGGCAATGTTCCGGTAGCACCGAAGGTATGCGGTGCACAGCGTGCACGTGGCAGACGAGCGACGAGATACGATTCACGAGATACGTGCGCCGTGGCGCGTGCTCGTCAGTCCACCCACGTCAGGAATAGAAACAGCGCCGCCATCAACGCCAGGGTGAACACGATGAAACTGGTGGGAATCCTCTTGCCTCTGTAGGTCAACATTTCCATCCTCCATGACAAATGCCGGGGGGGCATCCTGCCCGTAATGTCGAGACCATAGCACAGGTTGACCCAAATGTCAAGCAGGATCTGGAGTGGATAGACAAGCAGGAGATGGACGGGGACAGTCGCCGAGGGGAGACCAAGGCCCGTTCGGAAAACGGTGGCAGAAACAAAGGTGTACGGTGTACACCGCGCGGGTTAGCGAGATGCGATCACAGCCCGCCCCGAGCGAAGTCGAGGGGAGATACGGCCGGCATCAGGCGGGTCTGCGCCGGCAGTAGCGGGTGTAGAAGCCGTAGCCGAGCAGGGCCAGCAGCGCGAAAGCGGCGAGATTCTCCACGATCGGGGGGATCATCTGGTGGGCGTGGTGGACTGCTTCGATTGCGGTGTTGTAGACGAGGGCGTCCAGCAGCAGCCCTGCGCCGAGGGCGCAGCCGGCGACTGTGAGCAGGTAGAGCAGAGCCGTGCGTCGGCCCAACGCGTTCCAGATGGTGGCGAGGCCCGCGGCGTTCGTCGCCGGGCCAGTCATCAGGAATACCAGGGCGGCGCCGGGACTGAGGCCCTTGAGGATGAGCGCCGCCGCGACCGGCACCGAGGCTGATGCGCAGACGTAGATCGGAATGCCCACCGCCATCATCACGAGCATAGCGGGCAGTCCGCGTCCGAGTTTGTCCGCAAAGAAGTCGTCCGGCGTCAGCGCCGAGATGATCGCCGCGATCGCCAAGCCCAGAAGCAGTGGCTTGCCGATATCGCGCGGCAGCGTGACGAAGGCATACTCCATCCCATCGAGGAGCCTCTTCGTCCACGTGGGATTCGGCGTCCCATTGGGCGGCGGATCGGCCGATAGGGCCGGTGCGTTGGTCTTTTGCCCGAAGAGGTTCACAAGCAGCCCGCCCACGACGCCCGTCACCAGCGCGACGAGGGGCCGGAAGATCGCGAAGACCGGGCCGAGAAGGCTGTAGGTCACGAGGATGCTGTCAACGCCCGTCTGCGGGGTGGATAGCAGGAACGAAATCGTCGCGCCTTTGCTGGCGCCCTGCTTGTGCAGCGACATCGAAACGGGGATCACGCCGCACGAGCACAGCGGCAGGGGGATGCCGAAGATCGCCGCCTTGAACAACGGCAGCACGCCCGGCCCGCCCAGATGCCGCTCGACCATCTTCCGCGAGACCAGCATCGACAACAGACCCGCCACGAAGAAGCCGAACAGCAGATACGGCGACATCTCCCCGAACACCGCCCAGAAATCCACCGCGATTTGACGCAACAGGCTAAGCACGGCTCGTCACTCCGTTCTCTGCCTCTACCATCACGCTGCGAATCACGTCGCCTCGCAGCGAGACGGTGACGTCTTCGAAGCCCATGGCCCGGCCGCTTCGCGCGATCGCCTCTCGGGCTACGCGCGTCAGGCCGGAACAGCATGGCACTTCCATATGCACCACGGTCAGCGAGCGGATCGTGTTGGCGCGAAGGATGTCCGCCAGCTTCTCGATGTAGAACTCGGCGTCATCGAGCTTGGGGCAACCCATGGCCACGCTGCGGCCCTTGAGAAACCGCTGGTGGAAATCGCCCATCGCAACCGGTACGCAATCGGCCGCCAGCAGCAAATCCGCATCGGCGAAGTACGGCGCCGTCCGCGCCACCAGCTTCAACTGGACGGGCCAGTGTCTCAGTTGCGACGGGGCCGCGGGCTCCTCGGCGGCGTTGGCCGGCTCAACCTTCGCAGACGCATCGAACCGTTGCATCGCCAAACCCGGACAAGCAAACCCCGGGTCGGGTTTGCTCTCCCGGGCCAGATGGGCCTTGGTCGCCTCTTCGTCGAACTCGGCGGCCTCCCGCTGCTCGATCGTGATGGCGTCCTGGGGGCAGTGTCCCAGGCACGCCCCTAGTCCGTCGCAGTAGGTTTCGCTGACCAGTTTCGCCTTGCCGTTGACGATCTTGATGGCGCCTTCGGCGCAGGCGGTGACGCACTGGCCGCAGCCGTTGCATTTAGCTTCGTCGATCTTAACGATGTTTCGCACTGCCATGATTTGTTCCATTCACGGAAGCCGCCGCCCGCTCAGGTGGCGAGGGTGGCGGCGATGTCGTCTTCCACTTTGCCGATCGGCTTGATGTCGAATTTCTCGACGAGCACGTTGAGCACGTCCGGCGTCACGAAGGCCGGCAGGCTCGGTCCGAGCCGGATGTTCTTGACGCCCAGATGCAGAAGCGTCAGCAGGATCGCCACCGCTTTCTGCTCGAACCACGAGAGAACCAGCGACAGCGGCAGGTCGTTGACGCCGCAGTTGAACGCGCCCGCCAGCGCCACGGCGATCTGCACGGCCGAGTAGGCGTCGTTGCACTGTCCGACGTCGAGCAGTCGCGGGATGCCGTCGATGTCGCCGAATTCGAGCTTGTTGAAGCGGTACTTGCCGCAAGCGAGCGTCAGGATCACGCAATCGTCGGGCACCTGTTCGGCGAACTCGGTGTAGTAGTTGCGGCCGGGCTTGGCGCCGTCGCAGCCGCCGATCAGGTAGAAGTGGCGGATCTTACCTGCCTTGACCAGGTCAATGACCTTGCCGGCGGCGTTCATCACCGCGTTGCGGCCGAAGCCAACCGTGATGTACTTGGCCGGCGCATCGGCGGCAAAGCCGGGTGCCGCGAGCGCGGCCTTAATGACCGGCGCGAAGTTGCGGTCGTCGATGTGCTTGACGCCGGGCCAGCCGACCAGGCCGAGTGTGAAGATGCGGTCGTTGTAGCTGTCCTTGGGCTTCATGATGCAGTTCGTCGTCATGACGATCGGCCCGGGGAACTCATCGAACTCGGTGCGCTGGTTCTGCCAGGCGCTGCCGTAATTACCCGCCAGGTGCTTGTACTTCTTCAGGCCGGGGTAGGCGTTGCACGGCAGCATCTCGCCGTGCGTGTAGACATTGATCCCCTTGCCTTCGGTCTGCTTGAGTAGCTCGTCGAGGTCCTTGAGGTCGTGGCCCGAGACCAGAATGCACTTGCCCTTGACCGGTGTGACGCGCACCTTTGTCGGCTCGGGATGGCCGTAGACGCCCGTGTTGGCGGCGTCGAGCAGCTCCATCGCGCGGAGGTTGATCTCCCCGGTCTCGAGGGCCTTGGTGAGCAGGTCGTTGATATCCGACGGGCCGGTGGTCAGGTAGTCGAGCATGCGGTGGAAGTCGGCATAGAGCTTGGGATCATCCTTGCCGAGAATCTCGGCGTGATCGACGTAGGCGGCGGCGCCCTTGAGGCCGTAGACGATCAGCTCTTGCAGGCCGGCGGGCGTGCCCCCAAGCTTCTCGATCCACTTGGCGATCGAGACGTCCTGCGCCTTGGCGAGCAGACCTTGGAGGTTATCTGTGTTCTCCCACCAGCGGACCGGGCAGGAGAAGGTCTCGACCGTCTTGCCCGCCTTCCGCGCGGCCTTCTCGTACAGGGATTGGGCCTTGCCCTTGATGATCGCCGCCTCCTGGAGGAACGTGCTGAACCAGCGTAGGTCGAAGTTCACGTTGGTCACCGTGCTGAAGAGCGCCTTGACGGTGAAGACGTCGACTGCCCGGTCCCGCGTGCCCATCTGGTGGGCGCGGTACGCGTACCGCGAAATGTCCTTCGTCGCGTAGATCAGCAGGTCCTGAAGCGCTGCCGTCTCTGGATCCTTGCCGCACGCGCCCATCGCCGTGCACCCCGTACCCTTAGCGGTCTGCTCACATTGCCGACAATACATATCCATTTATGATACCTCCTTTTCGGATGCTCTCATCCCAGTTCCGTTTCTTGCGTTTGGTTTCGAGAAGCCGGGTCGATAGCTCCCGCCGGACTTCGTTGGTTCCATCGAGGCTGGTCGAGCCACTATCAGTCTCGAATCATGATCAACAGCATCTTGAATCGCTCGACAGCGGTCACTGAGTGCGGCACATGCGCCGGCATGACGATCAGTTCGCCTGCGGCGACGTCCCGGCCCTGTCCGCCGATCACCAGATGCGCCCGGCCTTCGACCACCTGAACGACTGCGTCGTAGGGCGAGGTGTGTTCGCTGAGCTTCTGGCCCCGATCGAAGGCGAACAGCGTGATCGTCCCGGTGTCCTTGTCGAGGATCGTCTTGCTGATGATCGAATCCTCGGCATATCCGGTCAGCGCCCCGAGCGATTCGGGCTTGCCCACACACGCCTCCAGAAGCACCGTCTGTTTCGTTCGCTCGGTCATTTGCGTCTCCTGCGTCGCGTGGCCTTCGGTGCCGGACGCCGGCTCTGCGCCAACTCGCCCAGCGTCACGGTGCCTAGATACTGGTCCATCTGCTCCTGGAGCCGCCCGATTCGTGCCCGGATCGGGCAGGTGTCCTGCCTTTCGCAGAACCCGTCGCCCAACAGGCACCGATTCAACCGCAGCGGCCCCTGGATGGCCTCGATCACCGCCAGAATCGGTACCTCCTGAGGCGGCCGAGCCAGGCGGAAGCCCCCCTTAGGCCCCATGTCGCTCTCCACAAGTCCTTCTTTGTGAAGCCTTTGCATCAATTTGCACGCCAGTTGATACGACACGTCCTCTTCGTCCGACAGCGCCCGCGTCGAGACCGATCCATCCCCATAACGACCGGCCAAGTTCACCGCCAGACGCAGGGCATAGTCGGTATTTCGCCTGAGTATATCCATCGTGCCTCACCCGAGTTTACCGGCTGGCGACAGGCCTACGCCGGCCCGCCGCTCTATATAGGAACAATATAGTCCTACTTGTTCGCTCGTGCCAAGAGAAAAATGAGAAAAAGGAAGGATTTCTTTCTGCGTGTCCCCAGCGACCGGATTGGACGATCTCTCGTCACGATATTCTCGGCCCCAATAGAATGTCCGCGTTCGTCGAGCCGACTTCCGGTGGCGTTGTGCTCAGGGCAGCAGCCTGACGCCGTTGCCGCTGACGAAGGACTGCGCAACATCCCACGCCTTCTGGCGTGTCGAGACGTCGGGATAGCGCGGCGCGGAGGTCACGCCCCGCTGCGCGAGCAGGCGGGCCGCATCCACGCGCGCCTGCTGCGCCAGATTGGCTGCCTCGCCGAGAAGCCGCATCGATTCCTGAGGAGAATGGAACCCCATCCCGTTGGTCGCCGAGACGTAGTCCCATCGAAACTGCGCGCCGCGAATCAGCGCCCGCGCCACCCGGAGATCGTCGTCGCCCGTCCCCGCCTGCACGGCTGCGGCGACGTCGAAATGCGCGTGCACCAGCGCCTCTTCGGCCTGCAACATCGCCTCGCTGACCTTGGTCTGGATGCCTTCCACGCGGTCGCGCAGCTCCTCCTCACTCCAGCGGTGGCAGACGGCACAACTGTTCGCGATATTCAGCAGAGGGCTTTGAACGTGATGGTCGGTGAACTTGACGCCCCCTTCGGTGCGGTAGGGCATGTGACAATCGGCGCACGAGACGTCGCGGAACGAGTGCACGCCCGTCCGGTACAGCTCGTAGTCCGGATGCTGGGCCTTGACGATCCGCGTTCCCGAAATCGGATGCACATAGTCGGCGAATTCTATGGCGTCATAGTACGCCAGCATGGCGTCGGCCGTCGTGCCCTTCGGCCACGGGAAGGTCAGATAGTTCTTCTGTCCTGCCGCCTCATCCGTCTTGAAGTAATACTCGACGTGACATTGAGAGCACACCAGCGACCGCATCTCCTGGTGGCTCGCCTCGTTGATGTCCCGTCCCATCGCGGCGAACGCCTCGCGCAGCGCCGGCCGCGTGATCCGCAGACGCAGCGTGTTCGGGTCGTGACAATCCTGGCAGCCGATCGGGTGTGTGATCTCGCTCTTGAGATCGTGGAAGTTGGCGGCATAGAATTCCTTCACGCCCATTTTGTCCATCATACGGGGCACATCCGTGCTCTTGCAGGTCCAGCAGGTCGCGGCGTTGAACGGTGACGCAATGCGTTTCGTTTTGGTGACGTCCTGCACCGCGTAGTAATGCCCACGCGCCTGGAGGTACTCCTTGCCAAACCCGTAACCGGCGAACAGGATCACCTGGAACGGGTCCTCTTCGAGATAGTCGCGCGGATACGCGCCGCCGAACTTCGTCTTGGTGTCGGTGATGCGCGTCTTCAGGTACGATTCATACTGCCTCGGATAGCTCTGGCCCCAGACGGCGTTGTCGGGCTCCCACTCGGCGATCGGCGTGGCAACCATCGTCGGGCGCTGCGCCTCCCACCGCCGCTCCATCACCGAGACCGCCAGCAGTCCGAGCACGAGGATCGCTCCGGCGGCCGAGACAAGAATCGCCGCACCCGCCCACAGCGGCAGCGGACCGGCACCGGTCGTGAAGAGCCTCGACTTGTTTTCAGAAGACCCTGACGCCATCACTGGCCCCCTTTCTTCATCCAATCGAGTCCCGCATCGGGCAAGGCCGGCCGCAGCATCGACGGGCTTGTCGAGAGGCTGCGAACCGAGCCGTGAACATTCTCGTGACAATCCCAGCATCGTCGCTCCGGGGACGACGCCAGGCGAACCATTGCGAGCAGGTCGCCGTGGCAGCGGACGCAGTTGCTCTGGACGACCGGCGTCGCGGCGGCCGACAGCTCCAGCACCTGCGGCTCGGCCCGGATCGTGAACACATACGAGTGCTTCATCCCATCCCG
>Ga0068714_10006297_pt1 | contig 12149 bp, 7 predicted proteins | sample MTBNYHSulfiMetaG_FD_62988 | JGI IMG/M metagenome (GOLD analysis project Ga0068714, IMG submission 62988) | Enrichment culture microbial communities from rom New York Harbor, USA that are MTBE-degrading - MTBE-NYH (New York Harbor Sulfidogenic)... | ecosystem: Environmental > Aquatic > Marine >... | reverse complement strand
AGCCTTTTACCGGTATGCCGTTTATTTTTTCCGGAACAGTTACCTTTTTTCTAAACCATATGTCGCTGTGCATCTCCCAGGAAAATGGTAATTTTTTAGCGCTCCAGTGGCCATCATCATAAGATGGAAGGGAAAAATCACCTGCCGGTCTTTGCCGGGTGATTTTTACAGTCCTGTCTTTAATATGATACCCTGAAATTTTTTCCAGTTTTTCAACCAGGATATTTTTAATTGCATTTCTCATCAGGCTCACTCTCATTAAAAGCTGTTATTAATATCATGCAAACCACAGATTCATTTACTGGTAAAGACACATATTTTATGATTTAACTTAAGCAAATATAAAAATTACTTTCATTATTCTTGACTGAAAAGCTGCATAACCCCGTATAGCGCGCTCAAATCCCCCAGCTTACAGGGTGTTATTTTTTTCAGGCTGCCTATATCCTTAAGCTGCATTTTTAAAGGCCGGGAAAAAAGACGGAATCCTTTCGAGATTCCTCCCCCGAAAACAATGCACTCAGGTTTAAAATCTACTGAAACAATCCTTATTATCCTTCCAAGAACCAGCCCGAATTCCCTGAACACCTCAAGGCTTATCCTGTCTCCGCAGGAAGCCATATGGCTTATTTTATCCACATCTATATCTTCCGGGCATTTTCCCCTCATCTGCCTGTATTTATCTATTATAGCCTTTCTGGATATCTTATCTTCAACTATCCCTCCTTCATAAGGCATATTAAACAGGTACGAGCCCCCCTCGGGCGGCAGGCCCCTGCCTTTTTCTATTATTTTTTTATCAGCCATAAAGATAGAACCTATTCCTGTGCCAAGCGTGATTCCTATTATCCGGTTATAAGGCCTGGCAGCTCCAAAAAAAGCTTCACCCGTAATAAAAGCTGTAGAGTCAAATATGAATCTTACAGGAAAATTCTTTTCCAGGTTTAACCGGGTTTTAATTTCTTTTTTTAGGTTTAATCCGTAAATTGCGCCAAACTTGTGCTTCATAAGGCTTATGCCGTTCCCCAGGTCAAAGGGCCCTGGTGTGCTTATCCCGATTCCACGTATGCCAATCTTTAAAAAATCGGCTATCCGGAATGCTGTTTCTAAAGTACTGGTAAGAACTCCCAGTATTTCGCCGGCAGAACCCTGCGAGTTGATTTTTGTCCTGGAAAAATATTTTCTGGTTAACGGGCTATAAGGTTCTTCAGGACTTGCCAGTGACCATTTCAGGAATGTACCTCCAAAATCCAGCGTGGCTATAAAATTTTTATTTTTTCCAGCCATTTCAATCAGCAACTTCCTTAATTTGATTTTATTTTAAAAATGATTTGGTAACCTTGCATGAACTCTTGCCCAGGTTTATGATATTGTAACTGCCCAGGCAGGCAGGGATAATGACTGTTTCAGTATAATTAAAAACATAATTTCTATCCGGGTATTTTTTCGAGCTTACAATTACCCTTTCCCCTTCAACCAGCGTGATAATATGAAATCTTCCGTTTGTATTATCTTCGATTTTTTTATCAAATTCGAGCCTGTGAACCTGGTAGAGCATCTCTTTTCTTTCACCAAGGATATATTCCGCCCAATTCTTTCCCTTTCTCAGCAATACCGGCTCCTGCTTCAGGTGTTTTTTCACCCATCCGGCCCTTTTATAAGGATTTATCACATTAAAGGCATGGTCCAGGTGGATCGGCCTCAGCCTGCCTTCAAGGTCCGGCCTGAGAAAGTCATAGATATGAAATGTGTATTCGGCGCCAACCTTGCTGCCGTCAAAGTCCAGCTCCAGCACCAGCTGGTTCTCTCCCGATGCATGGACTGTTCCGCCTGGTATCAGGAATAAATCCCCTGCCCTGCTCCTGAAACTGTTGATATATGCGTCCTGGTCATATGGGATTTTTTGTTTTTCAGCTTTCCTGCTGGCACTCAGCAACTGGCCCAGTCCGGTTTCCTCTTTTAAGCCAAGATATGTCTTTGCGCCCGGCCAGGCCCTGACCACATAATAAGTCTCATCATGGCGCATCTTTTCGTTGAATTTTTCCCTCATGTATTTACCCTGTGGATGCACCTGTATTGCCAGGCTGCCGCCATTAAATGTGTCATCGTAATTTGCTGTTAGAGGAAAATATACGCCAAATTTTTTAATAGTATCCTCACCCAGGATTTCTGCCGGCCTGCTCCATAAAACATTTAAAAACGGGATTTTTATGACAATATCATCAAATGAGATGCGGATATTCTGCAGGGGAGCATAAACTTCCATGGAAAATGCACAGGCAGCCAGCGGGATATTCCTGATTTTTATCATATATTTTCCTCCCCATATCCTGTGGATGTAAAATGGCTGGGGCCTGAATGGCTGCCGGGCAATTGCAGCCATCAGCACACCATAAAAATCCCGTGATATTACGGTTAATCTGCTTTTGTCACCTTTTATACCGTACCAGTCAACATTTTTTAGGGCATGTTTTTTATGGATATTTAGAATCCTGTAATCAACGTAGGAAAACCTTCTGGCAATAAAGCCGGGTGTTAACCTGCCTCTGTCATTACGGCAGTATCCGAGCGGAAGAGCTGATCCTTTGTCAAAAAGATTCAACAACTGGTCAAGGGTTATGTCAATGTATAGTATAATATCATACAGTTTCTTTAAAAAGGGTAGAGCCGCCCCGCATCCATAAACGATTACAACGCCGGTTAAATCCCTTTCACTGTTTTTTGCGTGTTTTGCCTTATATCTTTTAATCTCCTCTTTAAACCCCTCAAGACAGGCGCCATTAAAAAAATCCTTTAATTTACCTTTATATACTATCCCGAAACTCTTATCGTTTTTTAAATACGGATCTGTCATATCTTCGATTTCTTCCGGTGATTTACAGCAGGAGCTTATATTCATCGCCCTGACATTCAGGCCCGAGCTTTCCAGCGACTTTTTTATGCCTGAAATTATTTTTGCCCACGGCACACCGGTAAAACCGTCGATTGCCACAATACAATTTTTCCTGCCCGGCTTTATTTTATTGATGATAGCTTCACTTAAAACCCGGCATGACCTGCTGAGTCCAGTTGCAACAGAGTTTTTACTCTTTTTGCCTGTCCTGGCAAAATTTAATGCTTCGTCATATGTATAATATGCCAATGATTGTACCCTGACTTTATTTCCCGTTTTTATTGACGGTTATATTTTTCTATGAGATTGTCCAGTTTATTCCTGTAATATCTGAAATTTTCCCAGGAAACATTTACAGGTATTCCATGGTCCGCAAAAGGTATGTAACCACCTGTCTTGAGAACAGCTTCAGCTTTATCCAGTTCGCCGTCTATTTCTTTCCTTGTCCTGGCAAGAGCTTTCTTATCTATGCCACCGCACATCAGCAATCCCGGAAATTCTTTCCTTACCTTTTCAACATCCATTCCCGACTGTACCTCCATTGGATAGATTCCATCCACACCGCCTTCTATCCATAGTGGTATCAGCGATGTGATGTTTCCGTCACTGTCCACAAAAATCTTTTTTACGGAAGTTTTTTTAAGAAACGATGTGAGCTCTTTATAATGAGGGAGCAGGAACTCCCTGAACATGGCAGGAGATATAAGGGAGGTCTGCCTGTATGCCATATCCTCCCATATGAGCACGTAATCCACATCTATTCTACCAAGGATATAGTCCCAGAATCTTGTTACATAACCAGTGTAAAAATCAAGGATATCCCTGATTAGTCCCGGGTCGTCATAAAACATCATTGACAGCCTTTCCACGCCCATCAGCTGCCTCATCACTCCAAAAAAACCGAAATAATCATTGTACAGCCATATGACATAACCGTCCCGGCGGTATCTTTTTACTTCGCTTATCCAGTTCTGGCGCATGCGCTCTTCAAAATTTTCTGTGTAACAGCTTCTTATAACCTCAAAATCTGCCCTCTCCTTTACATAGTAATCCAGGAAAAGAGGCATCGACATTTTTTTCTTTAACTCTTTCTGTTTGACGCCATACTCATCCACATACAGTATGTAATCTTCATCTTCTGAGATTATTTTCCTTTTCCTGAAAGGCGTGAAATCCAGCGGGACCGCTGCAGATTTAAGGTTGAAGCCGAAATACCCCGCCACATCCTTATCCTGGGGATACAGGTCTATGTTTACAGGACCCCATCCCCCCGGCATGCCCGGAAGCGGGTTTACGCCCTTTAATTTTTCATAATCCGTTTCCGTGGGGAGCCCTTCCTTGTACCAGCGGTATAATGTGTCTCTGTAATATCCGAATTCACACTTGATTCCATTCAGGTTGATTAAATCCATCATATTAATATCCATAAAGATAATATTTTCTTAATGATTTCCCGAATATATATAAAAAAATTAATTTCAAATATTTTTTTGATTGATATTGAAAAGATTAATATGCATTAAAATTCACAAATATTAAAAAGTAAAGGATATTTAAAAATATTCCCGGACATTACTCAATAAAAAAGAAAGGCGCTATTATATTTATTTTTCCCTTCCGACTATCCTTAAATATCCTATTCCCACAATAAAGATTATCAGGGACAACAGCACCGCAATTGCTGAACCATAACCCATCCTGTACAGGCTGAAGGATTCCTTGAACATTGACACTGCAAGGGTTTCAGAACTTCTTGCCGGACCCCCTGCTGTCATTACCCAGATAATATCGAAAACTTTAAAGCTTCCGATAATATTCAATATGATGACAATGGTGGTGATGGGTTTTAATAAAGGTAAAATTATATGTATAAAATTCTGCCAGTCACTTGCCCCGTCAATTTTGGAAGCCTCAAGGACTTCAGCCGGGATATTCTGCAATCCCATCAAAAACAACACCATGTTAAGCCCTGTCACCTGCCATGTAACCGCAACAATCATTGAAAAAGTGTTCTGGGGCACATTTAAGAGCCACGATGTGGGTACGGTCATGATGCCCATTGATATCAGCACAGAATTTATAAAACCTGACCTTGAAAAAATCCAGTTCCATATTATGCCTATACCTGCCCCTGACATTGCCAGCGGAATATAAAATATTGCCTTTATCTTATTCGAAAACCAGACATTTTTTATAAAAACAGCCAGGAGCAACCCCAGTATCATCGGGACAGCAAGTATCATGACTACCCAGATTAGCGTATTTCTTGTAGAGATTAAAAGGTTCGGGTCTGAAAATATCCTTATATAATTTTTAATCCCAATAAAATTCATTGGCCGCAGCAGGTCCCAATCAGTAAAGCTTGCAATTATTACAAATATTACAGGAGCAATTAGAAACGCCAGGACCATAAACAGCGCCGGCAAAGTGTAAAAGTAATTTGTAAAACCAATGATATCCCTTTTTTTCTTCAACGATTTCCTCCTCCGGGGAAAAAACACTTCTTATAGTGGGTGCAGCTAAAACTTGCACCCACTATAAGCTTTATTCCTGAATGAGCAATCTACTGTTTTGCGTTGAACTCTTCCCAGGCAGCTGATGACATCTGCTGCAGTTCAGCCATTACTGCTTCATATGAATCGGGGTCAAGCACGAATTTATCAAAGCTTGCACAGGCTGGCAGTGATATTGTCTCAAGGGTTGCCTCCCAGAATCTCACTATAAGTTCTGCGCTTGGATCCCCGAAAATATCAGCTGATATTTTCTGTTTAACGGAATCCAGGGTATCAACCGGTACAGAAGAATTCGGCGATACGAACTTCATGGTTTCCGACCATATCTGCTGTCCTTCATCCGAGAGCCAGTATTCAACGAATTTTTTAGCGGCAGCCATGTTTGATGCATTCTTTGAAATACACAGCGGACCTGCTTCATATATGACTGTTTTTGGCCTTTCTTCAAGATATGGAGGAACGACAAAAATTGAATAATCTGTTCCGCCAACCAGTTCTACGGCATCAAAAAATGCAGTATACCAGTCACCGCAATAGGTCATGCCTACCTCTCCCTGCGCAAACATCGGAGGGATGTCATTACCCAGGTCAACCCCTGGATCGGTGAAATATCCCGCTTCAATCATTTCTTTCCACAGCTCGAAAGTCTTTTTGACTTCCTCGGATTCCCAGCTTTGCTCACCGTTGCAAACAGCATAGTAGGCATCAGGGTAATTCGTTGCGAGTAACTGCTGGAACCAGAAGAAACTGGTCCATCCTCCGCCAATTGTAAAACCAATGGGAGTAACGCCATTTGATTTTAAAGCATCGCATAAATCGATGAATTCGGCCCATGTTTGCGGTTCGGAAAGCCCATATTTTTCAAAGACAGGAAGACTGTACAGCATAACCCAGGAAGCAACCAGGACCGGCGCTCCATATACCACTCCGTCATATGAAAAGCTGTCCAGTATCCCGGGATTGTATTTGCCAGGTATAGCCTCATAGAATGGGGAAAGATCCTCAAGAAGGCCTTCCTTTGCAAGATCGGCGATCTTAAAATTCGACCACCATGTAAAAACATCGGGTCCCTGTGTTGTGGGAATACCGGTTTTTATTGCTGCAGTATAAGTGTCGATTTCAGTATAACCTGTCATTTCAACATCAATACCGGTCGCCTCTTTAAATCCTGCAAACACTGCATCCCAGCCAGTCTGCCAGCCAGGTTTATCAGTGAAGAGTTTTAACGGGCCTGTTATTTCTTCTTCAGTTTCCTGGGTTGTCTCTGCTGCAGTTGTCTCAGCGGCAGTCGTCTCTGTGGCAGTCGTTTCTGCGGCAGTCGTCTCCGGAGTTTCTTCCTTACAACTTACAATACCAAAACTAAAGCTTGCAACCAGGGCAACCACTACTGACCAGATCAGGAACTTTTTCATTTTTTCCTCCTTTTTTAATAGTATTTTCGCCTTAATCTTTTTTTGATTTTTCTCCCTCCTTTTGCTTTCTTATGATTATTAACCTTTTATTTTTTACCTTTATCCGTAAATTTTTTAATTATAAATTTTTTAACCACTGCCAGTGCCAGAAAGAATCTATATCAATACTTGTAACTGCATCTGTGCTTACCCCCAATCATACATGCCAGGCATCCTGGCTATTCGCCTGCAGCCTGCAATTTCAATCCCTGGATAAAATACTTTTGCAGCAGCATATAAAGGATTATCACAGGCAAACCGCTTATAAGAGTGCCTATCATGACAGCAGGCACATTGGTGCCGACATATACGGCATTTAAAAGAGCCAGTGAATTCATGACCGGCCTTACATCATTTGAACTTGACAGGACCATTCCGAGTATCAGGTCGTTCCATATAAAACTGCCCTGGAATAGCGCCATTATGGCCATGGGGGCAAGCGAATTGGGCAATAGTATCCTTGCATAAATCTGCATGTTATTGCAGCCGTCAATCCTTGCTGCTTCAACGTAATCATCAGGCAGAGACAGGAAATAGTTCCTGAAAACAAACACGCAAAACGGAATTGAAACTGCAGTGTATATCAGTATCATTCCGATTTTCGTATTATATAAGTTCAGTGTAAGATAAGCCTTATACAGCGGTATCAGGTAAATCTGGATAGGGAATATCATTCCGCTCCAGATAATAATAAATATGGGGAAAGCGGCCCTTAATTTAAGCTTTGTGAGCGCAAAACCTGCCATGGAAGAGAAGAAAATAGCAATTCCGCTCCCACAGACCGCATAAAGCAGGCTGTTTAAAAAAGGCTTTAAAAATTTTGTTGTCGTAAATACATATTTTACGTTATTTAAAAGTTCAAAGGCTCTGGGTATTGCCCAGAATGAAGTAATGGCATATTCTTTTGAGGATTTAAATGAAATCAATACAAGGAAAAATATCGGGATAAGCCATACCAGGCATAATGCTATTATGACGACAAATAATATGCTCTTTCGCAAATTGACTTTTGCGCGGTCGCTTAAAATGCCAAACACTCCCTATTTCTATTAAAGTCGCTTAAAATTAAAATTCCAGCCTTAAAGTTAAAATTTCAAAAGGACACAGTTTTATGCTGATACCCTTACTGCTTACTTTTAAACCTTTAATGTCTTCCTCTACAGGAGTAGTCTTGAAAGCATTCTTTATTTTCTTTTTACTGAGGTTGAATATAAAACTGCATTCCTTTCCAGCTATCTCAAGCAATCTTATAATCATGCTATTACTATACTCTGATTTCTTCAATCCTACAATTATTACATTGCCGGGTAAATTTTCAATGAATCTATGTTCTTTTATATTTTTCGGCTTGACACCGGATTCAGTATAAACAGACATCAGCGGAACATGGCTCGACCAGCCGAAATGCTGCGACCTGGTTGCATCAAACGGCGGCTTATGGCTGCTTATAAAATAATTGAACCAGAACCTTCCGCACTGGCTTGCCGGTGAATTTGTCCACCAGTAATTATTCATTATATATGACATTATTGTCCCGTTATCAAGCTTGAGCCTGTCGAGCCATTTACCTGTATTGATACCTCCAAGCTGGACAAGAGGCGCTTCCATTGCACTCCAGGCGATGTTTATATCACTGGAGGTTATGTCAATCCACTTCTGGGTGCAGTACCAGTCTTTTGCAGAGCCGGGGAGCTGCTCTGATTCAGGCTTATAATGCCCCCCATGGCAGCCTAACCTGAAATCCGGCTTTACTGCATTAAAAGGAAAAGCAAAATACAGGGCCTCAGGGTCAAGTGTTTCATATTTGAATATGAAATTTTCAACACAGATCCTTTTGTAAATGTTATCAAGTACTACTTTGGTCCTTATTTCCGGACATAGATATGTTTCTGCAGTGTAAATTAGCACTGTATACACTGGGCCTTCTATTATTTGAGCAAGCTTACGGTTGACTGGATATTTGTATACCAGCTTATCCTTGCTTTTCGGGAAATGATAATAAGGGTGGATTTTCAGGAAGTATGGCTGCAGGAAAATCATGTTTTCCCGCAGGTCTTCATGCTGGCTTAAATCAACTACCCGTGGCTTCTCAGTCGTCTCGTATACCAGGTCGTTAAACCTGAAACTGCTTTTTTGATCTATAAGCTCATAGTCTGATGCAATATCAGTTATACTGTCTATTATGCCGGTTTTCTTATCGTAAAATAACCTGTAATAATCATTATCTATTACCCCTTTAACAGTACCGGCAAAAGAAGAGGCATCGCTGTTGCCGGCAGGTTCGTTTGAGCTATCTTCCAGTACAATGTCGTAACTTTTCAGGCCCAGGGCAGGGACGTTTTCTGCATTAAAGGCAAGCCTTAACATGCCGGTCTGCCTGTCATGGAGTGATGGTTCAATTAACTGGAACGTGGCCTCCTTCTGTGAGCCTGATTCAAGGATCCTTATTTTTTTGCCGCTTAAAATCTTTTTCGGTATCGTTACCTCGGTAATCTGTGACCTTTCCCAGCTTAGAGAATTAGCCACTATTATGCCCGGACAGGTTCCCGGAGAGATTATTCTTGAAAGATTGATTTTTGTTTTTTCCAGCTCAAATTGCGTATTTATTGCTGCCTGGTACACCGTCGCTGCTTCTTCTGCATACTGTCCTTTTGTCTGGAGGCAATCTGGTTCAGCAACGCTGGAATAGGAGCTCCAGTCGGCTTCATCGGCAAGCATCATTTTGGTGTATATTTCTTTCAGTTCGTTTCCTGGATATGCAAATTTTTTCGGTTCATGGATGTTTAAAATAGTGGACCATCTCTCAAGGTTCAATATATCTGTATGTGTATGCCTGTTTACACCTGTCTCAAATGCAACAGCTCCGTGATAATTAACCCACCAGTCTGGCCATGCGCCACGATAAGTCTTTAAGTCTTTTCCATATTTCTTTTCGAATTCCCTGAAATATCTTGTATATGTCGAAACTTTCAGTTTAGGGTATTCCCACAAACTGTTCCACTCTCTTGCTATGTAGCTGACTTTTACATTTGGCCTTGTGTTGTCCCCCGGATAACCCGGAGTCCTCAACGCAAGCAGGTCAAAATCAAAATTACCTTCAACTTCAAGGTTCATGAGATACTGGGGGAGCTTTTTATGGGCCGCGCCATAACTGTCACTCAGGCCGACCATGATACCCTCCTGGTAGGCCTGCCTTTCATCCGTGTCCAGCAGCATGACCTTTGACCCGTCAAGGGACTGCCAGTAAAAAGGCCTTGGAAGCTTCAGTGCTTTTGCCATTGCTATATTTACTCCAGTGGAAAAGTATTTTATGCCGGACCTGTAAAGAATCTGGGGCAGGAACCAAGGCTGTCCGGTTATATCCGAAGACATCGCAGATTCTATCCTGGCTCCGCACTGTTTTGCAAAATCGAATGCAAAGTAGAGGTTCCTTATAAGGATTTCCTCATCATTAAACTCTGATGTATGCGCAACATACAGCGGCGTGATTTCCATCAACCCTTCTCTTACCAGCTTTTTCACTTTATCAAGATGATTTTTTGAAAGGCCTTCTATTGCATTTTCAAGCCAGTAACCTGTTTCAATATTCCACCTGTATTTGCTGTCCGCATCAAAACAGGCGGTCTCTTCACAGAAATCCACAATGGAAATGATTGCTTCCTTATAGCTTTTTACAACCCTGCTGGGTAGATCAGTATACCCGATATCCGTGTGGGTAAAGGGCTGGATATGAATTTCCCACTTCCTGTGAGGTTCCAACACAATATCTTTTTCCAGCCTTAGATTGCCCGACAGGAGAACTGCCTTTAATTTAAGGTCACCTTCAATGGAAGGTAAATAGATGTCATAACCGGTATCCTGTTTTTCATTTCTTAACTCATAGTTCCCGGTCCAGCTGCCAGCCCGCAGTTCAAGTTTAATTTTACCTTCAATACTGGCATCTATTCCCTGCAGGGTCAGCCTGGCCAGCTGGTATAACTTACCTTTGATTTTTTTGAAAAATACCGTAGATTCAAGATTAAAGTCTTTTTTCATTTTTATTCAACCTCAAAAAAATAAATAAAGCCTTAATAAATATTATATTAATAAACCAGTCAGAATAAGCAGGTAAAAATAAAGTTTCCAGCTTGAGACAATTCAGTAAATCAAAAATATATTATAAATACATTACTTTGTATTAAATAAAAAGTCCAATAATATAATAATATCACTATTAATTATATTGCTGGACTCTTTATCTCCGCCAACTATTTATTTTTTTATTTTTTATATTTTACAATATTTTTCCATAATTACCAAATTCATGTACAGTATCTATCATGGCTTCAAAATTTTCAATCCTGACATTGTCACCAATATCATGGCTGGAGTGTAAGACATATCTTCCGCCGGCACCTAATACTTTTATCCTCTTTTTTACATCTGAAACAACATCATCCACGGTACCAGTTGAAAGCGGGAAGTCCTGTCCAACATTCCCTATCAAAGTAAGTTTTTTCCCATATTTTTCTTTGATTTTATAAATATCCATTCCCCCCGGATCTATTGGATGAAGGGCAGATATTCCCATTTCAATCAAATCCGGGATAAGCCATTCAATATCCCCATCGGAATCAAAAATGATGGGAACACCTGTTTCTAAAGCGGGCTTAAGGATTTTTTTCATCCTCGGTATATAAAGTTTCTTAAATAAACCTTCATTTATAAAGGGACCCGAATTGTATGCAATATTATCGCCATAGAAAAATATTGGTATGTCATACCTGCATATAAACTTCGATATCTCACAATAAATATCAGTGAAAAAGTCAAAGACTTCCTCAATAAAGGCCGGATCATCATACATTTTGCACATTAAGTTATTAAAGCCTAAAACTTCATGGGAATCCTGGAAAAAGGCGCCGGTAATAATAAATACGCCGAGATCACGGCTGATGGAATTTGCATTATTTTCCACGGATTCATATACATTTTTATATGAGGAAATAAATTTGTTGTAATCAGGATACAGAATCTTCTTAAAAGTTTTCCTGTCCTCTACAAATGACTCTGCCTGGCTCTGGAAGACATTCTTGTAAACTACACTGCCGTCATTAAGGTAATACTGGCCAGGTGAAAACATGAATAATATCAAAGCATCCTGTCCGATTTTATATGTAAATTCAAGGATATCCCTGGCAAATCCGGGATCATAATTTTCAACCGGTATCAAGCACAACTCAACTCCCTGTACTTTTTCACATTCAATCGGCCTGCCCAGCACATGCTCTATGATTTTCTTTGAAAAACACG
>Ga0068714_10006295_pt1 | contig 12150 bp, 9 predicted proteins | sample MTBNYHSulfiMetaG_FD_62988 | JGI IMG/M metagenome (GOLD analysis project Ga0068714, IMG submission 62988) | Enrichment culture microbial communities from rom New York Harbor, USA that are MTBE-degrading - MTBE-NYH (New York Harbor Sulfidogenic)... | ecosystem: Environmental > Aquatic > Marine >... | reverse complement strand
GCCGGTATCAGTATGTCGCAGTCCATCTCCAGCAACTCGTCGTTGGTGATATTCTCGCTGTTCGGGCAATCGCCCACAGCGCCGGTCTCTTTCTTATGGCGCTGCACCGCGGCCACGTCCAGGCCCTTTGCGTTGTATATCCCTCCCCTGGAGTCGCTCACCGCGATGATCCGGCAGCCTTCTTTGGCCAGGAGCGTGGTCGAAGTGGCGCCCACGTTGCCGAAGCCCTGCACGGCCACGGTAGCCCCGTCAAGACGTATACCCCTGTGCCTGGCGGCCAGGCCGGTGCAGATGGTGCACCCCCGGCCGGTGGCCTCGAACCGGCCCCAGCTGCCCCCCACCTCGATGGGCTTGCCCGTCACCACCCCCAGCACCGAATAGCCCTTGTTCATGCTGTAGGTGTCCATAATCCAGGCCATTACCTGAGGATTGGTGCCGATGTCCGGCGCCGGGATATCGCTCTCCGGACCGATAAATACAGAGATATCGCTGGCGTAACGGCGGGTAAGCTTTTCCAGCTCGTTCATGGAAAGGAGCTTGGGGTTGCAGACCACCCCTCCCTTGGCCCCGCCGTAGGGAATATTGACCACCGCATTCTTCAGGGTCATCCAGGCTGCCAGCGCCCTGGTCTCGTCCAGGGTGACGTCCGGATGGTAGCGGATGCCTCCCTTGGCCGGTCCGCGGACGTCATTATGCTGGATGCGGTAGCCGGTGAAGGTCTTGATGGTGCCGTCGTCCATCTTGACCGGAAAATGGACGATGAGTTCCCGCTTGCAGTGGCAGAGGCGTTCACAGATGCCTTCTTCTGCACCTAAACGGTGGCATATCTCGGCGATTTTCTGCTGCACCATGGTGAAGGGATTGGGGGGTTCAGTCTTTTTCAGCGCAGCCGACTTGCTGTCAGTCACGGCTCATCACCAGCCTTTTTCTGTTATTTGCAGCACGTGCCGCTAGAGAATAATGGGCGGCTTACAGTGCCTCCTTCTCGAATTCGGTGAATGCCGCATCCAGCATGTCGAATGCGGCGTCGATTTCCTCCTCCTTGACGATATAGGGAGGCGCCACCAGAAAGTGGTCGCCCCGCACCCCGTTGATCACCCCGGCGGTGGGATAAATCATACACCCTTTCTCCATGGCGAGCTTCTGCAATTTATAGGAGACCTTGAGAGCGGGGTCAAAGGGCGCTCTGGTCTCTTTGTTTTTGACCATCTCGATGCCCATGATCAGCCCCATGCCGCGGATATCGCCCACGGTGGGATGGCCGCCCAGCTTTTCCCTGCCCTTCTTGAAGAAGTACTCGCCCATCCTGGCACAGCGTTCTATCAGCTTCTCCTCTTCCATAATGTCCAGGACTTTAAGGCAGGCCGACGCCGAGACCGGATTGCCCTCCATAGTGAAGCCGTGGATAAAAGCAGCACCTTTCTGAGAGAAGACATCGCCGACCTTCTTGTCCACCACCACCACCGCCATGGGAGTGTAGCAGCCGGTCATACCCTTGGCCGAAGTGATGATGTCCGGCCGGACTCCCCAGTGTTCGATGCCGAACCATTTGCCGGTGCGCCCGAACCCGGCGATAACCTCGTCGTCGATGAACAGGACGTTGTGTTTATCGCATGTCTGCCGGATGATGGGATAGTACTCCGGCACGGGCACCATAGCCGCGGTGGCCGCCCCACCCACCGGCTCGGCGATGAAGGCGGAAACATACTGAGCGCCCACCTGGTTTATCAGCTCATCCAGAGCCCAGGCGCACTTGAGCTGACATTCCGGGTAGGTGAGGTCATAGGCACAGTGGTAGCACAGCGGCGCCGGTATCTTGGGCCACTGGTGCAGCAATAGCCCGAACTTGTTGCGCCGCACGGAAAGTCCAGAAACGGAAAGCGCCCCCACAGTGATGCCATGATAGCCCTGCCATCTCCCGATCACCATATATTTCTGCGGGTTGCCGCTCTCTTCATGATACTGGTGGGCGATTTTGATGGCGGTCTCGGTAGCCTCAGACCCGCTGTTGCAGAACTGGCACATGGTGAGGTTGGGCGGGGTGATGCGGATAATGCGGTCGGCCAGGGCCAGGAGCGGCTCGTTCAGCCAGAAGCCACGGAAGAAAAAGGACACCTTGTTCATCTGCGCCACCATGGCGTCCCTCACCCGCGTGTCGCCGTGGCCGATGGAGACCGCCATGGGGCCGCCGCTGAAGTCAATGTACCGCTTTCCATCCTGGTCAAAAAGGTAGACCCCCTCTCCGCGGTCGCAGATCACCTGGGGCATCAGCGGACCGTGCACCGTCCCGAAGACCTTGCCGGCCAGCTTCTGTGCCTGTTCTACTCGATTTGTCACGTGATACCTCCCTTTCTTAATCCTGTTTTATCTTACGCTAATCCAGGCCCATCTGGATAGAATCATAAAAGTATGCGGGGGCAGAAATGACCAGAGCGGGATATAGTTGGGCCCAAATCAGTATGGGCAGCGACCCGAACACCATTAAACATAAACGCAATAAAGCAGGGAAAATGACGGCGGAGATAAAACCTTATCCAGAATGTTTCTTCCGACCATTGGCAGGATAATTATACCACCGTTGTCAATCTTGTTGAAGTGAGGCCAGCCCGATGGTGCCCTCTCCTGGAATCCCAATCGGAAAGAGACAAAAGTTACAGAAAATGAACCGATACTCCTCCATACTATATCTGTATTAACCATAATGGAGCCACCAATGCAAACAGCGTTCAAACTGTCACTGGCGGTGCTGGCCATAATGCTGTTGGCGATTCCCGTTTTCGCCTGCGCCGTCACTGAAAATGCTCTCAATGGCAGAGAGGCTACCGAATTAATGTACACCTTTCTGGAGCCAGAGGAGGAGAAAGCACAAGCAGCCATCGCGCAAGTTCTTGAGGCAGGCGACGATCGCTTTGTGAGCGTTTTTATGGAATTAATGTGGGCCCGCCAGGTGGAACTTCTGCCGATGTCCCAGGACCTGTACGAAACCTATATCTCCGCCCTGCAAACATTGAGCCAGCAGGATTTTACCTATCTCTGGGCTGACTGGGTGGAGTGGTATGGCGCTACGGACCTGGAGCCTCCGCCGGGCTTTACCGGCTGGAAGGGAGAGCTATTCTCCAGAATCGATCCCCGATTCGCCGATTTTCTGCGCAATGACGTGCCCTCGACGCTCAGGGTGGAGGAAATCCTCTGGGGCGGGGTTCTGGTAGACGGGATTCCCGCACTGGACAACCCGCGATTGGTCCCGGCCGCCGGAGCCGATTATCTTCTGCCTGAAGAGCCGGTCTTTGGCATCGCTATCAACGGCGATGCCCGTGCCTATCCCCTGCGGATAATGGACTGGCACGAAATGGCCAACGATGTCATCGGCGGTGAGCCGGTCTCCCTGTCTTACTGCACGCTCTGCGGCGCCGCCATTGCCTACCGTGGCCGGGCGAGCGATGGTCAACTCTATACCTTCGGGTCTTCCGGCCTGCTTTTCCGCAGCAACAAACTGATGTATGACCGGCAGACCAATACCCTGTGGACCCAGTTTTCCGGGAAGCCGGTGCTGGGCGAGCTTGCTGACACGGATGTTGAGCTCAGCCTGATTCCCGTGGTGCTCACTTCCTGGCAGGACTGGCAGGAGCAACACCCTGAAACGATGGTTCTGGACCTGGATACGGGCTACGGCCGGATTTATCTGCCCGGAGCGGCCTACGGGCATTATTTTGCCTCCGGGGATACCATGTTCCCCGTCTGGCAGCGCAGCGAACTGCTCGATACCAAAGCCCAGATCTACGCCCTCAACATCAATGGGATACCCAAGGCCTACCCTGTGGACGTCCTGGCCCGGGAGAAGGTGGTGAATGATGCGGTGGGGGACACCCCCCTGGTACTGGTCGCCACCCGGGAGCCGGTGCAGGTCAGCGGAGTCAGCGCGCGCATGGGGCTGGCGGTAAAATACACCGCCGGAAGCGAAGTCCGGGCCTACGAACGGGACGAAGAACAGACCTTCCGCCCGGGACCTGACGCCGATACGGTTTTAGACGCCGCCGGACAGACCTGGCAGGTCACCGAAGAAGCCCTCATCGGGCCGGAGGGGGAACGCGCACCGCGCATCAGCGGGCACCTGTCTTACTGGTTTGCCTGGTACGCCTTCTTCCCCAACACGCTGGTGTACGGGCAGTAGTCTTCAGCCACCCTTTCCGGTATCCCGCTCCCGCTTCGCTTCTTCCCACAGGGCGTTCTGTTCTTCAAAGGACAGCTCCCCGAAGTTCACCCCCCGCTGCCGGCAGAGCTCCTCCATGCGGGCAAAACGGCGGAAAAACCGCCGGTTGGCTTCGCGCAGCGCCGACTCGGCGTCTATCTCCAGCCTGCGGGCTACGTTTACCAGGGTGAAAAGAAGGTCGCCCATCTCGTGCTCTTTCTCCTCCCGTCCTTCCGCTTCCTTCAATTCACCCGCCTCTTCCACCAGCTTGTCCAGCACCCCTTCGACGTCCTCCCAGTCAAAGCCCACCCTGGCCGCCCGCCCCTGTACCTCCTGGCTGTAGCTCAACGCGGGCAGTTTTTTGGGCACGCTGTCCAGGAGGGACGAACGCTTTTTCTCCTTCCTCTTGAGGCTGTCCCAGCTGGCCAGCACCTCATCGGCATCTTTCACTTTGGTGGAGCCGAAGACATGGGGGTGGCGGTTCACCAGCTTGGTGGTAATATTCCGGACCACGTCATCGATGGTGAAATCGCCGGCCTCGGCGGCCATCTGCGCGTGGAAAACGATCTGCATCAGCAGGTCGCCCAATTCCTCCGCCAGCTTCCCCTTATCCCCCTCATCGAGCGCCTCGAGTACCTCGTAACACTCCTCCAGCAGGGCTTCCCGCAGCGTTCGGTGGGTCTGCTCCCGGTCCCAGGGGCAGCCGCCGGGGCCGCGCAATCTGGCCAGCAGAGCGACGAGCGTTTCGAATCGGGCCATTTTATCTGCCCCGGCCACTGTTCATCCTCCTTCGCTACTCAATCCGAGGGCAGCACCGCCCCCATGAACTGCCGCTGCCCCCTGAGAAAATCCACCGAGGACATGGCCTGCCTTCCCTCCAGCTGCACCTGCGCCACGCCGAGGACGCCGTTTCCGGTGCCCACACCGAAGGCAACTTCTCCCTTATCTATTGCCACCACCGTCCCCGCCGCCAGAGTTCCCTTCCCGGGCAGCGGCGCGGCAGCGGTGATTTCCAGCCTCTTTCCCCGCCACCGGGTGTAGGCCCCGGGCCAGGGCTGGAAGGCGCGCACCCGGCGCCAGATTTCGACTGCGGGCCGGCGCCAGTCGATCTCGCCATCTTCCTTGCTCAGCGGCTCTGTATAGCTCGCCTCCGCCTCGTTCTGCGGCCGGGGAGTGACCGCCCCCCGGACCCAGCCCCGCAGAACATCGGGCAGCATCCGCGCCGCCAGTTCGGAAAGCCGTGCCGAAAGCGAGCCGGTCGTGTCTTCGGGCAGAATCTCCACCCTTTCCTGAGCCAGGACCGGGCCGGTGTCCAGGCCGCGGTCCAGCAGCATGATGCTGACCCCGGTAGATGCATCTCCCTCCAGAATGGCAGCCGCCACCGGCGAGGCACCCCGGTAACGCGGCAGCAACGACGGATGAATGTTGAGACAGCCATGCCGGGGAATGTCCAGGACCGACGGCGGGAGCAGCTTTCCATAGGCCGCCACCACGATGACATCGGGACGCAACTGCGCCACCTTCGCCACCTCTTCCGGGTCCTTCAAGCTGGAGGGCTGCATCACCCGCAGACCAGAATCCAGGGCTGCCTTCTTCACCGGCGGAAAACTCAGCGTCCGTCCCCGCCCCGCCGGCCTGTCCGGTTGAGTGTAGACCGCCACCAGCTCAAAATGATGCCGGATAAGCGCTTCTAACGGGGGGACAGCGAACTCGGGAGTGCCCATGAAAAGGACACGCAATTCAGGCTCCACAGCTTCAAATTGTAACATTGTTAAAGTTTTATAACAATACCATTTTTGCAGGTGGTTAAGGCAAAAACGGGCAAAATTGAAAGCCCGATAAAGGTGGCAAGACCTGAAATGAATAAAGAATGGCCTGCCACAACCGCTTAAAATCTTGCGGCCCATGACAGGTTAGTAGTATCCTTAAGACCGTCTGTTTTTCACACCAAGCGGGCGGCATATCACCACAACGAGCTCAGCAGACAGTTTTTCAAGCCCAGAGTAACGGACGTAAGGGGTATCTTTGCGCCTGAAAGGAGGAGAATTCTCATTCCAACCCGTCCAGGAATTGAGATAAGAATCTTTATGGCTTGTGCTGGAAATTGATGGAGAACAGGTCACCTCGAGAAATCTGGGATGCGGCGCTGGGGGAATTGCAGGTTCAGGTAAGCAAATCAAACTTCCGCACCTGGCTGGAAAAGACGGTAGGAATGGACTACCGGGAAAACCGGTTCCTGGTAAGCGTCCCCAATACCTTCGTCGCCGAATACCTGGAGAATAACCAGAAGTCCCTCATCGAAAAGACCCTCATCAACCTTACCTCTCAACCCGGCGTCCGGGTCACCTTTCAGGTGAACGGAGCCCATACATACCCCGTCCCCAAACTCATGGAGATGCCGCCCGTTCCCTCTGTGCCCTGCCTGGGGAATTTAAATTGCGGCTATCGTTTTGATACCTTCACCATGGGAAACGGCAACCGTCTGGCCTGCGCCGCGGCCCAGGCTGTGGCCGCCAGTCCGGGTAAACTCTATAATCCCCTGTATATTTACGGGGGAGTGGGACTGGGAAAGACCCATCTGCTGCACGCCATCGGCCATCAGGTCCAGGCCAGACATATTCAGGTAGTCTGCATGAGCGCCGAGCAGTACACCAGCGAGTTTATCGCTGCCATCCGGAGCAGAAAGACCGATGAATTTCACCGCCGGTACCGTTCCGCCGGCATGCTGCTCATCGATGATATCCAGCTCATCGCTGGCAAAAAGCAGACCGAGGAGAGTTTTTTCAACACCTTCAACGAACTGCATAACAGCGGCCGGCAGATCATCATCGCCGGCGACCAGGCGCCCAAGATGATACCACGCCTGGACAAACGCCTCCGGTCCCGTTTTGAATGGGGCCTGGTGGTGGATGTCCAGCCCCCAGATATCGACGCCCGCCTCGCCATCCTTCAGGCCAAGGCCAGTCAAAAAAATATCCCCTTTGCCTCCACAGTGCTGGAATACATCGCCCGGCGTGACCATCATAACATCCGCGAGCTGGAAGGCTCTTTGAACCGGGTTATCGCCTACTCGCGACTGCTGAACGCCGCGCCCTCCGTAGAAATCGCCTCCCAGGCCCTGGGGAACATCGGCGAGCGCGCGCCGGACCAGCCCGCCAGCACCTCTGATGCCATCATCGACGCAGTTGCCCGCAATTTCAATCTGACCGCCGCCGACCTTAAAAGCGGCAAGCGGGACAAGGAGACTTCCTTTGCCCGCCGCATCGCTATGTACCTGCTCCGCCAGAACAACGGGTGCTCGCTGGCCAGCATCGGCGCCAGCCTGGGTGGCCGTGACCCCTCCGCGGTGACCGCCGCCTGCAAAAAGGTATCCCAGGAAATCGCAAGTGACTCTCACGCCCAGCGCCGACTGCATGAAATTCAAAAACAACTCAATTTTTACCCCATAAAAAGCAACCGCTGAACGCTACCGTTTTTCCGCCGGTCGAACTTTCCAGTCCTCCTTTTGTCTTTTTGATGAAAACGCTCCGCAATTATTGCGCTATTTTTGAAATAATTTTGAGTAATCTTCACTTCAAGCCAGCGTGAAAAACAAGAACTCAAAAAGCTCCCCCCTCTTTCTATTACTACTATAATTTTAACTTCATAGTCTGGTTAATGTAGTATGATTATAATGTTATAGATTAAGAATGTTGTTGTATATCTATGATTGACCGGTCAGTGATTCAGGTGAAGGGTGGGAAAGGCGGCGACGGAGCGATTAGCTTCCGTCATGAGAAGTTCGTCCCCTATGGCGGACCGGACGGTGGGGATGGGGGAAGTGGGGGAAGCGTAATTATCAGAGCGGACTCTTCTGTGGACAGCCTGCAAAAGTTCAGGCATAAAAGAAGATATCTGGCAGGGGACGGGAAGAACGGACAGGGTCAGAAGAAGCACGGCGGGAACGGCGCTGACGCGATAATCACCGTTCCTCCGGGGACCATCGTTTCTTATCAGAATGCGGTGGAGGAAAACGGGCTGGTTGCCGACCTGGAAAAGCCGGGAGATGCAGTGGTGGTGGCTAGAGGGGGTAAAGGTGGGGCGGGTAACGCCCGTTTCGCTTCGGCGATCAACCAGGCCCCGCGGATTGCCCAGAGGGGTGAGCCGGGCGAGGAAAAGGCAGTCCTTCTGGAGCTCAGGCTCATCGCCGACGTGGGAATCATCGGCCTGCCCAACGCGGGCAAGTCGACGCTGCTGGCTGCGGCCTCGGCGGCCCATCCTGAGATCGCCAGCTATCCCTTCACCACCCGTGAGCCGGTGCTGGGGGTTGTGGAAGCCGGGAAAAAGACGTTTGTCCTGGCGGAGATTCCCGGCCTCATTGCCGATGCCCACCTAGGACGGGGCCTGGGGCACGATTTTTTGCGCCACAGCCTGCGTACCAGGATGCTGGTTCACCTGGTCGACGGCAGCAGCGCAGCGCCGGTGGAGAATATGATTCAGGTGAACAACGAGCTCAGCCTGTTTGATACCGCGCTGGGGAAAAAGCCGCAACTGGTGGCGGTGAACAAGTTGGACCTGCCCGAGGTGGCGGCGCGGCAGGGCGAGATAAAGGAAGCATTCCGTCAGGCGGGCGTGAACGTCCGGCTCATCTCGGCGGCCACCGGCAAGGGGGTCGATAAGCTGATGGCCGAGGTGGCGGCAAAACTGGAACAGATCGGGCGCGAGAGAGAAGAGGAGCGCGAGGTCCCCCGCAAGGTCTTCCGGCCCCAGCCCAGAGACGCGTCCAGAATACGGAAAGAGGGGGATATCTTTGTCATCACCGTGCCCGGGCTGGAGCGAATGATGGCCGCCAGAGGGGTAACGGCCGCCGAGTTGAGGGCACAGTTAAAAAATCGCCTGGTCCGCTCCGGCGTCATCAAAGAGCTGGAGAAGGTGGGGATAAGGCGGGGAGACAAAGTCCGATTGGGAGAGCTGGAATGGGAGTGGTAAGGTAATGAACGTCGGCGTTCTGGGAGGCACCTTCGACCCGGTGCATAACGGCCATCTGGAGGTGGCCGAGGAGGCCAGAAAAAAGCTCAATCTGGAGACGGTCATCTTCATGCCGGCGGGGCAGCCCTGGATGAAGTCGGACCGGGAAATCACTCCCGCCCGGCACCGCCTCCGCATGCTCGAGCTGGCCCTGGCTGAGAAGCCCTACTTTAAGATTTCGGTCATGGAAATCGAGCGAGAGGGGCCCACCTTCACCATCGATACCATCAATGAGTTGAAGGGACAGCTCCGCCCCGAAGACGAGGTCTTTTTCATCATGGGCCAGGAGAGCCTGGTGCAGCTTCCCCGGTGGCATGATGCGTCCCGCCTCATCCATCTGTGCTATTTCGTGGTCGCCCCCCGCCCCGGCTCCCCCAAGCCCGACCTCAAAGCGCTGGAGAAAACCCTGCCCGGAATATCGCAGCGGGTGATGCTCCTGGACCGGCCCTATGTGGACGTCAGCGGCACGGATATAAGGGACCGGGTGGAGCGGGGCCTCTCCATCCGCCACCTCGTCCCCGAGCTGGTGAATCGGTATATCAAGGAACAGGGGCTATATAGTGCTTAGAGTGGCAAGGATTATCTGGACAATGCGCCCCTCTTTTCCTAGAATGTAACTATACGGTAAAGAGTTGGCTTTACTTCCTCAATAAGAAAGGAGTATTGTATGGCTGATTTAGCTCAGGTGGCCAGGGCGTTAGACGAGGGGGACCGGGAAAAGACGGTGCAGCTCACCGAAGAGCTATTAAAGGCGGGCACCAGTCCCACGGAAATCATCGCCAAAGGGCTTCAGGCGGGGATGGGGGCGGTGGGAGAGAAGTTCTCCAGCGGCGAGTATTTCCTGCCCGATATGCTTATGGCGGCGCGGGCGATGAAAGCCGCCCTGGAAGTGCTCAAGCCGGCGCTGGAGAAGACCGGCATACCGACCATCGGCAAGGTGGTCATCGGCACGGTGGAGGGCGACATGCACGACATAGGCAAGAACGTGGTGGCCACTTTTCTGAGCGGTAACGGCTTCGAGGTCTTCGATATGGGGTCGAACGTATCCGTTCAGAGATTCATCGGCGAGGTGAAAGCAAAGCAGCCGGACATCGTGGGCATGTCGGCGTTGCTCACCACCACCATGCCGGTAATGGGCAAGGTCATCAAGGCGCTGGAAGAGAACGGCCTGCGCGCTAAAGTCAAGGTGGTGGTGGGCGGGGCACCGGTCACCCAGGACTACGCCAACTACATCGGCGCCGACGGCTACGCTCACGATGGCGGCCGGGCGGTCCCGGTGTGCCGGCAGCTGCTGGGCAAATGAGGGGTTGCAACGATGGCAATGACGCAGAAACAGCGGATTCTGGCCGCCGCCCGGGGAGAAAAACTGGACAAACTCCCCTTCGGGGCGCGCATAGATGTCTGGTACAATTACCACTCCGCCCATGGCACCTTGCCCGATAGATACAAGGGCTGGAGCCAGGTAGATATCCTGCGCGACCAGGGCGCCGGTGCCCAGATGCGGTTCTTCTCCCTCACCAGAGAGGAGTACCGCGACATGGAGGTGGTGGAAAAGCACGACCCGCCCTACATCACCACTGAGTACCGCACTCCGGTGGGCACCGTGTCCAAGAAGGAGATATTCGATACCTCGGAGGGACCATGGATCAAGTACGAGATGGAGAAGCTCTTCAAGGGCGAACAGGACTATCCAGTCATTAAATATATCATGGAGCACACCGAACCAACTGATAACTTCGAGGCCTTCAACAAGCTGAAAGACGAGGTGGGCGGGGACGGGCTGGTGATGACCGCCCCCGGCGGACTGTGGTCGCCCGTGCAGCGGGTGATGCGGGAGATAATCGGCTATGAGCTGTTCTTCTACGAGCTGGCCGACCGTCCCGCCCGGGTGGAGGAGCTGATGGAGGTCATGAAGGAGCTGGACAGAAAGAAGCTCAAGGTGGCCATCGGCTGCGACCTGGAGGTCTTCAACATCTGCGCCAACTGGAGCGATGACATTCACACGCCGGTGTTCCGCAAGTATTTCACTCCCTGGTTCCGGGAGGTGGTCGAATTCCTCCATTCACACGGGCGGCTGGCCATGGCCCACACCGACGGCGAGATGAGGCGGCTTAACCCCCTGTTCGCCGAAACGGGCATAGACATCGCCGAGGCCATCACCCCCGCCCCCCAGACGCTCGTGCCGATGAAGGAGTTCCGCGAGCAGATGGGCGACGGGGTCACCCTCTGGGGAGGCATCCCCTCCATTTTGCTTGAGCCTATGTACAGCGACGAGGACTTTGACCGCTTCATCATCAATATGTTCAAGGAGATGGCCCCAGGCTACCGGTTCATCGTGGGGATGGGAGATAATTTGCCCTTCGACGGCGATATCAACCGGGTGGGCCGGGTGGTGGAGCTCATCGAGAAATACGGCCGGCTGCCGGTTCAGACCTAGAGGGTAGGTATTATTATGGATATTCAGAGCAATGGAGAAAAGCCCGATCTCACCCCGAGAAGGCGGTTCCTGTCCAACCTTATGGGCGGTCGCAGGGGCAGGCGCATTTCCGTTTCCAACCCCACCTCCATCGCCTGCGTGGAGCTGATGGACAAAGTGGGCGTGCATTTCCCGGATGCCCATCTCAATGCCGGTGCCATGGCCGAGCTGGCCGCCGCCGGCTACGAGGTACTGGGCTTCGACACCGTTATGCCCGAGTACAGCGTGCAGCAGGAGGCGGCGGCGCTGGGCTGCGAGATGGACTGGGGCGATGACACCAGGATGCCGGAATCGATGACCCATCCGGTCAAGAGTGCCGGTGACGTGGTCATCCCGGAAAGCCTGCTGGAGAAACCGTCGATGAAGGTGGTGCTGGATGCCATCGCCATGCTCCGCCAGCAGTACGGCGACCGCGTGGCCATCGTCGGCAAGGTGATGGGGCCGTGGACCATCTGCTACCACACGGTGGGGGTGGAGG
>Ga0068714_10006293_pt1 | contig 12151 bp, 6 predicted proteins | sample MTBNYHSulfiMetaG_FD_62988 | JGI IMG/M metagenome (GOLD analysis project Ga0068714, IMG submission 62988) | Enrichment culture microbial communities from rom New York Harbor, USA that are MTBE-degrading - MTBE-NYH (New York Harbor Sulfidogenic)... | ecosystem: Environmental > Aquatic > Marine >... | reverse complement strand
TTTCATGCCTGCTACAGCCGGCTGCGGGAAGTCCAGGTCCTGCACGATCGCCTGCTCGACCTGTTTGCCGGGGACCGGGACCTGCAGCCCCGGCATATTCTGGTCATGGCGCCGGATATCGAGAACTACGCCTTTGCCGTTCGGGCGGTATTCGACCGGACGGGAGACGGGCGATACATCCCCTGGGCGCTTGCCGACAGGGCGCTCCTGCTGGAACACCCCCTGGCCGGGGCCTTTTATTCCCTGTTCGAGCTGGCCGGAGGCAGATGCACGGCGCCGGAGGTGACGGCTTTCCTGGAGAACGGGGCGGTCATGCGCAAGTGGGGCATGGACGAGGAAGGGCTGGCCGTCATCCGCCGCTGGATCCGGGCGGGCAACATCCGCTGGGGTTTTGACCGGAGCCACAGGCTGGAGCACGATCAGGAGATGACGGACCTGCATACCTGGTCCTTCGGACTGCGGCGGCTGCTCCTCGGCTATTTCGGGGGTGCGCAAGCGCCGGTCTTTCATGATATTGTTCCCTGCGGCCCCGTATCCGCCGAGGAGTCGATCCTGCTCGGCCGGCTTGCCGCCTTCCTGGAGAGACTGCGGCGGAGCTGTGGAAGACTGCGGGAGGCGCAGACCCCGGACCAGTGGCAGGAAACCCTGCTCGATATACTGGATGAATTTTTTGAGCCCGGCGGCGACGAGGAGCAGGAAGTGACGGCAACCCTGCGGGAAACGGTCTGCCGCTTCAGCGGCCATTGCCGGGCCGCGGGTTTCGGCGGCACGGTCAGCCCGGCCGTCATGCGGGCCTGTCTGGCGCGGGAGCTCTCAACGCCCACAGGCGGCCAGTCCTTCCTGACCGGCCGGGTCACATTCTGTAACATGGTCCCCATGCGGTCGCTTCCCTTCAAGGTTATCTGCCTGCTGGGCATGAACGATACCGATTTCCCCCGCCGGCAGGAGACGGTCTCTTTTGACCGGATGGCCGCCCGCCCCATGCCGGGGGACCGGAACCGCAGGAACGACGACCTCTATCTCTTCCTGGAAGCCGTTCTGTCGGCCAGGAACGTCCTGTATATTTCATGGATCGGCCGGGACCAGCAGGACAACAGCCTGCGCCACCCCTCGGTGGCGGTAGCCGAACTCATCGACTCTATCCGGCGGGGATACCGCCCCCGGGACCCCGAAGCGGCGCTGCCCCGGATCGCCGAACATCCCCTCCAGCCGTTCAGCCGCCGCTGCTTTGACGGCTCCACCGGCTGGTCCAGTTATGCCCGGGAGTGGCATCCGGTGGGCGGACCGGCCGGGGCGGACATCTTTTTCCCGGCGCCCCTGGCCGAGCCGGAGGAGGAATGGCGGACGGTCGATATCAGGCAGCTCCAGCGGTTCTGGTCCCACCCCGTCCGTTTTCTGCTCCGGGAGCGGCTGAGCCTGGAGCTCAGGGAAGGGGACGACTTCCTGCCGGAAACCGAACCCTTTGTCACCGAAGGTCTTGACCGGTACCGGCTGGTCGCCGGACTGCTCAAGGAGCGGCTGGCCGGGGTGGAGGCCGGGGACCGGTGCGGGCGCCTGCAGGCGTCGGGGGAGCTGCCGCACGGCGGGTTCGGGGTCCTTGCCTGCCGGGACCTGGACAGAGAGGCCGGAGAGATGGAGGCCAGGCTGGCCGGTCTCCTGGCCGACCCCAGGCCACCCCTGGAAGTGGATTTCAGGATCGGGGAGTTCAGGCTCACGGGGTGGCTGGACGGCCTGTACGCGGCCGGATGCGTTCGGTTCCGGCCCGCCGCGGTCAAAGGAAAGGATCGTTTGCGGCTGTGGATTGAGCACCTGATCCTGAACGCCCGGGCCGATCGGGAGTGCAGTCCGACAAGCATCCATGCGGCCGCCGATTCCGCCTTCATCCTTGATCCGGTCGACGATCCCCTGGCCGAACTGCACCGCCTGCTCGATCTGTACTGGCAGGGCCTGCGGGAGCCGCTGCACTTTTTTCCCGAGACCAGTCTTGCCTGGTGCGCGGCCGGGGAGCCCCGGAAAGACCAGGCCGCGGAACAGTGCTGGCATGGAGGCAGATGGAAGCGGGGGGAAAGCGAGGATGGAGCCTACCGGATAGGCCTGCGGGGCCGGGATCCCCTGGATGCGCGTTTCCGCGAACTGGCGGCCGCGGTGTATGGTCCCCTTCTGTCCGCCGCGAGGAAGTGATGCAACCCTTCGACCCGACGACAATTCCTCTCAGCGGCCGGCAGTTGATCGAAGCGAGCGCCGGCACCGGCAAGACGTATTCCATCGCCCTGCTGTACGCGCGCCTGATCCTTGAACGGCAGCTGGAGGTCGATGAAATCCTGGTGGTGACCTTCACAACCTCGGCCACGGAAGAACTGCGGGGGCGGATCCGGGACAGGCTGCGGGATATGCTGGACATGGTCGAGAGGAAAGAGCGGCTGGAGGCTGCGCCGGAAGACCGGGTCCCGGGGGAGCGGGCCTCGTCCCAGCCCGGCCCCGCCGGGACCGGGCGCCGGCTGCGGGATGCGCTGCGGCGCATGGACGAGGCCGCGATCTACACCATCCACGGTTTCTGCCAGCGGATGCTGCAGGACAATGCTTTTGAATCCGGGGCTCCTTTCGCCGCGGAGTTCATCGAAAGCGAGCAACTCCTGCGCAGCCGGATCATCGAGGATTTCTGGCGGCGGCAATTCTACTCCGCCCCGCCGGAGGAAGCTGCCTGGGTTCTGGACGCCTGGCAGGGGCCGGAGCAGTTGGCCGCGACCCTGCATGGGGTTCTGGCCCGGTCCGGGGCTGGTTTTGTTCCAGCCGTCTCCGCCGTTCAGGTGGCGGCGGCCCGGGAGAGGGTCCGGGAGGCCTTTGAGCGGGTTCGGGAAAGCTGGCGGGCCCAGGAGGAAGAGATAACGGAGGTTCTGCGTCACGATCCCTGTCTGAGCCGCGCCAGGGACGGGTATGGGCCGGAGCCCCTGGCCGAGACCCTGGCCGGCATGCGGAACCTGGCCGAAGCGGAGCGGCTGCCCCGGCTCCTGCCGTCCGGGGTCGACCGGCTTGCCGCCTGCGTCATGGCGGGCAAGCTGAAAGGCCGGAGAATCATCCCCTCCCACCCGTTCTTCAAGGCTTTCGAGGAATTCTACCTGGAGCTCCGGGAGTTGAACCGGGCGGCCAGGGCGCATATCATCGCCGAGGCCGACCGCTATCTCCGGACCGAGCTGGACCGGCGGAAGCAGGCCCTGGACCGGATGTATTTTGACGATCTGTTGACCCGTTTCGCGGCGGCGCTCGACGGGCCGGGCGGCGCCGCCCTGATCCGCCGGGTCAGGAGCCGGTTCGCCATCGCCATGGTCGACGAGTTCCAGGATACCGATCCCCTCCAGTATCATATCCTCGACACCCTGTTCGGCCGCCCGCCTGCTCCCAGCCTCATCCTGATCGGCGATCCCAAGCAGTCCATTTACGCGTTCCGCGGCGCCGACATCTTCGCCTACCTGCGCGCCCGCCGCGACACCCCGGAGCCGGCCCGCTTTACCATGGCGACCAACTACCGGTCGGCCTCGGCCATGGTCCGCTGCGTCAACCGGCTTTTTGACCGGGAGCGGCCCTTTGTCTTTGACGGCATCGACTTCCATCCCGTCCGGCCCCACCCCGGGGCCGACGACCGGCCACTGCTGGTCGAAGGCTCCGTACCCCGGCCCCTGCAGGTCCACCTGTTGTCAACCGAGCACCATTGCGCCCCGAACAGGAAGGTCATTGCCAAGGAGAGGGCCGGCCCCGCCGCCGCCCGCTGGGCCGCCCTGGAGATAGCCCGACTCCTGACGCTGGGCCGCCGGGGCTCGGCCCTCATCGGCGGAGACCCTGTGAGCGGCGGCGATCTCGCCGTCCTGGTGCGGACCCATCGGGAAGCCCGCCTGATGCAGGAGGAGCTGCGCCGGCTGAAGGTCGCCTGTGTCTACTACAGCCAGGAATCGGTCTATGCCGGCGACGAGGCCGGGCAGTTGTACCGGGTTCTCGCCGCCCTGATCGATGTGTCGGACGAAACCCTGGTCTGCGACGCCCTGGTCACCGATCTCTTCGGTTTCACGGGTAATTCGCTGCATGCGGCCCGCAGCGACCGGAAGGCGTGGGCGGCAATAGTCGAGGAACTGCAGGGATACCATTCCACCTGGCTCGGCCCGGGGCTGACCGCCATGTTCCACGCCCTGCTGATCCGGCGAGGCGTCGTCGGCCGCCTGCTCGCCGGGAGCGGGGGCGAAAGAAAGCTGACCAATTATCTCCACCTGCTGGAGCTCCTGCAGGATGCCTCGTCCCGCTGCCGGGCCGACGACCTGGTCCGCTGGCTCGGTCAGCAGATCAACCGGCCCGCCCCGGAAACAACCAGTCAGCAGCTGCGCCTGGAGAGCGACGAAGACCTGGTCAAGATCGTCACCATCCACCGGGCCAAGGGCATGGAGTACCCGATCGTGTTCCTGCCCTTTCTCTGGGGCGCCAGGGAGATAAAACCAGACGAGATATTTGCCTTTCACGATCCGCGGACCTCCCGGCTCCAGGTCGATATCGGCTCGGGCCGGGAAGAAAACCATCGCCGGGCGGAGCAGGAGCGGCTGGCCGAGGATCTCCGCCTGCTGTATGTGGCCCTGACCAGGGCGCGCCATTGCTGTTATCTGGTATGGGGCAGGATCAATTTCATGGAGAAGTCCCCGCTGGCCTGGCTGCTGCACCGGGGCGACGGTGATGTTGTCCCGGCTGACGCATTGACCGACGACAGGATAGGCAATGATATTAATAAACTGAACGATGGGGAAGAGCTGGTGCGCTTTGTGCCCATGCCGGACGGCGGGGAAGCCGGGGACAGCGAAGAATTCAGGCCGCCTCCGCCGGCCGCGCTGACCTTCAACGGCCGGATAGACACCGGCTGGACGATCAGCAGCTACTCCAGGCTGGCATCGCCCGCCGTCCCCGCGCCGGTGCCGCCGCCCCCGCCGCAACGGGAGGAAGCGGCGGAAATGTCGGTGTTCACCTTCCCCCGGGGGCCGGAAGCGGGGAACTGTCTCCACGGACTGCTGGAGATGCTCGATTTTACTGCCATCCCCGGCGGGGCGACGGCGGAGCTGATCTCCGGGCGGCTGCGGACCGCTGGTATCAATGAGCGGTGGGCGCCCGTGGTTGCCGTCTGGCTGGAGCACATTGTCGGGACGCGGCTCATGGGGGATTCCGATGTGTGTCTCAAACAGCTGTCCGGGCGCGACCGGCTGACCGAGATGGGGTTTTACTTTCCCGTCGACAATCTGCAGATGCAGATCTTCAACGGAATCCTGGCCGAGTACGGTTTCGAGCCGGTCGCCGCTGACTCAGGCCTCCTCAACGGTCTGGTCACCGGCTACATCGATCTGGTGTTTCGCGCCGGAGGCCGTTTTTATATCATCGATTACAAATCCAACCACCTGGGCGCCGGCTATCCGGCCTACGCCCAGGAATTCCTGCGGGAAGCCATGCAGGCGCACCGCTACGACCTGCAGTACCTCCTCTACACGGTGGCCCTGCACCGGTATCTCGGGCGCCGGCTGTCCGGATACGATTATGTCAGGCACTTCGGGGGGGTGTTGTACCTGTTTCTGCGCGGCATGCACCCTGATCTCGGCCCCGGCTGCGGGATCCGGCACGAACGGCCCGACCCGGCACTGGTTGCCCGGCTTGACGACTGCTTCGGCCGCCCGGAGGGCCGGCGGTGATGCGTTCCCTGCTGGAAAAGGCCGTCCAGGCCAATGTTCTCCGGGCCATTGATTTTCAGGCCGGTCTGTTCGTGGAGGAGATGTCCGGCGGTTCCGACCCGGAACTTCTGCTTGCCGCAGCCCTGGCCAGCAGATCGGTGGGAGATGGCCATATCTGCCTGCCGCTGGACGTGGTGGCCGGGCAGCCTGTTTTCCCTCCGGAATTGCCCTGCTCGGCCCCGCAACTCGACCGGTGGCGGTCCGGCCTCAAGGCCGGCGGGGCCGTCGGCGGTCCGGGCGGAGCCGAACCGCTGATCCTGGACGGGAATCGTCTTTATCTGGCCCGCTATCACCGCTGCGAGACCCTGATCGCCGAGGATCTGCTGCGCCGGAGCGCAATCCGCCGTGATGTAGACCCGGAACAGGCCGTCCGCCTCCTTGACCGGCTGTTCCCGGGAGGCGGTCCCCTCGATCGGCAGAAAATCGCCGCCGCCGTGGCCGCGGTGAATCAGCTGGTCGTTATTTCCGGCGGGCCGGGCACCGGCAAGACCTATACCGTCGCCCGCATCCTTGCCCTGCTGCAGGCCCTTGCCGGCGGAGGGCTGCGCATCGGCCTGGCCGCGCCGACGGGGAGAGCGGCGGTGCGCCTGCACGAGTCCATTGTCAAGGCACGGGAAACGATGGACGGGGAACTGGCGACGCCGGTGCCGGACCGGGCCGTGACCCTGCACCGTCTCCTCGGCCTGATGCCCCATAACGGCCGTTTCCGGCATAACCGGGACAATCCCCTCCATCTTGACCTGCTGGTCATTGACGAGGCCTCCATGATCGACGTGCCGCTGATGGCGGCTGTCCTGGAAGCCCTGCCCGGTTCGGCCCGGCTCGTCCTCCTCGGAGACCGCGATCAACTGACGTCGGTCGAGGCCGGCAGCCTGTTCGGCGACGTCTGCGGCAGCGGCGAGCCCCCATGGTCGGCGGACCTGTGCCGGCAAATCAGCCAATTGACCGGTTTTCCCATCGACCCGGGCGAATCGGGCACGACCTTCGGCGACTCCGTGGTCCTGCTGCACACCGGGTATCGATTCGCGCCGCAAAGCGCCATCGGGGAACTGGCCGCCGTGGTCAACTCCGGCCGGAGAGAGCGGTTGGCGGAGGTCCTGGGGAAGGAGCGGGGAGAAGTGGTGTACGCGCAGCCCGATCCGGAGTCCTTTTCCGAGTGGTTGTCAACGCAGCTCCTTGCAGGGTTCGGGGACTGCCTGGCCGCCCGGGACCCGGAAGAGGCGCTGGCGGCCCTGGGCCGCTTCCGGGTCCTGTGTGGTGTGCGGGAGGGCAGGGCCGGCGTGGCAGGGATCAACGGGTTGGCCGAAGCCATCCTGCGCCGCCGGGGTCTGATCGGCGGCGGTGAACGTCTGTACCGCGGCCGGCCGGTGATGATCAGAAAAAATCAATACGATCTGCAGCTGTTCAACGGCGACACGGGCATCCTGTGGCCCGACGGCGAGGGAAAGCTCTGGGCCTGGTTTCACCGGGCCGACGGGGATCTCTGGCCCATAGCCCCCGCCCGGCTGCCGGAACACGACACCGCCTTCGCGACCACGGTGCACAAGGCCCAGGGATCGGAATTCGACGAGGTCCTCTTCATCCTCCCTTTTGAGGACAACCGGGTGCTGACCAGGGAGCTGGTTTATACGGGGATCACCCGGGCGCGGAAAAAACTGATTCTTGCCGGCGATTTTCCCCTGCTGGCGGCAGCCATTGAACGCAGGGTAATCCGCTATTCCGGGCTGCCCGACCGGCTTTGGGGGGAAGTGGTGAAATAAGGATGTGCTATGACCGTTATTCGATTATTATATGGTGAGAAAAGGATCGAGCCTGTTGAACAGTAGTGGCGGCTGCCGCGGCCGGGAGGTGGAGGAAAGCGATGGAACTGAGGAAACTGGAAGTATTCTGCAAGGTGGTTGAGCTGAAGAGCTTCACCCGTTCCGCCGAGGCGGTGCTGTTGTCGCAGCCGACGGTCAGTGAGCATATCCGTAGCCTTGAGGAGGAGCTGGGGCAGAAACTCCTGGATCGGGCGGGCCGGGAGGTTGAACCGACCCCGGTGGGGCTCCTTCTCTATAATTATGCGCTCAAGATCCTGCGCCTCCAGCAGTCCGCCCTGCAGGCCATAGAGCAGTACGGCGGCAAGCTGGTCGGCCGGATCATGATCGGCTCGGGCACCATCCCCGGAACCTATATCCTGCCGGAAATCATCAGCCGCTTCCGCGGCCGGTACCCGTCCATCCGGGCCACCCTGCGGATCGCCGGGTCGCAGCTCATCGCCGCGGAGGTGCTGCAGGGGCAGTTGGAGATAGGTGTGGTGGGAGCGAGATGGAACGAAAAAGGGCTGGAGTGGGTGGAACATTTTTCCGACAGTCTGACTCTGGTCGTCCACACCGGGCATCCCTTTGCCTCCCGTCCGGACGTCGGGCTCGAGGAGTTGGCCGGCGAGCCGTTTATCCTGCGGGAGCCTGAATCAGGTACCCGCAAGGTCATCGATCAGATCTTTGAGGAGCATGGAGTGAAGACGGGTTCCCTGACCGAGGTGGCGGAAATCGGGTCCACCGCCGCGGTCCTTGAGGCGGTCAGGGCCGGGCTGGGCATTGCCGTTCTGTCGGCCAGGGCGGCCGAGCGGGACGTCCGTTGCGGCGGTGTGGCCGTTGTCCCGATCAGGGGGGTCAGGCTGGAAAGACCGTTCTACATGATCAGGCGTAAAAACAGGGAGCTGTCCCCGGCGGCGGCGGTTTTCTGGGAGTATCTGCTCAAGGAACAGGAAGACGATGCGCCGCCGGAATCCGCCGGGTGACGCGGTTCTGTCGCCTGCCTTCCCGAGGGCGGTATTCCCCCTCTCGGTCTCCACTGAGGACCGTCCTCGCGGAGCGCTTCGCGTGGACTAAAAAAAAACCGGAAGAATTACGCCAAGCGCTTCTTCCGGTTTATGTCCCTTTGCTGTGCCCTACGATACAGGTTTAGTATTTCGACTCGCGGCGGGGAGGACGGTCAGCACGGGGCTTTGCCTGATTCACCCTGATGTTGCGGCCTTTCAGCTCACTGTTGTCCAGCGATTTGATGGCTTCTTCCGCCTCGGAATCATTTCCCATCTCAACGAATCCGAAGCCTTTTGACCGGCCTGAGTACTTGTCCATGATGATCTTGGCGCTGGTTACGTCGCCGAACGCGGCAAAAGCGGCGCGAAGCTCTTCATCGGTTACGTTGTACGGCAGGTTTCCCACATAAATGTTCATCTATCCACTCTCACGACATAGTGCGTTTTTTTCATCATGCCAAAAAGTAAACCAAACGCACAAGGTACTTTCAAGCGACCGGCCCATGCCGGAAATACTTTTGACCCAGGAAGATCGGTCCTGCGCCGCTATTTTTTATTTTTATCTTTGTTTTTTGGTTTGGGACGGCTTTTGCCGTTGGTGCTGCGGTGGATTTTTCCGCGTTTGCTGCGAAGGTCCCCTTTTCCCATTCCTATCCCTCTGTTATTCTTCTGTTTCCAACGGGACCGAGCCCTGAATTGCCACTGCCGTTCCTTTCAGGCTGGTCTCCTGCAACATGCTATACATTCCAATAATTTACTCTATTACTGTACTTGAGGGGTGGTTTGCAACAGTTTTTTAGCTGTATTGTCGGATTAAACGCCTGAATACTTCGGTGGTCAGGGGGTCAATAAATTCAACCCCGATGCGAAAGGGCTGAATATCTGCATTCTGCTCCTTGTTGAGCCAGACCGGCCTGGTGTCGACGCGCAGGCTGCCGTCGTCCTCCTGCAGGTGAAACACGAGGGTCAGGCGAAGGGTGTCCGATTCCATGGGACCATAGGCCAGATGAGTGGGGCCGGCCATGACCTCATCGAGGGCGATGCCCGCCCCGCGCCGGGACAGACTGATCAGCCGTCCCCGGAAAACAGGGGTGACGGCCGCTCCGTCCCCGCCGTGGGAGACGAAGACGTCGACGTTCATGTTGCAGGAGTTCCGGCTTTCCCGCCGTAATTCTTTCGTGACCGATGTGTTGTTCATGACGCTCTCTTTCTCCGTCGGGGATTGCTGCTCCTTTTGAACCGGGGTGTCCCGGGTGCCGGCCCCGGGAATCGACTTTCATAAAGCAGTATATCATACTTGTTCATTTCCGCAAAAGATCAGGTACGTATACGACGCGGATTTGTTTTTCGGCCGGATTCAGCCGCTCTCCTTTTCGGGCCGGCTTTCTTCCCTGCCGATGACAAAGGCGAGCAGGGAAGGGATCACAAAGAGCGTGAACATGGTGGAGACCGCGAGCCCGCCGAGGAGGATGGAACCGAGGCCCCGGTACAGCTCGCTCCCCGACCCGGTGGACAGAACCAGGGGCGACAGGGCGAGCAGGCTGGTGGTGGCGCTCATGAATATCGGGCGGATGCGGGTCCTGATCGCGTCGGAAACGGCATCAACGCCGGCCAGATTGTTGTAGCGGACATTGTTCAGGGACTGATGGACAACAAGGATGGCATTGTTGACCACGGTGCCGATAAGAATGATGAAACCGAGCATGGCGAGAATGTCGAAGGCCTGGGGCGCGATCAGGGCATTCACCAGCCGCAGGCCGATAAAGCCCCCGGCCGCGGCCAGGGGAACGGTAAAGAGGATGATCAGGGGGTAGAGGAAATTCTCGAACAGGGCGGACATCAACAGGTAGGTGATCAGCAGGGCCAGCAGCAGGTTCCAGCGCAGGGCCCGCCCGGTCTCAACCAGCTTGTCGGCGTTGCCCCCGATGCGCACCTGGACGTCATCGAGGCGGCCGGCCTCCTTCAGGGAACCGACGATGTCGGTCTCGATGATTTCCATGGCCCGCTGCAGGGGCAGCGTCAGCGGCGGGGTCACCTGGAGGCTGATGGTCCGGATCCGTTCCAGATGGTTGATCTGGGGCATGCCCGAACCGTATTCCAGCCGGGCGACGTCGCCGAGCCGGATCAGGCCGCCGTGGTTATTGACGATGGTGGCGTCGAGGATGTCCTCCGGGGAAGCAAAATCCCGGTCTCTGCCTTTCAGGACCAGGTCGACCTGCTTGGTGCCCTCGGGCCGGTAGTCGTCCACCTTCCGGCCGTCCATGAGGATGTCGGCATAGATTCCCAGGTCCTCTTCGCTGAGGCCGTTGGCGGCCAGCTTTTCCTTGTTGGGGACAATCCGCACCTCGGGGTAGCTGGTTTCCAGGGAGGGGATGGGGCGGATCTGGCCGTCGGGAATCCGGCCGCTGATCATGCCGAACAGCGTCCCGGCCGCCTCGATGATCCGGTCGATGCTTTCGCCGGAGATGTTGACGTCGATATTGCGGCCCTCGCCGAGGCCCTGCTCAAAAATTCCGGCCTGGATGCTGACCCCGAACATCCCGGGGAAGGAATGGATGATCCGGTTGAAGAGCGGCATCAATTCCCCGGCCCGGGTTTCGTGGATGCTGATTCCGCCGAACAGGTTGACGCGGTCGGCGCCGACGTAGAATATCTGGTTGATCCGGGGGATGCCGTCCCTGCCGTCCTCCTTGAAATAGGGCTCGGCCTGGCGGTGGATTTCCCGGCCCATTTCCTTCATTTTGTCCACCGAGTAGCCGGGCGGGGGGATGAGGATGTTCAGGATCAGGTTGCGGTTGCCCTGGGGCAGGTATTCGGCGCTCGGCATCAGCCAGTAGGTCAGGCCCAGGGAGAGGGAGGTGAACAACATTACGGTGGCCAGCCGGGTGAACGTATTCCGCAGACACAGGGACGACAGGCGCATGATGAAGCCGGCGAGGATGGGGCCGACGACGCTTTTCTGCAGCCGGGTGGGGGGCCGCTCTTTTTTTCTCCGGTAAAACCGGTGCATGGTGGTGGGAATGACCGAGATGGAAACGAACAGGCTGATCAGAATGGCGAAGGTGATGGCGATGGCGATGTCCCGGAACAGCTGTCCCGCTTCTTCCTGCATGAAGATGACCGGCAGGAAGACGGCCACGGTGGTGGCGGTGGAGGCCAGGATGGCGCCCCAGACCTCCCTGGTCCCGTCATAGGCCGCATCAAAGGCGTTCTTGCCCATCTTCCGGTGCCGGTCGATGTTTTCCAGCACCACGATGGCATTGTCGACCAGCATGCCGACGGCGAAGGAGAGGCCGGCCAGGCTGACCACGTTCAGGTTGCGGTCCATCAGCCAGAGAAAGATAAAGGTGCCGATGGCCGAAATGGGGATGGCCAGTGCGGTGGTCAGCGTAGCGGTAAAGCTGCGCAGAAACAGGAGCAGGACGCACATCGCCAGGATGCCCCCGATGAGGATGTTCTGCTTTACCAGCCAGATGGCCGTGTTGATGTAGGGGCGCTGGTCGTACACCCAGTGGATGAACAGGTCGTTGTCGGCCAGGATGGTTGCATTGAGGCGGTTGACCTCCTCCTGCAGCCGCTCGGTCATGGCCAGCACGTTGGC
>Ga0068714_10006292_pt1 | contig 12151 bp, 10 predicted proteins | sample MTBNYHSulfiMetaG_FD_62988 | JGI IMG/M metagenome (GOLD analysis project Ga0068714, IMG submission 62988) | Enrichment culture microbial communities from rom New York Harbor, USA that are MTBE-degrading - MTBE-NYH (New York Harbor Sulfidogenic)... | ecosystem: Environmental > Aquatic > Marine >... | reverse complement strand
AACCGTTGGCTTAAGCTCCAAGGGCTTCTGTCTGTCAAAGAGCTATGGGTACAAATCCACTACCCGGCTACGGCCCGGTAAACTCTGTGAACCGCCCCCGTGCGGACCCGCACGCGGGGTGGTGTGGGGGCTGGGGGAGAAAAACCCCCGGCTACCCTCTTGGCATTTGCTCTTCCGGCGAGTTCAAGCGCTCCTACGTTTCTGCGAAGCCACCATCGCAGAACCAGTCATCGGAAGCGATGGCCTCGTAGGTAGCAGTCTGCCATGAGTTCAAGTGAGCAGCAGTTCTGCTAATGGCTTCAGCCTGCAAGTGACGGCGGACGCCTTCGCTGCCCGCCTTTTCGTACAAGCCCGACAGACCATACCTGATGTTGACAAGTTCCTCTGCCGCATGGGCGGCATACAACTCATTCAGTTTCAACAGCGTAAAATGGTGCACTGCTCGTCGCTTCTTGGTTTCGTCCCAGTGATCTGGTGGGGACACCAAGAAGTTGAGTGCTGCTGGCTGACTATGGCATACGTCAGCATACAGCCATCGTTCTGACTCGAAGTCGTCAAAGTACGGATGCACTGTTTGGTGCTCAGCGTCAACCGGCGTTGCTGTGCCTTTTTCCTTGTTACAGTCTTTGCAGGCTGGGATGAGGTTGTGAGGAAACACGGCAAACGCTGGATACAGCGACTCCGGGAGATAATGATCTATAGTCGAAACAATGCGCTGACCGCAAAGTGGGCACTTCCTGAGACTCGGCGCGGCCATCAATCGGTCATATACTTCTCGGGCCACCGCATCCTTTCTGACCATGTGCGTTCGATAGAGAGATACCATTTCTTGAGTGGTCACCGTGCCGGCCACCCCTTCCGTCTGAGGTATCTCGTGCAGAACTGCCTCTGTCGCCGCATCAATGTACTCCTCTGTCGCAGCCACGACATCAGGCTCAACTGAGAGGATGCGGTTTCTCCGCACAGTGCTCCTAACGGCTTCTGCACATCGTCGGTACACTTCAGCAGCATCGTCGGTTGGAGGGGCAAGCCGGCGCATCCTCTCCCTTCTTCACTTAGTTGTTTGCAGCGAACAACCCCCGGAGAATGGCTCTGGCTTCAGCGCCAAGCTCACCATTGAAGCGCTCCAGTGCCTCGTCGAAGTCGGGTTCTTCCTTTGCGACATCGTATAGCATCTTGTGAAAGCCTGATTCAGTCACCTCATAGCCAAACACCTCACGAGTCAGAACACCAACGTTCTCTCCGAACGTCTCTACTTCCGGGCGCTCTGCTCTGACATTTCTTCCCGTTCTCTGTAATGTCCATACACAGGTTCTGGGGATCTCCTGAAGGACAACAGGTGAGTGGGTTGCGACAATAGCGACACCGTTCCTGTCAATCATGAGATCAGACAAGGCCCGCACGAATGCCGACAATAGAGGAGGATGAAGGTGGCTCTCCGGTTCGTCAAGAAGGACGAGTGTTTGCTCTTCGACTGTCTCAACAAGACGGGTTATAGTCAGTAATACGACCTTGTGGCCTGAGCTCAGCCGCTTGAAGACATCTGCAGCCTCCTCATCGAAGTCATCCTCGTTCCCATTCTTTGCGGTGAGAGCGGACACTTCTGCTGCCCGGAATATCGGGTCCGACTCCAATGCTGCCAGAGCCTTCTTCCAACGCTTCGCGGGCATTCCTCGCTTGCACAACTGCGCACTCTTGACGAATTCACGAATTAGCATCTCGGGGCTCTTCGGAGTGCCCAAGCCGCTGCCCGCCTGGCTTGCACGGCGCAACCCTATATATGAATAACGAATCCCCTCTTTCGAATCCCGTCGTTCCGGAATCAACTCGAAGTCATCGAAAGCACTGAATGACACAGACACCAAGTTCGCAAAAAGCGGAGTATCTTCTTCTTCGGTTTCGGTGGACGAGGAGAACGCTCCAGACTGCCTGGCTGCAGAACGCTTTGCTATGAGGGCTTTTGTCATCAATTGCAGGATGTGTGTCTTCCCAACACCATTGCGCCCGACCAGAACGTGGAGATTGGTCGGAGGATACGATTCAGGCTTCACTGTGAATGACAATGTGAGCCTTTGGTCACCGTGCGTCATTCGCTTTGGAGCAGTATATGTGAAGTCATACTTGGTCAGTCGTGCCCCACCTTGAACTATCCGACGATACTGCTTCTCAACGCTCCTATGTGTGATTGACCTAAGCAGCGATGTGCTGGTTACCTCCTCTTTTTTCGCTTTCTCCCATCTGTCGGTGTCCGCCACAACGTCACGCAGGCCCACCAATACTGCAGTCTTGATCCATTCTGGCAATTTGCCTAGAGCAGCGTAGTAGCTCTCATCTTGACCCAAGGAAAAGTAGTCGTCGTCCAACTGTGTGAACGAATGTGGTATTTCCGTTCTGAAGAGCTTCTTTCCCATGCCAAATCTGCCAATTTTGACATACCCTACCTCGTGCTTATTACTGGCTTCATCAAAGACAATGAGATTGAAAAGTGTCTTGAATCCGAAATCATCCCAGCCGTCGGTCACCAGGCAGCCACGGACCGTGGCAGTACCCGGCACGTCCCATGGCCGAGAGTAGACCCGGAATTCGAAATTCTCAGTGCGCTCTGGCATCACTCAGCACCTGTTTGGTTTTAATCATCCTTGAATCTCTCCAATGTAGCTGGCGTGTTTCCAGTATGCCAACGAGTAATTCCATAGTTTTTCTGTTTATCATCCCACCTCGGGACTCGTACTCGGTGAGGTCATCATGGGTGACAATAAACTTCCTGATGGCCGGCTTCAGAGATTCTTTCGGTCAGTACCCCTGTATGGAAAATTGCACAGGAAAAGGAGCAACCATGCTTTTCGCATCCGCGGTGGGATCTGATGAGCAGCAGGGAGATTTGATTATTTGTCGGCCGATGCCAAAAGCGGCCAACCCGGGTTTTGAAGCATAGGTACTTGAAGATATTCAACTAGCAGAAACAAAAGAGCTTGACAATGGGTTTTTGACGACATGATTATGGCTGCGCTTCTATCTCGACTTTTGCCACAAGTACGGCTTCGTCCGCGCTCATGCAGAATCCATTCAGCATTTTCTCGACAAGCTGCGGCGAAAGAGACAAACCGAAGCACAGCAAAAACAGGCCTCCGAGGCCATGTCCTGGTTTTATGAACTGCTCTCATCAAGCCAAAGTGAGTCGACAGCAGTGTCCTCCGAGATACAGCGAGAAGCTCCCCGTGTTGACGAACAAAATAAACGCTACGAAACAAAAGCATCTAAAGCAAGATCCATATCCAACCCGATTGGTGGAGACTTGGCATCTGCCATGGAAAGCGGCAAATCTCTTCAAGCCAACTGGGCAATCGTCCTCGAAGGTTTGTCCAATGAAATAAAGCTGCGGCACTATTCACCGAAAGCGCTGAAGTGCTATTCCACCTGGATTTTTAAATTGAGGCATGTCACTCGATCAAAAGATCCGCAGGCGCTGACATCATCGGATTGTTTTACCGGGTCGTGTAGGTGGCGGTTCGAAATCGCTCCTTAGAGGCCAAGAATGGTCTGTGGTGAGTGCAAACTGTTACACAGGCGCTGTCAAAGGGGAGATAGCCAAAGGCAAAATACCAGGGATTAACATAGTCGGCCCGGAACATTTGAAGATGGCCTGCAGGCAAGCGGCAAGCCTGTCTTGAAAACCAAGTGGGCACAATTTCTAGCACAGTCGTCAATTTTCCAACAAAAAAAGGAGCTGACCAAAACGGCCAACTCCTTGATTTTCTTGGTGCCGGAGGAGAGACTCGAACTCTCACGGGCGCAAGGCCCACTGGATTTTGAGTCCAGCGCGTCTACCGGTTTCACCACTCCGGCTGAAGGATAGATAAATAAACAGAAGGACTCCGGAGTGTCAAGCAAAAACAAAGACGGCTGCCTTGCTGCTTGATTCTCAGGACCATTGAATCGGCCGCAGAGTACTTTGTCTCCTTGTTGCCCTCTGACTCCAAAAGCTCGCCAGCAAGCTTGCTCCTGCCTTTTGTACTCCTTGCCGGCGCCGCAGAGACGCGACCCCCTGCGGTGAGAAATGCGCCTGCGCCCGTCCGAAGGCAGGAGCTATGGCATAATCAAGGTGCGCCAGATGCTGCGGCCGAAGGTGGCCGCCGACAAATAGCCGGTTCTCGGGTTGAAGTCCAGGCTCATCACGGCCACAATGGGCATGTTGCCTCTAAATGATGTCCACCTGAAGCCTCCATCCCTGGTTTGAAAAACGCCGATATCGGTGCCGATCCAGATGTGGTTTTCGTTGAAGGAATCGACGGCCAATCCGGAGACCGGAAGGTCCAGATTGTTTTTCACGGTCAAATTGCCGCTGATGTTTTGCCACCTGCGGCCGAAATCCATAGTGCGAAACACTCGCCCGATGTTGCCGTTGCCGCCGTTGGCGACATCCCGTGAGGCGGCGTCGTAGCCGCTGAAAGTGATGATTGCGCCTCCCGCATCTCTTTGAGAAGCTTCAATGCGAGTGATCCAGCGGTTCGGAAGGTTAAAGCCGGTTGTATCGAGCCGTTCGAACAAGCGTCCCTGCCTAATGCGCAGTCGGTAGATCCTGCCGGTGCTGGTGCCCACCCATACCAGGTTATGGTCCACCGGCGAAACCGAAATTGCGGTCACTTCGCCATCCGTTGCAACCGCATTCAGGCGCGGCTGCCAGCGGTCGCCTCTGCTCGCGGAGCGATAGATGCCCGTATTGCTGCCCACGTAGACGATGTTGGTGAAAACCGGGTCGATTTCGAAGATCGTTACAAACGGCAGGGTGTCGTTTCGGCCGATGGAAGAATCGAACAGCGTTTTCCAGTCATCGGGGTTATTATTGCCGCCTTTGTCGTTCCGCGCCAGGGCAAATTGCCAGCCCGCATAGACATGCCGGGGATCGACCGGATCGAAGACCGCCACCGTGCCGTCGCCGCCGTACCAGTCCCAGGCATCCCAGAAGGTGCCGTTCCAGGCGCCGGTGGCGTTGTCCTGCATCGATCCGATGATGAAGTCCGGATTGAACGGGTGCGAGCCGAAGTTGAAAAATTGCATGGTGCCGAGGTTATTGTTGAGCGATTCCCATGAATAAGTATCGCCGGCCGCCGAATCGACGCCGACGCTGCAGCGCGAAAGCCCGCCGTCGGTGGTCGCATAAAACTGCTGATTGGGCCAGTCATAGGCGGCGCTGTGAACATCCGGATGAATCACCAGATGCGATGGATTGGCGACACATTTATATACCGGCAGTCCGTTGACCGGTGGAGCGCTCCCGTCGAGAACATAGTCCAGGCAGGCCGGGGTGGTATCCGTCCAGCTTTTGCCGCCGTCTACTGAGCGGTAGACCATACCGCGCCAGGGAATCGCCAGCATCCGCCAGGGCTGATCGATCGGATCGGGCCAATATTCGTTGTAGTTGGCATTGCCGCCGATAATCACATCGTCCGCATTCGAGGGATTCACTTCGACGGTGTTGTCGTAAACCCCGTCGACAAAGACATGGTCTCCGACTATGGACTGGAACGTATCGCAATAGTTCGGAATCCCGTTGAGCCAGTCGCCCAGCCACTCCCAGGTATCGCCGCCGTCTGTGGATTTGAAAAGCAGGCCGACTGCCGACTGCAGGTCGTCCTCCTTGACAAAGCTTCCGTTTTGGCTGCTGTCAAGGTTCAATACCGCCGCAATGCCGGCATAAATGACGGCGGTGCGATAATCGGAGGTGACGCCGGCGCCGGCTTGTCCCAGTCCGATCTCGATGCGGCTGAATTCGGGAACTTGCCGGCTGTGTGCGATAACATCATAGGTGGTGAATTGAAAGGCGTTGGGATCATAGTAGGCGAAGCGGGGAACGGGAGCCGGAAAATCAGGTCCTGCCGCCGCACCGCCGCCCGGATTCTTGACCGGTGTGACTCGCTGCCAGCTTTCTCCGAAATCGGTGGAACGGTAGATCCCGCCTGAAAATTCGGTGGCAAAAAGCACCGCCGGGTTGGGCTGAAACAATTCAAGATCCATGAAACCAAGACCATCCACAAGATAGGGATCATATTCCGGGTACATGTAGCTGCGGTAGTCCACCGCCTGTTGTTTGCAGCTCCAGGTGCGGCCGCCGTCGGTGGATTTGAAAATGCCGGTCGCCGGCACCGAAGGCGGCGGCAGAAAGGCATTGACCCGGTCCGCCAGAACATTTGCCGTGGTGACATAGACCACATCGGAATTGGATGGGTCTATTTGCAGTCCGCTGACCGCCACATAACGGAAATCCCAACCGGGTCCGTGAGCAGGAAGAGCCCTCCAGGTCTGTCCGCCATCTGTTGATTTGAAAACCCCCATGCCGAAGATGCTGGTCTTTGAATGCGGCTCCCCCGAGCCCGCATAAAGAATGTCGGCATTGCCGGGTGCATAGCGGATCACCTTGATGGCAAGGGAAGGCATGTTGTCCGAGACCGGCAGGAAATTTCTGCCTCCGTTGGTGGAGCGCCATATGCCTCCCTGCGCCGCACCCAGCAAAAGAATTTCCGGCTGGGAGGGATGAATGACAATAGAGAGCGCTCGTCCGCTGGCCGTCAGGTCGCCCGCGCCATACATGGTCATATTGTCCAGGGGCGCCGGTCCGATGGGGCTCCATCTGACCGGTCCGTTGACGGCGGCAAGGGATTCCGCTGTCTGTTCCGCCAACAGGCTTCGTTCTGCTTGCGGCAGGTTGCTCTGAGCCGGGTAGATCCTCTGGGTCCAAAACCATTTTTCGAAAGCGCTGTCGTTTTTTTTCGGCCTTTTTCTTTGCATTGGCCCGGCGGTGGAAGCCGTCGCCGTGCTCGAATCTGTCCGCTCCGTTGCGGAAAGGAGTGCAAGCTTCTCCACCGGCTCGGCCGCCAGAGCACGACCGGCTGGAGCGGAAACCGTGCAGAATATGACGAGCAAAATGGATAATACCAGTTTGTTCGGAACATTGAGATACTTCTTCATGGTGGCAGCTCCTTTTTTATTGGGGATTGTCCGACCTGGTGCCAAAGATGCGCATGCCTTCCGGCAGCTCATCTACAAACATGTGTTGCAGGCTTTAGCGAGGAGATCTTGGACAGAGCAGGAGAAGACGGGCCGATGCCGTCTGCAATGCATGCGAATACCGGTTGTGTCGGCGCAGAGCTCGCTGAGAGAGTATGCTCGGGATTAAGAAGTGGCCTCCTGGAACGTTAACTTATCCTTGCTTTAGCCGGTTTCGGGGATGAGAGGTTTGAGGAAGTCGTAGGCGCGCTGTGCTGCTGAGACGCCGTCGTGGCTGTGGCGGCTCAGCTCGACATGCAGGCCGCCCCGGTAGCCGACCTCGGCCAAGGCTTCAAGGATCGGCGGGAAATCCATTTCGCCCTCACCGAACATCAAATGCTCATGGATACCCTGGCGCATATCTTCGATGTGGACATTGACGATCCGGTGCCCCCAGCGCAAGATCCGCTCAGTTACGGGCGTTTCCCCGGAACAGTGCAAATGCCCTGCATCCAGGGTGAGCTGAAAGAATGGGGAGTCAAGGCGGCCAAGCAGTCTTTCGAAGCGCTCCATGGTGTCGATAAACATTCCCGGCTCCGGTTCGAATCCCACCACCACACCTCGACGAACGGCATAGTCCAATACTCGCCCGAGCTCTTCTGCAAGCCTGGCAAACGCTTTCTCCTCGGGGATGGCCTCACGCAAAGTGCCGGACCAGATCGATACGCAGTCACTGCCGAGCCGGTCGGCAAGGTCGATGCATCGGCAGTAAAAATCGACGCGCCGGTCTCTGCCGTCGGGATCGGGACTCATCAAGGTCGGTTCGTGCTTGATGCGGGGATCGAGCAAAAACCTGGCCCCCGTTTCGACAACAGAGCGCATGCCGTGGCTCTGCAGCTTTGTTTCGAGCCGTGCGAGCTGCTCCTCAAGCCGATCTTCGTAAGGGTTCAAGGCATGGTGGTCGATCGTAACGGCGACGCTCGCGTAGCCGATTTCGGCAAGAATTTCGACCGCATCCAACAAGTCATGATGCGCCAGACCGTTTGTGTTGTATCCCAGCAGCATGATATCTTCAGCACCTTGGCGGCGGTTCATTTGCCCGCGGCTTCGCTCACCGATTCGATCAGCCCCGCCGCCTGTGGATTCTTAACGGCATGGTGCACCAAAATATCCGTGGAGTTGGCCTGCTTGCCGTAATAGGCTTCGTTCAAACTGTCGCGCGTGGCGACCACCGCGCCATCAACCGAGACACCACCGTAGAGTCCTTTGGATCTGGAAAAGCTGATGATGTCGGCACTCAGATTGGCGGTGGCCGCCGCAGCACCGGCGCCGACCGGGCCCACCGCCACCCCGGCGTCGGCCCCGAGTTTAAGGCTGTTGGACAAAAAGGCCGTAACACCGCGATCGGTCATCGCCAGCAACACGACTTCGGAAGCGGTTCCGCCCGCCTGAAGGCCGAAGCTTGCCTCGCCTATGGTGTAGAAGGCCGGGCCATGCCAGCTGCGGGTTTTGGCATCGCGCGCCAACAGCACGCCGCTTCCGCCGGACGCTCCCACAATGAAAGCCCCTTTGAGCACCTGGGGTGCGATAAACACTCCCTTGGCTTTCTTCAGCAGGTCGCGAAAGCCATCCATTTCTTTGGCGCTTTGGAAATTATCAAAGCTCATTCTCGCCTTCTCCACCAGCTGCCTGGATTCACTGGCCTCATCCGCCAAAACGGGCGTCACCGCGACGAGAACGACCACACTTGCGAACAGAATGGTCATGAGAGCGACAATCTTGCCGGGGAATCTTTTCATCTTCTTATCCTCCTTTTGGGGTTTCGAGTGTTGCTCGATGGATCACGTTTTGTTCATCTTGTTCTAAGCTAATCTGCGTACTTTCCACTTCCAAGGCAATCTACTCTTGAATCTACAGATGCAATTTGCAGGTTCCGCAAGAAACCGTACTATTCCCGCTTTGAAGTTGGTTGCCCGGAAAGGTGAAGCTTGAACCGACTCTTTTCAGGGTCATTGGTGTACACAGTGAATGCCTTTTTGAACTTGCCCCGACAGGCCGCCGGATCCACCAATACCTTTATCGTGCCCTCTCCGCCTGGAGGGATAGCCCGATCATACAGGGCGACGGTCCCTCAGACCGACTGCACTTTTTTGATTTCCAAAGGAGCCGTCCCGCTGTTTTGAATCTTGAAATCGTGACTGAGTATATTTTGTCTGCCGATTTTTCCGAAATCATAACTTGTTTCCCGAATTTCTACCGACGGCACCCGCCCGGACTTCACAGCGGTGGCAGGCGGCTCCTGTGAGGAATCGAGGACTACATTGGCGGGGGCGCAATTCATCAACCAAACTAAAGCCCCGAGGATCAATACATATCTCCATTTTCTCACGACTTATTCTCCTCTGATGCAATCTTGCATGCTCTCTGCCGCCGGCGGTCTACCATCCCTCCGATATTTCGCAGTGTGCCCGAGTTTTGGCAAATTCTGAAGCAAAAAACGGCTTTTTCGATCAGACGAATGAAAATAGCGCCGCCCACGTTTTACTTGAATATGCGGCGTACAAAGGGTAAAAGCGGAGGGTGGTGCGGCATCAACCAACGCTTCTAAACGGAGGAATTCGGCGGAGCCGAGAGGGAGTAAATCAGCAATGGTCACCAGACGAATGAGAATAATATTGTTGTTTTCCGTGCTTGCCTTATTTGGCGGTTTTCTTGCGGCGGGGAATGCAGCGGCCGCTGGAGTGCCGGCAGTTGATGGTTGGGAGAAGGGGGCGCCTTACCACAAGCTTTACGATCCCCAAAAATACACCTCTTTCAAGGGAACCGTTGAGGACATCATTGACGTCGTCCCAATGCGAGGCATGGCTCCGGGCACTGGACTCCTGGTGCGCACCGGCAAGGGTCGGGAGATCGAGGTGCACCTTGGCCCCAAATCATTTGTCGACGTGACTCCGATAGGCCTGAAAAAAGGCGACAAGGTCAAGATCATGGGCGTCTATGCCAGCGCCGATAAAAAGAAATTTTTCATCGCTTCGAAAGTCAAGAAAGGCGAATTTGTCCAGGTCAAGCTGCGTAGGACCAGCGATGGGGTCCCCTTTTGGGTCATGACTGTGGATGAATTAGCGGAGTTTACAGCAGAATTCGGTCCTCCGACGGCTGCAGATCAGGCCAGGGGCGGGTTGAGATATTTTACCACGGAACCCGCAACGCAAGTACCGCAGAAGCGCGGGCCGGAATTCCTCAATGACAAGATACGCTGATTGGCTTGCCGCCTCTCTTTTCTCATAATATCCGGGGCACGATCTGGCCGGATTTGCCCAATATGCTCAAATCGTAAGCCCCCGTATAAGGAGTGGCTTCGAGATTTATCTCCACCACAAAAGCGCCCGCCCTCCGGGCAAGAATTCCCATTGAAGCCGCAGGCTGCACCATCGCAGAAGTGCCGATGATCAGCATCATCTGACAGGTTTGGACCGCCTCGAAGGCTCTTTCCAGGATTGCGGCATCCAGCGATTCACCGAACCACACCACATGGGGCCTGAGCATAGCCCCGCAGGAAGCGCAAAGAGGCGGCTCGAGCAGCGGCACCGTGCGATTTTCAACCACCTTTCGACAATGCGTGCAGCGCACAAACCAGATATTGCCATGCAGTTCCAAAACATTGCCGCTGCCGGCCGCTTGATGCAAGCCGTCAATGTTTTGGGTAACCAGCAGCAGCTCAGGCCTACGTTTTTCAAGGTCGGCAAGAGCCCGATGGGCTGCATTGGGGTGCAGCGGGGCAAGCAGATGCCGTCGCCAGTTATAAAATTCCCAAACCAGCTGCGGGTCTCGCATGAAAGCTTGCGGTGTTGCCAGATCAGTGACCCGGTATTGTCTCCACAAGCCGTCCTTGCCCCTGAAAGTGGGAACACCCGATTCGGCGGAAACTCCGGCGCCCGTCAATACAACCACCCGCTCGCATGCGGCCAGCTTGCTTTTCACGATGCTGATTTTTTCTACCGCGGTTTTCTCTCCCATTCGAACCTCGCAAAGCTCGCGCATCGATGTCTATGAGATCTCTCGCCCCGGCCGTTGGTACCACCCGGCGGAAGTCACTACCTGGATCGAAAAGCTACCGGATGCTAGATGCCAGCTGCCTGATAAGAACTTGCTTTGCACTGAAGCGACCTTCTCGTTATCTGATATCCGGATTCCGGGATCGTTACCAACCGGCAGGGACTTTCGCCCGGCTGAGCTAGTTGGAAAGATGACCCAGTTGCGCGGCTTTTGCCCTGAGATGGTTGAGATATTGAATATCCGCAGTGGATGCCTTTCGGCCTTTCACTTCGATATGTTTAATCAGGTTAAGAATTTTTGCCAGTCTTGGATGGGGCATCGACCGTGCCGAACGTCCAACCACGTTGGGAGCAGCACGATCTCCCCGGTAATTGAACAACCCGCGGCGGTACGCCAGAAACTCCTCGCCGGATCGGAATGTTTCACCGCTCCAAAAATCGCGATAAACTCTTGCCGGACCTTTATCCATTCCGCGCGCCGAGGTAAAATCATCCAGCCGCCTCTGCTCCTCCACGGTGCGAAACAAAAATCCGCTGATCTCCCGGTTTCCCAAAAAACCGGCAGGATTGAGCAGATCGTCTTCAAAGCAATACACTCGCCTGTTGCTCCAGGTGAATATGGGGACGCCCGGGTGCGGTATTCCGTCCATTCCCACCTGAGCGACCAGTTCCGGAAACGGCTGCACGGATTCCCATACTCTGTAGGCGCTTTTTATGGCTCGATCCACCACTTCCTGAACATCTTGGGAGAGCGCGTTGGTCGCTACCAACTGGAGAATATAGACGGTTTCCCTGTCGCCATCCGGTTTAAGAACCATAAAACCTTTCTTTTTCAGCGTATAGAGACCAAGCCCCATGATTCACCTCCTCGAAATGTAAAAATCATCAATTTCCATTTGAGGTGAATATTAGGTGAAAGTAACAGCAGTGTCAAGTCCATTTTGGCTCTGGCGAAAAAGCTCGAATCGACCCGCGTCGAGCAAAAAAAGCCGTGGGAATTACCCACGGCCGGTCTCACATCAAAAAAACTTACTTTCTTGTTTCCTGCAGCAAGGGATTCCTGCCGCGGTTTTTGGATTTTTTCAGAGCTCTACGAATATCCGGTCTAATTC
>Ga0068714_10006291_pt1 | contig 12152 bp, 12 predicted proteins | sample MTBNYHSulfiMetaG_FD_62988 | JGI IMG/M metagenome (GOLD analysis project Ga0068714, IMG submission 62988) | Enrichment culture microbial communities from rom New York Harbor, USA that are MTBE-degrading - MTBE-NYH (New York Harbor Sulfidogenic)... | ecosystem: Environmental > Aquatic > Marine >... | reverse complement strand
TGGTGGGCGTGGGCAAGGGCGGCGCCGTGGCGTTCTCCCTGATCTTCAAGTTCGTCGAACTGGTCATCGTCGCTTTCGGCCTTGTCTTCCTCTTTCGCGAAGGCGTCGGGCGGCTGTTCCACCGGAACGGTCCGCGGCTTCCTGACGAGCGCCGCCCCGACCCACCATCCCCCGCTTGACCGACGACCGGCTGGGCAAGTCGCCGAGACTTGACCCAACGCGGCTCCCCCGATAAAGTTAGCTACCTAAACATCCCGGGGACCACCCTCCAGGCGGCAGCGCTCGACCTCACGCCCCTGGGCCGGTTGTGCCTCGTGGAATCGCCGATGGTGCGCGGTTTCCCAAGAGGGACGGCGACGATCGGACGAGGAGGGGAGTCAAGATGAAGAGACTGAGCCTTATCTCTGCGTGCATCGCACTTGTTGTCTTCGGTGCGACGGCCATTGCGCAATCGAGCCTGGACGCCTTTCCCGCGGGAAAGACGACGATGACCTACCGGATGACGAACGAGGACATGCAGCAGCCCCAAACGCTCGAGCTCGTGGTGACGACCCACGGCGACGGGACCTACTCGATCAACATGTCGATGTCGGCAACCGGGACGAGTGACCAGCTGTCGGGATTCGGCTTCTTGTTCGGTGGCGGGAGCCTCGCTGCGGGCTCCGGAGAGGACGTGAGCTACGCCTCGTTGCAGGCGCTCATCGCCCAACGGTCCCGCCTCCAAGCCGGCCAGGAGTATCTCCTGCCGGGGGGCGGCAAGTTCACGGACATCACCGGCGTGACGATTGCCGGAGTCTGGTGCCTGCAGGGGCAGTTCGTCGATCCCAACAACCCCGACACGCGGACGACGCTGGCCTTCGCCCTGTCGCAGCCCGTGTACATCTTCCCCGAGGTGAAGGTGGAGAAGCAGGAAAAGGGCGAGTGGGTCGAGACCTTCGCGCTCGAGCTGACCGGCTACACGTTCGACGGCACGAAGGACTAGTGATGGCGCTCGTCAGCCTGCACGGCGTCACCAAGGAGTATCACCTCGGCAAGACGCTCGTCCGCGCACTTCGGGGCCTCGATCTCGAGGTCGCCGCCGGCGAGATCGTGGCGATCACCGGACCGTCCGGGTCGGGAAAATCCACGCTGATGCACATCCTCGGCGCCCTCGACACACCAACCGCGGGGAGCGCACTCATCGACGACAAGGACCTCGAGGCGCTGAAGGAGCGTCAACTCGTGTCCCTGCGCGGCCGCAAGATCGGGTTCGTCTTCCAGACGTTCAACCTGATCGAGACGCTCTCCGCGCAGCAGAACGTCGAGCTACCGCTCATCTTCCAGGGGGTCTCCCACGCCGAACGGGCCAAGCGGGCGCGGACGCTGCTTTCCCAGGTCGGCCTCGCCGACCGGTTGCGGCACAGACCGAGCGAGCTGTCGGGCGGCGAGCGACAGCGGGTCGCCATCGCCCGCGCGCTGGCGAACGATCCGGAGATCATCCTCGCCGACGAGCCCACGGGGAACCTGGACTCCGAATCCGGATCGATGATCCTGGACCTCCTGCGGCGCCTCAGTCGCGATCAGGGGAAGACCCTGATCCTGGTTACGCACGACCCCGAAGCGGCCGCGATCGCCGACCGGGTGGTCCGTCTGAGGGATGGTCGCATCAAGGAGGAGACCTCTCATGCTTAGGGACTTCCTGATGCTCGCTGCGCGGAGCATTGCGCACCGCAAGCTGCGCAGCTGGCTGACCGTCATCGGCGTGTTCATCGGGATCACGGCAGTCGTCGCGTTGATCTCCATCGGATTGGGTCTCGACCGTACGATCAAGGACCAGGTCTCGAAAGTCTTCGGCGTCGACACGTTCCTCATCCTGCATCAGGGCGCGTTCGGATCCCGCGGACCGTCCGGCAGGGCCGAAGGCTTCTCGCTCGATCTCGACGCGCTGCGAGCCATCCCCGGCGTTCAGGTGGCCGCAGCAGTCCGCGAGGAGACCGGGTTCGTGCAGGGCGGCACCGGCGCGGACGGCAAGCCAATCCAGGGATTCATGCCGGTCATGGGGCTCTCGCCGGAGCTCGCGACGGACTTCAGGTCCTTCCTCGGCAATCTCGAACTCGAGCCGGGCGGGCGGCAGTTCACTCCCGATGACCAGGACGTCGTGATCCTCGGCAACAGCGTCGCCCAGCGGATGAACGTCGGCCTGGGCGACACGATCACCGTCGCCGGCGACACGGACGCACAGCTCACGATGACCGTCGTCGGCGTGCTGGCGGCCGACACCGCCGACAGTTCGGGCGGCGGATTCGGCGCGGGCGCGGGGATGGGATCGACTCAGGATACGGTCTTCGTCCCGTACAGGACGATGTCGGTCCTGTGGAAGACAACCGCCGACGTCCTCGTCACCCTCGTCAAGACCCAGCCCGGCCAGGACGTCGCGACCGTCGCCGACCGCGTGGAGACGACGCTGCGCGCTCAAGGCTCGGACATCACAACGGTCACCTACAATGACATCAGCGATGCGATCGGCTCGATGACCTCCACCGTCAGCGCCTTCCTCGCGGGAATCGCGGGGATCGCTCTGCTCGTCGGCGGCGTGGGCGTCATGAACACCATGTTCACCTCGGTCCTCGAGCGAACGAAGGAGATCGGCGTCATGAAAGCCGTCGGCGCCCGGAACGGCCACATCCTCTCGATCTTCCTCATCGAGTCGGGCCTGATGGGGCTGGTCGGGGGGATCGTCGGCACGCTCCTCGGACTCGGGCTGAGCGCGGTCGCTTCGGCCTTCATCGGGCGCTTCTTCGACGTGAAGATGGTGGTGGTCGCCAGTCCCACCCTGATCGCCGTCACCCTGCTTGGTTCGTTCCTCTTGGGAGCGGTCGCCGGCCTGTGGCCGGCCCGCCGAGCAGCGAAGCTGCCTCCCGTCGATGCGTTGCGCTATGAATAGCGATGGGTGTTGCGGACCGCCTCAGGCGTAGTCTTGGAACTCGCGCGATTGGGTCAGACTCGCGCCGAGCGCCCCGATCAGGCCGCCGAGCAGCACACCGAGGAAGAACCCCGCGATGCTGACCCCGAGCACCCGCCCGCTCGCAACCAGACCGGACGCGGCGTGGAGCAACGCGCCCGGCTGAGCGGTGGCGACGTAGTGGAGAACGGCCACCGCGACAACAAGCAACGCGCCGGCGAGGATGCCGCACAAGACGCCCAGGGCGATGATCGGCGGAAGGATCGTCCGCTCTTCCGTCCCCGACAGCCGCATCATCCGGATCTCTCCGCGAAAGCCGGCGAGCACGCGACGGAACGCCAGCCGACCGACGATCAGACTCGAGATCAGGCAAACGATCATCCCGACGAGCAGGCCGATCTTGACCCCACTCGACAGTGCAAGCGGTCCGCTCCTCGCCGTCGAGCCGGTCGGCGACACGACGTGCACCACCCCGGAGATCGCGGACAGCGCCTCGGTGAGCGCACGGGTGCCTCCCAGGTTGACCGGCCGGACGAAGAAGGCCCCCTGCTCGGTACCGAGCTCCTCCGGAAGCCGATACGTGATCGTCGCCACGTCGGCGCGATCGCGGATCTGCAGGTAGAGCGCGTCGATCTGGCTCGAGGACAGCGTCGGAGACAGCTCGACGAGGATCTGTCCCGCAGGTACGGTCGGCGCGGACGCCGGCGCCGGAGAGGCCGGCGCACCGAGGAGGAAGAGGCACGCGAACAACCCCAATCCGGCAAACAGGATGCCGACGACCCCCAAGAGAAGGCCGGCGCTGTGTCGGTTCACGGCGCGGAGGAGATCCCCGAAGATGTAGAAGAACGTGCTCATTCGATCACCTTCCCGTCCGACAGGTGAACGATCCGGGACGCCTTCACCTCGGCGGGCAGCGGCCCGCGCGTAGCAACGACCATGGTGTGTCCGAGCAGGTGGATCTGCTCGAGCAATCGGCAGATCGCCTCCTGGTCGGCGGCGGACAGGGCATCGAACGGCTCGTCCAAGAGGAGGAGAAGCGGCTCGTTGCAGATCGCGATCGCCAGCCCCAATCGGACCCGGTCGAGCGGTTCGAGCTCCCTCGCGGGAGCCGTCAGGCGGCTCGTCAGGTCGACCAATTCCAGAGCGGCAAGCGCCTTCTCCTCGGCTTGTTCGCGGAAGTCGCCGAGCGCACGAAGCTTGAAGGCCACGTTCTCGAGAACGGTCTTTGGAAGCGGGACGAAGTTCTGCGGTACGATGCCGATCTGACGCCGGAGGTCCGCGAGTTTCGCCTGGCTGAGGCGGGCGATGTTCCGACCGTGAACGAGGATCTGTCCCAGCTGGGGACGCACCTGTGTCCCGAGGAGGCCCAGCAGGATCGACTTTCCAGAAGCCGCCGGACCGATGACCAGCACCAGTTCCCCGCGGTCGACGTGGAGGTGGACATCCTCCAACACCTTGATCCCGTCTTCGCTCGAGAAATGGAGTTCGGACAGCTGGATCATCACGGACATCGTCCGATCACGAACCTCTGCTTACCTGCCAGGTCCTGCTCCACCAGCGTCTCCACCAATCCCACTCTCGACATCTGTTCAGCCACCCGCTGGGCCTGCCCGTCGCCGATCTCGAGCAGGACGCTCGCTCCCGGCCGCAGGTGCTCCCGCAAGCCGTTTGCCAGTTCCTCGATTCGCTGCGTCCCCCCCGAACCTCCGTCCAGAGCGATCCGCGGCTCGTGTCGCCGCACCTCCGTGGAGAGGGTCTTGATCTCCTGTTCGTCTACATATGGCGGATTCGACACGATCAAGTCAAATCGCTCGTCGACGCGCGAGAACCAATCGCTCTTGATGAAGGTGATGCGCTCGGAGACATCGTGCCGCTCCGCATTCTCTGCCGCGAGCGCAAGCGCCGACTCCGACACATCCACGGCCGTCACGCGGGCGAGCGGATGGAACTTGGCCAGACACACCGCAATCACGCCGGAGCCGGTCCCCAGGTCGAGGCAGAAGACCTCCCGATCTCGGGGGAGGGCCGCCAGAGCCTTCTCGACCAGTTCCTCTGTCTCAGGACGAGGGATCAGGGCCTCTCGCGTCACGCGAAAGCGCAGGCCGAGAAAGGAGACCTCCCCGGTTAGGTGCTGCAGTGGAACGCCGTTTCGCCGCTTCTTGATGACGTCTCGGTAGCGCAGGCGCTCCTCCGGCGTGAGCGGCTGCTCGGGATACAAGTACAGGTGAAGGCGATCGACACCCAACACCGAAGCGAGCAGGATCTCCGCCTCCAGCCTGGGCTGAACGATCCCCCCATCACGGAAGTAGCCTCGCGTCCACTTGAGGATATCGCGTATGGTCCAGTTGCCGCGCAGCGTTCTCCCCCTTCGGTCCTTTTCACCCCACACCCGCTTAAGCGGGCGATTTTACCGTATACAATAGCAGAATCTTGCATTGAAGTCAAGCACTGTATACAATGAGCGTTGAACGAACTAGATGGAGAAAGCCGAGACCTCTCCATCGGCAAAACGGAGGTGGACTGTGCGTGGGCTATCATACCTCATCGTGGTTCCTATCGCAGCGGCAATCGCTGCAAGTCAGCGGCTGGTCGCCGCAGTCGGCCCCAATCAGTGGGTCCCAAATGTTCTCATTGGCGGTGCGGCAGGCGCGCTCCTGGTTTGGATCTCATCGATCATCTGGCGGAGGCTCAGCCACAAGCTCGAGGCGGTTGCGCCGGCGCGGTTCGTCAACGCGGCGCTCCTAGGTCTCGCGGCGACCGGGTTCGCCGCCCTCCTGGCCTATGCCGCGGGGCTTCTGTTCCCGCCGGCGCGCGGCACGAGGATCCTTCAGGGCGCCCTGTACACGAGCGGCCTGCTGTGCGGCCTCGGCGCGGGCTTCCAGCTTGATCGCCCGCTTCTGGCCCTCCAGGGCACGACCTCGACCGACGACGGGCAAGACATCCGCGGATGCATCTCGAGCAAGGTCATCGACACGAGCGTGATCATCGACGGGCGGATCGGTGACTTGCTCCAAACCGGATTCATGGAAGGAGAGATCCTCGTGCCCGAGTTCGTCCTCGCTGAGCTCCAGGGGATCGCGGACTCCTCGAACAGCCTTCGCCGGCGAAAGGGCCGGCGCGGCCTTGAGATCCTGCGCACCCTGATGGATGATCAATCGGTCGCGATCCGGATCGTCAGCAACGACTACCCGGGCGTGCAGCACGTGGACCGCAAACTGATCCGGCTCGCGAAGGAGCGCTGTGGCGCACTGGTCACGACGGACTACAACCTGAACCGTGTCGCCCAGGTCGAAGGCGTGAAGGTTCTGAACGTGAACGAACTCGCCAACGCGGTGAAGCCGCGATTCATCCCGGGTGAGGAGCTAGACGTGGAGGTCATCGATCGCGGCGAGGAGATCGGCCAGGGAATTGGCTACCTCGACGACGGCACGATGGTCGTTATTGAGAACGGGCGCCGACACATCGGACGCAAGATCCGTGCGACCGTCAAGAGTACGTTGCAGACCGAGGCGGGGCGGATGCTCTTCGTCGAACCCTCCGGGGAGTCCTCCCGCTGGGGACAGTGAAAGGGAGGAATTGTGCGCAAGCTCGTGCTTCTTGGGCTCATCGCGGCCGCGCTTCTGTTCGTGGGCGGCTGCTCGCTCCTGCAGCAGCAGGGGCCACCGCTGCAGAACTGGCAGCCGGTGCTCTCTCCCGACGGGACGACGATCGCCTATGCGTCACCGGGGGACAAGGGATTCGAACTGTACACCCGCGACCTGGCGTCCGGTGACGTCAAGCAACTGACCAAGAACGAGGTCGACGACTGGGAGCCAAACTGGTCGCCGCAGGGCGATCAACTCGTCTATGTCTCGAACCAGGATAAGAACGTCGACCTGTACGTCATCGACCTCTCGACGCTGGCCATCACGCGCCTGACCTCGCAGGACGGCGAGGACGTCAACCCCACCTGGGGCGCCGACGGGAAGATTCTTTTCAACTCCAACCGTTCGGGCACCTGGGAGATCTACCGCATCGATCCCGACGGCAAGAACCTGACCCAGGTGACGGTGCCGGCTTCGTCGTCGTCCCAGTAGCCGATGGCCGAACGGACGAGCGCGGTGATCCTCGGCGCGGGGCGCGGCATCCGCCTGGGCGTCGGCCGGAACAAGGTTTTCCTGGAGATTGCAGGACGGCCGCTGCTCGCCTACACGCTGGAAGCATTCATCGCCTCGCCGCTCGTCGATGAGCTGGTCGTGGTGATCGCCCCACAGGACGAGCCGCTCGCCCGTCGGCTGGTTTCCGGCCTGCCCAAGCCCGCCCGTCTGGTGCATGGCGGCAAGGAACGGCGGGATTCCTCGCTCGCCGGCGTGGATGCCGCGAACGGTGAGATCGTGCTCATTCACGACGGCGCGCGTCCCTTCCCGAGCCCCGCGCTGATCGAGCGGGTGGTCGAAGGCGCCCGAACGAGCGGCGCCTGCGTCCCGGTGGTCTCGTCAACCGACACGCTCCGCTACCGGGACGAGAGCGGCACGCTCCACCCGCAGCGCATCGAGCGACGGGGCCTACTGAGGATGCAGACCCCGCAGGGCTTCCGAACCGAGCTCATCCGAAGCGCCCTCGCGGCGTCGGCCCACTGGTTCACGGACGATGCGGGCGCCATCCTCGAGACCGGGCTCGCAGTTCACACCGTTCCCGGTGAGGAGACGAACCTCAAGGTCACGACGCCCGGCGACCTCACCCTCGCCGAGGCGTTCATCGCCCATCGCCTGCGGGATCCCGCGACACCCCACGCAGCCGAAAAGTGAATCACCCCCGAGCCCGCAGGCCCGGGGGTGGCCAGTCCGTCTTGGGCCATGGTCTGCTTCGATGCAGACCTCCGGTCTACCTAGCTTCCTGTCCCAAGCTTCGCCCCGAGGATGTCGACGACCTCCTGCAAGAGGGAGAGCCGCCGGGCGGCGAAGCCATCGCGCAGCGCGAGTCGCGACGCGGTTCGAGGTCCGGGCATGTCACCCGTCTGCCCACGGACGCAGGTTCGGGGCATCACGCCGAAGCCGCCCTGCATCCGGATCGCGGGCTGTCCATCGGCCCTGAACCCCATCGGGCACGATTGGCCGGGCGTGCCGTTCTGCAATGTCCTTTGCTGGTTCTGCATCCGCTGCGCGGGCGTCTGAGGGGTGCCGGCGGCGCTGTTCGACCCCGCCTGGGTCCCGGCCGGCGCCGCCATCCGTCCAAGCCACGGCGCGCCGAGCGCCTGTCCGGCGGTGAGCCCCGGGAAGGCCTGCTTCAGGATCTGGCCCTGCTCGATCGTCAGGATCCCGGAGATCTCCTTCACAGCCTGTGTCACGGCGTCCTCGAGCGCGCTGCGCGCCGTATCCATCTTCTTCTGGAACGCGGATAGCGCCGCGTCGAGCTCGTCCGATGTCCCGTCAAACACGAGCATCTCCTGGGTGAACGCGTCGCGGTCGGTCTTCATCGCATCCGCCTTGGCGAGGATCCCCGCCAGAATGTCGTGGATCTGCTGCATCTGGGTCTGCGAGAGATCGAGCTTGTTGATCGTCACGAGAAGCGCGAGGCTTCCAGGCTGGTTCGCCAAGTCCACTGCGGACGACGAACCGCTCGTCTGCGCCAGCGCCGGGACGGCTGCGAACAGCCCCAGCACAAGCACCAACACAATCGATGGTCGAAGGGTCTTCATGATCTGCCTCCTGTGTGGCTGGTCTGATGATCCAAGCTACCAAGGGCCGGTGAAGGATCCCGCGCAAAGCTGTGTCAGCTGTGTGAAGGAATGCCACGCCTCCCCGCAACGCACACCCGCCGATCCAGCGGGTATAATCGCGTCCACAGGAGGCGTCGTGCCGGAACTGCCCGAACTCGAAGTCCTGAAGGAGATCCTCGAACGTCGCGCGACGCACCGCACGATCGCCGCGGCGCGGGCGCTGCGTCCGGGCATCGTCAAGACCGTGTCGCCGGACCTCGACGCGCTCAGCGGAGAGGTCTTCGTTCGATTCGAGCGCCGAGGCAAACACCTCATCCTGACGCTGCGAGGCGACCTCCACCTCGTGATCCACCTGATGCTCGGCGGACGGCTCATCCTGTGTGGCAGTTCGACGCGACCGACCAAGGCAACGGGACTGTTCGTGCGATTCGCGGACGGTCAGGACTTGCGTCTGGTCGAGAACGGACCGGTCAAGCGCGCCCGCGTCTATCTCGTCGCCGACCCAGGCGTGGTTCGCGAGGTCGCCGAGATCGGACTCGAGCCCTTGTCCGACGCCTTCACGCGATCCGCCCTCGCGCAGCGACTCGTCGGCCGGCGAACGCAGGTGAAGAAGCTTCTGACCGATCAGCGGCAGATCGCCGGCATCGGCAGCGCCTACGCGGATGAGATTCTGTTTCGCTCGCGGGTCTCTCCAGTGCGCTACGCCTCGACGCTCACGCAAGAGGAGATCTCTCGCCTGTTCGAGTCGATCCGCAGCGTCCTCGCGGAGGCGATCGAGGCCATCCGGTTCCGAGCCGGGGACGATCCCGTCTCTGATAACATGCGCGATTTCATGCGGATCTACAAGAAAACCGGCAAGCCCTGCCCGGTGTGTGGGACGCGCATCGAGGAGATCCGCTACGCGGAGAAGCGGACCTACTACTGCCCGACCTGCCAGGCGGGCGGGCAGCCGATCCGCGATCGGCGCGCCTGGCTCACGCGCTAGCCGCCTCGCGCCAGAGTTCCGCCACGAACGCAACCGCCGCGTCGAGATCCTCCGGCGTGTTGAAGAAGTGAACCGCAAATCGCAGGCCGCCGCCGCGGGGATGCGCAACGATCTGCGCCGTGCGGAGGCGGTCCTCGAGACGCCGGACTTCCTCGGTCTGCGTCAGGTCGAAGGGGACCTTCACGGTGACGATCCCCGAGCGAACCGCAGGGTCCGCCGGCGAAAGGATCTCCACCCGGGCGCGGCGCAACCGCTCAATCAGATCGTCAACCAGTTCCGAAATCCGCGCCTCGATCGCCTCGGCGCCCATCTCCAGGAACAGCGAAAGCGACGCATTCAGCCCCTTGAACAGGAGCGGCGAGAGGCCCTCGACCTCGTACCGTGTCCCATCGGCGGGGATCGGCGCTCGCCCCATCGGGTACTCCGCCCCGCAGACGAGCGCGTTCCAAACCGCTTCGCGTTCGGTCGGCGCCAGGTGGCCGAAATCGACGACCGCGGGCTCGAGGGTGTCACGCCACCGCGGCGAGACATACGCGAAGCCGCTCCCGAGCGGCCCGCACAGCCACTTGTACCCGCCGGTCGCCAGCACATCGATCCCCAGGGCGTTCACGTCGACCCGCAGGGCGCCGACGGACTGGATCGCATCCACGCACAACAGGCCGTCGACGGCGTGCACCGCCTCGGCGAGCGCGGCCACGTCGTTGCGGTACCCCGAGCCGAATTCGACGTGACTCACCGAGAGAACCTGCGTGCGCCGGTCGATGGCCCGCCGCAGCTCCCCGAGTGGAACCACGCCGCCCCGCGATCGCACGACACGCACCTCGAGGTCCCGCCGCTGCGCCTGGTACACCCACGGGAAGATGTTCGCCGGATACTCGAGGTCGTTCAGGACGATGTTCGCTCCGGGTCGCCACGGCATCGCGCCCGCGACGAGGTTCAAGCCCGACGACGTGCTCGCCGTGAGGGTGATCTCCTGAGGACTCGCGCCGACGAGCGCCGCGGCCAGCCGACGGGTTTCGGCGTGCGGGTCCTCTTCCCAGGGCTCTCGGTCGAACGCAACTCGCAGGCCTTCAGCGTAGCGGGCCATGGCCTCGAGCGCGCACCGCGGCAACGGGCCGACGCCCGCCGAGCCGAAGAACCGGTGCGTTGCGAGCGTGGGAAACTGCTTGCGAACGGCTTCAATCTGCATCATCGCACCTCCAACGGTGCCTCTCGGGGCGTCGGGCGTGGATCGGAATGCATCCCCGGATTCACGTCGCGCGCAGGGCTTCCAGGACACGCTGCGGCGTGAAGGGGGTCTGTCGCAGGCGGATTCCCACCGCGTCGTAGATCGCATTCGCGATCGTCGGAATCGGCGCGTTGATCCCGATCTCTCCCACTGACTTCGCGCCCATCGGGCCGGTCGGCTCATACGAATCGACGAGCACGACCTCGAGCGGCGGCACGTCGAGCGCGCCGGGAATCTTGTAGTCGAAGAGCGACGGGTTCCGCACGCGTCCCATTCGGCTCAGGAGCATCTCCTCGGTCAACGCGTAGCCGATCCCGTTGACGATGGCGCCCTCCATCTGGCCCTGCGCCATCTTCGGATTCAGCGCCACGCCGCAATCGACCGCCGCGACGAACTTGACGACCTTCACAACGCCAGTCTGCGTGTCGACCGCCACTTCCGCGAAGCTCGCGAGGAACGGCGGCGGTGACTCCTCCGGGACACAGGAGGCCGTCGCTCCAATCTGGAACTGATCGGAACGGTACATCGCCTGCTCGCAGACCGCCGCCAGGCTCACGGACTCACCGTCGGTTCGCGACACCCGGTCGTCCGCCAAAGTGAGCGTGTCCGGCTCGGCGTCGAGCAGGGCACCGGCCACCCGGAGGATCTGCGACCGGACCTCCTGCGCGGCGCGCGCCACGGCCGTGCCCGAGACGTAGGTTGTCGACGAGGCGTAGGCGCCGACATCAAACGGCGTCGTGTCCGTGTCCGATGACAGGACGATCATCTTCTCCACCGGAACCCCGAGGATCTCGGCCGCGATCTGTGCGAGGATCGTGTCCGACCCGGTCCCCAGGTCCGTCGCGCCGACGAGCAGGTTGAACGAGCCATCCTCGTTCATCTTGATCGTCGCGGCGCCCATGTCGATCTGCGGGATTCCCGATCCCTGCATGTGGACCGACATCCCCAGGCCGTGCACCCAAGACCCGTCACGAATCCGCTTGCCGCGGCGCGCCGCCCAGCCGATCCGCTCGGCGCCGATCTCGATGCAGCGTGGCAGTTCGCAGCTCTTGATCGTCTGCGACACGCCTTCGCGCCCCTCGCCAAGCTTCTCGAAGATCGGCGAGGTCTCCCCGACTCTGATGTGATTCCGCTTGCGCAGCTCGACCGGGTCGATCCCCAGGCGCTCCGCCAGCTCGTCCATCGCCGTCTCGAGCGGGAAGTACCCCTGTGTCGCGCCGTAGCCCCGGTACGCACCGGCCACCGGCAGATTCGTGTAGAGCGCCTTGCCGAAGAAGTGCACGTCGCTCGCCTTGTTGTA
>Ga0068714_10006290_pt1 | contig 12152 bp, 12 predicted proteins | sample MTBNYHSulfiMetaG_FD_62988 | JGI IMG/M metagenome (GOLD analysis project Ga0068714, IMG submission 62988) | Enrichment culture microbial communities from rom New York Harbor, USA that are MTBE-degrading - MTBE-NYH (New York Harbor Sulfidogenic)... | ecosystem: Environmental > Aquatic > Marine >... | reverse complement strand
TCGTGTTCCCCTTGAGGATTACGATCCCCTTTCCCTCCTTTGGGCCCTTGTTCTTTCTGCTCCACAATGAGAAGGGGTTTAAGAGAGCGGGCAAATTTTTTAATACTCTCTCCCCATCGAGAACGATCCAAATAGGGAATTCGCGCAAGTCGTCTGACAACCTCCCCGTGTCCTTTAACGCTCATTTTGGAAGGGGATATTCCCAGATCGACTCCCCAAATCTTTTGATAAAGGAAGGCGATCACCTCTTCAACGGTCCCTTTTGCCAAATTTCGATGCAGTTCCGGGATCTCAGTAAATCGCTTCTTCACACAATGTGTATCGGCAATGATATCGATAAAATAATTGGCCACTTGTTTGGCCAATTCTTTGTCCCCCGTCACTTTCTTAGCCTCTGCATAAAGCATGAGATGAGTATGAAAGTCCCACGGGCAAAAGGTGTAATGGGTGATTCCATGATCGAGAAGGGCTTCGATGACCTGTTGCCCTGACATCTTGTCTTTCATGCGAGATACGAAATTACTATTGATGGTCATCTGTTTTTCTTTCATTTCCAACCCTACGCCTTCGTTCTCTTCCGTCCCATCCTGTTTTGGGGGGGTGGCTTCTCCTATTCTGGGCATAGGGATCTGAGGGTAGAGATGCTTTTTCTTCAATTTAGGCCAAACCTTTTCCAAAATCGATTGGTAGTTTTGCTCTTCCATCTTTATTTTCTGATGCCTATCTAAATCTCTCTTTCGTTTTTAATAATAGAGGTTGGGGTACTTCGTTTTACCTGGATAAACCAATTTATCCCTCTCATAAACCTTTCCTTCTACTATATTCCCCAATCCTCTTACCCTTCCTCCCACATAAATTTCTCCCCCCATCATCCATTCCCCTGTATGGAGGCCAATGTTCTTCTTGACTAATATCTTCCCTCCTCTCATCCCCGCCCCCGTCCAGTTTTTTGCATTTCCCTCGATAGCTAATTCTCCTCCCTCGAGGCCGATTCCCGTAAAATCACCGGTATCTCCATCGATCATCAACCTTTTCCCTTTGGGAAGTCGAAACCCAATCAGATTGATTTCCGTCTTTAATTCTGAAAGTTTGAGGACGATCTCTTCTTCCTTCGCATAGTTACATAATGCAGAAATGTACACTCCAGCCGGTCCCGGGATGAGATAGGGAATTTTTTGCGTGTTCTCTAAAGCAAAACAAAAGTCTTCAATATCCTCTGCCGCATAATCAACCTCTTTTACATATTTTTCAGCCACCTCATAGGCCTTGATGATGGTATTGTATTGGACCATCCAGACGAGTTCCTTAGCCTCTTCTTCCAAAAGTTTCTCGTATCCCCAACGTATTCGATCCATGACTGCCTCAGTGGATTGGACAATCTGATCTAATGGAAGATTATGGGTTGGTATAGTAAAAGATCTAAATTCTTCGAAGGGATTCTTGATGTTGCAGTTCTCCTTGCTTAGATAGAAAATAGGTTTTTTTCTTTGAGGGGGTGCCTTCACCGCTAAATTTAATTCCTAAGTAATCAAGAGAAAAATAGCGTCCTATTCCCTCTTTCGGATATCGATATCTTTTTTAATCTCCACATAAAGAGGGTGATCCCCCTCTAATGGCTCCAAGGCTCCCCCCTGAAAAATCTTCGATCCGACAGCCAAGGCATCTTTTAAATGTTCGCTCTGCTCTCGATATCTTTGAGCGACTGCTTTCGCTGCTTCCTTCGCAAGAAAAATGGGGAAAGGATCATCCCGCTTCGATCTTTCTTTCTGCGAAAGAATCTCGTCTTTCCATTGGACCCGATGGGCCAATGTCATGGGGACCACCGCCTGGATATGTTCGATATCGATGGCTGAATCTTCTAATAACCATGCCAATCCCTGTGCATATTGTGTAATGGAGGAGGGCAGTCGATTGGAAGCGCAATTTTTAATTTGATGGCAGAGATATCCTGTATAATGACATCCCTCTTCACAATTTTCAACGACCCGTTTCTGCCCATACCGTTCACAGAAAGATAATTCGGCAAGAAGCATTCGAGTAAAGGCACTGGCATCGAGGTCCAATTCTAAACTTTCCATCTCTCCACGGATTTGATCCCGATCTGGCTTCTGGAAGGACTTCACGCCCAATACCTCATAAAGATATTCCCCAAAACCATTACAAATTTCTTCTATTTTAGAAATCTTTTTCTCATAAGCGATTTTGGATTTCAAGACGTGATAAAGGTCCTTTTCATATTTGGGATGTCTCAGGACGTGATCTTTTCGTTTATCCTTTCCGATGAGAAAAGAGAGGTTGGCCCCCGGATATCTTGATTCCACCATGACATCGAATCGGTCCACCAAAGGGGCGATGATGGTATTGGTCCCTCCATCTTGATAATTGGCGGTGGCGAAAAGGCAGTATTCATCGTTGATGATCATTTCATTGAGGTATTCCCAATTCCCTCGATCCACTCCATCTAAAATCATGCTCTGTTTAGTTTCTGGAAGTCGGTTGATCTCATCCACAATTTTCACTGGGATTTGGGAAAAATTGGTCCACACCACATCCTCCTCGCCTCGATTCAATTTGCCTAAATCCGGTCTGCCAATAATTTTCTCCTCTGTTTGCTCGGGATGCCCCGAAACTTCACTTCCCCAAATTACACCCAACGGAAACTGGTAGATGAGCGAACAAACATATTCAGCAGAGGTCGTTTTCCCCAACCCTGGCTCTCCAATGATCAATTCCTTCCCCTTCTTCAGCCCAGTCAGAAGGCTCAGCAGGATCGCCGAATTAAAACGTTCCCCCTTAATTTCCATATCTGGACGATTGAAGTAAAGGTGTTCACTGATAAACTGGTAAATTTCCATTGCTTGTTTCTGATAGCCATTCTTTCCCACGACTGCCATTCCTTTCTCTCTTCTTCTCAATGTGATCCAAGCGCCATATTCAGAAATCCATTAACGGATAGTGAACCTTCCACGATAATATATTAACATGGCCTATCACCTAAGACAAGATTCCACGTTGGGTGACAGGCGATTATTTGCCCAAGAACATCAACACTCCAATCAAAATAAAAGTAAGGGCTGCCCCTTTTTTGAGAACATTTTGATGGATGATAGAAATTAATCCCTCCCCGAAGTCCACTCCAATCAAGGTCACTAAAGAGAGTGCGGTGATGGCTCCAATGAAAACAGATAAAGATCGCCCTGTCCTGGAGGTCATGAGGATAGCGGCTAATTGGGTTTTGTCTCCTAATTCAGCAAGAAAAATGGTTCCAACAGTGGTGAGAAAAATCTTCCTGTCCACCTTTTTCCTTCTTTCCTATTCTGAAATAACGAATCAAGAGAAAAGTTATTTGATATTTAGGGCTTTTTTAGATATTCGTCTCAAAGCTTTCTGAAGACCCCTGGGGAGCCATGGCACGCCGAGCGGCACGTCCCAATTCCTGATCAAACCGATGCGTCAGAGCATAAACGCGACAAATAGCCACTTTCGCTGGAATGTATTGGAATAATCTCCGAAGGGGTTCTCTCGATATTCGTCTGGAGCCAGGATCGAAGATAAGAAGAGTTCCTTCCTCTGACTCATGCCATGGGTTGAGAGGCCTTGGATCATGGTGAGCCATATCCACATGAAATTCTAATTCTTTCAGACGTCTCGGTAAAAACATCTTAATTCTTTGTTTTAATTCTTCGGGTCTCAAAAAAATGGGGCGCCCCATTTCCATCTCCCTGAGAGTGAGTTTCTCCTCAAAGGCACTACTCCATTTCAAGCTTCTTGAGAGGACTTCAGCCCACTTCTCCCCTAATCGCCTCTCCCGGAGGGATAAAGACTTCTTCCATTGTAATACCTTTTCCATCACAAACCAGTCCGTGAGGGGAAGGTACCGGTCAATCTCCTCTAAGGGATGAAAGGGACAAAGAATTTCCATCGTCTCTTTAAATATCTCCTGCAACTGAAGATCAATGGAACGGGTAGTGCGGTGATAATAGACATTGGAATAAAGATAGAGACGAGCATTGAGAAACATAGCCAAGGCATCTATTCCTCTTTTATCCAGAATCAAACCCTCCTTGCAAAAAGAAGTATAGTAAAGCAATCGCCTCCAATCCACTGGACCGATGGAAACCCCGGTCATATAAGCATCTCGTAACACGTAATCGATATTATCGAAGGTGAAGATCCCTCGAAAGAGTTGCTGGAGGAGGGTCAACCATTTTGGATGTTTTCGCCCTTCTTTTCCCCTGGGTCGCTTAATGAGAAAGGCCAGCTGCTCAGGATCAAGGACTTCTGACCTTTGATAGGGACCATGCGGGCTTCGGCGAATTCCTTTGAGCAAGGAAGAGATTTTTTCACGAATGATATGCTGACCGATTTCCTCATGATTGGTGTGATATCGAGAGAGATATTGTTCATCAAAGAAATGGCAGAAGGGGCCATGACCAATATCATGAAGAAGTCCAGACAAACGAAGAAGTTCCTCGATGTAGGAAAAAGAAGGGAGCTCTGTTTTGAAAATCTTAGAGAGAGAGGGATAAATCTGCTCCGAGAAGGTCCCCGCGACATGCAGGGTACCGAGGGAGTGCTGAAAACGGGTATGCTCGGCTGTCGGGAATACCCATCGTGCACTCTGCAATTGAAAGATGCGTCGAAGCCGCTGAACCCATGGGGTATCGATCACATCCCTTTCTGTTTTTTCCCCTTGGATGCGATCGGTCATCACAATATAGTGATAAATGGGATCTGCGATCAAACCGATCCCCTGAGTGTCCCCTGCCCCCTTCATGCCCTTGAGGTCCCTTTTCATGAGTCATTATCGGAAGGTTCGCTCCCTTTTTCCTTGTCTTCAGGATGATTAAACTTTACCTTTCCAGCGGCCACCTCTCGAAGGGCCATTACAATGGGCCGGTTGTCTGCATCGATTAAGGGTTTGGCCCCTTTCATGATCATTTTCGCTCTTCGTGCTGCTAACATCACCAATTGAAACCGGCTCTCCACTTTTCTCAGACAATCTTCTACGGTTATTCTAGCCATTATGATCCTCCCACTTTTTCTTATTCTCCTCGATGGTCGAAAGTTTATTACTTCGACACCTTTCTGCAATGATAATCGATCTTAATTTTTCAATAGCCTCCTCCAGCCGTTCATTAACGATCACATAATGGTACCCCAATGCCTCCTCCATGTCTTGTCGGGCCTTTGACAGGCGGAATTTAACCCTCTCAAGAGAGTCAGGTCCTCTTTTCATTAAACGTTCTCGAAGAACTTTTAAAGAAGGGGGGAGAAGGTAAATCAATATGGGTTGGTCCACTTCTTTCAAGACCTTCTTCGCTCCTTGGGTGTCAATATCCAGAATGAGGTCCATCTCTTCTGACTTTAATTTTTTCAAATCAGGACGAGGCGTTCCATAAAGGTTTCCCAGCACCTCCGCCCACTCTAAAAATTCATTTCTCTCTAACATCCTCTGGAAAACGGAGTGGGAAACAAAATGATAGTCCTCTCCCTCTCTTTCATTAGGCCGGGGTAAACGCGTGGTAAAGGAAACAGAGAATCGAAGGCCTGGCAGCTGTTCCATGACCCCCTTTACCAAGGTGGTTTTTCCCGCTCCAGAAGGTGCGGAGAGGATAAAAATCAATCCGGCTCCTTTTCCTCGGGTCTCTCGTTCGAACCCAAAACCATTTTCGTATATCATACTCATTCGATATTTTGCACCTGTTCCCGGATTTTTTCCAATCCAGACTTCATCTCTACGACTCTCTGCGAAATCTCTGCATCATTGGCCTTGGCGCTGACCGTGTTCACCTCTCGATGAATTTCCTGAAGTAAAAAGTCCATCTTTCGGCCGACCGGTTCCTTCCCCTCCAAGAAAGAACTAAATTGAGCCAGGTGACTTTCGGCTCGAACAATCTCTTCTGTGATGTCCGTCCGTTCTGCCAGGAAAGCGACCTCTTGTTGGAAACGTGTAGGATCAACCTCCATCCCTTCCAGAAGGGAACGGAGTCTCTCCTGAAGTCGCTTGTAAGTGGTTTTGAGGCGGGAGGGAAACTGCTGTTTGACTGTTTGCAATTGCTGAGCAATAGGATCTAAGCGTTGTTGGAGATCCTTGGCCAGAGATTCTCCCTCCAATCTTTTCATGTCATCCATGTTTTTTAAAGATTGGGTTAAGATCGGAAGGATTTCCTGCCAAAAGGGCTCGATGTCTCCCGTTTCCTCCTTTGCCGTGATCAAGTCCTTGGCCCCGGCCATCAAAGTCAATGTGATCTCATCTTTCAGTTGAAGCCTCTCCCTTAAGTCCTCAAAAACTTGATAATACTGTTGTGCCAAATCGAGGTCCACACTGAGTTTAACCTTTTCCTCCCCAGGGTTTTCCAATCTAAATGATACATCAATTCTTCCTCTTGAAATTTGAGATCGGATGATCTCTTTGATTCGGTTTTCGAAAAAGTTTAAACGCTTAGGAAGTTTAATGTTGATGTCGCAGTATCGATGGTTGACGGAACGAGACTCCACGATCACTTTCCCCAAGGTTGACTCCCCCTCTGCTCTTCCAAAACCTGTCATTGACTTCAACATGGATGGTAGGACCCCTCTCTTAAATTTTCTATGTATTTTTTTCGGAACTGGTTGAAAAGTGTGATGACCTCTTCTTGGCGATAATCGGGATAGGTCCATTCAAGCGGCTGAAAGGACTTGTTTCGATAGATGAATGTCAAATCAGCATAAATGCCATCCCTGAGATAGGGCCGATGGGTATACCCCTTCGTCGTCGCGAGAATCACATGTTCTAAACAAATGTATCCAGGGTCGATATTTATTCGCCGATTTCCATTGGGAGTTGCGTATTTCTCCTCCAAACGATTTGTCGCCTGTTTAATATCAGGGAGGGCTAAAATGGAAATGAGTCGTTCGAAAGTGATAAAATGCCTGAAAAGAGGTTTTCCCATCTCCTGTGTGTAATAATCCGTAAAACCAAAAGGGAACCTTTGGCTGATCGTATCGGTTTCCCCAAGGGTAGAACAGAGGTCTTCTACCCCTTGCTGAAAAACACCCTGCTCTAAGGCAATAAGACTCATAAAAAGTTTAACCGGTTGGGGTTCCTTTGGTTTGCCCATGATGCAAAGTCCAATTTAGGAATTGGCAACGGATAAATTAACAATTCTCTTCATTCCCTCATGATTCTTCAATTCTATCCTTCTTTTTTTAAGTAGATGAAAAACTCTTTGTTCCCTTTTGGGCCGAGCAATGGAGATTCTATCACCCCCAGTACCTTGAGCCCTACCTCTTGGCTGAACCTTGAAATCCGGTCAATCACTTTTCGATGCAACGCGACATCCCGTACCACGCCTCCTTTACCCACTTCTTCCTTCCCCACTTCAAATTGGGGTTTGATCAGGCTGAGGATGGAACCTCCTTTTTTGAGAAACCTCAAAAGGAATGGAAGAAATTTTTCGATGGAGATGAAGGAAGTATCGATGAGGATTAAATCTGTCTCATCTTGGACTTCCTCCCTTTGAAGGTAACGAATGTTTCTTCTCTCCAGGTTTACGACTCGTGGATCTTTTTGAAGTTTCCATGCCAGCTGTCCGTATCCGACATCCACGGCATAAACCTTCTTTGCACCTTGTTGAAGAACACAGTCCGTAAACCCCCCTGTGGACGCCCCGACATCCATCACCACCATCCCTTTGGGATCGATTCCAAATGTCTTAAGAGCCCCCTCCAATTTTTCACCCCCCCGACTCACATAAGGGGGTTCATTTCCTCGAAGTTTGAGGTTAGCTTCCACATTGATCTGAACCCCAGGTTTATCAATCAGCTTCCCTTCGACAGCAACTTTTCCTGCCATAATCAATGCTCTTGCTCTCTCACGGTTCCGAACAATACCTTTCTCCACTAAAAGTTTGTCCAAACGTTCCTTTCTCAACATGGTACAAGGACCAATTCGATCAACTGCTCTATCCTTTTTTAAGGTTCACGGATCGCCCAAATTTATTTGAGGTTTGAAAGACCCTCCTCTCATGGGATTCTGACTCGAGCGTATGAATAGACTCTGACCCTTCCTGCTCAACCATTTCCTTGACTTCCTTAAAAATTCCATTCTTATCGATTCCGTACTTCTCTCTGAGGAGAGCTTGCGGTCCATGTTCTACAAAGATATCAGGAATCCCCAAGCGCCTCAATGGGATGAAAAACAAGCCTTTTTCTTGAAAGAGCTCGAGGATGGCACTTCCAAATCCTCCCTGGAGAACATTCTCTTCAACCGTAATAACCTTCCCTGTCTTTTTTGCCCAATCGCACAGGAGGTCCTCATCCAAAGGTTTTAAAAATCGACTATTGATCACAGTGGCTTGGATTCCAGCCTCCGCTAATTTTTCTGCTGCAAGAAGGGAGGGATAAACCGTGGAACCAATGGCGATGATGAGAATATCGTGCCCCTCTCTCAGGACTTCTCCTTTCCCGATGTCGATCGACTGAAAAGACTCTTCTCTCCCCCCTCCCACCCCTTTCCCCCTGGGGTATCGGAATGCGACGGGCATGGGGCATTCTACAGCCGTCTTGATCATATTTCGAAATTCATTTTCATCTTTAGGTACCATCACAATAAGATTTGGGATATGACGGAGATAAGAAAAATCAAACAGTCCATGATGGGTTGGACCATCCTCTCCGACAATTCCGCCACGATCCAATGCAAAGACAACCGGAAGATTTTGCAAACAAACATCCTGAAGAACCTGATCATAAGCCCTCTGCAAAAAAGTGGAATAAATGGCCACTACAGGTTTCATGCCTTCGAGGGCAAGACCTGCCGCAAAGGTAACCGCGTGTTGTTCGGCAATGCCAATGTCATAAAATCGATCCGGGAACTGCCTGGCGAATTCCTCCAGTCCTGTTCCGCTCTGCATGGCTGCGGTGATTGCGACCAACTGTTTCTTCCTTCCCGCCAATTGGCAGAGTGTTTGCCCAAAGACTTCTGTAAAAGTAGGAGGGCCCTTTTCGGGACCGCTCTTGAGTTCCCCTGTTTCGATGACAAAGGGGGGGACGCCATGAAAACGAGCAGGATTCATTTCCGCAGGGGGATATCCCTTTCCCTTTTTGGTGATCACATGAACGAGAATGGGTCCCCTTAATTTCTTCACATTTTGAAAGGTCTCAATCAAGTAATCCAAGCGATGTCCATCGATGGGTCCGATATATTTCATACCCAATTCTTCAAAGAGGAGTCCAGGCATCAAGAGGCCCTTAAGAGACTCCTCTGCCTGTTTTGCAAAACGGAGGACCGACTTTCCGATCCCAGGGAGGGTTTGCAGGAAGGCCTTCATATCATCACGAAAACGGTTCACGAACTGACCGGTCATCAATCGGTTAAGATAAGAAGAGAGAGCTCCGACATTGGGTGAAATGGACATCTCATTGTCGTTCAAAATAACAATAAGATCTTGGTCAATGTGTCCTGCCTGATTCAAACCTTCAAAAGCAAGGCCTGCCGTCATTGACCCATCTCCAATCACAGCGATGACCTTCCCCTTTTCACCTTTTAACCTTCGCGCCTCTGCCATTCCAAGGGCAGAAGAGATGGAATTACCGCTATGGCCAGAATCAAAGGCATCATATGGGCTCTCATCTCTTTTTGGAAATCCGCTGATCCCTTCATACTGTCTCAGGGTATGGAAGCGATTTTTCCGACCTGTCAAAATCTTATGGGCATAGCTTTGATGGCCCACATCCCATATCAATTTGTCCACTGGGAAGTCAAAAATATAATGAAGAACAGTAGTCAACTCTACCACACCCAGATTCGAAGCGAGATGCCCTCCATTTTTTGAAACAGTGGAAAGGATCTCCTCCCGGATCTCATGGCAGAGCGTTCCCAATTCCTCATGGTCTAACTTCTTCACATCATGAGAGGCCTGTATCTGATCTAATATTTTCCTCATTGATCTACCTTAACGTTTAAAAAATGAATTCCGATTTATAATCTTGAATGAGCTGATCATGGCTAAGCTGGAAATATCATCCAAATTTAAAATCGCGACCGGATCGATCCTGGTCAATATTTTCGTGACAGAGCAAACCGGGCGATTTCCCGAAGCGGCTCAGCCTCAGTTCCCAGTGAGCAAATGGCATTCACTGACGTTTCAACTAATTCCTTGGCCCTCCTCCTGGATTCTTCAATCCCTAAGAGAGAAGGATAAGTAGCTTTTCTCCTGAAAAGGTCACTCCCTGTTTTTTTGCCGAGTTGGGTGGCTTCTCCTTCGATATTTAAAATATCATCAGCGATTTGAAAAACAAGTCCGACCCCTTCCCCATAACGTGTCAAAGCCTTCAGTGCTTCATTGTTTGCTCCTCCGAGCCTGGCTCCCACTCGAACCGAAACTAAAATCAATGCACCGGTTTTATGGGTATGAATATATTGCAGTGTGGAAAAATCGACCTCTCTTCCCTCTGATTCAATGTCTAACATCTGCCCCCCGACCATTCCCAACATTCCTGCAGCTTGGGCTACTTCATGGATCACATTGAGAACCAATTCTGAATGATGTTTGAAAAGTTCTCGGATCGTTTGGTTTGTTATCAATTGAAAAGCCTCCGTCAGAAGGGCATCTCCAGCGAGAATTCCGATCGCTTCTCCAAATACTTTATGGCAGGTGGGTTTCCCCCTCCGATAATCATCATTGTCCATTGCAGGAAGATCATCATGGATGAGCGAGTAAGTATGGATCATTTCTAAGGCACAAGCAAAAGGAAGAATTCTATCTCCCTTTCCCCCAACGGCTTCATAAGCAGCCATCGATAAAATGGGACGAATCCGTTTACCTCCAGCAAAGAGGCTATACCGAATCGCCTTGTAAAGGGAAGTTGGAAATGGATCCGATCCCTTTGATTCGAGTTGGTTTGGAAAATATCTCTCCAGGGCTGATTCCACAATCTCTTTTTTCTCTTCGAAATAACGTTTAATATCCATCTAAATTTATTCTTCCTCTTCTTCTTCGGATCTGCTCATAGGAGTCTGTCCTGAACCTGTCGAAGGATCAAAAGGATGTGGCTTTAGCATTCTATTCTTACCTTTCAAAAGAATCTCCACTTTCTTCTCTGCTTCATCCAATTTTTGGTTACAAAATTGTGAAAGTCGAATTCCTTCTTCAAAAAGTTTCAAAGATTCTTCTAAGGGAATATCCTCTTCCTCCAATTTAGAAACGATCTTTTCCAGTTTATTGAGTGCGTCTTCAAACCTTTCTCTTGGCATCATTACTCCTGTCGGATCATAAAATTATATTTTAATCTTTAATTTTATATCTTTAATCCTCTGATCGTCAAGGTCTTTCCGTTTTTTCAACCCTGCAGATCAAAGTTCCCCTATAAAGTTTCACTTCCACTTGGTCGTCCTCTTTCACATGGGCCGCATCGATTAAAACTTGTTTTGAGGGAAGCTTCCGCGTAACGCTGTACCCCCTTTGAAGGATGGAAAGCGGGCTCAGGGAATTTAATTTCCCTAATCTTCCTCCAACTCTCTGCCTCTGGATCTCAATGGAGTATCGGATGTTCTGTTCCAGACGTCTATTTGCTTCTCTAATAAATAATCTTATATTTTTCACCCTTTGCATGGGGTTTCGAAGGAGTAAGCTTTCGTTGAGACGCAAACCCTTCTCTTCCCTTCTTTTAAAAATCCATGAGGTTAAAACGCGAAGCCGGTTGACGAGGTCATCCACCCTTAAAAAATATTGTTCAATCTTCTTTCCAGGCTCTTTCAATATTTTTCTGATATAGGATAAATCTGTTCGATATCCCTGTAACATTTGGATCATTTGATTTTCCAAACGACCTCTTAAATAGTTAAGAATATTTCCAATTTCCCTTTTATCCCTGACCACCAATTCAGCGGCTGCGGAGGGGGTGGGGGCCCTCAGATCGGCAACGAAATCTGCAATAGTGTAATCGGTCTCATGCCCGACTGCAGAGATGATGGGAATTTTAGAGTGATAAATTGCCCTTGCCACCCCCTCTTCGTTAAAAGCCCATAAGTCCTCCAGTGACCCTCCTCCTCGACCAACGATGATGACATCGACATCCGTTAATTGATTGAAATATTTTATGCCTTCAGCAATTTCGGACGAAGCTCCTTCTCCTTGAACCCGAACCGGATAGAGAAGGATATGAAG
>Ga0068714_10006289_pt1 | contig 12154 bp, 6 predicted proteins | sample MTBNYHSulfiMetaG_FD_62988 | JGI IMG/M metagenome (GOLD analysis project Ga0068714, IMG submission 62988) | Enrichment culture microbial communities from rom New York Harbor, USA that are MTBE-degrading - MTBE-NYH (New York Harbor Sulfidogenic)... | ecosystem: Environmental > Aquatic > Marine >... | reverse complement strand
CCCGGCGGTGGGGGCGGCACGTTCAGGTTGTTGGTGATCCGGGTAAATGAAGACCCGCCATCGCGGCTTATGAGGCAGACCAGGGCCTTGGTTCGGCAGAAGCTCTCGGCCTTGTTAACCAGGCTGGCATAGGACTCCCAGCGGTGATTATTTCCCCACTGCCGCACCATCTCATCCACGTCAAGCCCCAGCCCGGCGATTATGGATTTACCCCGGGCCGAGGTCGGATTTTGGATGACATGGACAAGGTAAAAAAGGTCTCCATTGGGCTGCATTTTGGTCTGCTGAAGAAATGCCGCCGGGCTGTTGGGGTTATCGCCCTGGGGATACAGAATCACCCTGCACTCGTTGGCTATTACCTGGGCGGAGGCCGGCTGGGCCAGCCAGGCCGAGGGCGAGAAAAAGGTGAAGAACAAAAAGACCAGCAACGCGGCCCCGGCAACGGTTTGCCTGGCAAGCCGTTTTCGCTCCCGTAAAAAGCGGGTCAAGATGGCCAGGCAGACCATGGCCAGCATGGCCGTGGAAAAGGCCCCCCCGGCCCGGCCGATATCGGCGGCCTGGTGCATGTTGGCATAGGCGAAGCCCTGGGACACCCCGTAGCAGATCAGCCACAGCCCCAGGTAGGCCACGGTCCGCTGGGCAAAGACCGCATTGCCCTTTATGTACACCCGGTGGGCCCTGCCGCGCAGGAAACCGATCACCAGACCCGCCGCCAAGGCCCCCAAGAGGACAACCATTTGTGGCTCACCGGGTAGAAAGGCCAGCTGAACCCCATAGGCGGCGGCAGAGGCCAGCGGAGGCAGGAGGATGGTGACCCACATAAGCCGCCAGGGCTTGCGGTAGGTCCAGGACATGAGGCCGAAGGACCCCACCAGCATCCACAGGCCGGCTATCACGGGCTGATCATCGAGTAAATATATGCCCGGCCCCAGCACCAAGGCGCTGATCGCCAGGCTCTTGGCCAGACTCTTCAACCCGGCCTTGAGGAGGAAACGCCTTTTGGCCCGCCTGCCCGCCGAGGCGGTTTTGGGCCCCGATAGTTCCTGCCCAACTTGGGACTCACTGCCGCAGTGGCGACAAAACCGCTCGTTGGAGCTTTTTTCCTGACCGCACCGGGGGCAAAAAGACTTGGGTGGCCGGGCTCTGGATGGTTGTGAACGCGTGCTGGACCGTGATGATGCGGCGCCCTTGGCCCGCCGCCACCTGTTCAGCATGATCCTCTCCCGCTTCATCCAAAGGGTGGGCTGGATTGTTTAAGGGCCAATGTTATCCCCAATTATGCGGCTCCGGCGGCAGCTTGCCTGGATTCGACCTTTCTATAGCACGAGTTATCACCCAGGCGGTCTTGAGCGCCGTCCCAAGGCCGTCATTTCCCTTTTGTTGTTTAGCCGTTGCCCGCTGAACTGGGCAGATTACGTTTCCCCCCGATTGAATCCATAGTAACCCATTGTGAACGAGTCGGTCAATTTGGTGAATTACCAAGAAATGATTTCAATACCTCCCCTCAGGCCCGGAGAAGCCGATTCTCGAGATATTGACATATTTTCCTCCGATTACATCCCTTCACCTTCCTTGATCTCGAACCCGATTGAGGGTTTTGAACCCACCTCTAATGAATATGGTCCGGATCCGGTTCAGGAAGAGACGGAAGTATTTGCCTCCATAAGAGGCTTTCAGACGGACTGAGGGATGTTGTTATCTGCCTGCAACCCAGATGCCGTATACGGTGAGATTGGTTGAGTCCCGTTTAAAATAAATGGGCAGATTACCAACTATACATCTGACGGCCATGCAGGCTGCTGTATCGGCGTACTCTGTGGGGCATTGGAGCCAACCATGCACATCGAAATAAATTGAAGTATAGCCGCCTTCGTATGAAACATCTCGCATGTAGTAAGGCCCGTACCAAACCCCGTCTATCCTGGCATCCTCAGAGGCATGGCCGCTGGGGACGCTTTTAAGGACTGCTCCAGAGGGGAAGGTCACGGGCGGGCGGACCTCCCCCGGCGGATCAGCCCAGGCTGAAGGGACAAGCAATAGAAATGCCGCCATGGCAGTGATGGAAACCCTCATCGCGGCTACCTCCCCCTAGAGTTATTAAAATTATAATAAAATGGTATATTTAAAATGATTTTCTTGTCAAGCTCCATAAGGCCAGGGTCAATGCCATTAGGTGCGCAGGTCAATCTCTTGGGTATGGGAGCGGATGGGGATGGTTGCCAGGTAATTACATCACTGTACAGCAGCTTGAGTATTTGATTAAAGCCGACGGGGTTAAGGCTTGATGGACCGCCGGCGGGTCCGCCGTCCGATCAGGGACAGACTCCGGGCGGTCCGGCGGTCCAGGGCGTTTCGGGCGGCTGGCAGGTCCAGGTAGGCCAGGGACTGTCGGACGATGAAGAATACCAGCCCTAGGACCATCAAGGGGACGATTACGAACATCATCATCACCCCGACCAGATATCTCAAACCCCAATCCCAGACCAGTCTAAGGGTTTGCCAGGCGGTTTTAGACAGATCGGACAATATGTCCTTCACATCCGTCCAAAGATTGGCCATGTTAACTTGGCCCAGTTTTTCCCGAACATCTTCGAAGACGGCACCCAGTGTTTCAAGATTCTGGGTCAATCGGGCGTCTGTCTCGACCTGATATGTTTCATAAACTCCAGCGGCCATGTTTAATGAAAGGGGGAAAATCAGATAAGCGGTCAGGGCCAGGATGATAAACGAAGCCCCAATCTTGCCGGTCAGGCTCTCGCGGGAAAAATTCCAGGTGCAGGCCAGGCAGCCCAGGCCGAAAATGATTTTCAAAGAACTCAGTTTGATCGCCTTGATCAGAGCCATTTGGAATATGATCAGCACGGTCGAAAAGCTCATAAACTCCCAGAGGTCGTCGACAATGTCCTTGAATGGGCTGGCCAGGGCGCCCAATGTGATCCTTCCAACACCGATACTAGCCGCCTTGGGTTCGATGACTCCCGTTTCGATGGCGTCCAATACAGCCTTGGGCAGGGACAGGAGAGCCAGATATTTGGTCGACCGGTTCAGTGATTGGTTTAAAAAAGCCTCGTTGGTTTCCCAGACCGGGGCCAACGCGCCGTCGACGATCCGGTCGGCCAGACCGGAGAAGGCCAGCAGGGCCAGGACGGCAAAGAAGATCCGGATGCCGACGGGCCTCCAGGCCGATCGGTCGGGCAGCGGTTTGGTTTCGGTCTTCTCGGTGGAGACCTCTTCCTCCAAACTGTCTTCGATCTTCTCGTCAGGTTCGGTGGGCTTTGTCATGCAAACTCCTTCTGGCTATCGTTCTCAAATTAACCCGCAAACCCGATCCAAATTCACTCAACGGCATTTTTAACTTTTCCAACGGCTCAGATTCAGAACCAAGCCTTCGATCTCGGTGGAACTCATTGGCTGATTGTCTTTCCGTGCCTTCAAAACGGCTTAAAATCTGATTTCGAGCATACCTTTCCTCAAATGCTCCGGTCAACCACTCGGAATGGCAATCACATCATCCGAATACCGCCTCATAGTGCCGAGCCAAGGGAAAGGCTGAGAAAATAAATTCCGGAGGAGAGATCGTCCAGGGAGGTATTGGAAAAGAACGGAGGGGGCAAGGTGTATCAATCCCCTGTCAGGATGATCCGCCTCCACTTCGACCCCGACAAGGGGCAACTGGGTTGGCGAGTACCGGCTGGAGGGTGGCCGGTTTCAGAGGAGGTTTTTTGATCCCGAGGACCAGGCGGAGGAGTTGAGGGAGAGGTTACACAAGGAGCGGGTGGGGTTAGGTGGAGAAAAATGAAGGACCATTCATTTTTTACGCAGACCCATTGGTGGTCATGGAGGGGGCAGGTCTTTATGGGGGAGAGTGGCGGGGGAGGTTTTGGGGCTTCCGGTTGTCCTGGTATTTTAATGGCCCATGCTCGCTGACGATGATGGGCTTTAAGGGCGAATGATCGGCAAATACTTGGCTATATTGGCCTAAAAAAGCCCCTCCCGGCCAAACGGCTGAGAGGGGCTTTAACCGTTATTTCAAGGTGGTGGGCCGTACTGGATTTGAACCAGTGACTTCCACCGGGTGAGGATGGCACTCACATGGTATGGAATATATCTATTTTAACCTTATGGTTAGGATCAAGGATAAGGATTTAATCTGCAGGTAGTCTGCCGGGAAAGTACTTGAATTGAACAATTGAAATAATCACCGCTGGTCATTTCCTAAGGCCTTACTGGGCAACATATTGTTTCCCAAACGGGGTTGAATTAACAACCTGATCCTCTTAATGCAGAAGGTCAGTTTAAATTCATCCGGGAGGTATTTTCACCTCTTCCCGGTCTTTTGGGATAACCAAGTTCCGAATGAGGAGCCTATAAGTACGGGCACCGAATCAGCTCGAGGACCTATCCGAAAACCCATCAAGGATTGGTGGGGTGGCCGGGAGATCAGGGGGCAGGTCCGGCCGGGCATCAGCCTCCGCCTTCTATTATCCGGGCCAGCTCGGCCCGGGCCTCCTCCCACTCGTCAGGGTCGGTGGACCAACCCACGTCGCAATAGACATAGGTCGGGTCATCGGGATCGGCGACCCCGTTTTCCCAAAGGACCCTGGGGATCATCCGCTGAACAACGGTCGCCGTCCGGGCTGGGTCGACGGCCGCGGCCATTTTCAGGTAGTCCACATCCTGGATCCCGCGCCGCCAGTGTTTCAGGCGCAGGGAGGCGATGGGGCCTGAAACGCCGTAGCTCTCCCCGGGGAAAGCAGTATCCGTCCCGGGGTAAAAGAGGACCCCGTCGCCGTTGAAGTAGTTCCACCCGGCCTCACCCAAGGATTCGTCGGTGTACTCGAAACAACCGTAGGTCTGGGCCTGCCGGAAAACGTCGGTATCGGCCTGCGGGCCATCTCCATAGCAATGATAGTTCCGGTAGTAGGTCGAATCCCAGTAGAACCAGCGGTCGATGCCCATCTTGTACTGGATCCAGGCATTGAGGCGCATGGCCACCCCGTCATCCTCGATGGCAAAGGTACCCGAGGCAGGACGGATTCCATTGTAGTAGTAAAATCGTTTTCCTGCGGCGGCCCTGTAGGCTTCGGCCGCGCTCTGCCAGACTTCCCCAATCCCCTGGGCCATCTGGGAGGCGGGGATGTCCAGGGAGGGGACCGAGGCAGCAGCGTCGGGCAGGGAAATGGTGGCCATGGATTTCAGGCTGCCGCCTGAACCGGGGTTCTCCGCCAACCACCCGGCCCACTGCTCTGTCTGGGCGAAATCATCGGACTCATCGATTAGGTAAAGAAAGTAATCGGTTGGGGTAACCAAGGCCTGCGTCTCGAACCAATCCACCCAGGCATTAGAGTTGGCCTCCATTGCGGCCCGGCCCTCCCCCTGCCAGGGCCAGGAACCGTAGGTCCCGATGGAGTAGACGTTATTGCCAACCCCCTTTCCTGGTCCATCATAACCTTGGGCGGCGGTAAAGAGTTGGCCGTTCAACCGCTCGAGCCAGTAGCTCTCCATCTCCTCCTGGGTGGAGTAGTCGGAGATTAGGGATATCCTGTGCCGGTGGGCCATCTGGAAGTGCCTGTCGGCGATGGCCTGACCTTGGGCGTAGGTTTGACCCCCCTCAATTGGATAAGCCTCCCCCAGATAGCGGTAGTTAATGTCCGGCTGGCTGTAATAGAGCATGGTTCGGGCGTTGGGCAGATCGGGCAGGCTGAAGTTGTGGACCCTCAGGTTGACCGGGATCGTCCAGGTTACCACCCCGTTTTCGGTGATGGTCAGGTTGCCTGAAAAAACCCCGTCCGGGGTTCCCGGAGGGATGTAGATATCGCACCAGATGGATTGGTTGGTCCCGGGGGCAAGACTGAAGGGGACGGCCAACTCCAAGGGAACGGCGATCTCGGGATAGACCTTGTCGTGACAGGGCCGATCCGACCAGGTGCCTTCCCCTTCCCCTTCTCCGCTCCAGGGCCGCCGACACCTCCGGGGGATGTGACGCTCGTCATAATCACTATAGGCCAGGTCGACGCTAAGCCCCCTGATCTGAAGATAGCGGACGTAGAACAGCTCTATATTCCGGCCCAGGTAGTTGAATACCCCATCGCCCCCCGCCGGGATCGTGGAGATGGCCGCTCCGCCCGGACCGGAGAGAGAGGGAAGTGAAACCTCCACCCCAGAGATCCCCGCCCCGGAGGCCTCCAGAATCAGGTTGAAAGAGACAAACTCGTTGCGGGCCCCGAAAATGTTGACCGCCGTTCCGTTCCAGACCGAGTTGATTACCGAATCCGGATCTCCGGCGGCCCGGAGCTCATCCTGGGTTACCTTGTCTTCACCGTCGTTGGCCCAGACATGGGTCAGGCCGCTGTTACGGGGGAGAGGGCCCGGGGCAGCCCCGGCAGGGGCCGGGCCCCATCCCTGACAGAGGGCCAGGATTGACAAAACCACCATCCACTTAGGCATTTTTTTATCCACCCATCCGAGTAGGTTGTCTGGTGATCGACTCATCGGCCGATTGATCCTTCCAAGAAGGGCCCCCGGCTACCATTTTGTCTGGCGGTTTTGGTGGTCGCCCGGTTGAACCTCGGACCGCTGAACGGAGGTCCTGCCCGCCAACGGCTATTTTGTCCTCACCACCCGAAATCCCAGATGGTAGTAGCCACGGTTGTGAGTGCTCCAACCGCGAAAGGCACAGCGAACCTTACCCAGATCCTGATTCCAGCCGAGGCCTCGAAACACCTGGGAGTAGTTTTCCGTTCCCGGGACCAACGGATTTCTCCGGGCGTGGTTCCGGTAGGCCTCCTCCTCGTACCCATCCACGCACCACTCCGAGACGTTACCGATGATGTCGTACAATCCGAAGTTGTTCGGCTGGTACAGCCCCACCGGGGCAGAGACCACGTAGCCGTCATTACATTCGGGTCCGGAAAAATACGGCCAGACCTCCTTAATTTTCAAATCGGATACGTTGGCGTACTTACAGGCCTCATTGGGATCATCCCCCCAGAACCAGGCCGTTTGGGTGCCCGCCCGGCAGGCGTACTCCCACTCCGCCTCGGTGGGCAAACGGAAGATGTGCCTGCCGCCGTTTTTCTCACCCAGCCACCGGGTGAAGTTTATGGCCTCCTCCAGGGATACCGAGACCGCCGGCTGCTTGTTCCCGTCAAGAGAGAAGCCCTTGTATTGGCCGCTGTTATGACTTGGCTTGAACATCCGGACCTGCCCGTTGGTGACCTCGTACTTGCCCATCCAGAAGCCATCCAGGCAGACCTCATGCACGGGCCCCTCATCGTTGCCCCGCCCGGGCTCGCTTTCCGGGCTTCCCATGAGGAAGCACCCGCCCGGCAGCCAGACGAACTCCATTCCGGTAAGCGGGTCAGTCCACTCCTTGAACCCGGACTGCTTTGCTTCCACCGTCTGGGTCCGTGGTTCATCCGAGGCCGCCTCCAGGGCCTCGAGGAACTTGGGGTTGGGTTCCAAGCCCAGTTTTTGGGCCTGGCGAACATCAGCCCAAGAACGGTCGTATTCCTTGAGGTAGTAGTAACAGATCGCCCGGAGGTGGTAAGCTCCGGCGTACCCGGGCTCCAGCTCAAGGGCCTTGCTGCAGTCGGAGATGGCCTGGTCGTGGTGTCTGACCGCGTAGTTGGCGAAAGCCCGCCCGTAATAGGCTCCGGCGTCCTTGGGGTTCAATTCCAAGGCCCGGTCTAAGTCGGTCAGGGCCTGACCGTACTCTTTTTTTCTGTTCCTGGTCCACCCCCGCCAGTAGAAGGCCTCTATATCCTTTGGATTGAGAGTAATCGCCTTGCTGAGATCGGTGATGGCCTGGTCAAAAAGGCCCTTCTTGTAATTAGCCGCCCCGCGCATCCGGTAGGCGTCGCCGCGGTTGGGGTCCAGCTCGATTACCTTGTCGAACTCAGCTATGGCCTGGTCATAGCTCCCTTTCTCCAAGAGAGAGTTGGCCCTCTCAAGAAATGAATCAACCAAAAACAAGGCTTTGGAGCACGCTTCCTTGAAGCCTTTGGCACAGGCCTCTTCGTAGAGCCGTTTGGCCTCCTTGGCCTTGCCTTGCTTCTCCTCGATCCCGGCCAGGTTGGAGCACCCACCGCCATAGCCCATGTCGCAGGACTTGCGGAGATACTTGATGGCCGTTTCTTTGTTGTTTAAGACCAGGTAGTTCATGAACCCATACTTGTTGCAGCTCTCCGCGTCACCTGAGTTGCAGCATTCCAAGTACCTTTCGGTCGCCCCCTTAAGATCGCCGCTCTTTTGTAAGGAGACCCCGGATAGGTAGCAAAGCAGGTTTTTCAACCCGCTCTTTTCGGTCTCGGTCGGTCCATACGGCACGCACGGCTTTTCGGGTTTGCCTGTCAGGGTGTAGGTTCTGTTTTTGGTCCATTCGTCCCTTCCCCGAAGCTGAGCGCTATTTTGAATCTCCAGCTCAATCAGGGCCTGGTCGGTTTTAATGAAGACCACCTTGCCGTCGATGAAGTAGTCAGTGGTCAACTCCAACCCGGAGGCATGGAGAACCACCCTATTCCCATCTCCGAAGACAACTTTCTCAAAGGTTCCCCCAGCGGCGATAAATTCGCCGCATAACCGCCCGCCCTGGGTTTCCTTGATGATTTCCTCCAGACGAGAGCGCAGGTCCACGGCCTTGGCCGAAAAGGGCAGGGACATGAGCAGGGCCAAGATGAGATGGAACAGAATCCTCTTTGGCATGTTACCGCCCCCCTTTCCGGCTACCCAGGTGAAGACCCCCGGGAAAAGATTCCAGCCAGGGGCCGGGGTCTGCCACCCGGTCCATCTCATGTCCTAGAGGCGCTCAGTTCTGCTCTGGTTGTTGTTGCTTCCCGCCCGGCAATTCTGAGCCGAGCTCCCGGGTCGCCAGGGGAAACGTCAGCCCCAATTTTTTGATCAGGCGATCTCTGACCCTATCGCCTTGCGGTCGGGAGGCCATAACTGGCCGGACCAGCCTCCCGGTGGCCATCCGACCGGGTAACCGGTTGAGGGACCGATTTTTATCATAGCTCACCGATTGCGATACGGTCAATGTCTCTCCGAGGCATGATCCATCACTAAAACCCCGCCTCCCAAGACCGGATCAAAGGAAATGCCGGGTCGGATCGGACTTGTGTTCAACAACAGAACCTCCGGACCCGGGGGAGGGACCAGCCCGCGGCGCTCCCCCTGGATCCTCTTTTACCAGGTAGATGCCTCAACTCCTGACAGGAAGCACAAGGTTGCCAAGGAGCGCTCGACCACATATCATTGGGGCATGGGTTTAATATAATCATATCAAGAGGAGGACGGTCCCGGCTTACCAACGACCATCGGTCGATATGGGTTGTCGAACGGTTTCCGGTCGGCCAAGAGGTGCCCGGGCACACGAGGTCAAGGGGGAAGGGGAGTAATGAGAAAATCACTGATCTTTCTGGTGGTCGTATCAGTGTTGTCAACTTGGGTGATCGCCCCCGGGCCGGCCCGGGCCGACTGTGATGCGGCTAAAAAACTTTTCGATCAAGCCCTCCCTACCAGGGATAACCAGGCCAAAATCTCCCTTCTGAAAAAGGCGGTCGGGCTCTGCCCCAGCCATGCTGAAGCCTGGAACAACCTGGGTGTGGCCTACGAGGAGGCAGGGAACCTGCCCCTGGCCGAGCGGATGTTAAAGCAGGCCTTGGCCGTGAGCCCCAACTTCAGCCTGCCCTTGGCCGGTTTGGGTGATGTGGCCCTGACCCAGGGCAACTTCAAGGAGGCGGCCAAGTACTACCGACGGTTTCTGGATATTATCCCCAAGGAGATCGAGAGGGGCGATCCTTACGGCGTGGCCCGTCACGAGAAGTCCTACAAGATCAAATACGACCGAGTGAAGGAAAAAGAGGAGATCTACCTGGCTTCCATGCGGGGGGTCGTCCCCAAGGAGGAGCTCCTGCGCGGGTTGCGGGGTCCGGCTCTCAGGAGCCTCAGCGACAAGCCGGTTCAGGAACGGCTGCCCCTGGCCATCCAGTTCGAGTACGATTCAGATAAGCTGATATCAAAGTCCAAGGAGCAGTTGAAGGAATTGGCCAGCCTGCTCCTGGTTTCTGGTGATCTGGTGGAGTCCAAGCTGATGGTCGAGGGTTACACCGATAACCTCGGTTCCGAGCAATACAACCTGGATCTGTCGCTCCGGCGGGCCAAGAGCGTGAAAGAGTATCTGGTCAGCCAGGGGGTGCCCGCAAGCCACCTGGAGGTCAAGGGCTTCGGGCCCCAGAGGCTGCGGGTCACCACCGGGTCCATAGAGGAGCAGGCCGAGAACCGGCGGGTCGAGTTCGTGGATCAGGGTCCGGTCAAGAAATGATCTCGGCCCAGGTCCACAGGTCGGCGGGCCTCGCCCCGGCCGGCCTTTTCACCATGGCCCGCAGGAACCGATGTGGCGGCGATGATTGAATACCGGGAGCTGGGACGCAGGCCCATCACCCCCGACCAGCCGGCCGGGACGGACGTAACCTACGAGCCCGAGTTCGGCCGGGTGACCGGGGAGATGGACAAGCTGGCCATCGCCTCCGAGGCTGGGGAGGGAGTCGACTGGGACCTGGTGGTCGACCTGACTTCCCGCATCCTGTCCGAGAAATCCAAGAACCTCCAGGCGGCCGCCTACCTGGCCAGGGGCCTGATTGAAAGGCAGAAGGTCCAAGGGTTCGCGGCCGGCCTGACCGTGATCAAGGATCTGGTGGAGAACTTCTGGGAAGAGATGTATCCGCCCAAGAAAAGGATGCGGGGCAGGTTGAACGCGGTCGCCTGGTGGTTGGAACAGGTCGAGGTTTTCTGGTCGGGCTACGGCCCGAACCAGCCTCTTCCCTCCGTATTTGTCAAGGCGCTCAAGGACGACCTCAAGGCCCTGGATCAGGCCCTGGTGGCCAGGTTTGAGGAGCCTCCGGCGGTCCAGAAGCTGATGAAGTACATCGACCGCCTGCCGGTCATGAGCGACGAGCCAACCCCGCCACCGGCGGCCGAGGGAAGGGCGGCCACCTCGGAGGCGGAAGGCGCCCCGGCGGCCGGCCCCCCCCTGGCGGACCAGCCGCCGGCCAAGATCGAAATCAAGACCGGCGACGACGCCCGGAGGGTGGTCGAGACGGGCCTGGGGCAGTTGTCGGAATCGTTGACCTTTCTCCTGGAGAACGAACCGGCCAATCCCCTGGTTTTTCGATTGAACCGGATCGCGGCCTGGCTCCTGGTCGAGAACCCGCCGCCGGCCGACGGCCAGCGGACCATGATCCCCCCTCCGGACACGGTTGTCCGCCAGTCCATAGAGAGCCTCATCGCCAACGGGGACTTGGAGAACGCGGTTAAAGCGGCGGAGGCCAGGTTGGGCGAATACCTGTTTTGGCTGGACTTGAGCCGTTTCTCGGCCGCCGCCCTGACCCGGTTGGGCGCCGGCTATGAGTCATCCCTGGAGGCCCTTACCGGCGAGGTGGTTCTTTTCACCAAAAGGTTCCCCCAGGTCAAGGATTTGGCCTTTTCTGACGGGACCCCCTTCGCCGACAGCGAGACCAGGGCCTGGCTGGAGGAGATCTGCGCCGGCTCGGACCGGACGGAGCCTCAGGCCGGGGCGGGGCCGGACGGTCTGGAGCAGGAGGTGGAGCAAGTTTTGGGGCAGGCCGGGGAATTGGTCAAGGAAAACCAGATAATAAAAGCCGTCCAGCTCCTCCAGGGCAGACTGGTGGCCGGTGGATCCGGCAAGGCCAGGCTGCTGTGGCGGATCGCCCTGGCCCAACTCCTGATCGGGGCCGGACGGCCGGAGTTGGCCCGTCCTCACCTGGACGACCTGCTCCGGCAGATGGAGGAGTTCAATCTGGAAAGGTGGGATCCGGACCTGGCCCTCCAGGGTTTAAAGGTGGTCTACCAAGGGTTGTCCCTCAGCGCGGACGACCAGAGTCGGGCCAGACCGGTCCTGGACCGGATCTCCCGGATCAGTCCGGCCGAGGCCCTCAAGGTAAGCTGAAAACCCGAAGGGACCTCCGCCGCGGGGTCGACCACGGGTCGCCCTGGAACCCGGGAGGAGGGGGACAAGGTCTTGGGCTAGGGGCTGTTTCTAAAAAGATTTCGTCGCGAGGGCGAGCGTGTTTTTGGGATGCCAGGCGGAAGGTCCAAAAAGCTCGCAGGCGTAGTGGAGCTACGTCGAGAACTTTTT
>Ga0068714_10006288_pt1 | contig 12157 bp, 10 predicted proteins | sample MTBNYHSulfiMetaG_FD_62988 | JGI IMG/M metagenome (GOLD analysis project Ga0068714, IMG submission 62988) | Enrichment culture microbial communities from rom New York Harbor, USA that are MTBE-degrading - MTBE-NYH (New York Harbor Sulfidogenic)... | ecosystem: Environmental > Aquatic > Marine >... | reverse complement strand
CATCCTTCTCTCCTTGAGCCGGTACTTCTTCCATTTATGGGATTCCCATGGATGAACTTCCCCTGGGTGTTTTCCTCGCAATGGAGTCGGTTCAAGCTATCTCTTAGCTGGTTTAGTCGGCTGCGCAGGGATTTTGCTCTCCCTAAAAAGCTAATACCGGCCAATATGCCCGATAGAAAGAACTTCTTTGACTACGGGTTTTGGAGGCTGTTCCAGGGAATCAATGTCCCCGTCGATAGAAATGGCAGGCCGCAGGACAGGATCAGTTCCATTTTAGCAATCAAAAGCATTCTGGAAGGTGGTGGCAGGGTCCTTGTTTTCCCCGAAGGGGGAAGAACATATAAGGCGATGCAAAAAGGAAGCTGTACCAGCACCGGCGGTAAAAAGATAGGCAAGCTGAAGCACGGAACTGCCTGGCTGGCGATCAACACCGGCGCTAGAGTTCTACCGATCTGGGTTGAAGGAACGGACAAGGTTTTGCCAAATGATAGTCTTCCCATACCGAGACTATGGCACCGTATTACCGTCAAGATTGGCCAGCCTTTTTTCGTTAGTGGTAATGACAGGGAAGAAACCACTTCAGAAATCGGGCAGGCTCTTCTGACGCTCGCGGATGAAGAAGAACATCACGCTTCAAATGCATAACAAATCAAGGAGGTTCGGGCACTATTGTTTAGCAACGTAATAGACTTGGTCGGCGGGGATCTGGCTAGAGTAGAGTACAGCCTTAAGTCAATCAGAGATATGTCGGACGGCCACACATCAGAATTATTAGGCTATTCTCTAAGTATCGGCGGTAAACGCATTCGTCCCGCTCTCACTTTGCTATCAGGGAGATTTTTTACAAATGACCTTCCTGACCTAATACCGATGGCGGCATCGGTTGAGTTGCTGCATAACGCGACTCTAATTCACGATGATGTTATCGATAAGTCGACAGTTCGTCATGGCCGCCCAACTGTGAATGATATTTGGGGAGAAAACAAGGCGATTATCCTAGGAGATTATGTGTTCGCCAAGGCAGCGGAGCTTTGTGCAAGTACAGGGAATATACGAGCTATACAACTCTTTTCTCATACATTGGCAATGATGTCTATAGGCGAGATGAATCAGGCCTTTGAAGCTTTCAATTTGAAACAAACACGCGAGCAGTATCTGGACAGGATTTGTAAAAAGACGGCTTCTTTGTTCGTTCTAGCGACAGAATCAGGAGCTATTTTAAGTAAGGCTCCGGAACAGTCGATTAAAATCCTACGAGAATATGGCTATAACCTGGGTATGGCTTTTCAAATCGTAGATGACTTATTGGATTTTCTTAGTACTGAAGATGAACTGGGCAAACCGGTAGGCTCGGATTTGGCACAAGGGACGCTGACCTTGCCAGCAATACTTTTTCTTGAAACTAATTCTGAAGATGGCTCGATTCGTAATTACTTTGAGAACCGTGGCGATCCAGAAATGAAAAGGCGAGTTATGGAGTCAATCCGTGTTTCTTCGGTTATTCAAGAGTGTTATGACATCGCTGCTGGTTATTGTGCCAATGCATGCCAGAGTCTTCGCCTATTACCAGATAGCGTAAGTTACCAAGCTCTTACAGACATCGCAGACTTTATAGTCAAGCGTAAGAACTAATTTCGTTAGTCCTGAATGCAACTACGCGGCAGAATCTAACTCTAATACAAGGAGGCAATAAAGTGACAGCTATAGAGAAAGCGGCAGAAGTACGTAAGCTGTATAATCTACAAGTTTATCCCGTGGATATTGAAAGAATAGCCAGAAAAGAAGGGCTGATAATAACTACCTGGCCGCTTCTTCCACCGGTGGAAGAAGTTAAAGTGGGATGCAATATTGGATTGAGAGATGGGTTGTCGAACGTATGGCGTAGGTGGGATATTGCTCATGCCTTGGGACATCATCTGTTAATGCATCGAGGGAATCAACTGGTTTTAGGCAAAGAGTACGAGAGAAACAAGAACGAGAAGCAGACGACTTTGCGTCATATTTCCTTATGCCCGACACGGAGCTTCAGAAATTAACAGGTAAAGGGATCCAGGAATTAGCAGAATATTTTGGGATACCGCAAGATAAAGTTAGGATTAGATTAACAAAGATAACAGACAAGTAACTGGGTTGGTGGAAAACATAATCCATTTCTGAATACTATACTGTGAAAATCCAAGTCACTTTCGGTCCACCAAATGAGATGATACCTAGAACCATCCGCGATCAACGCTGTCCATTGCCGAAAAGGTCTTCTCAATAACTTTTTCTTGGGCACCACGGTAGAACGTGCATGATGAAAGGCAAATATTCTCTCTTTACTTTGGTTAATTAGCTAAGATTTCTCTCTATCATTATCAAGAGTAACCTGTATAGGTAGCTCTTTGAACGGAAGTTGAAGTGCTTTCTGAAGGTCAACAGCATTACGCGGCGCATAGCCCTGCCAGTGATTATTAAAGAAGGCGAACATGAGCTTGGCCTGATTTGCTGAATTCTTTACTCTTCCTGCCAGTTCCTCTATCTCTTCGGGAGAATAAAGATATTTGTACCTGGTCTCGTTATCTCCTTGCCACCACATTTCGGCGTTTCTGCCGTGATAGCGGAAATACCCTATGTCCGATGTCAACGGAACATCCGCAGCTACCGATGAGCTGAATTTCGGCTCGTCGATTTGTACCCAGGAGACCTTATGTTCTCTTAGTACTTCAGCCGTGTTTTGATCATCGCTCCAGCTTCGGTGCCTCAGTTCAACAGCCAGCCGGTAGCTGCCAAAGGTACGGCTTACCGCCTGTAAGATCTGCCGGCCATAATCATCATTCTTAAAACTCGGGGGGAACTGCGCCAGTAGAGCTCCCAGTTTGCCTGATTCGTACAAAGGAGAGATACTCTTCAGAAACCAGTCCACATCCTGCTGCGATATTGTTGCATGTTCCCCGGTAGTTTCTTCGTACATCTTAGGATGGGTAAATTTCTGCCAGAGCTTTACGGTAAATAGGAAGTCTTTTGGGGTACGCTTTACCCAGTTCTCGGCAAACCCGGGGTTAGGCGGCCGGTAGAACGAGCTATTAACCTCGACGGTGTTAAAGAACTGGCTGTAATACTCCAGCTCGTTTATCTTTCCGGAAGGGTAGAAATACCCTTTCCATGTTCCTTCGCCCTTGGGATAGGACCAGCCTGATGTGCCGATGTAAATCTGTGACATCATTTCCTAAGAAATATTATACCACCCTTCTTGACAAGAGAACATATGTTCTATTATAATGAAATTCTCTTGTCCGTGAGGGATTATGATGAAGATTCTCTGTTTATTGCTGCCGCATTTTCTGCTTAAATGCGAAGCGCTTAGGAGACCGGATATTACAGATCGTCCGGTAATAATTACCCGTACCTCCGGCTCGCAGAAGCTGGTGCTGGACTTTTCACCGGAGCTTGGTGGCTTGCAGCCGGATATTCCGCTGCAGCAGGCCTTGTCGCGGCACGGGCACGCTGAGTTGCTCTCCGAGGATATGCCCTATTACCGGTCTGTCTTTAGCGGATTGCTCGATGCATTGGAAAGTATCAGCCCGCTGGTGGAAGGCACCGAGCTGGGCTGTGTCTATATCGGAGTGGATGGCTTGCAGCTTATCTACCCGGATGATAAAAGACTTATCGATGCTGTTTTTCGTACGGTGCCAGATGTTTTTGCACCGCAGGCCGGTATCGCCGGCAACAAGTTCTTGGCGTACCTGACCGCCCGCCGCTGCCCTCCTGGCGGGCGGCAGGTACTCACCGGGGATATAGCCGCCTTTCTCCGTGACCTTCCCTGCGACATGCTACCGGTCTCGATGAAGAGCCGCGAGAAGCTGCGACTGTTTGGCCTGCGTACACTGGGACAGTTGGCTGCTTTACCCTCTGGACCCCTGCTCTCCCAATTTGGCCCGGAGGGTAAAAGGATACATGACCTTGCCAGAGGATATGATGATACACCCATCTACCCGCGAATGATGGAGAAAGCCATCGAGGAAAGCACTCTGCTGGCTTCAGTCACGGTCTCCCTAGAGGCTCTGGTGGTGTCGTGGGAAAAGCTTCTCGGTGGAGTCTTCACCAGGATCAACCAGGCTGGGCTTGGTATCCGCAGTATGAATGTCTGGACGCGCACCTGGAACGCCGAGCAGTGGGAACGGACTATCAAGTTCAAGGAACCGGCCATGGATGTCAGGTCGGTCATAAACCGCATCAAGCGGGTGCTTGAGGAATATCCCCAGCCCGGACCGGTGGAGCAGTTGGGACTGGTCATAAGTCGGCTCGGCTTTCCCGGTGGACGGCAGAACAGCCTTTTCCGGGAAGTACGTAGCCAGGACCATCTCATGGAGGATATCCGTCAGCTTGAGCTCCGGCTGGGAAATCCACAAGTATACCGGGTGAAGGAGGTGGAGCCGTGGTCGAGGATACCGGAGAGACGGTACGTGCTGGCGCCTACAAGCCGGTAAATGCACCTGAAATAATACAGGTAAATGAAGACGCCGCCGGACTGCCGGTGGTGGTTAAGAATAAACGGCGACAGCGTGTCGGGTATATTGATGACTGCTGGCGTATCGACGATGAATGGTGGCGTACCGAGCCGGTATCAAGGCTTTACTATGCCGTCCGGCTGGCCTCCGGGCAGAAGCTGGTAATCTACAAAGACCTTGTTACCGGTGGCTGGTATCGTCAGTCCTACTAGGGGTTTAGCATGGAGTATGCCGAGCTTCACTGTCACAGCTACTATTCATTTCACGATGGGGCATCCTCGCTGGAGGAGCTTATGGTACGCGCGAAAGAGCTTGGCTACCGTGCTCTGGCTATCACCGACCATAATAACCTTTGCGGGGCGATGCAGTTTGCGCAGTTATCTAAATCTCTGGAACTTCACGGCATCATCGGCGCCGAGGTGACGCTCAAAGGTGGCTATCACCTGACCCTGCTGGCCAAAGACAGGAAAGGTTATGGGAACCTGTGCCGTCTAATCACGGAGGCCCATGCCGCCAGTGAGCGTAACGAGCCGGAGCTGCCGCCGAGACTTATGCCGGAACATGCCTCTGGACTTATCGCCTTTTCCGGCTGCCCGCGCGGTGAGCTCTCCCGGCTGGCGGATATGGGACGGATGGAAGAGGCGCGCAACCTAATCATTCAGTACATGGAGTGGTTCGGGCGGGATAATTACTTCATCGAGTTTCAGCACAACCTGGTCTACGGCGACACGGCCAGGGTCAAGAACCTGCTGGCACTGGCCGGGGAGACCGGTGCTCAGGTTGTGGTCACCGGCAATGTCCACTACCATTTGCGGGAACGGCACCGACTTCAGGACTGCCTGACAGCCATCCGTCACAACCGAAGCCTGGAGGAAACTCACCGGGAGCGCCGTCCCAACTCTGAGTATTACTTGCGGTCAACAAAGGAGCTTGAGAGCCTTTTCCACGAATGCCCCGAGGCCCTGATCAACACAGTGCAAATAGCCGAACGCTGTAACTTCGACCTGACCAGTGATTTGGGCTACGTCTTCCCTGACTATCCCACTCCCGCAGGCTACACACCCCAGAGCTACCTGGAAAAGCTGTGCCATGAGGCGGCTGTCCGCCGCTATGGCTCGATTACCCCGAAGGTACGCGCCCGGCTGGACGAGGAGTTCCGCTTAATTAAGAAGTTCAACCTGGCCGGCTTCCTACTGATGTACCACGAGGTCATCAAGCTAGGGCGGGAGGTAATGATAGATCTGGGACTTTCCGATCCTTCGCTGACAGTGGAAGAAAACCCGCCGGGGAGGGGGCGCGGCTCCTCGGTGGCACTGCTGGCGGGCTATCTCATCGGTCTCTCGCATATCGACCCCCTCCAGTACGATTTGTCCTTAGAGCGTTTCCTCCCCGATGACATGATGAGCAATGTGCCGGATATCGACCTGGACTTTCCCCGCAGCATCCGGGAAGATCTCATCCTGCGCACGCACGAGAAGTGGGGTTGGCGGCACGCCGCCCTGACCGGTACCATCGCCACATATAAGATAAATGGGGCGGTGCGCGATTTGGGCAAGGCGCTGGGCCTGCCGGAGACGGAGATAGCCCAGCTTTCCAAGCAGGCCGAGTGGGGCCGCGCCCGCAAGCTCCGGGAGAAAATGGAGCGCATGCCCAACTTCAGGGACAAGGTAGATGCCCCGGTCTGGCGTGACCTGATAGCGATGGCCGCCGAGCTGGACGGTTTCCCCAAGTACCTGGGGCAGCACCCCGGCGGGATGATTCTGTCCTCCAGCCCGTTAATAGAAATCGTGCCGGTGCAACGGGGGGCTATCGAGGGGCGGTACGTCTGCCAGTGGGACAAGGACAGCATCGACGACGCTGGTTTCGTCAAGATAGACTTCCTGGCCCTGGGGGCGCTATCCCAGATGCAGGAAGCGGTAGAGTTGATAAAGGAGCGTAACGGGCAGCGCATTGACCTCTCACGTATCGACTTCGAAGACAGAGAGGTCTATGACATGTTCTGCCGGGGAGATACCATCGGCATCTTCCAGGTAGAATCCGCCGCCCAGATGCAGACGATAACCCGGCTCAAGCCCCGCAATCTGTTGGACATGGCGCATGAGGTGGGAGCGGTGCGGCCGGGGGTGGGCGTCAATCACGGGGTGCAGGAATACCTGGCCCGGCGCAGTAAAAGAAAGCCGGTCGCTTATGATTGCCCGTTGGAGCAAAGGGCTTTAGAGCGCACTCTAGGCGTGGTGCTTTTTCAGGACCAGGTAAACCAGCTAGCGATAGACGTGGCCGGATTCGCCCCGAGCGAGGCGGACAGGATGCGCCGTGCTTTCGGGCGGAAGCACAACACGGAACTGATAGAGCATTACCACCGGAAATTCCTCGAAGGAGCCAGAGCCAAAGGCGTGGACGAGGCACCTGCTGAGAAAGTCTTCGCCAAATTCAACGGGCTGTACATGTTCCCGGAGTCCCATGCCTTTGCCTTCGGGGTGACGGCCTACCAGGCATCCTGGCTGAAGCTGCGCTACCCGCCGGAGTTCTTCGTCGCCATCTTCAACCAGCAGCCGATGGGTTTCTATAACCTGGAAACGCTGAAAGAGGATGCGAAAAGGCACGGGATAAGGGTCCTGAACCCTGATATCAACCGGAGCCGGGTGAAATGCGTCATCGAGGGCGACGCCCTGCGGCTGGGATTTCTCCACGTCGCCGGGCTGGGCAGTGCCTCGGCCGAGGCCATAGAAACAGCTCGGAAGAACGGGATATTCCATAGCATCGGGGACTTTCTGGAGCGCACTGGAGTGCTGGAGGAGGTCGCCCTTAACCTAGCCAGGGCCGGTGCTTTCGATAACCTGGAGCCGAACCGCCGCAAGGTCAAGTGGGAGATAGGCCTACGCTACCGCCCCGTTAACATCCAGCTTCCTTTAACGCTCCCGGTGACGCAGGACTTCATCCCGCTGGAGGCCCCCGACGCTTGGGAGCGCATGCAGGAGGAATACGGTACGCTCGGTCTTTACCCGGAAGGGCATGTCATGGCGCAGCTGCGCCTGCGCTTCAAAGGGTTCCTTACCAGCTGGGATATCGAAAGGCTCCGCGACGGCGCTGCAGTTAAGGCTGCAGGGATGGTTATCCGCCGGCAGAGACCGCGGGGTAAAGTAGTCTACATTACACTGGAGGACGAGTTCGGGCACATTCCCTGCATGGTCTTCGGGAAGGTCTACGCGCAGTACGAGCACGAGTTCCGTTCTGCATTCCTGGTAATCAGGGGCAGGCTAACCCGGCGGGAAGGCACCTGTAATGTCGTAATCCAAAAGGTGGAGCCGTTCAGCGCCCTGGACAAAGTGCCTCAGTCAAAGGACTGGCGCTGAAAAGAATCTAATATTGCCTATGATTTTACTTTTAGATGAAATGGGACATACTAAGAATTCCAAGGGATAGGTTCAAGTCTAGTACGTGGGCCTTGGGGGGTCAGTTCCCGAAGACATCAGGCGTGATAATTAGCGGACATTTATTACGGTGCCTATTGACTGAATGGATGGGGGTGGGGAATAAATGCATAACTACGTCGTTTGTCTCCTTTTAAAAAAGTATTATAATAACGTTATTCGTGCTATAGTAAATTTCAGAGTTATTGTTTATATAATTATTCAATCTTTTTTGATTTCGGATATATTGTTTGTTGGATTAATGGATGAAAATCGATTTCAGCATGCTCCGTGAGCCTTATCAGGCACTTTTCACTACAGGAAGGACTTATGCTGCTTTTGATAGAGACAGTATTATTCCTTTAATCGATGGATTGAAGGAATATGAATTGATAGCAGATCCAATGGCAGGATTTGGTTCTCTAATGACTTGGTGTGCTCAACGAGGGATATCGACATATAATGTTGAATACAACCCACCTACTTATTTATGGGGTATTCTAAATAATCCAAAGTTTTCGGATTCTATTGGCTTGGTTGTCAATGAGTTAATCTCCAACAAGTTCAAATTTCCTTTAAAAAACAAACGTTTCGTAATATCAAATTCTTGGTATTCTCCAGAATCTTATGAAATAATTGTGGATTTGTATTCGAACATATATCGAACCGCTTCTAAATACTTTAATTCAAACGCTGAAGAAATATCCTTGGCTATTTTAATCCCTTTTGTTGGTAGGCTTTCCTGTTATGTGCCAGGTAACATCGTAGCAAACGTAAAGCGTGGAGGTATATGTTTGCTTGACGGTCTCCCTCAAGATTTTCAAACCTACCTTTGTTCCTTGGAAAATCGAACAAATATAATAAATCCAACATTCATCAATAAAGAACATGAATTTGTTTTTGGCGACTTAAGAAAAACGAAAATTCCTCGAAAATTATCAGCATTCATTACGTCTCCACCTTATCCTAATAGCAGAGACTATTACAAAATGTTTGGGCCTGAAAACGATTGCATCTTATATCTCAAAGAGAAAGGTTTTATTGAGGATTATACCGTTGAGGAACAGTTAATAAGCTGCGTATCGGTTTCAAAATACGTTAATAAAAATGTTGATTACTCCTCCGATATAGTTAGTAACTCAGCTCGAGATTTCATAAGGTATATCGAAAATTATAATGGAACGAAGCAGGCGAAATACGACAATAAGGTATATTATGTTCCTTATTACACGAGTTACTTTTTCCATATTGAACAAGCATATAGAAATTTTTCAAAATACCTAACTGACCGATGTGACGGTTTCATTATTGTCACAAATAACACTGCTCGAAACAGAACCATACCAGTTGCGGAATCAATCATGGAGTTTTTCCAATCGTTAGACTTTAATGCTGAAATTGTAGACAAATACACTAGAGAATTGTCACATGTAGGTTCGATAAATCCTCGTGTCAAGGGTTTCAAAGCTAAACATACGGAGTATACTATAAAGGTCTCACGGCGCTAGAAATATGGCTATACAAACACAATCTGGGATTTTTATAAGAACAGACCCTGCTCTCGGATTAATAGCTTACAGCCCTTTTTCAGGTTTGTTCTACGCTTGTGCGCATAAAGATAAAGAACAATTACTATCTTGGTTAAATAAACAGACATCAAATCCTCCATCACTTTTATACGAACAGACGCTCGGTGTAGGTTGGGCTATTGAAAACAAAGAAGCTCAATATCGCACTCCACATCTATTACCCGATGCAACAAATTGGCCTATCGTCCCTCCGTCATATAACCCCATACTGATTAACTGGCTTATAACAGGTAATTGCCCTCTAAATTGTCGGTATTGCTATGCACAAGACCTCATGCACGGGAAATCTAAAGAGCCCTCTACGGAAGAAGAAATAGAACTAATTGTTCATAACATTCTCTCGGTCGACCCTTTAGTAGTGGTTCTCACTGGAGGAGACCCACTAGTTAGCTCCTATCTTGAGCAAGCTATCAAATTATTGCATCGTAAAGTGGGAATAATTGTTGATACTAGCGGATATACATTATCCGAAAAACACATAAAATTATTTAGAGATCATGACGTTTTTGTTAGATTGTCTCTTGATTCTGAGATCCCGAGAATTAATGATTATTTAAGGCCTATTTCAAAGAATGCATTAAAACAAACTAGCTCGAGAAGTTCGTCTAATTCCGCAGTAGAGGCTTTGATGAATTTAATAATAAACGATATTAAAGTTTCAATTCAGAGCGTTGCTACGAAAAAAAATCAATCAGATTTTGAATATTTTGCGAACAAATTATATAAAATTGGTGTTTGTGGCTGGAGAATTTTATTAATTACTAAAACCAAAGATAATAAGCTACAATTCGATAAGTTAGTCGGTGATAAAATCAGTCAACGAAGATTAAATGAATATACATACAAGAATCTGTTAACCAAACAACAGAAATTTTGGGCAAATAAGATGTCCGTACAGGTGACAAGTAATCAGAACCCAAATGCTGTTTTATTAGTTGCACCAGACGGCGCATTTTACACCGAATCAAATATTAGCGCGGATGTTGGGAAAGTCCTAATTGACGAAGTATATCCAACGAGACCGAGCATTGAAAATATTCACAAAACAGTCAATATGTATGCTCATACAGCAAGATATTTAAATTTTGAATAGATATACTACGGGCAGGGAGGGTAATCCATTGATTAACAAAGTGGCAACAACTTGTTTTACTGATATAAAAGACTCAACACCGTTAACGGAAGCGATGGGTAATGTAGAGTTTGGACGGCTAAGGAACAACTATAGATCATTTTGCGAGGCTCTGGCTATTACTTGTGGTGCAACTATAAAAAAAGGTACCGGTGACGGTCATATGTTGGTCTTTGATGACTTATTGCTTGCTTTTCAATTTGCAACGCAAATCCAGGAATACTATTTAGCACAAGCAAGTGTTTGTGAAATTCCCATTGAACTTCGGGTTGGAATGTTTATTGGTGCAATTCAGGAAGAAGAATATGATGCATTCGGTTCTGGAGTTAATCAAGCTGCACGCGTTCAAGGCGCGAGTGGTCCTGGAACCATATTGGTCAACAATGAGCTCGTAGAATATATGAAAACTGTTTGGGGAGCAGGAATAGCTTCCTCTATATTTACTGATATTAAAGAATACCCACTAAAAGGTATTGAAAAACCTGTAAAACTTGCGACTTTTCAAATACAAGAATATTTAAAACGATTTCCAGAAAGAGGTCTTTCTTCTTTAATTATAAAACAGTTTGATGGTGCTGGTGTCGTGGTTTCTAATCTAGAGTTGAGTGACGTGGCAAATCAACCACTTGTGATTTGGCCAGTGGTCCCTAGAAATGACGTAACAGCAATACATTCTGGACAAGTGGAAATAATAAGGCTTCTTGCTCTAACTGGTTCCCACTTACACATTTTGATTTCAGATTGTGGAGTCGAAGACAACCTGTCCAAGGAGTATTCAGAAAAATTCAAAGAAAGGGTGATTGCACATGCCTCAAAAAGAGGAATAACAAACATATCTTATTCTTTTATGACTGAATTATTTGAGCCGACAAGGAAAGATTATAATGCATATTACACACGATTTCATAATGTGATATCTAGATTTACCTTGGAGCATCTTAATCGTATTAATCAAAAAGATTACGCAGAGGATATACTGCAAAGTCTGATAAAAAAACCAGCTCTAGATTTCCTTCGTCCTGCTTTGACTATTGCCTGTATTCTCCAAATTGTTAATGACCAAAAGAAAAAAAGCATCATTATTGCTGGAGCAGATGAACGTATGCAGTGGGAACATACTCGAGATATATATCCATACACTGCTTCTAAATTTGGAGAATTATATAATCCAAAGTTAAACAATAAGGATGGTACTCAAAGCTATCAGAGAGGTAATTGGCCAATATTTTCCGCTTGGCAAAGGATTGTGGAAGACATGGAGAAATACGACTTTGCTGATTGGTTGGCAAAATTACATCTCTTTTTATCAGTTTTCCCTCAGCAATCAATAGAGGTAAATGGGGTTGAATTTACTCCTGATGATTGGCGCGATTCCAGTATTGAGGATAAAATAAATAAATCTGCACTTGCTAAATATGTTTATGAAAATATACTGTGTATTTAGTAAATCTGATTTTTCCGAGGTCTCGGTATTAAGTTAATCCTTCCCTCATTATAAAACAAGCTCTTCTGATTTAACTTGATGACGTTTTGTCT
>Ga0068714_10006286_pt1 | contig 12165 bp, 13 predicted proteins | sample MTBNYHSulfiMetaG_FD_62988 | JGI IMG/M metagenome (GOLD analysis project Ga0068714, IMG submission 62988) | Enrichment culture microbial communities from rom New York Harbor, USA that are MTBE-degrading - MTBE-NYH (New York Harbor Sulfidogenic)... | ecosystem: Environmental > Aquatic > Marine >... | reverse complement strand
GAGCGGTAGATGGGGTAGCCGGCCCCGGAGACGAAGAAGCCGCAGGCCAGCCCGATCCCCTTGCCCTTGGGCAGCTTGCCCTTCTTCTGGGCCCAGCCCGAGCCCTCGGTCACGGCCTCGATGCACTCGGCCATCCCCAGGGAGCTCATGTTGAGCTCGTTGCAGGTGGTCTCCCCGGTCCGCATCATGTTCCTCAGCCGCAGCTCCACCGGGTCGATCCCCAGCTCCTCGGCGATCATGTCCAGCTGCTGCTCGAAGTGGGCCCGGGCGGCCACCCCGCCGTGGCCCCGCTGGGCCCCGCAGGCCGGCTTGTTGGTGTAGACCCGGTAGCCGTCGTACTTCATGTGCTTCAACCGGTAGGGGCCGCCCAGGAGGGAGCCGGCGTAGTAGACCGTGGCGATGCCGAAGGAGGCGTAGGCCCCTCCCTCCAGCCAGGTCCGGTTGTGGAGGGCGACGATGGTCCCGTCCTTCATGGCCCCGATGGTGTAGATGGATTTGAACTGGTGCCTGGCCCGGGAGTAGAGGAAGACCTCCTCCCGGGTGAAGGTCATCTTGACCGGCCGGCCGGCCTTGCGGGACAGGATCGCGGCGCTGAAGTCCAGGGGCGAGGCGGCCACCTTGGGGCCGAACCCGCCGCCCACGTAGGGCTTCTTGACCCTGACCCGGCCGATGGGCAAACCTAAGACCATGGCCAGGTTGCGCTGGGTGTAGTGGACCGACTGGGTGGCCGAGATGAGGGTCAGGTAGCCCCTCTGGTCAAAGTCGGCGAGGGACGACTGGGGCTCCAAAAAGGCCGCGTCCTGGCGCTTGTTGAGAAACTCGTGGGTGAGGACCAGGTCGCAGCCCTTGAGGGCCGCCTCGACGTCGCCGAACTCCTGGTGGACCTCGGCGCAGAGGTTGAGGGGGTACTCCTCGTGGACCACGGGCGCGCCCTCGGCCAGGGCCTCCTCTAATGTCAGGACGGCCGGCAGGGGCTCGTAGTCGACCTTGACCAGCCTGGCCGCCTCCAGGGCCGTCTCCAGGTCCTCCGCGGCCACGGCGGCCACCTCGTCGCCCACGTAGCGGACCTTCTCCGAGGCAAAGACCGTCTCGTCGTAGCGGGCCGGCGAGACGCCGTACCTGGTCAGGCCGGCGTCCAGGTGGGTGGCCACCGCCCTGACCCCGGGCAGCCTCTCCGCGGCCGAGGTGTCGATGTTGATGATCCTGGCGTGGGCCAGGGGGCTTCGGACCAGCACCCCGTGAAGCATCCCCGGGAGGACGATGTCATCGGTGTAGAGGGCCTGGCCGGTGGCCTTGGCCGGAGCGTCCAGCCGGCGGACCCGTGAGTTGAGGACGTTAAAGGCGCTCATGAGCTCCTCCTCCCGGCCATCTTCCCGGCCGCGTCCTCCACGGCCTCGACTATCTTCTGGTAGCCGGTGCAGCGGCAGAGGTTGCCCGAGATGGCCCGGCGTATCTCGGCCCTGTCCGGGGCGGGGTTCTTCGTAAGTAAGGCCACCGAGGTCAGGATCATCCCCGGGGAGCAGAACCCGCACTGGATCGCCCCGTGGTCGATGAAGGCCTCCTGGACCGGATGAAGCCGCCCTTCTCGGGCCAGCCCCTCGATGGTCGTCACCTCTTTCCCCCCGGCCGTCAGCGCCAGAACCAGGCAGGAGTTGACCGGCTCCCCGTCCAAAAGCACGGTGCAGGTGCCGCAATCCCCGGCCCCGCAGCCCTGCTTGACCCCGGTCAGCCCCAGGTCCTCCCTGAGGACCTGGAGCAAGGTCCGGTTGGGTTCGATCAGGAGCTCCTCCTCCCGGCCGTTGACCTTCAGGTTCAGGATGTGCTTCATGGCTCTCTCCCCACGGCCCGGGAATAGGCCTCGGCCAGGGCCCTTTTGGTCAGGACCTCGACCATCTGGCAGCGGTAAGCGGCCGAGCCCCGGTGGTCGTCGATGGCGCAGGAATCGTTCACCGCGGCCAGGCCGGCCCCGTGGAAGATGGGGTCGTTGGGCCCCTTGGGCCTCTCCCCCTCCAGGAGCATCTCGGCCATCTTGGCCCGGATGGGGGTGGGACCCACCGCCCCCATGAAGATCCTGGCCCGGCTGATGAAGCCCTTCTCGTTGAGGACCAGAAAGGCGGCCACGTTGACGATGGCGATCTCCAGGGCCTTCCTGGTCCCCAGCTTCTGGTAGCCTCCGCCGCCGCGGCCTTCAAGGGCGGGGACCTGGATGGCGGTCAGGAGCTCCTCCGGCTGCCTCTGGGTCTGGCCGGGGGCGGTGAAGAACCCTTCCAGGGGGAGGGTCCTCTGGCCGGACTTGGACTCCAGGACCACCTCGGCCCCCAGGGCCATCAGGGGCGGGGCCAGGTCCGCGGCCGGCCGGGCCGAGACCAGGTTGCCGCCCACCGTGGCCCGGTTGCGGATCAGGGGCGAGCCCAGCCTTCCGGCGGCCAGGCCGATCACCCCGGCCGGTCCCAGGTCCTTCTCGGCGGCCAGGCGGGCGGCGGTGACCAGGGGCCCGATCTTCAGGCCCTCCTTGGCCCGGCCGAGATTATCCCAGCCGCCGAGCCGGTGGAGGGAGACCACCTCCCGGGCCTGGTCCCGGCCGACCTTGAGGTTGACCAGGAGATCGGTCCCCCCGGCCAGGGCCCTGGCCTGGGGACCGAAGGCGGCCATGATCTCCAGGGCCTCGGCCAGGCTTTGGGGCTCGTGGTAGTTGAATCGGGGCAGCAGCATCCTTCTCTCCTCCCCGGCGGGGTGGGGCCGGTCAGGGTAATCAGGGCGGTTGGCAAACCCGGCCCTCTCAGGCCGGTCGGGAGATCTCCACCTTCAATCCCAGTCCCCGGGCCCAAGCCTGGAGGACCTCGGCGTTGGCCCGGCTCTGCTTCCAGCGGGCCGCCAGCTCCCCGCCGGATCCGGCCTCCGGCCAGGGATAGGGCCGGCACTCGAAGTAGGCCCAGCCCGAGTAACCGCCGAAGGGGGTTCCGTCGGTGGGCCGGTGGCCGGCCTTGATCCCCCTGGCGATCTGGACATCCACCGGGACCACGACATGATATCCGGAGCCGTCGGGGGCCAGGCCCAGGTAGCCCGTGTTCCCGGTCCGCTCAGGCAAAGTGGCCCGGAAAACATCCCTCAGGTCCACCTTCAGGGGCCGGGGCTCCGGAGACCCTTCCGGCTCGCCCCCTCCCGTCCCGGCCGGATGGGGGTTTTCTGGGGCGGTCGTCGTCCGCTTCATCCTGGACCAAGCGCTGGAGATGGAGCCACGCGGCCTTTCCAGCCGCGGGGCGCGGCAAGGTTCGAGTCAATAAGCTATATTATAGCTATTAATTAGCCCGGAGCGAGGTCCCGGTCAAGAAAATAAACCCTCCCCGGCCAGCCTCAGGGGAGAGGGTCCATGACCCCCGTGGGGAGGATCTTCTCCAGGAAGACCCGGACCATGACCGGATCGTAGATGATCCCCGCATCCTCCTCCAGGACCACCTTGGCCTCCTCGGCCGACATCAGGGCGGAGCCGGACCGGGCGGCGGTCACCCGCTCGAAGAAGTCGACCACCGCCACCAGACGGGCCGGGGCCGGGATCTCCTCCCCTTTGAGGCCGTCCGGGAAGCCGGACCCGTCCAGGTGCTCATGGTGGCTGCGGACGATGGGTCTGACCCCCGCCAGGGACTCCGAGCTGGCCATGATCCTCTCCCCCAGGAGGGGATGGTTCTGGTAGACGTCGCCGGCCAGGAGGTTGTCCCGGGGCTCCTGGTCCTCCCCTCCCTCGGCCAGGCTTATCAGGGCCTCGCTCTGAACGGCCAGGTAGCCCAGATCGTGGACCAGCCCGGCCAGGTGGACCAGCTGGACCGACTCGGAGGGCCAGCCCACCCCCACGGCCAAGGCCCGGGAACCCCGGGCGACCCGGCGGCAGTGGTTCAGAAGCTCGGGGTTGATGATCTTCCAGACCCCGATGAAGAGGTGGAAGATGGCCTCGGCCAGTTGGGGGGAGGGAAATTTGAGATCACCCATTTTTTTAAGGTCCGTCCGTTTTCAGGTTAGGCCCCGGGCCCGGATCACTTGACCGCCACCCGGGGGGAGAACTTGGTGAAGATGAACTCCACCCGCCGGTTCTTGCGCCTCCCCTCCGGGGTCCGGTTGGATTCCAGGGGGTAGTAGGGGCCGAAGCCGATGGCCGCCAGACGCTTGGCCGAGATCTGCCCCTCCTGGACCAGGGTTCTGACCACCGCCGTGGCCCGGGCCGCCGACAGCTCCCAGTTGGTGGGGAAGACCTCGGTGTGGATGGGCAGGTTGTCGGTGTGCCCCTCGATGATCAGGTAGAACTTGGACTTGTTGAGGATCTTGGCCACCCCGTTGAGGAAGGGCATGGCCGCGGTCCTCAGGTCGGCCTGCCCGGGCTGGAAGAACAGCCCGCCCTTGACCCGCAGCCTGACCCCCCTCGGCCCCTGGAGGATCTCCACCTCGTCGGCCAGTCTGGTCTCCTCGACCAGCTTCTTGACCTGATCGGCCATGACCGCCGACTCGGCGGCCACCTCCTTTTCCTCGTCCCGGGAAGGGGTGGGGACGAGCTGCTCCTTGATCAGCTGCTCCTGGGGCTTGGCCTCCGAGGGCTTGACCGGCTCCTGGATCACCGGCTGGTAGATCCCCCGGTCCTGGAACTGGACCCCGAAGGCGGACTGGACCGAACCCAGCATGTCCCGGAACTTCTGGACGTCCATGGTGGAGAAGGAGAGGAGAAGAACGAAGAAGGTCATCAGGAGGGTCGAAAGGTCAGCGAAGGTGGCCATCCAGGGCGGAGCGCCTTTTTTTACCTTCTTCTCCGGCATGGTCACTCCGATGATTTCACTTGCCTAAGTTGGCTGCAGATGCAAGGCGCGGGACACGAAGCCATAGTCACCCCTATGGCGAGTGTCAGGCATCGACGCAGATGCGGCCAAATCGGCTCGGTCTGTCCCCTCCAGGGGGGGTGAAGACCGCCAAAGCAGGATCCGGTCCGGCCCAAGCTTCAATCCGGTGCCCAGGAATATTTCCTTTCTTGTTTTCAAGCCGCTTGATTCGTTTTTAATTTGCTCGCTTTGGCGGTCTTCATGAAATCTACTTCTTTTTGGCCGCGGCCCTTTTCTTGGCCTGGAGGTTGGACCTGACCTCGGGCGGCATGAAGCCCATCAGCCTCTGCTGGACCTGCCTGGGGTTCTCGTTGCGGGCCAGGGCCGCCGCGCCCTCGGTGACCAGCTTCATCTTGATGTGCTCCAGCCCGGCCCGGTCCTCCAGCTTGTTGGCCCCGGGGATGAAGAGGAGGTTGGCCATTACGGCCCCGTAAAAGGTTGTCAGGAGGGCCACGGCCATGGCCGGACCGATGGAGGACGGGTCATCCAGCTTGACCAGCATCAACACCAGCCCGATCAAGGTCCCGATCATCCCCCAGGCCGGAGCCACCTCGGCCAGCTTCTCCATGACCTTGACCGAGGTGGAGGCCCGCTCCAGGGTGGCCTCGGTCTCGATCTGGAGAAGGGACTGGACCTCGGGGGACTTGTACCCGTCGGCCACCAGTTGAAAGGCCAGCTTGATAAAGGGATCGTCCACCTTGACCTTCTCCAGGGCCACCGCCCCGCCGGTCCGGGCCGCCTCGGCCCCCTGGATGAGGATCTTGAAGGTCTTCACGAAATCGGTTTTGGAGGAGCCGAACAGACCCAGGGAGGACTTGATGGTCCCCAGAACCGAGCCCATGGGAAAGGCCACGAAGGCCGAGGCGAAGGTCCCCCCGACCACGATCAGCATACTCGGCGCGTTGACGAAGGTCCCCATGGACCCGCCCATGATGATCGAGCCGATGACCAAGGCCACTCCGGCCAAGATGCCGACAAGAGTTCCCAGATCCACTTTCTTCAGTCCCTTGTCATCTCTGAATCAACATCCCTGTTCCCGCCTCGTTGGCCGCCTCGAGGAGATATCCCGGGCGCTCATTTCTTGTCCAGAAGCTTCTCCAGCTCGGTCAGATCCTCCTCCAGCTTTTTGAAATCCTGGTCCTCGACCGCCTGGGAGGCGGCCCTTGGGGCTCCCTGGCCGGCTCCCTGGCCGGCTCCCTGGCCGGATCCCTGGCCGGATCCGCTCCGGCCCGTGCCCAGAAGATCCCGACGGATGCCGGTGGAGGGGTCGGGGCTCTGGTACCCCGCCGCCTTGGAGGGGGTGGCCTTGTCTTTGCTCCGGCCGAGCCCTTTGACCCCGGGTTTGAGCCCGCCGATGATGGGGTCGTCGCCGGTCATGAACTTGCCGTCCGGTCCGGCCGAACGGATGAGGTAGAGGTACTCCCCCAACTGGACCAGCTCCACCCGGAGGGGATGGCCCCAGGCGTCGGGGTGGCCTTTTAGCAGGCCGATGGAGCTGATATTGCCCTGTCTTTGCATCTCCATCTCGATCACGTTCTGGGCCCGGACCAGGGCCTTGGCCGTCCAGGAGATGAGGGGCGATTGGATGGATAGCCCCCGGGCCTGGAGATCCTGCTGGGCCGACTGGTAGGCCCGGGTCTCCTTGAAGGGGGCCATCTTGAGGGCCAGCCAGGCCGCCTTGAGCTCCTCCTCCCGATCCAGATGGGTCTTGATCCCGGCCCAGATCTTGGCCGCCGCCTGCTCCGGTTCGGGCCGGACCTGGGCCTCGAGCCCGGCCGGTCCGAGGGCCAGGGCTCCGCCAAGGAGGATCAGGACCGTCCAACCCCGCCAGCCGATTCCGGTCGCCATCAATCGCCTCCCTCGGCTCCGCGTTCCTTGTCCTTCCGGGTTCCGGTGCGAAACCCGGGGCGGAGCCAGGGGTAGCTCATGCAAGTGGCGTTCCGTCTCAACGGCCGTAGGTCCCCATGACCTCGGCCCTGGCCAGGGAGGCCTCCTCCACCCGGGCCGCGAAGTTGGCCTTGGTCAGGCCCGAGAGGCCCTTGGTCTTGAGGGCGTGGAGGATGAAGTAGTAGCGGTGGACGCCAGAGGGGGGGCAGGGCCCGCCGTAGCGGCTGAACCCGAAGTCGTTGACCACCTCCCTGGCCTCCCGGGGCAGGGGGCCGCCGGTGGGGAAGGCCTCGGTCCGGGGGGGTATCTCGTGGACCAGCCAGTGGATCCAGTCCCCCACCGGGGCGTCGGGATCGTGGCAGATCAAGGCCAGGCTTTGGGCCTCCTCCGGGACCCCGGACCAGGCCAGGTGGGGCGAGACGTCCCGCCCGTCGCAGGTATGAAGGACCGGGATGGACCCTCCGGGCTTGAAATCATCGCTCCAGATCTTCATTGCTTTCCCCTCGCGGGTTCCCTGCCGGTTATCGGTCTAGGAAAAAATTACCTGAAATCGTTACTCCGGCCAAGACCCCTCCCCGTCTCTCCGGGGCCTAAAGAAGACCCTCCTCCTGGAGGACCTGGCGGAAGTAGGCCACGGTCCGCTCCAGCCCGGTCTCCAGGTCCACGGCCGGGGCCCAGTTCAGCTTCTCCTTGGCCAGGCTAATGTCCGGTCGGCGCTGGACCGGATCGTCGGCCGGCAGCTCGCGGTGGGTGATGGACGAGCCGGAACCGGTGGCCTGGATCACCTTCCGGGCGATCTCCAGGATCGACAGCTCGGTGGGGTTGCCCAGGTTCACCGGTCCGCTGAAGTCATCCTGATCCATCATCCTGACCAGGCCTTCCACCAGGTCCGAGACGTAGCAGAAGGAGCGGCTCTGGGTGCCCCGGCCGTAGACGGTCAGGGGCTCCCCCTTGAGCGCCTGGACGATGAAGTTGGAGATCACCCGGCCGTCATTGAGGGCCATGTTTGGCCCATACGTATTGAATATTCTTACAATTCTGATGTCGACCCCGTTTTGGCGGTGATAGTCCATCATCAGCGTCTCGGCCAGCCTCTTGCCCTCGTCGTAGCAGGACCGCAGCCCGATGGGGTTGACGTGCCCCCAGTAGACCTCGGTCTGGGGATGGATCTTGGGGTCGCCGTAGATCTCCGAGGTGGAGGCCTGGAGGATGCGGGCCTTGACCCGCTTGGCCAGGCCGAGCATGTTCAGGGCGCCCATGACGTTGGTTTTGACCGTCTTGACCGGGTTGTACTGGTAGTGGATCGGGGAGGCCGGGCAGGCCAAGTTGTAGATCCGGTCCACCTCCAGCATGATCGGCTCCACCACGTCGTGGCGGACCAGCTCCAGGCCGGGCTGCCCCAGGAGGGGGGCGATGTTGCGTTTTGAGCCGGTGAAGAAGTTGTCCAGGCAGATGACCTCCTCGTTCCGCTCCAAAAGGGTCTTTATCAGGTGGGAGCCGATAAAGCCGGCCCCTCCGGTGACCAGGTTCCTTATCCGCATGATCTCGTCTCGGTCCTCGCCGGTTGAGGGTGGGTTTTCGACCCCCTCGGGCTCCGGCGGACCTGGGGAAGGAGGGGGAACCGGCCCGGCGGGCCGTTCTTCTCCTTCTCCGGGCTCGCCGGAGAGGGTCGCCAGAGCATTCTCAGGCCTCCCAGAGAGGGTGGCGGAGGCATTCCTCCAGAGCCTCCTCCCAGGGCCTTAAGACCACCCCCAGCCCGGACAGCCGCTCGCAGGCCAAGACCGAGTAGGCGGGTCGAAGCGCCTTGCGGCCCAGCCGGTCGGAGGTGATGGGGGAGAGCTTGACCTTGAGCCCGATCGTTTTCAAGGCCTCTTTGGCCAGGGCGAACCAGGAGGCCTGGCCCTGGTTGACCAGGTGGAAGGTCCCGGTCAGGTTCAGCGTAAGCAACCGGGGCAGGGCCCTGGCCAGATCCAGGGTGAAGGTGGGCGAGCCGACCTGGTCGTCGACCACGTTGAGCTGGTCGGTTTTCCGGCCCAGGCGGATAATGGTCCGGACAAAGTTCTGGCCGTGGGGTCCGAAGAGCCAGGCGGTCCGGAGGATGAGGTGATCGGGGTTCTCCCGCCTGACCGCGTTCTCCCCGGCCCACTTGGTCCGCCCGTAGGCGTTGATGGGGGCGGGGGGGTCGGCCTCGGTGTAGGGCGCCCCCTTGGCCCCGTCAAAGATGAAATCGGTGGAGAGGTGGATCACCCTGGCCCCCACCTCTTTGGCCGCCCTGGCCACGTTGGCCGCGCCCTGGACATTGACCAGCTCGGCCCTCTCCTCCTCGTCCTCGGCCTGGTCGACCTTGGTGTAGGCGGCGCAGTTGAGGACCGCCTTGGGCCTGGCCCGGGCGAAAACCTCCCGGAGGGTCTTGAGCTCGGTCACGTCCACCCGGGCCGGAGCGCTCTTCCTGGCCGCCGGGCCCTGGTTCAGGAGGAACTCCTCGGCCCGGAGGGCTTTCTCCCCCAGGGCCTCCAGAACCGCCCCGCCCAGCTGGCCCGGGCCGCCCAGGATCAGAAGGGGGCTATCCACCTCCGGCCGACCTCCCCTCGTACTGCCTTTCGTAGTAATCAAGGTACTCGCCGGCCTTGACCGCCCGCCACCAGGCCATGTTGTCCAGGTACCAGGCCACGGTTTCCTTGAGCCCGGTCTCGATGTCCTTCCCGGGGCGCCAGCCCAGCCGCTCCGTGGTCCGGTCAAAGGCCATGGCGTAGCGGCGGTCGTGGCCGGGCCGGTCCTTGACAAAGGTGATCAGCTTGAGATAGGTCTCCACCCTCTCCCCGGTCATCTGGGCCAGGATCCCCAGGAGGAGCCTGAGCAGGTCCAGGTTGGAGAGCTCGCTCCGGCCGCCGAAGTTGTAGATCTGGCCCGGCTGGCCCCGGTAGATGGCCTCCTCCAGCCCGGCGCAGTGGTCGGCCACGTGGATCCAGTCCCTGACCTGGCGGCCGTCGCCGTAGACCGGAAGGGCCTTGCCCTCCAGGGCGTTGGTCAGCATCAGGGGGATCAGCTTCTCCGGAAACTGGTAGGGCCCGTAGTTGTTGGAGCAGCGGGTGATGACCGTGGGCAGGCGGTGGGTCTCGAAGGCCGCCCGGACCAGGAGGTCGGCCGCCGCCTTGGAGGCGGCGTAGGGGCTGTTGGGGCGGAGTGGGGTGGACTCGGTGAAGGGCGGATCATGGGGGGCCAGGCTGCCGTAGACCTCGTCGGTGCTGATCTGGACAAAGCGGACCGGCCCGGTCTTCAAGGCCGCGTCCAGAAGGTTCTGGGTGCCGGCGATGTTGGTCTGGACAAAGGATCCGGCGGAGAGGATGGACCGGTCCACGTGGGACTCGGCGGCCAGGTTGGCCACCACCTCGACCCCCTCCATGAGCCCCCCCACCAGAACCGGGTCGCAGATGTCGCCCCTGACGAACTCGAAGTTGGCCGCTCCCCGGATCGGCTCCAGGTTGGCCAGGTTGCCGGCGTAAGTCAGCTTGTCCAGGACCAGGAAATGATCCTCAGGATGACCCTTGATCAAGGCCGCGATTAGGTTGGCCCCGATGAACCCGGCCCCCCCTGTTACCAAAATCCTCACTCGTTATCTCCTGGGAAGTCATTATCTTCTCCCCGCCAGATCATGTCAACCGGGCTCAAGCCCCCCTGATCCTTGACAGGCTCCCCCTTAAGGGGCTTAAACTCAAGACATGGAAAAGATAGATCTCCGTTCCGACACCGTCACCCGTCCCTCCCCCGGGATGCGCCGGGCCATGGCCGCCGCCGAGGTGGGGGACGACGTCTTCGGCGAGGACCCCTCGGTCAACCTCCTCCAGGAGAGGACGGCCGACCTCCTGGGCAAGGAGGCCGCCCTGTTCGTTCCCTCGGGAACCATGTCCAACCAGATCTGTCTCAGGGTCCTCACCAGCCCGGGCGACGAGGTCATCTGCGAGAGGTTCGCCCACCTCTTCCGCAACGAGGCCGCGGCCGGGCCGGTCCTCTCCGGGCTCTCCTTCTACCCCCTGGACGGCGACCGGGGTCGGTTGTCCGCCGCCCAGGTGGCCGGGGCCGTCCAGCCCATGGACATCCACCTTCCCCGGACCAGGGTCATCGCCCTGGAGAACACCCACAACCGGGGCAGCGGTTCGGTCTACGATCTTTCCCAGATCAAGGCCGTGGCCGGGCTGGCCCGGGAAAAAGGCCTGGCCATGCACCTGGACGGGGCCAGGATTTTCCACGCCTGCCAGGCCGGCGGCTATGGGCCCCGGGAGCTGGCCTCCCATTTCGACACCGTCTCGGTCTGCCTCTCCAAGGGGCTGGGAGCGCCGGTGGGCTCGGTGATGGTCTCCACCAGGGAGCTGGTGGCCAAGGCGGTCAAGGTCAGGAAGCAGCTCGGGGGAGGGATGCGGCAGGCCGGGATCCTGGCCGCAGCCGGCCTCTACGCCTTGGAGCACAACCTCGATCGGCTGGGCGAGGACCACCGCCGGGCCAGAAGGCTGGCCGAGGCCCTGGCCTCCATGCCCGGGGCGGACCTGGATCCCGAGGCCGTCCGGACCAACATCGTCATCTTCGATGTCTCCCCCTCGGGCCGGAGCGCGGCCCAGGTCCAGGCCGAGCTGGAGGAGGCCGGGGTGAGGGTCCTTCCCTTCGGCCCCCTGAGCCTCAGGGCGGTGACCCACCTGGAGATCGGCGATCAGGAGCTGGACCGGGCCCTGACCGCCTTCGGCCGGGTTCTGGGAGCCAATGGCTGAGGTGGTGGATCTGGCCGGCTTCAAGCTGGCCAAGGCCGCGGCCCGCGGCAGCCTCTTGATGGAAAATGCCTTCCGGCTGAAGCTGACCCCCCACCTGAAGCCCTCCAATCTTCCGGACCGGGTCCTGGCGGCCATGATCGGGCTGGATCGGGCCAGCCAGTCCTTTCTCCAGGACCTGGTGGCCCGCCTCCTGGACCTGGGCCAAAGCCACGCCGCCCTGGACAGGAGGGGCCAGCTCATCGCCCTGGACGCCCACCTCCTCCTCTCCGACCAGCTCCGCTTCGAGGCCCTCCTCCGGCTGGGCTGGCTCAGCTCCTACCCGGGTCAGGAGCTGCCCCTGGTCCTGACCGTCCTGGAGCCGGAGTCGATCCTCCGCTCCAAGGTCCGGCTGGAGATGCCTCCGGACCACCCCGACTTCGCCGAGTTCAAGCTCCGCCGGGAGACCGACGGCCAGGTGGTGGTCCGCCGGCTGATCCCCCAGGGGTCCAAGATCTTCATCCAGCGTTATGGCTCGCGGCGGCCAGATAACGACTCACCCGCCTAGTCACCTCCTCCTCCCGCCCGGAGAAGAAGTGGTCGGCTCCGGCCAGCCTTTCCAGGGTCACCTCCGGCCCCAGCTTCCCGGCCAGGGCCTCCACCAGATGCCGGGGGCAGAAGGG
>Ga0068714_10006285_pt1 | contig 12166 bp, 12 predicted proteins | sample MTBNYHSulfiMetaG_FD_62988 | JGI IMG/M metagenome (GOLD analysis project Ga0068714, IMG submission 62988) | Enrichment culture microbial communities from rom New York Harbor, USA that are MTBE-degrading - MTBE-NYH (New York Harbor Sulfidogenic)... | ecosystem: Environmental > Aquatic > Marine >... | reverse complement strand
CCCCAGCCTCCGTTCTTGGGCTTCCATAGCCATATGAGGGCGGCCGAGAAGCCAGTCCCGAGCCGGGAGTCAGGAGTCGCGAGTCCGAACGGCCGTGCCGGGTGACGCACACTGAGTGACAAACAGGGGTGGGAAGAGCGGTTCAGTCTGTCGAGTTAGCTGGGTTGAGAAGCCCTGTGCTCGCGTAGAGGAGCGGCTTGTGTGCGCCCAGCGCGAGCCTGCGCCAAGATGATACGTAGGGAGGAGGCGAGCTCCTCCCCTACGAAAACCTAGATCGCATGTACCATCGCGATTTACGAGCGACGACGGTACTCATCTGGGGTCGGGTCTTCGGTCTCAGGTTGATCCCAGCCTTCAGCCTTCAGCAGACAGCCATCAGCCGAAGAACCAGTGACGAGTGATGGGGGATGAGTGATGGGAGAAGTCGTCAGCTGTCAGCAAGCCGACAAGCAGGGACCGCGATGGCATCAAGAGCTTCTAGCTGACAGCTGTAAGCTGCCCCCCTCTCGCATACGCCAGCCATGCCCCGCCTCAGGATCGCCCCGCACCTCGCGGGCGTCCGGCTCCAGGCCAGCCGGTGGTCTTCCGTTGCGTCTCGCGCAGGTCGGCAATCGCCTTGTCCACTTCCTCGTCGGTCGGCTTGCGCCCCAGCCGGTGCTCGAGCTGCCGCGCGGTCCGCTTGCGCAATCGCTTGTCTTCTCGTCCCATGATGTCTCCTCTTCCGTCGCTTCGGTGTCGAGCGATTATGCGCCGCGACTCGCCCCCGCGGCCAGTCCCCTTTACAATGCCCCCATCGGTCAAGGAGGCCCGATGCCCGAGCTACCTGAGATCACCTGCCGCGCAAGAGAGATGAACGAAGCGCTTCCCGGGCGCAAGATCACCGCAGTCGAGGTCAAGCAGCCCAAGTGCCTGAACGTCCCCGTCGAGGCGTTCAAGAAGGGGCTCACCGGCGCGCGGATCGCAGACGTCACGCACCGCGGCAAGTGGCTTTTCGTGGGGACCGATCGGGGGCACCTGTTGATCAACATGGGGATGGGCGGCGAGCTGCTCTTGGTCCCAAGCGGCCAGCTGCCGGAGAAGTGGCGCGTGCGCTTCGATCTCGATGACGGCAAGTCCCTGTCGGCCAACTTCTGGTGGTTCGGAAACACCCACTACGTAGCCCCAGGGGCACTGTGCGACCACAAGGAAACCGCCAAGCTCGGGCCCAACGCGCTCGACCTCTCGGCCGACCAGTTCGCGGCGCTGCTCGACAGGCGGCGCGGCGGGATCAAGTCGTTCCTGCTCGATCAGTCGAAGATCGCGGGCATCGGCAACGCCTACGTCCACGATATCCTGTTCCGCGCCGGGCTTCATCCACTGCGCACCATCGCGACGCTCACCGGCGAGGAGGTCAAGGCCCTCCACAACGCGATCCACGCTGAGCTGTCACGGAGTATCGACAAGGGCGCGGCGTGGTACGAGCCGAACCTCCACGGACAACCCGGCGGGTTCAGGGGGGAGGATCTGCTGATCGGCTATCGCGAGGGCAAGCCCTGCCCGACCTGCGGCACGACGGTCGAGAAGATCAAGACCGGCAGCACCGCAAGCTTCATCTGCCCCACCTGCCAACCACTTGATTCACGGGGGCGCACGCAATAGGCCAGCTACGACTTGAGGTATCTCTTCAAGTCGCGGTAGAAGTTCTCGTGTCCGCCGATGGCGTATACGTACACCAGCCGTTCTCTTTCACTGACCTCATAGGCAAGACGGTAGAGGGCTCCCATGTGTGCGAACTTCAGGACCCGAACCCCTGCATGATCCCCAGTCTTCATCTCACCAACATCTGGCTCACTGCAGACGAGACGGACCTGCTCATCAATGGCCGCCTGCAGGTCGCGCGGGAGCTTCTTCTTGACGCGATTGAACTTGGATGTCGTCTTCGGCAGATAGGTCACAGGCTCTGTCCGAACTCGTAGTCCTTAATATCACCGGCTTCCATCTGCTTCTTGGCTTCCAGGATGTCCGCTTTGAATTGCGGGTGAAGCTCGAAGTAGCTCTTCACGAATGACTCGATGGCCAAGCGCACGACGTTGCTCGGCGTCCTTCGCTCGATGGCCGCAATCTCATCAACCCGCTCTTGTAGCTCCGAAGGGATCTTTGTGGATACGGTGCGACTTCTCATAGCGTCCTCCTCTGGGAAGACAATAGCATGTTTCGTCTACCTTGTCCACCCCCGAGGCTGTCCGCACCTTGCCACAATCGAGCTCGCCGGGATAGCGACCGATGCAAACGCAGACGGTTGTCAGCCGGAAACGGTCCTGTTCGGCGGCTCGAACTCCCCGTACTTGAGCAGGGCGCGAAGCGCGCCGATGGTCGCGTTCACCCGTTGGATCTCGCCTTCGCCCTCCTCGGGGTTCCAGCTGCCATCCAGGCGCTGTTTCACGAGCAGATCCCGCAGGGCACGGTTGACCAACGGGTGCCGACGCGGCAGTCCCGCGTCACGCAGGCAACGCAAGAGCCACCCGAGGTACGCGCCAGTCCAGCCGGGATCGTAGGCCTGCTCGACGACCGTCACCGCACGTCGAAACGGCTCCGCCTCAGGCCCCGGATGCAAGGCAAACATCGGCAGCGCGAGCCACGTCGCCCGCAGGTAGCCCGCGAGCCGTCCTGATGCATCAGCGTGCGCGAGAAGGTAGTCGGTCGGGCAGGCGGAGCCGGCCGCTTCCGCACAACCAAAGCGGATCAGAACGTGCGCGCAGAACGCGGTCAACCATACCCGCGTTGCGACTCTGCCGGGGATCATCCATTCCGGCGCGTCGTGCTCAACGACACCAGCCACCTCATCCCATCCACCGTCGGGCCGCTGGTTTTCGAGGAGGAACCGGCACGCACCGTCGGCCAGCGAATGGGCGACAAGGCCCAGATCCTCGAGCCATTGCAGGACAAGAGCGGTGTCGCAGATGTTGCCGATGCCTCGGATCCAGTAACGGAACGCGCCGCCCGGATCCTGCATCGCCCCCAGTCGAGCGATGACCTCTTCGTCCGGCGGATCACCCCACAGGAGTGCCCGCAATCGAGCCTGTTCCACAGCACTGCCGTTGTCCTGCACAAATCCGATGCCGGCGCTCGCGTCCATCGTGCGCTCACCTCCGGCACGCACCCTGCCTCGGCATACCCGCCAAGTGAAATGCTACCGCGAAACGATCGCCCGCGGCCAGGCGGCGTCGCTCACGGCGGGATCGCTGCGCAGCATCGGAGCATCATGCGGGGTGCGGCGGCGCTACAAGGAGAGGGCTGCGTCCCACTCCTCTCTGGTGAGCGCGTACTTGACGCCGCGCGGTGGCTCGGCCCGGTCGGGGAACTCCCCGAGGTCGCAGACGAACTCCTCCTCGAGGTGCATTCCGACGGCTTCCATGACGCGACGGGAGCGGACGTTCTCGGCGAGGGTATCGGCGACGATCTTCGAGGCATCGAGCGCTTCGAAGGCCTTGCGGATGAGCGCCCGCGAACCCTCGGTGGCGTACCCCTTGCCCCACGCAGACGGCTTCAGTCGGTTGCCGATCTCGGTCTCGGCGGGGGCGTCGCGATAGGGCCGGAGGTGGAACCATCCCAGGAATTCGCCCGCCGACCGTTCGATCGCCGCGAAGAAGCCGTAGTGCTCGTATCGCTCGTAGTAGCCGAGGTAGCGCGGCAGCACCTGCTGCGTGATCTCATCCATCGATTGGACCGGCCCGCCGGGCAGGTAACGCATGACGTCGGGATCGGAGTCGAGTTGGAAGAGATGCTCCGCATCCTGCTGTATCAGCCGGCGCAGCGTCAGGCGGCGCGTCTCTAGATAGACGACCGAGTCGGGGCTCAGTGGGCGCACCCGCCGTGGTGGGCGCAGGAGTCGCCGGCGTCGATCTCCTCGAGATCCCCGGCCCGCCACGCGGTCACGGCATCGCCCAGTGTGCCGGAGGGGGCGCGGTACACCTTGATCCCGGCTTCGGAGAGCCGCGCGACGGCGTGGCCCCCGATACCGCCAACGAGGACCGCATCGACGTCGTGATCACCGAGCGCGCCGACGGGCCGGCAGTGCCCGTGCGCGTGATGCTCGTTCGAGTTGTCGGCAAACACGGTCTGCCCGGTCTCGGTATCGTGAATCGCGAACATCGGCGCCGAGCCGAAGTGCCCGGATACCGGGCTGTTCATCCCTTGGTCGCCCGTTACTGGAATGCAGAGTCTCATGCGTGGCTTCCTCCTTGTGCACCTCTGAGCCGCACCGCAAGAGTGTACCGTCTGTGGCCGCCCGCCTCCATCGCGATGGACCAAGGCGGACGGTCCAACCGCTCATCGGACCGCTTCGGAGGTGACCGGCGGTCTTGACCTCGCCGAGATTCTCCGCTAGACTGCGTTCACTATGTCGTACGCAAAGAAGGGTTCGCTCCTGCTTCACCCGCAGCTTCGCGTCTCCCTTTTCGGTACGACGACGACGAACGGATCTTGCGCGCGCCTCTAGGCGACTAGCGGCTCGGGCAAGATCCACGATGACGACTGCAGGATCCCCTGCAGTCGTTTCCTATTTCTAGGAGGTGAGGAATGGCGGATCACAAGGAACGCATCCTGGTCACCAGCGCTGCTGATGGCGTCGGATCGCGGCTTGTCGCGGCCCTGCGCCAGCGGCATGTGGACAAGACAGTCGTTGAGATCGAACACACTTCGGAGCCGTCGGCGACGCTGCCCAAGGGCGGGCCAGTCACAACTTGTGACGTGCGTGACGGTGCAGCACTCGCGCGGATCGTCGATCGGTATCGCGTCGGCACGATCTACCACTTCGCCGCCGTCCCTCCCCTGCACGCCGAACGGCAGCCGCGCCTTGCGTGGGAGGTAAACGTCGATGGATTGCGCAACGTCCTCGAGATCGCCCGAAATCGCAGACGCTGCCGGGTGTTCTTTCCCAGCTCGGTTGCGGTGTTCGGCGCCGCGGCACCCAGGATGGCTCCTCAGGGGGCGCGCTGTCGTCCGGAAACCGTATACGGAATGACCAAGCTCGCAGGGGAGACGCTCGCCGAGCAATACGCGCGCGAGTATGGTCTTGACGTGCGCTGCCTGCGCTACCCCCCGATCGTGGCCTGTGACATGCCGACCGGTGGACTGGCCGACCACGCGGTGGAGATGTTCTACGCCGCCGAGGCCACGGGACACTACCAGTGTCCTGTGCGCGAGGAGACGGTGGTCCCGGTGATGTACCTGCCCGACGCGCTCCGCGCGGCGATCGCCCTGATGAGTGCGCCGCAGCGGCTCAGCGCCTCGGTCCCCTACAACGTGCGCGGCGCCAGCTTCTCCGCAGGGGATCTCGCGGCTGAGATCCGTGGCCACCTGCCCGGCTTCTGCTGCTCGTTCGCACCGGATGGGCACCAGATGCTTGCCGAGGCTCTTCCGGGCGACGTCGACGATCGCGCTGCGCAACGCGACTGGAGCTGGTCCCCTGCCTACGGCCTGCAGGAGATCGTCGCTGACATGCTTGAGCGCGTCGGGGGGACGTCGAGCGAGCCGATCGTCGCCGCCGGTGAGCCGGCCTACGCGGTGTAGGCCGGCATCCCGGTACTGTGACATGCTTCCGCTCACTTGGCGGCCAACAGCACCTTCCATCGGTTCTCATCACTGTGTTGTACAGGACCGAGATGAACGGCACAGCGCGGGACTTTCTTCCGCTTGGGGGTTGACATGCGACCTGAACAGGTATATAAGGGTCGAGTATCAAGGGCTTGGAGGTTTCTTTCGAGCAAGATGAAACGTGTTGGTGTGGTAGAGGTTAGCCTGGTCCTGCTGGCTCTGTCGCTCGTCATTATTGGCGAGGGACCCTAAGCCGCCGGGCGAGGCAACCGTAACCAGAGCCTGAAGAGGGCCGCCCGACGGGCGGCCCTCAACTTTTGTGGGCGGAAGATCCCGCGTCACGGAGGATGAGGAGCATCATGGAGCGCAGCGGAGCGCACATCGTCTGGGAGGCGCTCAAGCAGGAGGGCGTGCAGGTCGTCTTCGGCCTCCCGGGTGGCGCGATCATGCACACCTATCATCCCCGTTCCGACTACGGCATACGCCACGTGCTGGTCCGCCACGAGCAAGGGGCGGCTCATGCGGCCGACGGGTACGCACGCGCCTCGGGACGAGTAGGCGTCGCGCTTGTGACTTCGGGTCCGGGAGCGACGAATCTCGTTACCGGAATCGCCACCGCCATGATGGACTCCGTGCCGATCGTCTGCATTACCGGCCAGGTGGCGACGTCCGTCCTGGGCACAGACGCTTTCCAGGAGATCGACATCACCGGAATCACGCTGCCGATCACCAAGCACAACTACCTCGTGACGGATGTGGACGATCTGGCTGACACCATCCACGAGGGCTTCCAGATCGCCCGCAGCCCCCGCCCCGGACCGGTGCTGATCGACTTGCCGAGCGACGTTCAGCGTGCGACAACCCAGCTGCAGCCGGCGGCGGATCGATCGCTTCGCCCCCCCTACACCTTCGCATCGGCCGCAACGCGGCACGTTCCCCCGGAAGCGGCGGAGCGCATCGATCGCGCGCAGCGCCCCCTCATCCTGGCCGGCCACGGGATCCTCATGGCGGGAGCCGAAGAGGTGCTCCGGGCGTTCTCGGAAAGGACGGGCATCCCGGTGGCGACGACGCTGCTCGGCAAGGGCGCGATCGACGCCGCATTCCCTCTGTCGGTGGGCCTGATGGGAATGCACGGCGAGGCGGCGACCAACCACGCGGTTCAGGAAGCGGATCTCCTGATCGCGATCGGCATGCGGTTCTCCGATCGGGTAACGGGCACGCTCTGCACCTACGCGCCCGAGGCTTACAAGATCCACATCGATGTCGACGCCTCCGAGCTCAACAAGGTCATCGGGGTGGATGTTCCCATTCAAGGCGACGCGAAGGATATCCTGGCCGAGTTGCTCGCGTCGGTGAGTCCCAATGCCCACCCCGAATGGCTCGATCGGATTGCTCAGTGGAAACGCCAGTCGCACGCGCGAGACATCGTCTCGCGACCGGTCAACGGTAGCCTCCCTCCGCCGCATGTGGTTCACGCCATCTGCGAGGCGACCCAGGGGGAGGCCATCGTCGTGACCGATGTCGGGCAGAACCAGATGTGGGCCGCACAGTACTTCCACCCGCGTGGACCGTACCCGTTCATCACCCCCGGAGGCCTGGGAACGATGGGGTTCGGCCTTCCCGCCGCGATTGGAGCCCAGATCGCCCAACCGGAGAAGGAGGTGTGGGCCATTGTCGGGGATGGCGGATTTCAGATGACGGTGCAAGAGCTCGCCACGGTGGTGCAAGAGCGGCTGCCGTTGCGCATCGCACTGATCAACAACGGCTACCTGGGCATGGTTCGCCAGTGGCAGGAGTGGTTCTTCGATAAACGCTACGAGGCCACGCGCCTGGTCAACCCGGACTTCGTCCGGTTAGCCGAGGCATACGGCATCCGGGGCTGGAAGGCGCACACCCGCGATGAGAGCGGGGAGGCGATCGCCGCCGCACGGGCGCATCCGGGTCCCGCGCTCATCGAGTTCATCACCGCTCAAACCGGTGACGAGGCCAACGTCTACCCGATGGTCCCCCCAGGCGCGGCGCTTCACGAGATGATCCGAAGAAGCGAACACCGATCGGGAGCGCAACGATGAAACGGACCCTGATCGCACTCGTCGACGACAAACCGGGCGTGCTGAACCGCGTGACCAGCCTGTTTCGTCGCCGGTCGTTCAACATCGAGAGCCTGACCGTCGGGCACACCACGCAACCCGGGATCTCCCGAATGACGATCGTCGTCGACAGCACCCGCACCGACAGCGAACAGGTGGCCCAGCACCTGTGCAAGCTCATCAACGTCGTCAAGGTCGAGGACATCACCGAGCAGGCGAGCGTCTCGCACGATCTCGCCATGATCAAGGTGAAGGCGCAGGGCGGGACAACCCGCTCGGAGGTCATGCAGATCGTGGAGACCTTTCGCGCGAACGTCGTCGATGTCGCGCAGGACACGCTGATTGTTGAGGTCACGGGCTCGGAGGAGAAGCTCGACAGCCTCGTCGATGTCCTGCGCCCGTTCGGAATCCTGGAGATGGTGCGCACCGGCCGTGTCGCCATGGTCCGCGGCAACAAGACCAACGAACACACTGGAGGACAGGATGGGAACGTTTAGCTTTGGCGGAGTCAATGAAGAGGTCGTCACCCGAAAGGAATTCCCGCTCTCCACAGCCCGCGGGATCCTCGCCGGAGAGACCGTGGCCGTGCTCGGCTACGGCGTGCAGGGACCCGCGCAGGCGCTCAACATGCGCGACAACGGGATCCGCGTCATCGTCGGCGCGGACAAGTCCCGTAACCGCTCCTGGAACAAGGCGGTGGAGGACGGCTGGCGCGAAGGGAAGACGCTCTTCTCCTACGCGGAGGCCGCGGAGCGGGGAACGGTCATCCAGTACCTGGTCTCCGACGCCGCCCAGATGCTGCTGTGGCCAAGCATTCTCCCGCACCTACACCGTGGCGACGCCCTCTACTTCTCTCACGGGTTTTCCGTTGTGTACAAGGATCAGACGGGCGTCGTTCCTCCGGACTTCGTCGATGTCATCCTGGTCGCCCCCAAGGGATCGGGAACCAGTGTCCGCGCCAACTTCCTAGCCGGAAGCGGCATCAATTCGAGCTACGCGATCGAGCAAGACGCCACCTCTCGGGCTCGCGAACGCACGCTCGCCGTCGGCTTCGCGATCGGCTCCGGCTACCTGTTCCCCACCACCTTCGCCAACGAGGTGTACAGTGACCTCACCGGAGAGCGGGGCGTCCTGATGGGCGCGCTCGCCGGACTCATGGAGGCGCAATACGCGGCGCTTCGCAAGCACGGACACAGTCCAAGCGAGGCATTCAACGAAACGGTGGAGGAGCTCACGCAGAGCCTGATTCGACTCGTCGGCGAGAACGGCATGGACTGGATGTACGCCAACACGAGCACCACCGCTCAGCGGGGCGCCCTCGATTGGCGGCATAGGTTCCGTGAACTGGTTGCGCCGCTATTCGAGGAGATCTACCGAAGCGTCGTCTCGGGAGAAGAAACGCGGATCGTGCTTGCTGCCAACAGCGCACCTGATTACAAGGAACGCCTCACCCAGGAGCTCCGCGAGATGGGTGACTCCGAGCTGTGGCAGACCGGGAAGACCGTTCGATCGCTCCGTCCGGAGCACTGGGGAGAGAGGGGATCGGGGTCAGCGTGAATCATCTCATCGTCCAGAACCGAGTCGCGGTCTTCGACACGACCCTGCGCGACGGCGAGCAGGCGCTTGGCGCCACACTCAACGTCCAGGAGAAACTGGAGATCGCCCGCGCCCTGGAGCGGATGGGGGTCGACGTGATCGAGGCCGGCTTTCCGGCGTCGTCTCTGGGTGACTTCCACGCCGTGGAGCGAATCGCACAGGAGATCAGGGGATGCACCATCTGTGCGCTCAGCCGGGCGGTGGCCGAGGACATCGATGCCGCGGCCGAGGCGCTCAAGGGGGCGGAGCACCCCCGCATTCACACCGGACTCGGAGCCTCCGACATCCACATCCGCCGCAAGTTGCACACCACCAGGGAGGAAGCGCTTCGACGCGGCGTTGCGGCGGTCGAGCACGCGAAGCGTCTCGTAGACGACGTGCAGTACTACCCCGAGGACGCCGGCCGGGCGGACCCCGAGTACCTGTACCGGGTCTTGACCGCAGTGATCGAGGCCGGCGCGACCGTGGTCAACATCCCGGACACCACCGGCTACGCCCTGCCCGAGGAGTTCGGAGCGCTCATCCGGGGGATCCTGGAGAACGTGCCCAACATCGACCGGGCGACGATCTCGGTCCACTGCCACAACGACCTCGGCATGGCGACGGCCAACACCCTGGCCGGCCTGCGCAACGGCGCGCGCCAAGCGGAGGTCACCGTCAACGGTCTCGGGGAGCGCGCCGGGAACACGGCGCTCGAGGAAGTCGTGATGGCGATCGCCACCCGCCGCGATCTCTTCCCCCTCACGACCGGGGTGGAGACCAGGCGGATCTACCCGGTCAGCACCCTCGTGAGCCAGCTGACCGGCGTACCCGTATCCGCCAACAAGGCAATCGTCGGAGCGAACGCCTTCTCCCATTCCTCGGGGATCCACCAAGACGGTGTGCTCAAGGAGCGTGCGACCTACGAAATCATCAATCCGCAAGCCGTGGGGATCCCCACGTCGCGGATCGTCCTGTCCGCCCGCTCCGGTCGGCACGGTCTTCGACACCGCTTGGGCGAGCTGGGACACGTTCTCAGCGACGAGGACTTCGAGAAGGTGTACTGGCGCTTCGTCGACGTGGCGGACAAGAAGAAGCGTGTGGATACGAGAGACCTGGAAGAGATTGTCGCCGACGAAGCCCGCATGTTCTTCTCCGAGACCTATCAGCTGGAGCACGTCCAGGTCTCCTGTGGAAATCACAGTATTCCCACCGCCACGGTCAGCTTGACAGGACCGGACGGTCGGAGTCACTGCGACGCCGCTCACGGCGCCGGACCGGTTGACGCAGTCTACCGTGCGATCAACCGCGTGATCGGCGAGCCCAACGAACTCATCGAATTCTCCGTGCAGGCCGTGACCGAAGGCATCGATGCGGTGGGCCGGGTCACCATTCGCATTCAGACGGAGCCAAGGCCGGGCACGATTCCTCAGGTCTATAGCGGCCACGGCGCCGACACAGACATCGTAACGGCCAGCGCGAAGGCTTACCTCTTCGCACTCAATCGCTTGCTCGCCGCCCGGCGGGAGGCCGCCGGGGGCGATCGAGCCCGATCGATCGCAGAAGCACCCATCGAGAAGAAAAGGGAGGTTGGTATGGACACCCAAGACGACAAGGCACGACCAGAGGCGCCTCCTGTGACGCCCGACGTGGAAGCAGACGTGATCCAGTCGACGGACGATGAAGAGCGGCCGGGCGACTGGGCACTGAACTGGGATGCCGCCGCGCTCGCGGCGCTTCCTCACCCGCGGTCATCGATGCGGATGATGCAAGACGCGACTGATGCAACACACGCTCGCTGAGAAGCTCCTCGCTGCTCACGCGGTCGGGTCTCCGGGTCCGCTCAGGCCCGGCGACCTAATCGAAGCCTGCGTTGATCTGGTCGTGGCGAACGACATCACTGCCCCGATCGCCATCCGCGAGTTTTCGAAGCTCGGAGCGGAGACGGTCTTCGATCCAGAGCGCGTGGTGCTGGTCGCCGATCACTTCGCGCCGAACAAGGACATCCCTTCCGCGGAGCAGTGCCGTACCATGCGAGTGTTCGCTCGACAGTACGGCATCGCTCATCACTACGACGTGGGGAAGATGGGCATCGAGCATGTTCTTCTCCCAGAGCTCGGGCTAGTGCTCCCTGGCGATCTCGTGATCGGGGCGGATTCGCACACGTGTACCTACGGGGCGCTCGGGGCGTTCGCAACCGGTGTGGGAAGTACCGATGCCGCGGTGGGGATGGCCACGGGGTGCGTGTGGCTGCGGGTACCCAACAGCCTGCGCGTTGTCTACAGCGGGGAGAGGGAGCAGTGGGTAACCGGCAAAGATCTGATCCTCTACACGATCGGGGAGATCGGGGTGGACGGCGCGCGCTACCAGGCGATCGAGTTCGCCGGCCCAGCCGTCGACGGTCTCTCCATGGCCGACCGCTTCAGCATGGCGAATATGGCGGTCGAGGCCGGAGCGAAGGCCGGACTCTTCGCGGCGGACAAGACAACCCGGGCGTTCGTCGCGCAACACTCTGGAAGGAGCACTTCCGGCTTCGATGCCGACCCCGGCGCACGCTACGTACGAACCGTCGAGATCGACGTCGGCGAGATCGTGCCCCAAGTGGCCTGTCCCTCCCTACCCAGCAACGTGCGGCCCGCACGCGAAGCCGCCAACGTGACCATCGACCAAGTGGTGATCGGCTCCTGCACCAACGGTCGCCTCGAGGATCTCGAGATCGCGGCACGGCTCCTTGCTGGCAGGACGGTCCACCCAGATGTCCGGTGCATTGTCGTTCCGGGATCGCAGGCGGTGTATCTGGACGCCCTGCGCGCCGGGTTCATCGAGACCTTCATCTCCGCCGGTGCGGCGGTCAGCACACCCACCTGCGGCCCCTGCCTCGGCGGCCACATGGGCGTGCTCGCCGCGGGGGAGGTGGCAGTCAGTAC
>Ga0068714_10006284_pt1 | contig 12171 bp, 12 predicted proteins | sample MTBNYHSulfiMetaG_FD_62988 | JGI IMG/M metagenome (GOLD analysis project Ga0068714, IMG submission 62988) | Enrichment culture microbial communities from rom New York Harbor, USA that are MTBE-degrading - MTBE-NYH (New York Harbor Sulfidogenic)... | ecosystem: Environmental > Aquatic > Marine >... | reverse complement strand
ACGACAACGTCAGCGATGTAGGTCATAGGCTGCCCATCAAAGCTAATGGAGGTAACATTGGCGGTAGCTTCAGCGTCTTCCCAGCACACCGAGACCACCAGCAGCCGGTCATTGCCCGAAGGATTTTGCAGATTATGGTTGAAGGCCAGCGAGGACTGACCCGCGGCGCTGTACCCTTCCGTGCTCGCTACATAGGCTATCGGCGCGGTACCGATGGCACTCTTCACATAAGTGGAGGACTCATCCGCGATATCCTCATCCACCTTGTCCCAGTGTTCTCCTGACTCGGGGTATTGCTCAGCGAGGCCGGTCTCATCGCCGGTGGCATTCGGTCTAAAGGCAGTGGTATTAACCGTTGAATTAAGGTGCCCCTCGAACTCTCCGGTGGCAACCGTCCAGTCGCCCCCGGGATTCCACTCATTAAAGCTGGAACAGTCATCCGTATGCAGGCGCACCAGAATGGCAATGTCATCGATGAAAACATATTCCTGGTTGTAGTTGGACTCCCAGTAGAAACGCATCTTGAAGTCTGAAGTCAGGGCCGCCTCGGGGACAGGGTAACTGAAGGTCTGCGCCGTGCTGCCGATGTCATCGCGGAAGGCCTCATAGTTCGCCGTCCAGCTTGTGCCGCCATCATCCGAGAAGGCAAAGTAAAACACGTCTTCATATTCCAGGTCACCTACCTCACGCTGGTCCCAGGACACCGTAACCGTCAGACCCTGATATACGCTCATGTCAAGGCTCTGGGCCATGGTAAGGGTCTGGCCAGCGGTGGTCCCACCGCCGTAGGCGGAAAACTCGCCGGAGTTCAGCGCCCAGCTGGAGCCGCCGCTCCAGTTGTCAAAATTGTCACACTCGTCGTAAAAGGCGGCTTCCGATATGAGGAGGTCGTCAAGATAGATATATTCATCCACCCCGGCGAGGTCATCCAGGTAGAAGCGCATCCGGAAGTTTTCCGTGTGGTACTGCTCATCAATGGTGGTCTGGAAGGTGCCGGACGGGTCGGAGCCCGTAAAAGCCTCGTAAGCTCCGCTCCAGCTTTGGCCCCCATCGGAAGAGAAAGAATAAGACAGGCCGTCGGTGGCTTCAAGAACGCCCTCGGTCCGCTGGTCCCAGGTTATGAAAAGCGTCCTGGGGTCGCCACTCAGCAGCCGCGCTTCCACATCCTGGGCCCTTCTGGCATCCTGGCTTATCCAGTAGCCGGCGTTCTGCACCTGGCCCACCGCGTTGATCCGGTTTTCACTGCCCTCCGTGTTTCTGAGCACATGGAAGATGCTCACCAGCGCCCCGCTGGCCACCAGCGCACTGATGCCGGCCACCACCAGTAATTCAAGCAGGGTAAATCCTTTCTGCTTCATCTCTGTCTCTTGTAACCTTCGAGAGTATAGACAGTAACACCGTCATGGGTGACGGTAACGGTAATCTTCTGCAAGCCCGCATCGGGACTGTTCAGCGGTTGAGCGGCGACGCTGACAGCGTAGTCGCGGTAATCGTCGATATCGGGGAGGGTGGCGGGGGTGTAAGATTCAGCCCCTTCCACATAGGTCACCTTTTTGATTCGTTCCATCTGGCCCTGGGCCAGACTTTCGGCAGTGGTCTGTTCATCAGCGAGGGCGGTGGCCTTGAGGGCGGTGCTCACACCGCCGATGAAGGTAACCCCAATGGCCGCCAGAATGGCCACCGCGACCAGGGTTTCCAGCAGGCTTATCCCGCGCTGTTGCCTGCGGAACGGGCCCTTTCCGCACTGCTTCCCTCGCATTCTCTACTATGCCCCCTTAGTATCATATACGCAGGGTAGGGTGAAAACAATACGAAGCAGCCCCACGTTACACGTTTGTAACGGCATTGTAACTCATCCTTAACGGCTCTCTGCCCTGTGCTGAAGTCCTCAAATAATGGTAAAGTATAAGGAGCCAGCATTTGCTTCCTCATAGCGGGTACCGGGCGAGGAGTAAAAACCATGGGCATCACTACCAAGCTTGTCGAGTTCTGCGATAGTGTGAAGTATGAAGACCTCTCCCCGGCGGTGATCGATAGAGTCAAATACCATTTTCTGGACTTTCTTGGCGTCGCCAGCCGGGGCTCCATTGTCGAGTCGAGCAAGCCCGTGTACCGCCTCGTTCAGGATGTCGCCACAAATCCGAAAGGCGCGGTAATTATCGGCACCGGGATGAAGGCCGCTCCCCAGTATGCGGCCCTGGCCAACGGCACATCGGCGCACTCGCTGGAGCTGGACGACCTGCACAATGAGTCCTCCCTCCATCCCGCGGTTGCGGTATTTCCGGCGGCCCTGGCTGTCAGCGAGTTCAGTGGCGGCAGCGGAAAGAGGTTCATAGAAGCAGTAGCCGCAGGCTACGAGGTAATGACCAGGCTGGGCAAGGCCTTGAACCCGGCCCGGCACTATGCCCGGGGATTTCATCCCACGGGAACCTGCGGCGTCTTCGGCGCTGCGGCCGCTGCCGCAAAACTACTTGCCCTGGACCAGGAACAGACACTCAATGCGTTAGGCATCGCCGGAAGCCAGGCAGCGGGCTCCCTGGAATTTCTGGCCGACGGTTCCTGGACAAAGCGGCTGCATGCCGGATGGGCCGCGCACAGCGGAGTAATTGCGGGGCTGCTGGCGGAGAGAGGGTTCAGAGGCCCTGCCAGCATAATCGAGGGCAGATTCGGCTTCCTGCACTCATATTCCGACGGCGCCGACCCGCACCAGGTGCTGGCGGGCCTGGGTGAATCTTTTGAAATCATGAAAACGAGCATCAAACCCCATGCCTGCTGCCGTTATAAGCAGGGCCCGATAGACGGCATCCTGCGCATTATGAGGGAGAACAACCTGAAGCCGGACGAGGTAAAGCAGGTAACCCTGGGGATATTGAAAGCGGGCGCCCCATTAGTTGCTGAGCCCAGGGAGTTGAAATACAATCCCAGGACGCTGGTTGATGCCCAGTTCAGCATGCCCTTCGGGGCCGCGGTCGCCCTTCTTTACGGCAAAGCCTCCCTGAACGAGTATACCCGGGAGAACATCGCATCAGCCAGAATCAAAGAGATGATGGGGCGCGTTTCCTGCGTGGAAGATCCCGAGCTGGACGCGGCTTTCCCCAGGCAGTGGCCAGCCAGTGTGAAGCTAACGACTGAAGACGGACGTAGATTCTCCGTCAGAATTGAGTACCCCAGGGGTGACCCGGAGAACCCGCTGACCCGGGAGGAGCTGCTGAACAAGTTCGGCGAGTTGACCTCACCCATTTACCCCGCGGAGAGACAGTCGAACATAGTTACGCGGGTGCAGGCCCTGGAGGAGCAAGATATGAAAGGGTTCTGCCAGCTGTTAACCGCCTGAAGGCTGACGAGGCAAGGCAGCGTTATAAGCACCCTGAAGCAGTGCTTCGGTAATAATAATCAACCGTACGGAGGTGGGCTATGCCTTATGACAGCGTCAAGGAGCTCCCGGACAGCGTCCGCAATAACCTGCCCGAGCACGCCCAGGAAATCTTCCTGTCCGCCTATAATAACGCCTGGGAGCAGTACCAGGACCCCGCTAAGAGAAGAGGGAGGCAGCCGCTGGAAGTGGTGGCCAACAAAGTGGCTTGGTCGGCGGTGAAACAGGAATACCGGAAAAACCCCAGGACCGGCAAATGGGAACGCAAGTAGCTCGCATACTGGAGGATTTTGTGACATGCCCATACGCAGACTGGTGATCGACGTTCTGATTCCGCACGAACCGGATGTGCTGACCTACGCCGAAAAAATAAGCGCGCTGGACGGAACCGAAGGCCTTACCATTCTGGTACAGGAGATCGATGAGCAGACCAAGACCCTGAGGATGGCCGTTGAAGGCGAGATCCTGTCCTTCAAATCCATTCAAAAAGTGATCGAGGAGCTGGGCGGCTCCGTGCATTCCATCGACCAGGTCTCGGCAGGCTCAAGGATAGTTGAGTGCCGCTCCAGGGGGCGGACTGAGTGACGGAGGGATAAAAAGAGTTCGTCCTATTTTTATACTATACCTTGTTCGCCTGAATATAGCCACCGACGCGCCACCAGGCCACCGGAGAACCCGACGATTATCATTATGCCGAGGGTCAGTATCAATTGCTCACTATTTGCGGTCCCCGTTGGAAAGGCGTTACTTGTCTCGACCTTGACATCTGGGACAATAGTAAGCAGTGCGCCCCGATATTTTTTCTCGCTTTAAGTTGCCGCCGCACGCCGGGCACTTGCCTCCCTTTTGCCGGTGGGGAAGAAGATAAGAGTCCGGCATCTGCTCAGGATCAGCCTTGCCGTCTATGGCCGTTTTCAAGACTTCTTTCAAGGTATGGAAAAGTCTACGGACTTCGGCATCACCAAGCCGGTTTGCCTTTGTTTCGGGATGAATTTTGGCCTGAAAGAGGACTTCGTCGGAATAGATATTGCCCACTCCGGCCAGGTGTCCCTGATTCATCAAAGCCGGCTTTATAGCGCTTCTGGTACTCTCCAGTGCCTTGCTGAATGTGGTTAAATCGGCACTTTCGCTGAGGGCATCCGGGCCGAGCCCCTGGTCTTTCAGGAAGTCATCAGGGTCTTCTACGAATGAGACCTTGCCCAGCTTTCTTTGTGAGACGTAAGCCAGCTGATAATCGTTGGCGAACTGAAATAGAAGTCGGGTGTGTTTCGGCGCCTTATGCTTACCTTTGAAGTAGTCAAAGTATCCCGTCATGCCGAAGTGGAATACCAGCCAGCCATCATTATTAAGGTGCACAAAGAGGTACTTGCCATGACGTCGGCTGGCGTCAAACTGGTGATTCCTAACCCGATTCTGAAATTGCCGGGCGGAAACATTACTCAGGACATCATCGTTCAAGACCTGTGCACTTTCGATGCCCTGATGCAGTGACGTTGCTTCAAAATACTGTCTAAATACTTCTACATCTGGCAACTCCGGCATAACCGCTCATCCTTTCATTTTATCTCTTCTACTTCAACGTTTATCTTTCCAGAGCACATATCTCGTTGGGATAAATTTGTCATTCTGAATGTTTTAATCTCTGTGAGACCACAATAGCGTGATTTTAAATTTTACTTTGACAAGGCGGTTCACGGATGACCCAGCTAGAAAAAACGAATCTTCCCAGAGTTCTATACAGCCGCTCTAACCAGAAAGGCGCTGGTAATGGCTCCATAGTCTTTAACTTCCAGAAGCCAGCCGCTGGATTCGGCGTTTTTTTAGATGTTTTCTTTGGACTACTTTGGGAATGCTAATCACCTGTTTCCTGGCGATGAGCCAGTTAAGGTAATCCAGCTTTCCGTCGTCACAAGCATACTTATTTTGTTATATTGCTCTTCAAGCTTCCAATTCGCTTCCGGCCTGCATGACCACTTTGGCTGTTGATTCCTGAACTGGTAATATCTGTATATCGTTAATCATGCCGTCTATGGAGTTTAGAAGGTCCATGAGGTACTTCGCTGCCTGCTGTCTTTCTGGCGCCTCCATGCAGACAAGAAGGTCGGGATGACCTTCCAGTACATCCACGGCCATTATTCCGAGTTTGCTGCAAAGCCCCCGGCATACTTGCCCACCATTTTTATAGACCAGGTCAATTAGCAGATAGATTTTAGAGGACATTGTCTAATACCTCCTTCTCCTCGGCGGATAGTCCGAAAGCTTATCTCGAAGAAAGCACACTGCCTGGCAAAACCACTTTACTCCTGAAGTCAACGGCATTGACGTGGGGCAGTATGGTACAACCCCGCCCGATGGCCGTGTGAGGAGGCACCGTGGCTCCCTTTCCCAGCAGCGTGATGCCATTGCCCTCCAGGGCGGCATTGCCACTAAAGCCGATGAGGCAGTATGCTCCGACTTGCACCTCGTCATCGACTATGGCATGCTCTACCATACTGTGAAAGCCAATAGAGACATTTCCCATAAGTACCGAATTGCGTACCACCGCCTGCTCATCCACCCAGACCCCTGGTGAGAGGACTGAGTTTTCCACCCTTCCTTTTATCACACAGCCCGGACTGATGATGCTGTTATGGACCACACCGGATTGAGATCCACGGATATCGAAGGGTGTATTATCGGCGGTGAATATGGTTCCTTCGCCGTTGATTCTCAGCGCTGCCCTGGTGTTTAATAACCCCATATTTGCTTCATAATAAGACTCGGTAGTGCCGATGTCCTGCCAGTAATCCTTGAACCGGTACCCATATACCTTGTCCTTTTTGCACATCCGGGGAAGGATGGCGTAGCCAAAGTCATGCGGTGAGGCGGGATTGGCGGCATCTTCGATGAGGTGCCGGAGGAGGGTGTCTTTGTTGAACACATAGATGCCCATGGAAGCAAGGTCGGTTCTGGAAACCTGGGGTTTTTCCTCGAATCCGGTTATCTTTCCCTGGGCGTCGGTATGCACCATGCCGAAACGGTACACCTCATGGGAGGGTACAGGCATAACTCCCACCGTCACGTCCGCCTTGGTTTTCTGATGGAAAGCGACCATTTTGCGATAATCCATCTGGTATACATGATCGCCGGCAAGCACCAGGATTAACTCCGCACCGGACTTCTCTATGTAGTCCAAGTTCTGGTACAGGGCATCGGCGGTGCCTAGATAGGAGCCGGAACGCGGCGCCAAAACACGGAACTGTTTTGCGCGAAGGTTCACGCCGTGCCAGCGAATGAGGTAGTGAGTCATTTCTTCACGGAGGTGGTCAACCAGCGCGGCTACGTTTTCAATGCGGGAGTTGACGCAATTGCTCAGGCTATAATCGATTACCCGGTACATACCACCGAAGGGAAGAATCGGTTTAGGTCTGTGCTGGCAGAGAACATCCATTCGTTTGCCCCGCCCGCCGGCCAGCACCATAGCCGTTACATTGTTCATCATTCACCTCTCTTGAAAAAACTACCTGTAGTACCGGAAGACAGACGGTGGGCGGGCTGCTGAGGCTATCCAGCCTTTCGATAGCGCTGCGGGTCAGTCCCTTCAGCTTCAACTCTGCCGTTTTGCAGCGAGCTACATCCTCATATACTAAGGCTATAGCCTTAACGGAAGTGGCCTGGCTTGCTTTATCCCTGATTTTTTGCCCTGTTCTCCGATTGGCGTACATAATCTATTCCGGATTTCTCCCCTGCGCCGGTCAGCTCATTCTGTACAGGCGGCAGGGCACCATGGAGCCGCAGTTATGATAGATGTGGCCGTTCATCTGATGGAATTTGCGGTTGGTGACCAGCTTGTTCCTGCTGAAGGTGATGGTTTCCAAGGTTTTGCAGCCGGGGCAAAAGACAATCGCTTCATCCAGAAGGCGGGAGTACCGAGAACCCACTGCCCATTCCATCACATTGGTTGCAGAGGTTGTTACCATAGCTGCCACCTCCAGGACAAAAGTACCCCCTAATTCTAAATGCCGGAATATGGAAAAGTTATAAAACCAGGGCTGGAAATGTAACAAAAGAATAACATTTGGAGGAGGGGAGCAGTGGTGCTCTTTTGGCGATAAGTCCGTTTGAGCGTGGTGCAACAGCGACATGCTCGTCGGGCCGTTTCTATTTGCCTTCACTATTACGCGCGAACTTTGCCAAATGTCATAGTTTTATGATATTTTCCTCATCAGTTTTATGGCTTTTTGATATTATTGTTGCTACAATGAACGAAAAATAGACTTGAAATTGTGTTCTTCTTATGAGTGACACAGAAAAGAAAAAACGCGTGCTGGTGTTGGATGACCAGCCGAAGGTGCTGAGATTTATTGAGATAGGCCTGAAACTTCACGGCTTCGAAGTCATCACCACGACGTCGGGTGAAGAAGCTCTGGAGTTCATAAGGTCAGACAGCCCAGATATCTTACTGCTGGATATCATTATGCCGGGGATAGATGGCCTTGAGGTGCTCAAGCAGCTACGTTCTTTTAGCCATTTGCCGGTTATCGCCTTCAGCGCCAGTTCTGGAACCCGTGACGATGCAATAAGGCTCGGTGCCGATGATTTCATGGAAAAGCCGTTTCACCCTGACGAGCTGGTCCGCAGGATCAGGGCACTTCTTGACCGCTAAACAGCTACGTCTGTGGTCCGCGTATGGGAAGGGCGAAGGAAAAGGTAGAGCCACGCACTACTTCTGAATCCACCTTAATCCAACCGCCCTGGGCTTCTACCAATCGCTTACAGACCACCAGGCCGAGACCGAGCCCCCGAGTAGTTCGTCTTTCCTCATGCAATTGCTCGAAGAGTTCAAACAGCCTGGCCTGATCGCCTGGAGATATGCCTTCCCCCTGGTCAGTAACTTCAGTGATGATGAAACCTTCTTCCTTTCGGCAGGAGACTCTTATTTCGCTCTTTTCCGGGGAGTATTTGGTGGCATTTTCCAGCAGGTTGTATAGTATCCTTTCCACCCTCGTTGCATCAGCCTGGACCGGCGGCAAATCGTCCGGGAAAACGAGGGTGAAGCACTGCTTTGCGCCCTGGCCTTTCAGTTTGGCAAAAACATACCTGGCTATATCGCCGATGTCGACTGGAACCACGTTAAACTTGAGCCGCCCGGCCTGATACCTTGACAGCTCCAGCATGTTCTCCAGTATGGCCGCCAGCGAATCAGTGCCTTCGGCAGCATTCTGGACAAGTTCGAGTACGTCCTGCGGGGACATTCCCTGGGACAGCGCAGTCTTGAGTGAACCGGTGATTATGGTGAGGGGTGTGCGTAACTCGTGAGAGACGAGGCCGATGAACTCGTCCTTTATTTGCTCTATTTTCTTGCGCTCGGTGATGTCCTTGCCGACGGCAACCACGCCAATTAATCTGCCTTCTTGATTCAGGACAGGTGAGACCTGGGCAAGAAGCGGTACCAGAGCACCGTCCCGGCACCTTACGGCAATCTCTCCCGCCCAGCTCTCGCCACTTCTGATGAACTTCTCAATTGCTTCCACCTTACTGCGGGACTCCTCAAGCAGAAAGACATAAAGTGAATCCCGCCCCATAACCTCCTCCGACTGCCAGCCGAGCAGATTTGTCGACCCTTTACCCCAATAGGTAATCCGGCGGTCAACACCAGCAGCGAGGATGCAATCTTCAATGGTATCTAACAGCCGGGCCTGGTATACCAATTGTTCCTCCACCTTCTTATGGTCAGTGATATCCTGGGTGGTTCCGAAGCCCCCCTTCAGCATGCCCTGCTCATCGAAATCCAGCTCGGCCCTCTCGCGCACCCATTTCACCTCGTCGCCCACGATGATGCGGTGCTCGATGTCATAATCCTCGCCCTGGAGAGCCGCATTCCACTTGCTATCCACATATTGTCGGTCATCCGGGTGCACGCAGGAGAGAAATGTCTCATAGGTCATAATTGTTCCTTCAAGGATGCCAAAGATACGGTGATTCTCGTCGGACCAGAGCAATACATTGCGCTGCACATCCAGCCGCCAGCTCCCGGTCTGGGCCACCGCCTGAGCACGGTTCAGGTCTTTCTGGGTTTCGCGTAGTGCCTCTTCTATCTTATTGCGCTCATCTTCGACCTTCTTAAGCCGAAGCAGAAGCACGTCTCTGGTAGTAACAATGGCATCCACTTCCTGGTTCTGCAGAGCCCTGTGTGTTTCCTCTAATTCGGCCAGTCTCCCGGCCATTTCCTCATAGCTTGGTTTATGTTCCATCGTCAATCCTCAAACGAAGGGCTGAAATAACCTTTTCTCTGTCAACTAAGTTGCCAACTACCACAGCTCTTGGTTCAGGCGCTACGAGAACGAGTGCCGGAGTAATAAATATCCTGTACTTGAGGGCGGCCCCGAAATCTTTCAGGACGTCCACCTCTTCAATCTGACACCGACCTTTCAGGTGCTCATTGCAAATATGTCTCAGGTTTTCCCTGGCAAGCCGGGAATTAGGCTCGTCGTTGGCAACGTAAAGCTTTAGAATATACATCTTCTCTTTCCGACTATCGCGAGGAACGCTTCCGGCCTGTTTCATTTCTCGGCTTCCTGAGGTGTCCTATTTTCCTACAGATTCCGCGGAGATTTCAATGCCGTGGTCGGTAATCCGGAACTCATGGTACTGGTGGGAGTGCTTTGAGCCCCTTGACTTTATTACCAGCAACATCCGCTTGAGAGCGTTATTCATCTCGATAAAACGGAGCCAGAGGATGGCATCTATTATTGAAGAGATGCCCAGGCCGCTGATTTGCTGCCGGTCCTCAGAGCCTCCGGTGCTCTGAGTCACCAAAACGACGGTTATGCCTTTTTCCTTGCACCAATTGACCAGGCGCATGGCAAATTCAAAGGCAGCCCGCGTAGAACCCATGCGCTCAAAAGATGAGATGGCGTCCAAGATAACATGGTCTGGCTTAAAGTCGTCAATCATTTCAAAAGCACGCACCAGATGTTTTTCCGTTCCGAAGGCTTCCGGCATGATGGCGGAAACTTTCAGTCGACCTGCTTTGATAGCAGGACTGAGGTCGATGCCCGGACTGAGCATTGTTGCCACCATTGATTCTTCAGATTCCTCGAAACCGAGGTAAAGGACGTTCTCACCGCGATCACAGGCGGCAATGGCGAAGGTGTTGGCGACGGTGGTCTTGCCCGTGCCCGATGCTCCGGCAATCAGGACACTTGAGCCGCGGTGGTATCCCCCACCAAGAACGCTGTCTAGTTGGGGGTTGCCGCTCGATACATGAGGGCCCAGCGGCTGATGCTGCAAACCGAACTCGGAGATGGGTATTACACTGATGCCACCCGGTTGAATAACAAAGGGATACGCATTGCGGCCAAAATCAGAGCCGCGATACTTGATAATCTGGATCTCCCGCGTCGATACCCATTCACCGGAGCGCTGAATCAGCCTGATAACACAGTCCGCCATGAACTCCAGAAACTCGTACCGGCCAAAAATATTGGCGTCATACATAGCTTTCACTGTCAGAATTGCCGTCATTTCTCGGTCGAGTAGCCACTCGTGAAGAGAGTACATCTCGTTTCGTTCTCTAGTAGCATCGTCAAAAAGACGCATGAGCACGTCCAGGGCATCGAAAACGATTCGCTTTGCACCAACGGCCTTTGATTGCCCTTCGATGATTGCCAGGAGTGCCTTAAGATTAAAGTCTCCAGAAACCACGGTCTCCGGATCCAAACGGGCTTCGATAATAGCCAGTTTGCCTGCCTTCCCCAGCACTTCAAGGTCCCAACCAAGTGTCAAGGCATTGCGACGAACGGCTGCGGCGCGTTCCTCAAAAGCAACCAGTATTCCAGGCTGGCCAGCCAGAGCACCTCGGTACAGGAATTCAAGCGCCAGTACGCTCTTACCAGTTCCCGGACCACCCTCTATGAGTGTTGTCCGTCCCTCCGGGAAACCGCCGTGGAGTATTTCATCAAACCCTGATATATCAGAGGCGACCTTGGCCAGCTCCTGGATTTTGTCTTTTGCTTTGCTCAAAGCGGGGACCTCCTCATTCCGATTCCATTCGATGATGTCATAATATCCTATATCGCAACGCATCTGTCAAATAAATAGGTCTCATGAGATAGTAGCTTGTACAAGAAAGCTCTCTGCCGCGGAGGGCATAGAGGATGCAATTGTTCGATAGGTAACAAGTCGCTGAAAGGTACAATTAAGCTGATTGAACAAATTATTTTTGTTATATTCAAGCAAACATGGGATTTTTGCCCTTTCTTGCGTATATTTATCCAAAATATTGAAGTATCATGGAAAATAGTCTACTGGTCGCCTGTTGATTATTGCGGCACCATTGTGTATTATCGTAGCGGCCTTTGACTTTACTGCCGGCTTCCTGTTGTGGGGAAGAATTCCTCCAGTGGGTGTCAAAAAAGAGAAACCGGCTTAACGGCCGGTTTTTTATATATCAAATTATATTTAGGAGGACGAAATGAAAAGGATACTCATATCACTATTGATTATTCTGGTCCTTATCATGGGAGTTGGCACAACGGCTGTTATGGCAAAGGACAACCAGAGCAATGGCACTCCTTTTGATGAAATCTGGGCGGCGATCGAAGGTTTGCAGCAACAGATTGTCGATATTCAATTAATTCCCGGACCAGCGGGACCACAGGGGCCAGTAGGACCTCAAGGGGAGCCAGGTCCGCAAGGGCCTCAGGGCATCCAGGGTGAACCTGGAGCTCCGGGATCCCAGGGTCCGCAGGGTGAGCCGGGACCGATAGGACCGACGGGGCCCAAGGGCGACACTGGTGCTCAAGGACCGCAGGGTG
>Ga0068714_10006283_pt1 | contig 12171 bp, 9 predicted proteins | sample MTBNYHSulfiMetaG_FD_62988 | JGI IMG/M metagenome (GOLD analysis project Ga0068714, IMG submission 62988) | Enrichment culture microbial communities from rom New York Harbor, USA that are MTBE-degrading - MTBE-NYH (New York Harbor Sulfidogenic)... | ecosystem: Environmental > Aquatic > Marine >... | reverse complement strand
GTCTCGATGACCGCGCCGATCGGACGCACGGTCTTCTTCCTCACCGATCCGGTCGAGGACTGGCCCCGCACGTGGGACGACTACAAGCGCAATTATCAGGCGACGTTCACGGCGCAGCTCATGTACCCGATGGTTGACAGCTACGAGGTAATGCCCTGGCCGAGCCGAATTTATCGCGGCCGCTTCAAGGTCGAAGGCAGCGATGCGACGCAGCCGATCTCCAGAGCGTACGCGACGCAGATGCAGGTGATGGTCAACTCGCTTAACGACATGCCCCTCTCCGACAACCGAATTGACGGCAGCCATGGCATCGGTGTGCTGCTGGGCAACTCGATGATGTTCCAGCGGTTTCCCACACACAAGGAGTATGAGGACCCGCAGCTTTCGAATTTCTACGGCATGGTGCTGCCTTTGCTCAAACGCGGCGTGCCCGTCGAGACGGTCCATATGGAGAACCTGGGGTTTGCGGACACGCTCAAGGATATCCGTGTCCTCGTGATGAGTTACGCGAACATGAAGCCGCTATCGCCCGATGTTCACCAGCATCTGGCCGCATGGGTCCGGCAGGGGGGCGTGCTGGTCTACTACGGGCGGGACAATGATCCATTCCAGGAGGTCAGGGAGTGGTGGAACACGGATGGCCGTCAGTACAAGGCGCCGTCGGAACATCTGTTCGAGTTGCTGGAGATTCAACCGAGCCCGGACCGCGAGCGGTACGAGTGCGACAGGGGAGTCGCCTATATCGTCCGGCGTGACCCGAAGGAGTTGGTACTGGAGCCGGGCCAGGACGGCGCCTTCATGGCGATGGTCCGGCGGGCATACGAGCAGGATGCGCGGGCCGGAACGCTGCGAATGAAGAACCATCTGCGTTTGCAGCGCGGCCCTTACGACATCGTCGCGGTGATGGATGAGAGCGTGGACGCCGAGCCGTTGCGGATCGAGGGACCGGTTATCGACCTGTTCGATCCCGAATTGCCGATCCTGTCGGAGAAGGTCGTGGCCCCCGGCCAGCAGGTCTATCTCTACAACCTCCGCCGCGTGACGGACGCGGGACGTCCGAAGGTTCTGGCCGCCGCCTGCCGTGTATACAGCGAGAAGAGCGAAGCCCGCTCGTATTCCTTCGTCGCGAAGAGCCCTTCCGGTACGCAAAACGTGATGCGCATTCTGCTGCCCGCGGCGCCGGCCGGGATCACCGTGACCGGGCCGGGTGGTCAGGTGGTCCAGGACCTGGAGCACTCCTGGGATGCCCAAACGCACACGTGCCACCTGAAATTCGCAAACGACTGCGACGGAATCCGCGTGGAATTTGCCTGGTGAGGGACGCAGATCCACAGTGGCATCGCGGTCACACTAAGTCTGTGACCTCCGTGTCGAGGCCAATGGAGGCAGCCCACTGGCGAATCTTCTGCCAGAGATGTTTCGCCTTCTCCGGATGCGTGGCCAGCAGATTCTCCCTCTCTCCGGGATCGGTCGCGAGATCGTACATTTGGCCGTTCGATCCATCCGGATCGATCAGCAGCTTCCAATCGCCATCACGGATGGCCAGGCTCGGACTGACGAATTCCGGATTGCCCGGCATCAGCTTGGCGAAGGGCTTACCGTACTGCCAGAAGATGGGCTCGCGGCGCGTCACGGCCTTGCCCAGCAAGGCTTCGTACATGTCCAGGCCGTCATGCTGAATCGAGTCGTCGACCGTCACATTGGCGACGCGGCAGAACGTCGGCGACAGGTCGATGCCGCACACGACGCTCGCATCGTTAGTCTGGCCGGCCGGAATTGTCCCCCTCCAGCGAGCGATGAAAGGCATGCGAATGCCACCTTCGTAAAGACACCACTTGCGGCCGTAGAAAGGGCCGGTGAAGCCGGGCGGCGTTCGGCCCTGTTTGTAGTAGCTGGGCCAATCAGTTGGTCCATTGTCACTGGTCAAGACGATCAACGTTTGCTCCGCCAGGCCCAGTTCGTCGACCGTATCGACCACGCGGCCGATTTGCCTGTCCAGTTCCTCCAGCACAGCGAAGAATTTCTGCTCGAAGGGGTTGTCGGTCACTTCCTCCCATTTCGCGACCGCTTCCGGCTTGGGCAGGTGCGGATCGTGCACGTCGTTGGGGAACAGCTCGATGTAGAACGGTGTATCCGGGTGCTCTTTCATGAACGCGATCGCCCGGCTGGCGTAGGTCTCGGTGCTTTCGTGTTTGGGGATGAAGCGGACGTTGCCCCGGCCCAACGCCGCGCTCTGCTCGCAGAGACCATCGTTGGGAAACAGCACGCGGTCGCCCAAACCCTCGAACGACACGAGCGACTCGTCGAACCCGTACTCCTGGGGCAGGGGGGCATCGCCCACGTCACGACCTCCGCCAATATGCCACTTGCCGAAATGGGCGGTCGCGTATCCGGCCCGTTTGAGAATGCGGGCCGTCGTCGGCGCTCGCGGATCGAGCCAGTCGGGCATGTGCCGCGCGCGATTGGCCTTACGGTCGGCCAGATACGAATGGATCTTCCAGCGGGCCGGGTATTGTCCGGTCATCACCGCCACACGCGAGGGCGAGCAGATGGGCGAGTTGACGTAGAAGTTTGTCAGCCGTATCCCTTCGCGAGCCAGACGATCGATGCATGGCGTCTTCATCTTGGGATTGCCGAAACAACTCGGGTCCGCGTACCCCATGTCATCGATGAAGACAAACAGGATGTTGGGCCGCTTCTTCGACGCGGTCTTCGTCTCTCGACCATGCGCCCACGCGCTCAGAGTCAGCATCCCCGCCGCAGCTTGTCTGAGAAACTCTCTGCGTTTCATCGGCATCCCTTTCTCTTGCGACCTGTACCCTGTCTTCGATTGTAGCGTTGCTGGCGTCCGCCGTACAGGCTGCGACCGGAAGAACAGGCTTGCCAGCCCGTCGGCCTGCGTCCATAATGAGCACCGTTCGAAAGTAGATGGATTGGAGGTGACACCGATGGAGTTTGGACGCAGAGGATTCCTGCACGCCGTCGCGGCGGCGGGCCTGGCAAGGTCAGTCGCATCGCCCGCGGCCGAGGGCCGGCCGCAATTCTCGTTGCGTGTGAAACGCCTGACGCTGAAGCATACGTGGACGATCGCGAGGAATTCGAGCGACTACAAGGACAACGTGTTCGTGCGGATCGAGCGGGACGGCGTGGTCGGCTGGGGCGAGGCGGCGCCCAACGTCCGCTACGGCGAGAACGCCGAGAAGACGGTGGCCGTCCTCGAGCAGGTCCGGCCTCTGTTCGAATCGGGCAACTGGTTCGAGTACGTCGATTTGTACCGGCGATGGGAGACCTTCACGAAGGACCAGACGTGCGCCGGCGCTGCGCTCGACATGGCGGTTCTCGATTGGGTGGGCCGCAAGCTGAACGTGCCGCTCTACCAGTTGTTCGGATTGGACAGGAACAGGGCGCCTGTCACGACGTTCTCGATCGGCATCGACACGCCGGACGTTGTGAGGCAGAAGGTCCGGGAGGCCGCCGAATATCCGATCCTCAAGATCAAGGTCGGCCGGGACAACGATGCGGAAATCCTGGCCGCCGTGCGGGATGTCACGGACTGCCCGCTTCGCGTCGATGCCAACGAAGGCTGGCGCGACAAGCAGACCGCGCTCGACAAGATTCGCTGGCTCCAGGATCTCGGCGTCGAGCTGATCGAGCAGCCTATGCCTGCGGCGATGCTCGAAGAGACCGCCTGGCTGCGCGACCGTGTAGAGATCCCCATCATCGCGGATGAGGCGGTCAAACGCGCTGCGGACATTCCGAAGCTGGCTCAAGCCTACGACGGGATCAATATCAAGCTGATGAAATCCGGCGGAATCCAGGAGGCGCTGCGCATGATCCACGTGGCTCACGCTCTCGGTATGAAGATCATGCTGGGCTGCATGATCGCCAGCTCCGTGTCCATCACCGCCGCCGCCCACCTCAGTCCGCTGATCGACTACGGGGACCTCGACGGCAACCTCCTGATCGCCGACGACCCCTTCACCGGCGTCACCGTCGATCGCGGCCGCCTGATCCTGCCCGACCGTCCCGGCCTCGGCGTCGCCGAGCGAACCATCTGACAAATCGCTTGCTCCGATCGATCCGCTATCTCTGCCACCCGCCTCGAATGGCAGGGGCCAGGCATGCCTCGCCCTGACTATCCTCAAGGGCCAAGGTCTTCCTTGACATCGGCGGGGCGATTGCGATAACATAAACCGAGTGACTGACGGAGGTTTGTGCTTGGGAGAGCCACCATGACGCCGCCGCGTTTCGTTCCGAATCTCGTCGCGAGGTCCATATTGGTCTGTGTACTCATCGTTCTGTCGCTGGCGACGGCCGGATGGGGTCTGTCCGAGGCGGACGAGCGGCAGCTCGATCGCGATCGTATTCTCATCACCGACCGGGCCTACAAGCAAATCTTCGAGGCCTATCTGTACAGCGGCGTTCCCTTCTTCGTGACCTCGGATTCCCTGCTGAACGGTTACCACGTGCTCTATGAGGGATCGATCCTGAGGCTCGAGCAGGCCAACGCCGCGCGGATGCCCGATGTGTTGCGTTTCGTTCTCGACCGGCTGGACAGGGTGGCCGTCGAGGTCCCCCAGCAGGGCGAGCTCACTGCCGCAACGAAACAGCGGGCGACTCTCACGCTGGGCATTGCGATGCAGCTGCTCGACGACGGCTTCCAGATCGCCGACAGCGATATGATGGCGATCATTGACGAGGAGGTGACCCGGATCGTCGAGGCGCGGGAGACGATGAAACCCGCCTGGTTGGGACCGCCCGAGCCCGACTTCATGTATCTCGACTACAGTCGCTACAAAGTCCGCGGCTTCTACACGAGGACTGACGCACTGACCCGCTACTTCCGGGCGGTGGCCTGGCTCCAGTCGATTCCGTTTCGGGTCAATCGTGATGACGAGGTGCTGTCAATCCTGATGCTGGGCCGGTGCATCGGGCCTGATGGCTCTGAAGCCGACGAAGTTCGGTACGAAGGGCACCGCAACTTCTTTCGCACCTACAGCGAGTTTCTGGGCGTGGGCGACGACTGGGACCTTGTCGCGGCCAGTGACACCGTGGCCAAGGGCCTCGACTTCGACCTCGATACGAAGCGGGCCGAATTGATCGCCCAAGCGGAGGATGGGCCGCAGATCAGCGACGAGTTGCGGTTCGCCTCGGATGATCCGAACACCGTGGCCGAGCTGGCCGCCCGAACGCGTGGCTTGTTGGCGGTGGCCGACGCGTTCGAAACCAACTACTTCAGCCTGATTGATGCTCTAATGGACACCGCGGAGCTTCTCGATCAATGCGAAACCAGGGACGAGTTTGCGCGGACGTTCTGAGCCCTCCCGGAGGATGAGGTGCAGCGCATCCGTTTTGTGGCGAGGTTCGTCGACTTCGGCTCGGAACGACAATCGGGGGATGAAGCGCTCAGGGTGACAATAGAGGCCGAGTCGATGGGATGGGCTGAAATCCGATCCTATGAGACGCTCTATGGGGCAGCCCGTTCGATCAGTATCTTCGCGCCGTCGCCGACCGCGGCGAGATCTTCGGGGGCGTCTTGGACTTGGCCGAAGACGTTGGCGGCACTGGCGGCGCGGGGTTCGCGGGCGATACTGGCCGGGGTCGGGCCTCAGTGTCCGAAAACCACCGAACCGATGTGCGGCGCACACCCTACCGGTCTGGTTTAGGCAGTTGCCGGGGTGGGAGAGAGTGGAGTCCGCCTGCGGGGAGCAGGCCGGCGGCTCGGAGGGGCAGCAGCCTGACTGTGACGGTTCTACCCTGACCGGGGCGACTCTAGAGCTGTATTATGCCCCGGTCCCTTTCCAGCTCGAATCGGCTAAAATCCCCAAACAGTTAGACTGGAATTGTTCCCTCGATTGTGTATTCGATGAAGGACGATCATTCTTAGCCATAGCCGGCGAGGTGCAGATGCTCGAAGACAGGGTGCTCCTGTGGAGGTTCAAACACGGCTCCAGTGAGTCGCTGGAGAGAATCTACGCCAAATACGAGACTTACCTGATCACGGTGGCGACGGCGCTGCTGAACAACACGCATGCCGCCGAAGATGTGCTCCACGACTTCTTCATCTCGTTCGTGACATCGCCCGACCGGGTGAAGCTCAACGGCAATCTCAAAGCGTATCTGGCGACCTGTGTCGCCAACTTAGCCCGGAACCGGATCAAGCGAAGGCAACTGGAGCCGACAGCGTTGGGTGAGAACACGGCCCCCGAATCGGGTGCTCTGGGGCCGGATCTGCTGGCCATCCAGAAGGAAGAAACGAGCATACTGAACGAGGCCTTGTCACATTTGCCCTACGAGCAAAGGGAAATTGTTGTCCTTCACCTGCAGGGGAATCTGAAGTTCACAGAAATCGCGAAGTTAAGAGGTACCTCCGTCAATACCGTTCGCAGCCGATACCGGTACGGCCTGGACAAACTGCGATCGCGACTGAACGGTCAGGTGAGCTAATGAAACCGCTTAGAGATATAGAAGATAGAGTTGCAGCATTCACTGTAAATCCAAGATCAGAGACGCGCAGCAAGGTATTCGCTGAAGCGTTAGAGATTCAGCGAGACCGACAGCAGCGAAGCGCCTCTGGTACGTATACATGGAGAACCATCATGAGAAGTAGAAGAGCGAAGTTTGCCGCAGCGGCCGTTACGGTCCTGGCAACCTATTTGTGTCTACAGATGCCGAAGAGCCTCGTGATCCCGGCGTATGCTTTGGACGACACCATTGAGGCGTACAACTCGATTCGGACCCTTCACGTCAAAACATTTAGCACCCATTATGGGCAACGGTGGGACTCCGAGTCGTGGGTCGAATTTGACGAATACGGAAAACCCGCGCGATTCAGATACGAGACCAATCGGGTCTCGACCGGCGATGAAATAGGACCGGTTACCGTAGTAAATGATGGCGATGGATCCTATACCTGGTTACGGAACCACAAGCTGTGCTTTAAGAGATCAGGCGAGTCAATTCTGGTGGGCGCCTTACTTCAATGGGAAGTATCCAGCGGTGATCCCAAGCGCGTATGCGAGAAGTTGCGCCGGCAGGCCAGAGATGGCGAGATCATACTGGATGTCAATGAGCCGGACCAGAAGAATGAGCCTATTGTCCTGGTTGTGACGTATCCTGCCGAAAGTCGGTCGGCCAATTGGAAGAAGGTGCTATATATCGATCAGGCGACCCGGTTGGTTAAGAAGGAAGAGAAGTTCGAGATGCGGGACGGCCAGTATCAACACGACCGGACGGCTGAGTTCTTCGATTACAACCAACATATCGATCCGGCGATGTTCAGTCTCAAGGGAGAGCTGCCGGACAATGTCATTGTGATAGACCAATCTAACCGGAAAGTTGGATTGGCTCAGGGTGATATGACGGACCAGGAAGTTGCGGTGGCAGCGACTCAACAATTCTTGCAGGCGTTAAGCGCCAATGATTCTAACAGGATTGGGCAATTGTTTCTTGGACTCCCCGACTTTCTCGTCGCAAAGTACCTGGGTGGCGCAGAGGAGTTCGAAATCATCTCCGTTGGGCCGGCACGCCGCGATCCTGATCCAGATTCGAATCACATGATGTGCCCATGCAAGATTTTTGGCGAGTCTGAGGGACAATACTACGAAAATGATATGAAGATGAGCGTGACACCTGTTTCCGGTCAACCGGGAAGATGGATGGTCAGTGGGCTTGAGAGTCACCCGAAACCTGCTTCCGAAGAAATGATCCCGGTGAAGTAACAGGCCGCTTCGGGCTTGATCGGGGAGACACCCTCCTCGATCGGACGGTAGCGACTGTTTCTATTGCCCGATCCGTTCGATCCGGATGGTGGTGCCGTCGCGGACGGGGGCGAAATCGGTGGGGGTGTCTGCTACTTTGCCGAAGACGTTGAGAGCGCTGGCGGCGCGGAGTTCGCGAACGTCAATCGAAGGTATCGCGTCGTGACATCTGCCTCACGCGAAACCCACTGCCGATACAGCTTCAACTCGTCGGTGAACAACTCCTGCCAGTCGTCGTCACGGCACGCGACGGTCAGCAGGCCGTTGCCCTCGACGTCGAAATAGCAGACATCGCTCAGCTCGTGCTCGACGCTGAGATCGATGGCGACCGAGAGCGGGTAATAGAGCTGCCAGCTCATCCACCCGTTCGAGTAGCTCGTCTGAGGAGATGCCGCCTGCCCTGTTCGAGGATCACCCTCAACGTCCTGCTCGTCGGCCAGCTCGACCGCCGGCTTCTGGCCGGACAAGTTGACCAGCATGTCGCTTTCGAGCCGAACCCGTTCGCCCGCCCCGGCCGTAAGGGCCGCGGCCAGCACGGTCCCGAGAACCAACCGGACGGGGCCAAATTGGCTTTGTTGCTTGGGCCCACCCTCGTTTTTGGCCTCAAAACGCCAGGAATTGGCTTTGTTTCGCATTCTCCCTGTCCCATTCGTGTCCTGCCAACCCTCCGCGTGACTGTGGTCGTATGGCCTCCAGCAAACCCTTCTCGGCCCACCAGGCCCCATTTCCAGCCGACTCATACCAATTCAGATCCTCGTATATTTGTTCTTTGGATATCATACACATGGTGGCCACGGCGTCAAGGAGAAAAAGGGCGGAATCGCGCGAGGGCGGTCTGTCACGCGGATTGACCCGCGGTGGCGGCGCGGGAAGCGCCCAAACAGACGCGTCGCTGTTCTACCGGCTGAGGTGCTTGGCGATGTGCTTGCGGACGGGGCACAGACAAATCACGGAGCCGCCGAAGGGCAGGGTGTGTCCGCACAGTCGGGGCTCGGCGCCGCGGCAGAACAGCACTTCGCCGCCGGCAGCGCGCTCGACCTGTGTGACCTTTTCGAAATTGGACTCGACGCATTCGTGGCCCTTGCCACAGGGTGTCTTCGCGACGAGTTCCCGAATTTGCCTGTCGATACGAATCGGTTTTCTGTCCACGGCATCCGGCTCCTGGTTGTCCCCGGTCGTATATGTCCGTTCTTACGGTGTTTCGTTACAGTCATTTCGCGGAGCGGTTCAGAGATGTGGCAAGAAATGCTGCGCCGGCGGGTTGAACACGAGTGGCGACCCGAATCGCCGCATCTTATAGGAGCTCGCAGGTTAATTCGGCGGTCCCGTGGATGACGTATGGTAGCAGTGACCGGCGGGTCAGTGAATTTCGACGCCGCACCAGTAGCGGGAGGTGTTGGCCTCGGCGGCGAGCCAGGCGGCGTGGCCGTCGAAGAAGAGGTTGTTGCAGCCTTTGCCCCGATGACGGTCCTTGGAGACGCGGCGGACGAGATTACTGCCGGGGTTCTCCTCGTCGGAGGCAGGCAGATGCGTGATCGACCAGACGTCGAGCAGGTTGAAGCGCGAGGCAACATTCAGCTCGTCGCGGTCGGTGATGACGGGTCGCCAGGGACCCGCCTCGTTGTCGGCCAGATAGATGCGCTCGCCGGCAGGCCGGATGTCGCCGAGCTTGGTGGGCTCATCTGCCTGCATGCCCTGGTCGGCCTTCGTCAGGCTCGGCTCGTCGAAGTCCCACGCATTGACCACGTAGTCGACAGTCTGGTCGGCGTTGATGTGTCCGTTGGACCCGGTGCCAGCGCGCGGGAACGAGGGGCACTGGTAGACGTCCACCTCGCGGTAATCGGTGGCCTGCTTGTACTGGGTCCCGAGATACGGCATGAAGGCGAGGATCCACTTGACCTCGCTGTCAAGCGCCCGCGGGATGAAATCGTCGTTCGCCTGGGCGTACGCCAGCGTCGCGAGGCCGAGCTGGCGCAGACTGTTGAGGCAATAGACCGCTCGCGCCTGCTCGCGCACGCGGCCGAGGGCGGGCAGCAGAATGCCCATAAGCAGGGCGATGATAGCGATCACGACCAGCAGCTCGATCAGAGTGAAAGCTCTCTCGACGCGTCCCATCGCAGCATCTCCATCGAAGGTATATCCCCATATCATCGGACCTGCACCCTCCATTGTACCGCAATGTGCGGTCGGATTCATACGGCAAATCCGTACTGATTTCCGGCGCCCCCGGCAGGGGCGAATCATCATTCGCCCTACAATGGGGATTGGATGAACAGGCGGAACCCCGTATACTGTGGGCCATCGTGGCACCACGCGCCGTGGTGTGCCGCGACGGGGACAGTCGGCAACACCAGTGGAAAGGAGCGGAAAGATGCACACCGATGGGTCACGTCTTCGTTTGCTTGTCTCTGTGCTGGTTCTTGTCTCAGGTCTGGCTCCGGCCCAGGCGAACCCATTTCGCAACGTGAAGGACTTCGGCGCGGTGGCGGACGGCAGGACCAAGGACACCGCCGCCATAGCCAAGGCGATCGAGGACGCGGCGCGGGCGGGTGGCGGAACGATCTATTTCCCCGCGGGGCAGTATCTGACCGGGCCGATCCACCTCAAGAGCAACATCACGCTGCATCTGGACGCCGGGGCGGTGCTGAAGTTCAGCGAGGATTTCGACGACTACCTGCCCATGGTCAAGTCGCGTTGGGAAGGGCTCGAATGCATCAACTTCTCGCCGCAGATCTACGCCTACCAGGCTGAGAACGTCGCGATCGTCGGTCGCGGCACGATCGACGGGCAGGGCAAGGTCTGGTGGGACAGCTACCAGCGCAACCGTGCGGCGGCCGAGGATGCCGAGCGCGTCGCGCGGGTGGCCAAGTATGTTGAGATGTTCAAAGAGAAGAACAAAGACGCCTTGGGCTATGCCTATTTCGGGGAAAAGGGCTGGTTTCTGCGTCCGCCGATGATCCAGCCGGTCGAATGCCGGCGGGTGCGGATCGAGGGCGTGCATCTGAAGAACCCACCATTCTGGACGTGCAACCTCGTGTACTGCGACGACGTGACGGTGACGGGGATTTCGATCAAGAACCCGGCCGGGTCGCCCAACACCGACGGGATCAACCCGGATTCCTGCCGCAACGTGCACATCTCCGATTGCCACATCAGCGTGGGCGACGACTGCATCACGATCAAGTCGGGCCGTGATGAGGACGGCCGGCGCGTCGACCGGCCCTGTGAGAATATCACCGTGACCAACTGCACCATGCTCGACGGGCACGGCGGGGTGGTCATCGGCAGCGAGATGTCCGGCGGCGTCAGGAAGGTCACCATCAGCAACTGCGTCTTCGACGGCACCGACAAGGGCATTCGCATTAAGACCACGCGCGGTCGCGGCGGGGCGGTCGAGGACATCCGCGTCAGCAACATCCTGATGACCAACATCCCCATCGGACCGATCTACCTGAATATGTTCTACACGAGGGCGCCCGAGGAGCCACTCTCCGATCGCACGCCCGCCTTCCGCAATCTGCACTTCAGCAACATCACGGTCAAGGGCGCGCCGGTGGCCGGCTACATCCTGGGCCTGCCTGAGCGACCGGCGGAGAACGTGACGTTCACGGACATCAACATCGACGCCGAAACGGGTTTTCAGTGTAAGGACGCCCAGGGCATTGCCTTCCATGATGTGACGATCGATACCCAGAAGGGTCCGGCGCTGACGTGCGTGAACACGAGGAATTTGGAGATCGACGGTTTCCGCACGGGCAAGCCTCACGCCGACGCTGCGGTGATCGATTTGACGGATGTTCAGGAGGTTTATATCCGCGGCTGCTGGGCCGGTCCCGAAACGGGTACGTTTCTATCGCTGAAAGGGCAGGCCAGTCGCGACGTCATGCTCCAGGCCAACCACCTCGGCTCGGCATCAGTGCCCGTCGCCGTGGACGAGGCGGTCCCGACCTCGGCGGTCAAGAAGGAATAGCTCCGCCCGTGCGCCTGTCGGGCTTACCCCCCGTGATGAGGCATACTCAGGTGGCCTCGCGCGCTCTGGAGTCTCTCGAGGAAGTCGCTTTTTCGGAAATCGGACTTCCATTTTCGGATGGTCAGCCAGCCGCCGAAGCGGATCACGCGGCGGGCCCATCGTATGTACCAGCGACCCCAGCCGACCCGCAGGTTGTGCAGAGAGAACAGCAGCGACGGAAACGTCAGGATGCTGGCGCCCACGAGAAACATGTACTGGAAGCGATAGAACCATCCCATGATCCGCTTGATGCCGTGTTGCATTTCCTGCGCCGTCACGGGCGCATCGGGCTCGAACAGGGGGAAATTCCCATCATAGTATTCCCAGCCCACATCATCCGACGCATAGACCCGATGCTGGTGTTCGAGCCTTTGGCGCAGCCGCGTACCCGGCAGAGGCACG
>Ga0068714_10006280_pt1 | contig 12172 bp, 9 predicted proteins | sample MTBNYHSulfiMetaG_FD_62988 | JGI IMG/M metagenome (GOLD analysis project Ga0068714, IMG submission 62988) | Enrichment culture microbial communities from rom New York Harbor, USA that are MTBE-degrading - MTBE-NYH (New York Harbor Sulfidogenic)... | ecosystem: Environmental > Aquatic > Marine >... | reverse complement strand
TGCCACTCGAAAAGGAGTGGAATCCGTAATGAAAGAAAGGATGGTCAAGGTATCTCCATTTGAAAAAATCTGGAGATACTTTTGTTCGGATAAGTCCATCAAGTGCTTCTGTCTCTTCCAATTCACTGCAATGTTTTTCTTTCAGCTCATAACCCTGATCCAGGTCTACTGGACGGGCTTGATCCCTGGAAAAGAAAGATCTTAGAATTGTCAATGGTTTAAGTGGTTTTATCAGCCAGGGGACCCTGGAAACAAAATGCCACCCCATGGAGAGATAGCCGGGGAGACTTGCCTGGTTGGGAAAGTTAAAGAGTATATCCGCTCCTTCTTTCTTTGCCCTATTCAAAGCCTCAAGGTTCATTTCTCTGAAGACCCCCATTCTACGGAATGAGGGGTGCACAGCCGTAGCCTGGGGTTGGTATGCTTTCAGGGTGTTTCCCTTACAAATAAGCCCCCAGGGCCAGAACGACCTGAAGCCCACGACCTGCCCACTGGAACTAACAGCAACAAGGTGTATCGGTTCTCCAAAAGGAGAGCTTTCGTACCTCCAGTGCCACCATCTTTCGTTGATCTCGGGACAGAAATACCCCTGTCCGGCAAAGGCGAGGTTTAGCAGATCTAATACCTCGGGAATGTCTTCTCTTCGGAGTTCTCTTGTTTTTATACCGTTATTATTCATAAGTTGTCCCTCATTGCGACAAACTCAAAACCGGTTCTTTTGAAATAATCGATAAGACCCATAAATTTCTTTCGGTTGGCCTTGATCCCGATATTTCTCAAGTTCAGGGTTGCTTGTATTCTTTGTTTTAGGCCCAAGGCTTCCAGGTAATTTATGTCTTTAGTGAATTCCCATGGGTGGAAGTAGAAAACCAGAGGGTCCTGTGAATTTCTCATAGCAAGTTTTTCAATAAACCAACCAGGAAGCAAACGGAAGTACCTTCCACCAGCAAAGGGGATATTGAAACCACCAAACTTAGCAACAGTAACCGGTAGTTCCTTTAATCCCAAAACTGATATCTTATCAATCTCTTCTGTTGATAGATGCCCATATCTTGAGTTCAATCCGAACGGGAAAAAACTTGAATCATACTTGTAACCTGCAGCGATGACCCTTGAAGCAACATTAGCGGTTATTGAAAAACTCGGAGCGCGATATCCAAGTATTTTCTCACCCGTTGCATTTTCCAGTATTTCTTTTGAGTAGAATATTTCATAGTCAAGCTCTGATCGTTTCAGGTTGCTGTTAAGAACGTGAGACATTCCATGACTTGCGATCTCATGGCCCTGATCCTGGATCATCCTGATAAGGTCAGGACGATTTTTCCCGAACCAACCTAGAACGAAGAAAGTGGTCGCGATATTGTTCTTGCGCAGAGTTTCCAGAAGGAAACGCAAGGGTTCTTCAATGGTCAATTGTTTTCCGGACCAAGACTCTATCGGGCAGTCCTGTTTGTAGAAAACCAGTTGGAACCAATCCTCAATATCTATCGAAAGACAAATTTTCATTGTTATGGCTCCATATTCACTTTCTTCAATGTGAGTTCATACTGCCTCATTTTTCTATTTGTGGGTGTTATAAAATCCCTTCTCGGGGTGAATCTGTTTTTCTCATAGAACTTGAGAGTGGCATCGTTGCCGACCAGGTCGGTTGTGAGGAAGATAGCATTGGCTTTCTTTTCGATAGACTTTTCGATAAAGTTTTGAAGCAGTTTCTTGCCTGTTCCCTTCCCCCCGGCTTCCGGAATGACTGCGACGGAGGCTAGTTCTACAACTCCTTGTGAATAATCTTCATCACGTGATGAGGTATCTGCCTGCGTCTTGCTGGCCAGGACCCGGGGTAGAAGAAAGGGGTTTCTTAACAGAGCCCCGGCCATTGACCAGGCGATCCTTTTCTTCTTTGTCGAAAAGTAACTGTAAAAAGATCTGGGGTCGTAATATCCCACTACAAAGCCGACAGGTTTATTGTTTTCGTTGCAGGCAACGAAGGCCAGGACGTTATCGTAACTTAGCGCTACTTCGTAATAGGTCTTAAGGAAATTCTTTCCGAGTCTTGTCATCAAGAAGCCCTGGAAAGCTTGAATATGTACGTCAACGATATCGGGAATATCTGTTGCGGATGCTTCACGAATGATCAAGAGGGGGATCCTCCGTCTTCACTTATCTTGCCTGGAAAGATCGTGCCAAGGATCAGTTTGAGATCTATCCACAGGGAGCGTTCGTTGGCGTATCTCAGATAAAGATCCAGTTTTTCCGGCAGTATCTCGTCTATATATGTTTTTTCCGGATCCCCGGACCTCTCAAGCAGTTCGTTCTCGTTCCGGAATTGTATTGCCGCATAATCTGTTACTCCGGGCTGGAGCGAGAATATCTTTTTCTTTGCCTCTTCCGGGTAGTAGGCTACGTACCTGGGTACTTCCGGCCTGGGGCCAACTAGGCTCATCTCTCCCTTGACCACATTTATCAGCTGGGGAAGCTCGTCGATCTTGGTCCTCCGCAGGAATTCGCCGGATCTGGTGATACGGGGATCCTTGCCTGTCGTGATGGAAAGGCCCCTGTTTTCCGCATCGCTTACCATTGTCCGGAACTTGTAGATCCTGAAAGGTTTTTCGTGTTTTCCTACACGTACCTGCCGAAAGAAGACCGGTCCCGGGGAATCGAGTTTTATCCAGACCGCCACTGCCAGGAAAAGAGGCGAAAGAACAATAAGCCCCGGAACGGTCCAGAAAAGGTCAAAAAGGCGCTTTGCCAGCATCAGGCAAGGATCTCCCTTACAGCCTTGATGACTCTTTGAACATCCTTATCGGTCATTCTGGTGTATATGGGCAGGCTTACCGCTTTGCCGAAAGCCGATGTCGCCTTGGGAAAGTCGTCATCATTCAATCCATAGCGTTCACGCCAGTAAGGGTGCAGGTGCAGGGGGATGAAGTGCACGCTTGTCCCGATGCCTTTCTGCGACATTTTTTCTATGAAGTTGTCCCTTGAGACAGGGGCCTTGTAGTTAAGTCGGAGAACGTACAGGTGCCAGGCATGCGTTTCGCCCTCAGGCGGCTGCGCAGGGATTACCACAGGGAGATCCTTGAAAGCCTCCGTGTATTTTTCTGCTATAGCAGCTCTCTTTTCCCTAAAGTCCCAGGCTTTTTTAAGCTGATGAATGCCCATTGAAGCGGCGATATCTGTCATGTTGTATTTGAACCCCGGTTCGACCACTTCATAGAACCATGATGGCTTTGTCGATGTGTAGCGGTCGAATACATCCCGGCTGATCCCGTGCAGGCGCATCACCCTGCATCTTTCGAGCAATTCATGGTCGGAAGATACCACCATTCCTCCTTCGCCGGTGGTAATGGTCTTGGTGGCGTAGAAGCTGAAAACCGTTGCATCGCTGGGCAAGGTCCCTATGAGGTGACCCTTGCAGGTTGCGGGGAACGCGTGAGCCGCATCTTCTACAACCTTTAGACCATGTTCAGAGGCAATTTCGATGATCGGGTCCATGTCGCATGACAGGCCGCCAATATGAACTGGCATTATTGCCTTGGTCCGGGGGGTGATCGCTTTGGATATTTTCCCGGGATCGATGTTGAGTGTTTCTTCATCGATATCCACGAAGACAGGATCCGCTCCCATATACCTGATCACTTCGGCTGTGGACGTGAAGGTGTAGGGTGTCGTTATCACTTCATCACCGGGGCCTATGCCTGCTGCCTCGAGGGCGAGGTGGAGCCCTGCCGTTGCCGAGTTGACAGCAATGGCCTGGAAATTTTCTCCAAAAAACTCCCCGAACTGCTTTTCAAAGGCTTTGGTCTTTGGGCCCGTTGTGAGCCAGCCGGACCTGAGAGAGTCGACCACTTCGGCGATCTCTTCTTCACCGATATCAGGCAGTGCAAAGGGCAAAAATTTTTCTTCCAAATCGGAACACCTTCTTTGTGTTTGGGTCGTCTTTTTTGGTGCTAGGATGCTCTATTCGACATCAGCCGTTCGCTCATGAAGGCCGGGACCATCTGCTTGATGGTGCGGAATATTTCGTCCCTGTCGTTCTTCGCCGCGGTCTTCAGCAAGTGCTCAAGTTGGAGGGAGAAGTCCTCGCCGATCTCACCCTGGTTGGCGACGTAGATCTTGGAGTGGGTGGTGGCAGTGGTGCCCTCCTCGGCGGTGAAGATCTCCTCGAAGAGTTTCTCTCCCGGGCGAAGACCAGTATAGACTATGTCGATGTCATCGTAGGGCTGGTAGCCCGAGAGGTGGATAAGGTCCTCGGCCAGATCCTTTATCCTGACGGGTTTGCCCATGTCGAGGACGAAGACTGTGCCGTTGTTGGTCAGGGAGCCTGCCTGCAGCACGAGCTGGGCGGCCTCGGGTATGGTCATGAAGTAGCGCTTCATGTCGGGGTGGGTGATGGTGACGGGACCGCCCATGGCTATCTGCTGTTTGAAGACGGGTATGACGCTTCCCCTGCTTCCCAGGACGTTGCCGAAGCGTACCGATACGAAGGACTGGTTCTCACCCGCACGGGAGGCGCACTGGCGGACGATCATCTCGGCTATGCGTTTTGAGGCCCCCATGATGGAGGTGGGGTTGACTGCCTTGTCGGTGGAGATATTGACGAAGTGCTCGACTCCGTTTTCAAGGGCCAGTTCGGCCACGTTGCGGGTGCCCCCCACGTTGTTGATGATGGCCTGGTCGGCGTTGGCCTCCATGAGGGGAACGTGCTTGTGCGCGGCGGCGTGGAAGATCACCTGGGGGCTGTGTCCCCTTATTATGCGCTCTATCTTTGCCCGGTTCTGAACGTCGGCCACCAGGAGGTGGCGACCGATGCCGGGACAGGTGTTCTTAATCTCCTGTTCCAGTTCGAAGAGGCTGTTCTCCCCACGGCCGACAAGGATGAGTTCTTCGGGTAAGAACCGGCAGAGCTGCCGTACGATCTCCGACCCTATGGAACCTCCCGCACCGGTGACCATTATCCTTTTGCCCGAGAGATATCTTGTGATGGCATCCACGTCGAGGGTGACCTGCTCGCGGCCCAGGAGGTCTGCCACGTCTACGTCGCGGATGTGGCTTATATTGACCGCGCCGGAGAGTACCTCGTAGATGCCGGGGATGATCCGGTGGGGGACCTTGGCCTTTCGGGAGAGTTCGACAATGCGCCTGACCAGGGCTCCGCTTGCGGAGGGTATGGCGATGAGAACCTCTTCTATCTGGTGGCTTTCAACGATTGTCGGGAGGTCGTCGATGCTGCCGCAGACGGGGATGCCGGCGAATACGGCCCGCCTCTTTGAGGGGTCGTCGTCGACGAAGCCCTGGGGCTGCAGTCCCGCCTCGGGGTGGCGGGTCATCTCGCGGGCGATCATTACACCGGCCTCACCGGCCCCCACGATGAGGACGCGCTTTGCATTTATGTAGTGGGGCTTGACGGAGTTCCTCTCAGAAAAGGCGCGGGTGGCCATGCGCATGCCGCCCAGGACCATGAAGGTCAGGGCGGGGTCTAACAGGGCTACGCTGCGGGGAACCCGGTAATCGCTGCCGAAGAGGAACATGAGGGCCCCTACGATGGCGCCGTAGACGAAGACGGCCTTGAAGAGGTGGATAAGGTCGCTCATGCTGCTGGAGCGCCACGAGCGCCGGGGCAGGCGGAAGAAGATCTCCACGGCGAGGAGCACGAAGGTGGAGATGATGGCGTAGGTGAGGGCGGAGGGAAGGAAGACTCCGAGGAGGGTGTCGAGGCGCAGGGCGAAGGACAACAGCGAAGCGAAGACGCCGCCGAAGAACAGATCCAATAAAAGTTTGCTCACCAGGGTTCGACTAAAATGTTTCAAGGTTAGCCTCCGTTTACTGTTAGGTGGCAGGCGTGAGACGTGAGACGTGAGACGTGAGACGTTTAAACAAAAGAGCGTGAGACGTGAGACGTGAGACGTTAGGCGTGAGACGTGAGACGGAAAACCTAAACCTAAAAACCTCAAGCCTCAAAATCTCAGATGTCAAACCCTGAAATCAATAAGCCCCGAATTTCGATCCTGAAACTTTGCTTGCTCCTTTAAAGATCCTTGTTTAAAAACGTGATCAGGCCGTTGATCAACTGGAACACCCTGCTGGTCTGAGATTCGATAATATCGATGTTTTCCAGGAATCCAAGATCCTTTGACAAGGTGATCTGGGTCTCTATTTCGCATAGGGAACCCCTGGCTATATGGAGGAAGTGGATGAATTCCTTTCGGGTTCCTCTTCCTGCTCCTTCCGCTATGTTGCTGGGGATCGAGACCGCACATCTTCGTAACTGTGATGTAAGTCCGAAACGCTCCTCGGACGGGAAATCCCTGGTTGCCGTGTATATCATCCTGGTCAGGTCCATAGCCTGTTTCCAGACTTCAAGTTTGCAGTGGGAACGGATGTCCTGGTCCTTCGTCTTAATGGTCATCGATGTTGTCACCTCGGTGTTTAACGTCAAGAGTGGCGTGTCTGGTATTATCCAGGTCTTGCGATTGCCCTTTCCATGATCCATTGGTTTGTCGGTTTTCGCCCGTTTTTCGGGTTTTGGTTTTCTCGCTCTTACGTCTTACGTCTAACGTCTCACGTCTCACGCTCTTGAGTGGCATCACTCCGGAGGCGCATAAAATCTGTAAACCACTTTCTGAGACAGCTGCGCCGGGCCCATGCGGTCGCGTTCCCATTCTTCGAGGGCTTCCCAGCTGGAGAACGTGGTATGAGGGCTGACCAGGGCCTCCAGCTGCAGGTACCAGGGGTCCTCGACCATTACGGCGACGACGCCCTTGCCCGAGGTTTTTCCCCACGATGAGAGTCGGTGTTCGTACCAGTTGCGCACCTGACCGCTCTGCCAGTATGTCCGTATCCTCTCGGCCACTATCTCGCCCACAAGCACCAGCCCCTGGGCCTCGAGGAAGCCCTTCTTCCCCGGGGCCATGAGGATGCCAGTGAAGGCCGGCTCCCTGCTTGCGTCCATCCGGATGAGGTTCCCGAAGGTGCCCGATAGCAGGGGAACCTGCACGGCGAACCCCTCGGGGGAACGGGTGTAGTCGAAAGCCATGGAGCCCATCCACCGGGTGGTGCTCTCCTTTTTGAAGGTGATCACTATGCCAGTGTAGGTCTCCTGGCCGGAGACGTCCTCCCAGAGGAGTCCCGCGTCCCAGCCCCCCATGTCGCGCCCGACGAAGATGCTGTAACCCTCACCGCACTTGCCCATGGGCAGCGACCTGAGCGCCAGGTCGCCCCAGCGGGCCTCGAAGTGCCACGGCGGGGTGGTGCGCCTGTAGAAAATGTACCTTTCGGCCCATTCTGCGGGCCTGTCGACGCCGAAGCTCCAGTCGATCCACACGCCGTGGAGGCCGAAGCCCGACCGGTGAGCGTAGTCGGCGGTGGCGATGACGCCGGAGTAGCCGGTGATGCCGCCCCCCTGAAGGTCCTCGACGCCGGGGACCTGGTCGAAGGTTGATATGGCGTCGGGGTAGGGGAAGCGCAGGTACCTTGCCCTCCCGGCCTTGACGCTGAAGCTGAAGACGCCGTGGCCGGAGTTGTGGAAGCCGTACCATTCGACGAAGTGCTCGTCGAGGCGGGGTTCCCACTCTCCCAGGCCGTTGAGCAGCCTGTTGGACCTCGCCAGTGCGTGCCAGCGGAGCCCCGGCGCCAGGTCGACGTCGGCCCTGACCTGGAGATTGCGGACGTCGAAGTGGTCGCTCCAGAGGTGGGCGCCGACGCTGAGTTCCCAGGTGCCGCTGAAGGTCCCTATGGTGGGGAATGACCAGCCATGGGGCTCGTCACCCCCGGCGGGGGATGGCGTGCCCCATGCGAGGGCGAATACCACTATGGCTATTATGCCCAGTATTATCCCCCACGAGGGTTTTTTCATTCCGTCAGTTCCCCTTTGGAGCGCGGCGGAATATCCTGGTGTATTTCTCCAGGTTGAGGGCTTCGGAGAACTCTTTAAGTTTTGCGCTCTGTTCGGGGTCCTGCTTCGCGCGCCGGATGAACTCGGCGACGAAGGCCGCGAAAACGGCCACAAAGAAGCCGAGCATTGTTGCAAGAATGACCATGAGTTTGCGCTTGGGCTTGAAGCGCATCTCAGGCGGGTCGGCCCTGTCGAGGACCTGGATCACCACCGGGGTGGAGGCCTCCTCGAGGCGGGCCGTCTCGAAGAACTTCAGGAGAGTGCCGTAGAGAACCTCCTGGAACTTCCAGTCGCGGTACTTCTCAAGGTACTCGAACCGCGCGGCGGGCATCCCCCCCGCGGGGTTGAGGGGGTCGCCCGGGTCGGACTGCTCCTCCAGGCGCTGGATCTCGGTCTTGAGGGCGTCGATCTGGTTGCGCAGCTTTATGGCCTCGGGGTTCTGGGGCGTGGCGTAGGCCAGAAGGGAGTTGAGCTGGATCTCCCTGGCGGCCACCTGGGCTCGCAGGTTGATGCGGTTCTGGATGTTGGCCGTGAGCTGGGCCTCGCCCATGTAGACTCCGGTCTCCTGCTGGTAAAGCTGGAAGGCTGCCTCGGCGCGGTTGAGGCTGGCCCTGGCCTTTTCGAGTTCCTTCTCGAGGTAGAGGCGGCGCTGGGAGGCGCCGGTGACGGCGAAGGTGTCGGCCATCCACTTGAGCCCCTCGATATGCGCGTTGGCTATCTCGGCAGCCTTTACGGGGTCGGTGTAGATGACGCTGAGGGATATGGTGCCGTCCTTGTCCTCCACGGCCTCGATCTCGCCGATGTATTCCTCGACTATGTCCTTGCGCAGGTTCTCCCTGCCGTAGCCGGTGGTGTCGCGCCAGCCTTCAGGACCGAAGCGGTCGAGAAGGTAGTCCTGCATGGTGCGGCTTTTGAGCATGCCCACGTAGATGTTGCCCTTGATATCGGGTTTGATAAGCTCGGCAACGCCGCCGCCCAGCTGCTGCGACAGGAGAGTGGCCATGGCAGACTGCTCCACGGGGTTGAGGATGCGGGCCGTGGCCTTGTACTGCTTTGTCATGACAAGGCTGAGGATGATGGCGGCTATGGCAAAGGCCGCCGTCACCCGGAAGACAAGTTTCTTGTGCCTGGCAAGGACCAGGAGCAGGTCCAGCAGGGATATTTCGTCGTCCTCGGGGCAGGCGGTGTATGCCCCCCGGGGCTGGTTTGCGTCTTCGTACTGTTTTTCAGTCATATCTTTTCTCCGTCACTGTCGCGGCCCTAGTCGGTGATGTTGTGGATGCTCAGGGCCGTCACTGCCATCTTGTAGATTATGTCGACGTAGTCGCGGGTCTGCCTCAGACCCCTGTAGCTTTCGATCTTCTGGGGGACCACGATGGCATCGCCGGGCTCGATGAGGTTCCACTCGATGTCCTGGTTGAATTCCTTGACCCAAGGCGTGGTTGCCCTGGCCGACTCCTTGGTGCGCATAGCCGTGCCGTCCGCCTTGAGGACGTAGACCCTCTCGGGGCTGGCCTCGCGGGAGTAGCCGCCGGCCATCAGGATGTACTGCTTGTATGAGAGGTTATTGTCGTAGACGAAGGATGACGGGTTGAGCACAGCCCCTATGACCTGCACGGTGGAGGGGTTGCGCGGCACGTAGAGCCTGTCGCCGTGCTCGAGTTCGATGTCGTAGGCCGACCCGCGCAGCACGTTGGCCGCCGCGATCATGGTGGTGATGCGGCCAGTGGCCTTCGTGTCCCTCAGGGCCTGGAGGAGGCGGCTCTTCTGCTGGGCCTCCATCTGGAGCATCCTGGTCTCTTCGGGCGTGAGGGCCGAGGAGAGTTCGTTGAGGCCCACGGCGAGGAGGTCCTTCTCGAAGCGCTGGACCATGTCGTCGATCTGCTGCTGCTGGGCCTTCTTGACGCTCTCGCGTGTGAAGATGGCGCCGCGGGTGTAGGCGTTTACGGAGAAGCCGCCGGCGCGTTCGATGAGGGACGAGAGGCGCTCGCCAGGGCCGATGGTGTAGACGCCGGGGTAGGTCACCTCGCCGTATACGGCGACCTGCTTGTAGAGCTGCCAGTCGGGCACTGCCCTGACGAAGATGTAGTCGTTCATCTGAAGCGGTATGTTGTGCATGGGGTCGCCCTGCATGGCGGCGCCGAGGCTTATCTTTATCCTGGTGGTCTGGGGGCCGCGGTCGGTCACATCAACGCGGGTGATCTCGGCCTCGTCGGCGGCGTAGTAGAGCAGGCCGCCCGCCCAGTGGATGACGTCGCTTACCCTGTTGACGCCCTGGTTGATGGCGAACTGCCCCGGCTTGGCCACGGGACCGGTGATGCGGACGAGGTTCTGCCGCTCGACGACCGAGAAGAGGCGGATGAAGTCGCCGTCCTGAAGGGTGGTGCCCTTGAGGGAGTTGGGCGACAGGGCCCTGAGGTCGCCCTCGAGCATGGTGCGGTACTGCCTGTCCATGACGCGCATCATCTGTATGTGCCCCTCGAAGCCGGTGGAGGTCATGCCTCCGGCCATCTCGATGAGGTCGCTGACGCTGACGGGTTTCTTCATTTCATATATGGCGGGGCGGCGGACGTTGCCCGTGACGGCCACCTGGGGTCCCACGTTGGGTATGAAGATGACGTCTTCCGGCATGAGGCGGATGTCCTTTGTCTTGTCGCCCTTCATGAGGAGGTCGTAGAGGTCGAAGTCGGTGATGATCTTTCCGCCGCGCTTGACCTGGATGCTCCTCATTGAGCCGCTCTCGTTGGGTCCGCCCGATACGAGCAGTGCGTTGACCAGGGTGGAGAGGGAGGAAATTGTGTAGCCTCCGGGCCTGCGGGCGTTGCCCACGACGTAGACCTTTATGTTCTTGAGGGCGCCCAGGGTGACGCTCATGTCGTAGTTGGAGTAGAAGCGGGAGAACTGCTCGTCAAGAACGTCCTGCAGCTGTTCGAAGTTGAGGCCCGCCACGCCGATGACGCCGACGCGGGGGATCGTTATGGTTCCGTCGCGGCTGACGGTTACCGTCCATGAGCCTTCTACCATGCCCCAGACATCGATGCGGACCTGGTCGCCGGGGCCGATCACGTAGTCGGGCCGGACCGGGGCGGCCTCGTCGGGCGCGAAGGTTGAAGGCGCCGTGCGGAAGAACTCGGAGCCGTAGCGGCTGATCCTGGTCAGCTGTTCCTCGGGGAGGGAACCCGTGAGGAAGCGCTCGAACTCGGCCATGGGGTCGGCGTCGGCCCACTGGGCGGGCGTCTCGGCCTGCCCCGGAGTGGGCGACGGGAAGAGCTGGCTGTCGGGCTGGGACGGGAAGATGTCGGGTATGCCGGATCCTCCGAGATCTGGAATGACAGGTGCCTGGATGGATCCTGCCTCACTGGTGCCCGGTATATCGGGGATGGCTATTTCTCCGCCGGAACCCCCTTCCGCAAGTTGCGCGAATGCCGGTCCGCACCACAGGATGATGGCACAGGTGATAAGTATGAGTGCTTTTTTCACCTCAAGACCTCCTAAAGGATGGATAAAAACCCCGAAACCGGGGAGAATTTTTTCGAGGGACTTGATGATTATATGAGCAGTTAGTAGGCTTTTGCAAGGTTTAATAGTTTATGACAAGGTGCGTGAGAGGTGAGACGTGAGACGTGAGACGTGAGAGGGAAAGACGTGAGACGTGAGACGTGAGAGGGAAAGACGTGAGACGTGAGACGTGAATCGAAAGGGCAAAGGCTAAAACTTTTTCACCGCAGGCAAGGTGACCTAGCCGGCATGCTGTCGGCGTAGGTTAGGACGCAGAGAACACAGAGAAGGGCAAAAGACGAAGTCCCTCATTAACCCACTTCGGTAGGCTTCGCTCTGCCCCGACCGCAGGAAGGGGTAGAAAAGCAAGTATATGGTTTAGGGTAAAGGGCGAAAAGCATCGACGGGTGACGAGGCTTTTGATGTCATTCTGACGACCGACGGGAGGAAGAATCTGGTTCAAGACCAGATCCTTACCCTGGCAGAAAACGCCGGGCACCTTGTCATCCGCAAAAAACGCGGATTCAGGAAGACAGGCTTTTGATGTCATTCTGACGACCAACGGGAGGAAGAATCTGGTTTAGCCCCAGATTACCGCCGGCGGATTCAGGATGACAGGCTAACCCCGCTAAAACCAGATCCCTCGTTTTCTCTCGGGATGACAGGCTTTAGATGTCATTCTGACGACCAACGGGAGGAAGAATCTGGTTCAAGACCAGATCCTTACCCTGGCAGAAAACGCCGGGCACCTTGTCATCCGCAAAAAACGCGGATTCAGGATGA
>Ga0068714_10006279_pt1 | contig 12175 bp, 8 predicted proteins | sample MTBNYHSulfiMetaG_FD_62988 | JGI IMG/M metagenome (GOLD analysis project Ga0068714, IMG submission 62988) | Enrichment culture microbial communities from rom New York Harbor, USA that are MTBE-degrading - MTBE-NYH (New York Harbor Sulfidogenic)... | ecosystem: Environmental > Aquatic > Marine >... | reverse complement strand
TATAAAAATTAAAAACTTTTCCCGGAATAACAGAAGAAGCATTCATTATTTTCATTATTCCCCAACAATTAACCGGAGGTTGATTGCGCCGGGAGGCAATCTATAAAATTTCTGTTAATCTTAAGACTGCCTACTGGCGCCAGGTTATATAAAATTCTTTCTGTCAATATCCCGGATTATTGTTTGTAATCTGAGAATTCCTGTCTATTTCTCTCTGAGGTATGGGTAAAAGAACAAGATCTCCCGGATAGTTATCCAGTTCAGGCATACAGAATCTGGTAAACTGGTCGGTTAAATAATCAGAGAAAAAATGTTTTTTCACTATGTCTCCGTTCCCAAATGTCTGCTTCATTATACCCCATCTCAGGAGGTCCCATATTCTATGTCCTTCCATGGCAAGTTCAACACGCCTCTCATGTCTTACAATATCTCTCAGTGATCCGTCAGCCGCTGTTTTGGCAGGCATGTTCACTGAAGGTCTTGAACGTACTTTATTGACCCAGACTAAAGCTTCAGCTTTATTCTGTTCGGCAAGTGCTTCGGCAAGAATAAGATAAAGGTCAGCCATCCTCATCAGAGGAACATCCAGACCATCTGAATAGACATCCTGAAGATGTGCAACATTGCGTGTTAATTTCTTTACATTCATACCCGTAGGGGACCATCTAAAATCATAATCAATCGGATCGCCGTCAGTGTAAACCTTTTCATATGATTCTATCACTCCCTGATCATTGTATTTACGATGTGAATAGGTAAATGGAACACCTGCACCATATATCCCGTAAGTCGCACCCGGATAGTGTATTGTGGATTCACGGCGCGGATCCCCCTCTTCGAAGGCATCAAACAGATCCCTGGTAGGCAGTGCATATCCCCAGCCTGCCATTCCGTATACATGAATAAATTCCGGCGGACAGTTACGGGTAATCCTTTGAATCATGTAGTTATTTCCGAAATCGGCACTGTTATCTATGAACTGAATATAGAATAACAATTCAGGATTACCTTCATTTTCATGTGTGAAAATTGAGGCATAATCGTCCATGAGCTTATAACCTGCAGATTCGGCAATATTTACGGCGGTACGTGCAGCCGTTTCAGCCTCAGAATATTTCTTACTATAAAGTAATGCTTTTGCAAGGTACGCAGCGGCAGTTGCCTTTGTTGGAGCTCCTGTGTATTCAGCAGGCTGTTTTTCCGGAAGTTTTTCCCTTGCCAGTGTGAAGTCGGCGATTATTTGATTGTAAATATCAGCAACTGGCGATCTTGGCTGGTTAAATTCTTCAAATGACCCTCTCGGTTTATCATGCAGCGGAACATCTCCAAAGAATGTTGTAAGAAACATATAAGCAAAACCACGCATAAAGTGAGCCTCGGCAATGTAAGGATCGATTTGTGATTGTGAAAGCCCCTTTTCAAGCAGAGACGGAATATTGGCAATCGCGAAATTTGCAGCATTGACACTTTCAAATCCGAATTCCCAATAATCCTCGGCAGTTCCGTCGCCGGAATTTATTTTCCACTGCGAAAATGCTATTGAAGCTGCTCTCGATGGTCTCCAGTAAGCATCATCCGATAAGGCATCATTCATTATTACAAAATCACGCCTGTAACTACGACTACTTCCTCTCCATGGCTCATAGGCAGCAGTGACAGCCATCCTGGCGGAGGCTTCATTAACAAAAAACACATCAGGAGAAGGACTGTCAAGCGGGTACCGGTTTAAAAATTCTGATTCATCGCAAGATGTGCATAATAAAATTCCCAGCACAACCAGAATGAATGGCATATGATTTTTAAAATTATTTTTCATTTGTCGTGTTTTTAAATGATTACTATTTGAATTATCAGAAAGTGACCTTAAGACCTAAAGTCCATGTTCTTGGTTGGGGCACCCCTGTGAGTACATCAGCATTTGAATCAACTTCCGGTCCGTAAAAATTTGTGAACGTGTAAAGATTCTGAACACTTCCGTAAATGGAAAGTGTTCCCACCCCTATTTGCCGGGTAAACACATCCGGGACGTCATAATTGATATTAACGTTGCTTACACGCATAAATGATGCATCCTTCAACCAGAAGTCAGACGGCATATTCACATTGTTCCCCGAATCTGCTTTATCAACCCTGGGCCATATTCCGTCAGGATTCTTAGTGGGGTGATAACGGTCCAGAAGAAGAACATCATGATTCATTGCCCACATTGTAAAATAATTCAGTACTCCAAGATTTGTTCCGCCCCTGATATCTTTTTTCACCCCCTGTACTCCCTGCAACTGCATTTGAAATGTCCAGTTTTTATATGCCAGGGTACCCATCATGCCATAAATTAATTTTGGATACTTTCCATCAAGAATTGTGCGGTCATTGGCATTAACTACTCCGTCTGGTTTTCCGGTAAGTTTTCCGTCGGTTCCCATCCCGTCGACATCCAAAAGCCAGATATCACCAATCTGTTTTCCTGCAAACTGAGGATGACTGGTCATATCATTCTGGGTAAGTATAAGTCCGTTGGTTTTATAACCAAAAAATGACTTCAGGGGGAATCCCTCAACTATCCCTTCAGTACGAAGGTCTCTGCCTTCAAGATCTATTACCTCATTTTTTGAGTGTTGCCCGTTTGCACTAACACTGTAATACCAGTCGCCTATCCTTCTTTTAATACCTATCTCAATCTCAATACCGGTATTGCGAATATGTCCGGCATTGATATACGGACTTCCACTAAGGCCGGTAGACAGAGGAATTGGCTGCTCAAAGAGAAGATCATGAGTATCTTCAATATAAAAATCACTTATCAGGTAAACGCTGTTATTTAGTAAAGTAACATCAAGTCCAATATTTTTCTTTTCTGTACTTTCCCATTGCAGGTCAGTATTTACTGCCGATGCCATTGTATACCCCTGAGAAGGCTCCTGGTTCATTGGATAATTACGTGCTGATAGTGATGCCACAGTGCCATAAGTACTTACACTAAGTGCATTGCCCGTTTCACCCCAGCTGGCTCGTAATTTTAATTCATTAAGCCAGTCATAGGGATCCATAAAAGTCTCTTCTGCTATTCTCCAGGCAAGAGAAACTGACGGGAATACACCATATCTTTTATCAGCATGCAAACGCGATGTTCCGTCACTCCTGACAGAGGCAGAGAGTATGTATTTATTGTCATAGGTGTATCCTACACGACCAAAAAGAGAGGCAAACGCCCAGTCTGAATAACTGTTAAGATTTAGTTGGGAAGCCGGATCACCCGCATTTAAAAATCGAATTTCATTATTTGGGGTACCTGTCCTCCTTCCCTCCAGCCGCTCATAGAGCTGCTCTTCGAGTGAGTAACCTGCCAAAGCAGTTACACTGTGCTTTTCAAAAAATGTCCTGTTAAAATCAAGTAAGTAATCAGTTATCCAGTGAAGTGTCTCACGGTTATCTTTTATTACCCGGTTCGTGGTGCTGCCTTCCCAAAGGGTCATGGGATCTATACCTCCCTCAAAACTGGTCCTGTAATCATTATTCCACTCCAGGTTACCCCGTGCTGTAAATTCGAGTCCTTCAAGCAGAGATAAAGTCAGATATAAATTACCCATAATTCCTTTATCCTCATATCTGTTTGCATATGTCTCGGCTAACCAGAGAGCATTTGAATGCATATGTTCCAGAGCCGTGTTACGGATCCTTCCCCAGCTTCCGTCATCTTCATAAATCCTGGTTATGGGAACTTTTTGCAATGCTCTGGTATACTGACCTACAGAGGCATCCTGGCCTACCGAATACACATTTAGGGAATTACCGAATCTGATCCAGTTTCTTATTTTATGATCAGTATTCAGCCTTAAATTAAGCCTGTCGTAATTCATGCCGACAACCATTCCTTTATTATCCTGATATGCTGCCGAGACGAAATAATTTGACTTTTCAGTTCCGCCAGTCACCGACAAATTATAATTAGAAAGTACACCTGTACGCATTACAGCCTCCGGCCAATCCTCATCAACTCCTTTATACATCTCGAGGACCTCAGAATCCCATGGCGTTGGAATGCCTGCATTTTCATACGATTCAGTCCATAATTCAAGCCATTGTTCTGCATTTAGAAGTTCAATCTTAAGATTACTGCGTTGCTGAAGTCCGTGATATGTATGAAAGGCAATAACAGGCTCTCTTTTTTCCTCTCCTCTTTTCGTGGTAATCAAAATGACTCCGTTGGCCGCCCTGGCACCATAAATGGCCACAACAGAGGCATCCTTCAAAACAGAGACAGACTCAATATCTTCACTGTTAAGATAATCAATATTTGTGCTTATAATGCCATCAATTACAAAGATCGGGTCGTTAGTGCCTTCAATCGATTGTTCGCCCCTGATGCGTATGCTTGCTGAAGCACCCGGCTCACCTGAATTAGGTACAATTCTCAATCCGGGAGAACGACCCTGAAGTGACAATAATGGTGTAGTCGCGGGTACTCTTTCAAAGTCGGCTGCATTAACCTGGGATACTGCACCGGTCAGGTCGCTTCTCCTGATTGTGCCATACCCAATGGCTACAACTTCATCAAGTGCAATGACCTGCTCCTCCATTGTAATGTTGAATTCTGTCTGAGTACCTGTCTCAATCTCCTGTGGCTGCATTCCTACGAACGAAAACAATAATGTTGCGTCAGGTGGAATTTTTGCAAGTGTATATTCTCCATCTGCATTAGTAATCGTCCCTTGTGTAGTACCTTTAAGTATTACGGAAACTCCTGGTAGTGGCTGACCACTGGAATCAGTGACTTTTCCTGAAACAGCTCTGGTTTGTTCAGGCAATAATTCTTTGTTGAAGGTTGTCAAAATAATTTGACGGTCGTAGATCAGATAGTTTACATTAGTGCCGGCAAAAAGTCCCTGTAAAATATTATCTATTGTTTTTTCCTCCACATCAATATCAACTTCTCTTTCCACATTTACAAGCCTTTGATTGAAGAGAAAATAAAACTCACTTTGTTCTTCAATTTTGTTCAGCACTTCGATGATCTTTGAATCGCTCATCTTAAGGGTTAGTTTAGTCTCCTGGGAATAACCGGATATTGCCCATGTGTGCGAAAAACACACTAACAGAAAAAAAGCACTTAATCGCATAATTTTCCACGTTTTTGTCTTGATGCAAAATAGCAATGCATCACGAATACATTTTTTTTTCATACATTTGAACCATTAAGTAGTTAAACATTTACATTAAAAGATTTCACTGCTTGATTTAAAGGAGGGTACCACCAATACCCTCCTTTTTCATTTAAAGGCTTTAAGCCTTTCACGGTCTAACTTAACTAAGACTATTCTTTTTTTGCATATATCATTTTCGTCGGTTTCACGCGGAAGGATCTCATATGTATAGGGAGTAGTCAGAGCTATATATTTCAACACCTCTTCCAAAGGTTCATCAATAAAGGTGGCATGGAATGTGTATTCCAGAAGTTCCTCATTTTTGATTATTATTTCAACATTATACCATCTGCCTAATCGCTCTGCTAACTGTTTCATATTTTCATTCCTGAAAATCAGTTTCCCCTCTGTCCAACCACTGTATTGGGAGGCTACAACCTTAGTGGTGCTGTATGTCTGCTCTTCAGTATTTAAAGCCAGTTTACAATTTGGTTGCAGTACTTCGAGTTTTGTCCCATCCTTCAGGGCAACCTCCACTTCTCCTTTGCTTAGGATGACCTCTTCTTTTTGTTCATCCTCATAAGCAATAATATTGAGTTGAGTACCAGTTACTGTAATATTTAAATTAGATGTACTCACTATAAAAGGATTTTGTTTGTCGGTGGTAACATCGAAATAAGCTTCTCCGGCAACCGTGACGTTGCGTCCACCGGAGAAACGAACGGGGTATTGTAGTCGTGAGCCGCTGTTAAGAAATCCTATTGTCCCGTCAGGTAGCTGAAATTCTGTCCTGACACCCAGGGGACATTGGATTTCTGCATAATCAACACTATTATATGTTTGCTCTTTTGACTTGTCTGTATTGTCAACGGTTTTAAAGTAAAAAACTGCAAAAAAGGAAAGTAATAAAGGGATAATGAGAATCGCGGCAACTTTCTGAAATACACTAAATAAACTAATCTTTCGGGAACTATTCTCTTCAAGTTGTATTTTATGGTAAATTTTATCAAGTATATGATCCACATTCCCTGGAGGCATTTCTCCACTGGAAAAATAATTCCAATGTTTTTCGAGGTATTGTGTTAATTCTGACCTGCATTCAAGATTTCTGAAAGCAGACCTTATTTTAAAATAATCTTTCCGGGAATAAGTTCCGTTAAAAAAGCGATCTAACATTTTAGGATCAAAATCCATTCATCAAATTTTAAGTATTCAATTACAGATATAGGGCAAATCACTAAAAATCCCCTAGTTTAAACTGTAAAAAATTTAATTATAAATACAAAAAAGCTGACTATCAGTATTTTAAAAAGAGAGCGAAAAACAACATGGAAGTGATGTTATTTTGTCCTAATTGTTTTCGAATAGTTTTTAATGCTTCTGTAAGATGATTTTCTACCGTTTTGGGAGCAATTCCTAATTGTCCGGCAATTTCTTTTACCGGAATCCCTTCTTTTCTACGCATGATTAGAATATCTTTTTGTCGGGGTGGAAGTTGATCGATTAGCTTATCTACCTTTTCAAGAAGAAGTTGATAATTCAAATGTTCTTCATCACTGGGAGTGAATGTCACAGATTCTTCTATTATTTTATCTTTATACGCCTGATACCGGTAAAAATGTTCGAAATACTCCAAAATAAAGTGATAAGCAATTTTAAACAGATACGCTCTAAATGACAGTTCCGGTTTAAGCTTATTATGGTTTCTCCAAATGCGCAAGAATACCTCCTGTACAACTTCCTCTGCAGATTCTTTGGATTTCAAATAGCCGTAAGTAAAATGGTATAAACGATTTCCATAAAGAAAAAACAGTTTGTCGAAAGCTTTGGCATCACCATTTTTTAAAGCCCTAATTAGTTTTATTTCATTATTTTCCCGGTTCAATCAGTTTGAAATTTTAATTCATTGTGTTAATATGTCAAAGTTATATATTTTTAATTCCATAAAAAATAAAATAAATTTTTATCCCTGTAAGGTGTAATTACAGAAAAGAGTTACCGTGAGTTGGCATATATCGATGTCATTCAGTTCACTTAGGATAACCACCGGGTGGGAATTGACGGTAAAATCTGGATTTTTACCAAACGGATTAAATTATTAACTGGTAGTCCGGGGGAATCAGGAAAGTTATTTATTACCGTTTCACGCATATTGTTCCACATCAGGCGGATGCGTGTGGCATAAGGAGACATCTCCCGTCCGCCAAATAAAAAAGGTTTTTTTTCTTTAAGGGGATCGGTTTCACGAACATCGTATCCGGCCGATTTCATGGTACTGATGATTTCACCTGCAAACCGGTCGTTACCAATGTTTCTGAAAGCTCCTGCCAGTCGACCGGCAATTACGCTGTGTCCGCCATTGAGCAAAAAGGATAAAAGTTCTGACGGATTTTTAATCATTGTTAAACATATCCTGACATCGGTAGAGTGATTGGAGAAAAAGCCGGCAGAGCAAAAAACGAGTCCTGCAGCCAAAGAATACACCTGAATCCCTTCAATTTCTTCCCGCTCATTTTGTGGTGGGATAGTCCCTTTCAAATCGAAAAAAGAAGTTCCATGCAATAACTCAATAATATTATTCTGAGCTTTAGGCGAACGCACCAGGAGTTGTTTGGGAACCGTCCGGTTTCCACTGTGTAGTGACAACGACTGCTCCGGCGAAAGGCACCAGTCATTGCCAAAACGGGCCTTTAAATAAATAGAAACAAAATACCAAAAGGATATATACCAGGATGTGGTATCTCCCTCCTGTTCGTCAGGCCGGGTTGAAATGTACCAGCCTTTAAACACTTCGCGAAGAAACCCGTTTGCAACCAAACGCTCCTTATGCGTTCTGGACAAATCATTTGCCCGGACCACAGCAATTCCCTTTTCATTTTGCAGTTTTTGAAGCTGCTCCAGGGATTGCGCTAATTTTTCAGATGGTGAAGCCATACCCGTTATCTTTTTGTAAAAACCTTTTTACTTAATTTCGGAACAAAGTTAGTGAAATATGTTGTATGATATTTAGTTTTATCTGTTGTGTTGTTTTTAGTAAAATGTGTTTTATTTAAATTAGTAATTGTTGTGGGTTCTGCTGAAATTATAATATCGGAGACTTTTTAATATTCAAAAAAATAAACAAATCAATTATCAACTAAAGATAATAACGAAAAAGTAATTACTTTTTAATCCTTTTCTTCTTTTAAATATTCAGATATTCTTTACCTTCTGCCCACAGCAGTTCCAGTTCATCGTGGGAAGGTGGATCTCCGGGGCTGCGCCATCCTTCGAACATCACCTGACTCTCCGGGATATCCTTAAGAGTTTCCTCATAATCCTTAAATAATCGCATAAATGCTTTTCCAAGCAGAGGCATTGAGTGAATCATATTTGTATTAGCCAGTCTGCCGCCAAATTCTGTTTCGTTTTTGATTGCTTCTGCAAGTGCTGTTTTATCGCCCGATTCAGCCGCCTCCTTAACTTTTTCTCTTAAAAGCAGGTAGTATATATACATGCGTATCTGATCTATACGCTGCTGATATACTGATTGTCCGGAGACAAGTTGCTGTGCTTCATCCAGGATCCTTATGGCTTCATCCAGATCTTCTTTTGTGGCAGATGAACTTTTGGGATTATAGTCGGCTATTTCATTCAGCCCGATTTTAGTCTCTTTATTGTCTGCTTCCATATCTCCCTCATCACCAAGGACTGATACACCCGGACCGTACCAGAGCATGTAGTAGCGTTCCATGATGCGGGCAGCCGGACCGAATGCTTTTTCATAGAAATCTTTGATCAACGCCCTGGCATCACAATTTACATCCCATAATAGTTGCGATCCTATATAGTAGCTTAATCCCCTCGGGCCCCAGTTGTTACTTGCCTCTGTGTTGAAGGCTTTACCATTGTGACTGTTATAAAACTGAAGATCTTTCTGAATTTTCTCCGGAATGAATTCACCGACAAAAGGATTATCCCAATCCCATTGGTATACGCTCCAGTATCCTCTTATGCCAACCTGTTCAGCTCTTTGTCCCCACTGATCCAACTGCTCCTCGAGTGACAGAGGCGTGCGGCGGAAGTGTGTGGTTGTCTGAATGAATACATTTGGTTCAAGCTTAAATGAAGGCGGATGTGAATAGGCACTGTATCCATAACAGCCCAGGATTACATCCGGGTATTTTTTGCCGACTTCCCGGGCGACCTCATTGACAGCATTGAACAGGGTTTCTGAAACAGTGCAGATCAATTTACCATCCGGGCGGGTTGCAAAGAATGATCCCATCTCTCTCTTTATCTCACCGCCCTGCGCAGTTCCGAAGCACAGATCACACTCACAATATCCCAGTCCGTCGGCAGGCGACAGACTTACTGAGGTTGCACCGCCTGAGGCCAGATCCATGGCATATTTGGTCATTTGCCGGATAACTTCCGGATTCGAGTAGCAGACTTTGGATGACTGCCGTTTACCGTATGTCAGGGCAAACCATTCCGGATGAGATTCAAAATCTTTTTCCGGATCTATCCCGTACCATGTATGTCCGATATTAACAGTAACCGGACTTCCCATTCGGTTGTGAAAATTCCATTCTGCCTGATCTTTTGCCGGCCCCGGGAAAGTCCCGTACCCATACCACATGGTTCTTCCCATTGGAAAGGAGGGTGTTTGTTCAAGCTCATAATCTGCCACTATGGTGGCTTGCCTCGGTATCTCCTCCCATATTTTGCCGGGAAAAAACCACCGGCATCCCTGGTTCATTAAAAATGTCATGACAGCATGCCTGACTCCGGCCGGATTTTCCGCCAGCAAACAGATGCTTTTGCCATCATTGGTAATTATGAATCCTTCATAGCCTGAATTACTGACATCCCGGTTAAGCCAGGAGAAGCTTGATCCCAGACCTATATAGCAACCTTTATCTCCCTCTTTGGCTGCCTCTATTTTTAAATCTGCCCCGGACATCTGTTTGATGTATTTTGTAAATTCCAGTATAGCCCGTCGCTGTTCACTGTTACTGTCCAGTATTTCCTCTCCTCTTTCAGTAGTATAAATGACGACTGGCGGCTTATCAACAGGAAGGATTTTTCCATCAACAAGAACAGTCATCTTAGGTTTGCCGTTTTTAACCAGAATTGTTGATGATGGCTTATCATCTGCACATGAGTATGTTAACACGATTCCTGTAAAAAGTACCATGTACAATCTAAACAGGTTACCGTTTATGAGTATTTTTTTTGCGAATTTAAAGATCCTGCCATGTCGGCTAAATTCTTTCATCTTTGAATATAGTTAGTTAAACAATTAACATTCAATTATTTATGTAAACATATATAATAATTAAAACTTCTTGCTAATATAAAATACATAGCCGTAATAGTCTTTATATTTGTCGTAAAGATAGCTTTCATAACGCAGATTTTCAACCAGCTCTTCAGCAATTTTATTACCTGCATATTTCTTCAGGAAAATTTCCTGTGCTGCAACCTGAGGGGCAAAAAAATTCTCTGTCCAGCAATATTCGGGTAATATAAATGTAGCAACCGGTATATATCCTGCTTTTTCCATTATTGCAGTTTTATTGGAGATTGTATCTATCTCCGGGTAGGCATCCATCCAGAATTTTTCTATCTCCTCAGGCCTCTTCCAGGTAAACCAGGATGCTTCGGAAACAGCAATATAACCGCCGGTTTTCAGGAATTTGCTCCATTCATTCAGTCCCCTTTCAAAACCAACGTTATAAATGGCTCCTTCCGACCAGATAAGGTCCAGTTCTTCCTCCTGAAAAGAGAGATTATCCATAGATCTAACTATTCCTTTTACTCTTTCCTGAAGATTCAAATCAGCTGCATTGCGGTTGAACAGGTCAATAAATGTTGGAAACAGGTCGATGCCGGTAATGAATCCGGGAGCATTCTGTGCCAGAACCATTGTCTGGCCACCGGTTCCGCAACCAATATCCGCAATGCGGGAATTTTCCGTAAGGTTATCGATGAAACTCAGTGCTTTAATCGTTACCTCAGGACTGCCCGGACCTTGTCGTTCAACACCTGAAAAGTATTCGCAGATTAAGTTGTAATCGAATTCGTGGATTGATGAATTTTCTTTGGTCATGATCTTAAAATTTAACCAGGTTGATTTTTTCCGCTAAAGTATTACATGTGATCAAAGCCTGTCGGTTCAGTAAAAAGATGCCATTTACCAATCCAGGCAGTCTCATATCCTCCTGATTGTAACAATTTTGGAAAAGTCTGCTGGGCGCTGTTAAAGATCGTGTCATTATTTAACATGCCATTCAGGTGACAGTGTTTTCCTGTTAAAATGGTGGCACAGCTCGGACCGCAAATTGAGTTGCCGCAGAATACATTGGTAAAGATCATTCCCTGTCCGGCTAAATTGTCTAGATTAGGAGTTTGAAGGAATTTATGCAACTCCGGATTATTATGCTTTGGTCCATACGCACCTATGGCGTGTGTTGCATGATCATCGCTGAATATAAAGAGTATGTTTGGCTTTGTTGTCTCTTTAACCCGGGGAGTACAACCTAATATACCTGCCCCAGCAGTAATAATGGCGACAGAACTTACAATTAATGGCTTCATTTTAATTATTTTTTATTTATGAAATTCTTTAAGAATGCAATTTTACAAAAAAGGTAAGGAACTTTGACAAAACAGATGCAAGATGGATCCTGAAATAATCCCGACTGTGCCGTGAGAAATTAAAAATTATTTTTCCGGGATCGTCTAAAAAATAAACATGATGGTCGTTATTAAAATTATTGCAATACTTAATGGCAGAATTTTTTTCTATCCAGTTTGAAGAATGATATAAATTATACCCTGATATTTGATTTAATACTTTTTTTTATTTAAATTTATTCTAAATTTTTGCAACAAAATGTATTATACATAATATTGGTTTAGAATAAATTGTATCGTGTTGTTTTGATCTTTTGATTATTATTTTTATTGAGAAATATAATAGAATTTAGTTGATGTATATTAAAGATTTCCAACATTTTCCTATCGATTGTTGAAAACTTTCAAATAAA
>Ga0068714_10006278_pt1 | contig 12176 bp, 8 predicted proteins | sample MTBNYHSulfiMetaG_FD_62988 | JGI IMG/M metagenome (GOLD analysis project Ga0068714, IMG submission 62988) | Enrichment culture microbial communities from rom New York Harbor, USA that are MTBE-degrading - MTBE-NYH (New York Harbor Sulfidogenic)... | ecosystem: Environmental > Aquatic > Marine >... | reverse complement strand
CTTCCCGGTCAGATCCCTTATGGCGTTGTTCAACTCATAAAGAGTCACCAAATTTTCATTGACAAACGCAACGACACAGTTCGTCACCTCTGCCCCGGCGCCGCTCCAACCGAACAACACGATAAACCAAATGAGTACAAAACGAATAAAAACAGTTTTCATCGTTCAACTTCCTATCTGATTATATAAATCAAGATCCCAAATTTCATAAGCTATCAGCACCGCCTGAAAATGCAAGCACAAATTTCACCCGCTTCGTCCCGTGGTTCTCCCGCCTGGAGAAGGCGCCTCATCCTTCCCCGCTTGTGATGGGTCTCCGGTTCCGGTTCATGCGTTGAAAAAATCAGCTGTTTTCACCGGGATCAACTTTTAAAAACGGGCGAACTGAGAGAAACTTCATCTGCTTTCAAGGCAGAAAATCAAAATCTGCCAGGGCCTCTTTGACCGCAGGAACATCAGGACGGGAACGCGCTACGCCCACTCTCAACTTGTACTGGGAATGCATACGAAACTTGTGGGGAGCCCGGGAAACCAGGGAAACCAACCGTTCTGAATCCATCGCCGCATGGGGTGCAAAGGTCAACAGCAGGTTGCCTGGGGATACATCAAGCCTTGTAATACCGTGCTTTTTCAGAAGCAGCCTGATGGACATGATATCGAGCAAATTCGTGGCTTCGACAGGGGGGAGGCCGAATCGATCGCGGATCTCCTCACCCATTGCCGAAAGTTCTTCAGGGGTCCGCACATGACTGAGTCTTCGGTAAATATTCAACCTCAGGTCCATATCTTTTATATAGGTCTCCGGGAGGTAAGCCGGTAGATCCATGTTCACTTCGGGGTCCACATCCTCATGCCACTCTTCGCCTTTCAATTCTGCCACAGCCTGTTCGATCAGCTTGACGTACAGCTCATATCCGACCGCCGATATATGACCGGACTGCGCAAATCCGAGAATATTCCCACCTCCACGAATTTTTAAATCATGCATAGCCAGGTGGAGGCCCGCGCCCAGATGAGAAAAATCCATCAGAGCCTGTAGACGTTTTTCCGCATCTCTGGTCAAATTGGATCCGTTTGAAAGCAGCAGATAGGCGTAGGCCTTTTCATTGGCCCGTCCTACTCTGCCCCGGAGCTGATAGACCTGGGCCAATCCCATACGATCCACTTCATTGATAATGATCGTATTCGCCGACGGAATGTCCAGCCCGGAATCAATAATGGTCGTGCATACCAAAACATCTACCTGCCGGCATAAAAATTCCTGCATCGTCCGCTCGAGTTGTCTCTCGTTCATCTGTCCGTGGGCGACTGCAAACCGGGCACGGGGCAAAAGACTCCTTAAGGAATCCGCTATTGCCTCTATATTCTGAACCCTGTTGTGAACAAAAAAGACCTGCCCACCCCTGGCCAGTTCGCGCTCAACGGCCCCAGCAACCAAACCCTCGTCATAGGAGGAAAGATAGGTCTCAATCGAGAATCGATCCTGAGGAGGTGTCTCGATTACGGTCAGGTCCCTTACGCCCATCATCGACATATGAAGCGTTCTGGGCACCGGTGTGGCAGTGAGTGCCAGAACATCCACAAGCGAACGGTACTTCTTGAGAGCCTCCTTCTGCTTGACCCCGAAGCGCTGCTCCTCGTCCACGATAAGCAGGCCGATATCCTTGAACCCAACATCCTTCTGAAGAAGTCGATGCGTTCCAACCACCACGTCCACAGACCCGGAGCGAATCCTCGCCAGCAGTTCGGACTGTTCCGAGCGGGTCTTGAACCTGCTGAGGACTCCCACCTTCACTCCGAAAGGTTGGAGCCTTGGCTTGAATGTTTCATAATGCTGTTCTGCGAGCAGGGTGGTCGGAACGAGTATCGCGACCTGTTTCCCATCGGACACCGCTTTGAATGCGGCCCTCAACGCGATTTCGGTCTTTCCGAAACCTACATCTCCACATATAAGCCGATCCATTGGGCGTTCGGACATCATGTCCGACAGGACATCTTCAATCGCCTTGATTTGATCAGGAGTCTCTTCGTGTTCAAAGCTCGCTTCAAACTCTCTGAAAAAATTGTCGGGCGGCGAAAATTCGAACCCGCTCCGGTGCTTGCGCAGGGCGTACAATTCTACGAGCTGACGGGCGATTCTTTTGACCGACTTTTTTGCCTTCGTCTTGACCGCGTTCCAGGATCTGCCCCCGAGCTGGTCGAGCCTTGGATCGCGTTCATCGGCCCCTGCGTAAAGTTGCAGAACTCCAAGACGATCGGCCGGGACATACAGTTTGTCACTTCCCGCATATTCAACAATAACGAAATCGCCCACCCTGTGATTCACGTTCATCGTAACGAGGCCGCCATAGCGGCCGATACCGTGATCTTCATGAACGACGAAATCACCCGGCTTGATCTGACTAAATGAAGACCATTTAATTCCATTTTCGCCTGATTTGGAGCCACGTGATAGACGCTTTCTTTTGGCTCCGAAAATTTCATCTTCACTGACGACGTACAAACCGATTTCAGGCCATGTGAAGCCCCTGCCCAGAGCCCCGATACAAAAATACAATCCTGTGCCCACGGGTATATCCGCCCAGGCATACACGATCCTTCCCCCGGTCACGTCATAATTTTCAAAGATATCCTTAAGTCGTGAAGCCTGCTTCTCCGTGCGGCTGACGACAACAACGCAGTCACCGGCGGAAAGTCTGCGTGCGGTCTTCTCGGCCAGCGGCGACAAAGACACCCGGCCCTTTGACGCAAGCCGCACATCAAGTTCCTCGCTGTCATTGAAAAGCCCCCTGACTTCAAGCCTGGGAACGCTGCCGCCTGAATCATTCAAAATCAGGGGATCGATTTCGATTTTCTGCAAGCCGTCGATCAGGCTGTACAGCTTACCGGCATCCGCCGTAAGGCCCTCGGTTTCAGGAAATGGTGAACCTTTTTCAGCAGCCTCCGATCGGAACTTTTCCACATCCGTTCCAAAGGTATCGAGGGTGCCCGAAGCCGCCAGGTCGAACCGTCTTGGTTCCAAGGCAAAAAGAATCCCATCAGCGGGGACGTAATCGAACACCGTGTCGAGACTTTCATAAAAATGTCGCAGCCACGCCTCCTGGCCGGGAAATCTTTTTTCCGTTTCATGCGGCTGCGGAAGCCGACCCATGGACCTCGCCCGGCATAGCCCGGCCTCGTCCATAATCACCTCGCATGCCGGAAGAATCACAACTTCGTCCAGCATGCCACGGGATCTCTGGCCGACAGGGTCGAATCTTCGGATCGACTCTATACGGTCACCGTTGAATTCAAGGCGGATGGGAAAAGAATATAAAGGAGAAAATAAATCAATGACGCCGCCCCGAACCGAATAATCCCCATATTCTTCAACGAGTGGGGACCGTTCGTAGCCGCACGCCTCCAGCCGTTCAATCAACCTTTCCCTGTCGGCTTCTTCACCCGCAGCCAGACAGTCCAGAGCATTTATGAAGGCTCGTTTCGGAAGCGTCCTGAAGCATAGCGCTTCGATGGATGTAACCACCGCAGGTGCTTTGCCCTCTATCAACGAAAACAAAGACCGTACACGGCGGCAAACGACGCGCCCATGAGGGCTCAATCCTGCAAGTGGGGTAATATCATACGGAAGAAACGTCTGGAGTCGATCTGAAGAATCGTCGCCTGAATTTCGGCCCTCGGACATGAAAAAAGAAAGTTCCCGATGCAGGCGATCGGCGTCTCTTCCTCTGGGTGCGATGATCAGGCATGGACGGCGGATACCTTGAAGCACTCGTGATATAAACCACGCCGCTGCGGAGCCGGTCAGCCCGTTTATTTCAGCCCTTTTTTCTCCATGTTCGATCCAACCCCTGACGGTATCCAGGGGAGACCGCGAAACAACCGTCAAACCAATTTACTCCTTGAACCATTTGCCTGCAACATGCAGCCTCAAACGGCATGTATCCAGTTCCGCGCGCACTCCTATCGGCAGCGCGACGTTCTCCAACCCGTGTCCCAGGGGCAACCCCGAAGCCACCGGAACCCCGGAATCAGCCGTTACTTCAGCGATCATTTCATGGATCGCCCGGACATCCCCACAATCGGTGAACCCGCCTGCCACCAACCCGGCTATCCGCCTCAGTTGTCCGCCCAGCGCCAGTTGGGTAAGCATCCTGTCGATCCGATAAAGCGGTTCGCCCCGATCCTCCAGGAACAAAATGCATCCGTCCAAAGCAGGCATGAACGGCGTTCCCGCCAGGTGACATATCATCGTCAGGTTCCCCCCTACAAGAGGTCCCTCGGCGGTTCCCTCGCGAATCACGGGCCCTTTAAGCGATACCGAAGGAGCTGAGCGTCCCTCGAGCAAATCGAGCAACGCATCCATCTGGTTGACGCCCTTCTCCGCACAGTCCCTGACCATCGGGCCGTGAAAGCCGACGAGCCCTGTTTTCCGCCACAGCGATAACAAAAGTGCACTTATGTCACTGTAGCCCACGATTATTTTGGGATGAGAAAGGACTAGATTGTAATTGAACATTCCCAGAAGGCGCATCGTCCCATAGCCGCCTCTGGCACAGAAAACCGCCTCAACCTCAGGGTCGGCAAACATTTGATGCAGATCCTCGAGGCGCCCCCGATCGTCAGCCGCGAGATACCCGTTTCGATTGTAAAGGTGCCGCCCCAGGCGGATGTTGAAGCCTCTTCCCTCGATCAATGAAAGTCCAACGGAGGTTTCAGCCTCGGAAACAGGCCCTGCAGGCGAGATCACGCCTATGGCGGCCCCGGGAAGGAGCTTTCCGGGTAAAAGATTTTTTCTATTGGGCATCGCACTCAACTTCGACGGCCGTGTTCAAAGTTTCTCCCTGTTACGCCGGTAGATGATCATCAAGCCCTCGAGCGTCAAAAATTCATCCACCCGGTGGATGGTTTCCGAAACATCGGATATCAACGGTGCAAGCCCCCCCGTCGCCAACACCAGGCAATTTTCGCCTGCTTCAGCCCACATCCGACGAACGATTCCATCCACCAGCCCGGCATAACCGTAAATGATACCGGCGTTCATACAGTTGACGGTGTCGGTCGCTATCACGCTGCTCGGTTTCTTGAAAATCTCCACCCTGGGCAACTTCGATGCATGCTTGAACAAAGCCTCGCTGGATATGAAAACACCAGGCGCGATCACACCTCCGATGTATTCACCGCGGCCGGTTACATAATCAAAGGTGGTCGCAGTGCCGAAATCGACGACGATCAAAGGCGCAGGATATTTGAAAAACGCCGCAACAGCGTTGACGATCCTGTCCGCACCGACTTCGTATCGGTTTTCATGACGAATCGTGATGCCGGTATCCAGGTCAGGGCCTACCACCATAGGGTCGACCGAAAAATATTTTTTCGTGAATTTGACAACCGTGTTCAAAAAAGGCGGGACCACGCAGGAAACAATCACGCCTTCCACCTGCTTCATCTTCAATCCAGCGCACTGAAACAGGTTGCTGACCAGCACGGCCAGCTCATCTGCCGTCAACTCGCGCTCTGTTCGAATCCTCCAATCTGCAATCACACGATTCTCGTCGGAAACTCCGAGCACGGTATTCGTATTGCCCACATCCATGCAAAAAAGCATTATCCACTCCACAATCGAAGGATTTAGCGATTTTCGATCTTCTCATGCATCACCGCGTCAACCACTCGAATCGCATCGACCGTCCCGGCAACATCATGCATCCTCACGATATGGGCGCCCTTGAGCACGCAGACAACGGCTGCGGCAATGCTTCCGATCACCCTTTCCGAAGGCTGAGCGTCGAGGATATGACCTATGAATGCCTTCCGGGAAGGCCCGGACAAAAGCGGCCTGCCAAGCGCACCGAATTTGTTGAAGTGATTGATGATGCAGAGATTGTGGTCAAAGGTCTTGCCGAAACCGATTCCCGGATCCAGGATCAGGAGATCTTCCGAAATACCAGCGGAAAGCGCACGGTTTACCGCATCCTGCAGAAAGTCTTTGATCTCCTCCAGAAGGTTTTCATAGTGAGGGGACGTCTGCATTGTCTCCGGACTCCCCTGCATATGCATCAAAACCACCGGCACGCCTGCGTCGGCCGCCACGTTGCCAAGATCGGGATCGAAGCGCAGGGCACTGATGTCGTTTATCATCGATGCCCCTGCCTCCAGGGCGGCCTCTGCCACCTCCGCCTTGGTCGTGTCTATGCTGATGGGGATCTCAAGATCGGCAGCCAGCTCGCGAATCACAGGCACAACCCGTTGGATTTCCTCTCCCGGGGAAACTCCCCCGGAAAACGGCCTGGTGGATTCCCCACCGACATCTATGATATCGGCGCCTTCCCGCGCCATTTCCAAACCCCGGGTGACAGCGGATTTCCGGCTGAAAAAAAAACCGCCGTCCGAAAAGGAATCGGGGGTGACATTCAGTACGCCCATTACGTGAGTCCGTTTATACAGATCAAGCGTAAAACGCGACCATTTCAATGTAAAACTCATAACCAAAGCCCGTCTGCCCGGGACAGCGAAATCACGCTGGTTCCACCTCTTCCCTGTTCTTGTTCCAGTCCGCGAACGCTTCCGGATTGTTCATGATCTCTTCGATGGCTTTGCTGTCCAGGGTCTCCTTCTCAAGCAACGCATGCGCCATTCTGTGAAGCGTCTCGATATTTTCCGTAAGAAGGCTTATGGACCTGTCGTATGCAGTTTTGACGATGTTCAAGACTTCATTGTCTATTTTGCGTGCGGTTGATTCACTGTAGTCCTTGTGCTGGCTGAATTCTCTTCCGAGGAAAATCTGTTCGTCCTTCTTTCCGAAGGTCAAAGGCCCCAGTTCGTCACTCATGCCATAGTTGCACACCATCTTTCGAGCCAGTTCGGTTGCCCTCTCAATATCGTTTCCTGCACCGGTGGTCTGAGTCTGAAGAACGATCTCCTCGGCCGCCCTGCCTCCCATAAGTATTGAAATCGTGTTGAGCAGATGATCCTTCGGATAGGTGTGCTTTTCGTCCACGGGAAGCTGTTGAGTCAATCCCAGTGCCCTTCCCCTCGGAATGATCGTTACTTTGTGGATCGGGTCGGTCTCAGGGATCAGTTTTGCCACGATCGCATGCCCGGCCTCGTGATAAGCTGTCAGATGCTTTTCCTGGTCGCTGATGATCATGCTTTTCCGCTCGGTTCCCATCAAGACCTTGTCTTTGGCATCCTCGAAATCCTCCATTTCGACCTGATCTTTGCCCCGGCGGGCAGCCATCAACGCAGCCTCGTTCACCATATTTTCGATATCGGCGCCTGTAAACCCGGGGGTACCCCTTGCAAGCACCGAAGGATCGACATCGTCTGCGATCTGCTTCTTTCTCAGATAGACACGCACGATCTGTTCCCTGCCCCTGACATCCGGCGCAGGGACCACCACCTGCCGGTCGAACCTCCCGGGTCTCAGCAACGCCGGATCGAGAACATCCGGCCTGTTTGTAGCCGAAATCAGGATGACCCCTTCGTTGGACTCGAAACCGTCCATTTCCACCAGAAGCTGGTTCAATGTCTGCTCCCGCTCGTCATGCCCACCACCGAGTCCGGCCCCCCTGTGGCGTCCGACTGCATCGATCTCATCAATGAAAATGATGCATGGAGCATGCTTTTTACCCTGGACGAAGAGGTCCCTGACCCTTGATGCCCCAACCCCTACAAACATCTCCACGAAGTCCGATCCGCTGATGCTGAAAAAAGGAACATCAGCTTCTCCGGCTATAGCCCTGGCAAGGAGGGTCTTCCCGGTCCCTGGGGATCCCACGAGCAGCACCCCTTTCGGGATTCTGCCTCCCAGGCGCGTGAACCGCTTGGGATCTCGCAGAAATTCTACTATCTCGTGGAGTTCTTCCTTGGCCTCTTCAACTCCTGCCACATCTTCGAAGGTGACTTTCTCCTGAGAATCGCTCATCAACCTGGCTTTGCTCTTGCCGAAGGAAAGCGCCTTTCCGCCGCCCACCTGCATCTGTCGCATGAAAAATATCCAAACACCTATCAACAGCAGCATTGGGACCCATGAAAGAAAAACATGAAACCATGAAGAATCCTCATCCGGTTTGGCTGAAATCTGAACGCCCTTGTTTATTAAAAGCGAAACCAGTTCCGCGTCCCGAGGGGCATACGTTTTGAAAGGTCCACGAGAAGAATTACCCGAGATGTGGTTTCCCTGTATGGTAACCTGGCTCACTGCATTATCTTCGACCATCCGCAGGAAATCACTGTAGCTGACCGAAAGACTCGTCTGGGTGGGCTGTTTGAAAACCTGAAACAGCATCACCATCATCAGGCTTATCACAAGCCACAAGGCGAGGTTTTTATAAAAAGGATTCAATTTCTGCGAACCTCCAAAAAATATTGAAAATTCAAGAACCCGTCCAGCCGATGGACTCGACGGTAAAAGGCCAGGGAGGGGAATAGCTCCATGCTGCCCCATCGCCCTGGCCGGCACGTCTATCATTAAGCCTGGCTTCCACACCGAAAATCCGGATGGGCGCTACTGCGGTCGTTTAGTGGATATTATAAAAACATTTTCCGCGAATGCCACAAAAAAAGCGAAAATCACCCCACACCCCGGGACTGTACAGCAACCGGCACGGTGTTGTATTATATCAAATCTTAAAATTCTTTTCACGGAGGAAATATGCCGGAAGCGATATTTTCAAAAGACGACCTGGCGCAAATTGCATCCCACGGGCTTCGTAAAGAGGCCGTGTCGAATCAATTGGAAGTGTTTCAACGAGGGCCCCGCTATACCCGGTTGGTTCGGCCCTGCACCCCGGGGGACGGCATAACGGTCATCGACCAACCCCACCGGGCCCTTTTTGAAAAAAAGTCTCACGAAAGCGCTCTCGAGGGGCGATGCATGAAATTTATACCCGCATCGGGCGCTGCCACCCGGATGTTCAAATCTCCGCTTCGTGTGCTCGCCCGTTCGGAACGAGCGACCAGAGAAACCCTCTCCATCCTCGAAAAACAGGGAGATGAAGCCGCGGCCGAAGTCAAGAACCTGATGGATTCGATCGAGCGTTGCGCGTTTTTCCCCGAGCTGAAACGGGTCATGGCATCGAAAGGGCTCGATATCCATTCCTGCCTGGAAGCCGGTGATTTCGAGCCGGTGCTCCGGTACCTGGTTGGAGCCGAAGGACTGGACTATGGGAACCTTCCCAAAGGACTCCTGCCGTTCCACCCCTACCCGGAGGGCCCGCGCACCGCATTTGAAGAACATCTGGTAGAATCGGTGGATTATGCTCAAGACAGCCGAAAACACTGTCGTCTTCATTTCACGGTGTCTCCCGAACATATGGCCGGATTTCGCACGCTGGCGGAAAAAACGTCAACGGAATACGGACGATCTTTGGCAGCCTCCTTCGATATCGATTTTTCAACTCAGTCCCCGGAGACGGACACGATAGCGGTGGACATGAAGAACCGCCCTTTCAGGCTGCCGGATGGAGCCCTGCTGTTCAGGCCCGGAGGCCACGGTGCGCTCTTGCAGAACCTGGCCGCGCTTGATGGAGATATCATATACATGAAAAACATCGACAACGTAGTCCCGGACCGGCTGAAAGAGGAAACAGGCGCTTGGAAACGAATCCTCTGCGGGTTGCTGGTGGAAATACAACGCCGCCTGTTCGACTGCCTGAAAAAACTTCTTGACGGCGAGCATACCCGGGAAACCATCAAAGCCGCTCAAACGCTGTTCATCGAAGATCTCCTAGGCTCTTTTCCGGAGGCGTCCTACGCATGGGCGCTTGAGGAGAAGGCTTCCTTTTTGATCGAGGCTTTGAACCGCCCGATAAGGGTCTGCGGCATGGTCAAAAATGAAGGCGAACCCGGCGGCGGCCCTTTCTGGGTGAAGGGAAGCGACGGCCGCGTGTCGCGGCAGATCATAGAATCGGCGCAGGTTGACCCGGATTCGGCGGAGCAGCAGGCTTTGCTGAAGCAGGCAACCCATTTCAATCCTGTGGATCTGGTCTGCGGGGTCAGAGATGTCTATGGCAAGCCCTTTGATCTGGAAAAATTCGTCGATCCGGATACCGCTCTGATATCCAAAAAATCCCGCGATGGGAAAGATCTCAAGGCCCTGGAACATCCCGGACTCTGGAACGGGGCAATGGCGGGCTGGCTGACCGTTTTTGTGGAGGTTCCCCTCTCCACGTTCAACCCGGTCAAAACCGTCAATGACCTCCTCCGCCCCTCCCATCAAAATGATAGCTGTTAGACATAATGGTTGTCCTCAGCTTTTAGCTGTTAGCAGTCAGCCATTAGCTATCAACTGATAACGAGAAAACAATAAGGATTAACCAATAACGATTAACGATAAACATCATTACAACTTTCCGCCTGAGGCTGCGAGAAATTCCAGTTCTTCGCGGTCCAGAATGCGGATGGAAGCGCCATCAATGGAAATCAATCCACGGCTGCTCATACGTCCCAGAATCCGGGAAAGGGTTTCAGGGATCGTTCCCAGCAATGCAGCGAGCTGGCTTTTGGTTATATCCAGTTCCAGGCTGCTCGTCCCACCAAGCCTGTCGCTGAGGTAAAGGATGTGGGCGGCAACTCTCCCCGGAACCTCCTTTAAAGACAGGTTCTCCACCATGCGCGTAAAGATGCGCAGCCTCACAGAAAGAACCGCCAGCATGTTGAGGGCGAGCTCCGGATTTGCCTTTATCAGAGAGAGAAAAGCTTCTCGTGGAAAAAATAAAATACGGGCGGCCTCCAGAGTTTGCGAGCCTGCTGGAAAGTGCTTCCCCGAGAAAAGCGCCACCTCTCCGAACGGCTCTCCAGGACCGAAAATATGCAGAATTTGTTCTTTTCCGTCGGGGCTCAGCTTGAAGATCTTGATCCTCCCCGATGCAAGAACATAAAAGCCCTCTCCCTCATCGCCTTCGGAAAACACCACAGTCCCTTTCGGAACCTCACGAATCACCGCTATACCCTCGACCTGGGCAAGCTGGTTTTCCGGGAGGCCGTCAAAAAACGGCACCATCGATAGGATTCGCTGCAGGTTCATCGATTCTCCTGTGTGCGTCGATTGAAACTCTCCTCTATCTCCAACTGAGCTTTTTTCACTAACTTTTGACCTAAGTCAAGGACTTGTTTTGCCGTTTTTGGAAATGATGTTTTAAAATGTCCATCGGCATCTGTCTAACATCCAAATGGCTGGTCATTCCAGATGCAGAAAGGGGAAAAAAATGAAATGTCCGGGACAGGATAGCAGATATTGGAAACCCGATGCAATCTTCGAGGAATCTTGCCCTCATTGCGGGACCATGCTCGAATTCTTTAAAGATGATGTTTCCAGAGTATGCAGAAAATGCGGGAAGCGCCTCGTCAATCCGCATATGGATTTCGGATGCGCCGCCTATTGCCGGCACGCTGCCAAATGCCTTGGCTCGTTGCCGCCGGAGGCCGTCGCGGGAAGAGATGAGTTGATCAAACAGCGCATAGCATTCGAAGTCAAGAAGACACTGGGGAAGGATTTCAGAAGCATCGGGCGCTCGGCCAGGGCGGCGGCGTATGCCGAACGTCTGGCCAGGGAGGAAAACGGCGACCCTGCGGTGATCACCGCTGCTTCTTATCTGATTTACACCGATGCCGAAGCCGCCCGGAGGATCCTGGAAAATGTCGGGGCTCCCGAGGAAATGACCGATGAAATTCTGAATGTTGTCACCCGCCTGAACCAGCCGGTAGAAAATGGAGCGATCAACTTCAAAATTGTTTTCGACGCAGGGCTTCTCTCACAAATAGAAGCTGCATTGAATTCCGTCAAAACGCAACCTGGAGAAATTGACGGCCTGGTATCATCACTGACCACCGGCACAGGCAAAAAAATGGCTCAAGAAATGCTTGATATGTTCAAAAATCACAAAATAAATAATTAGAGGAAGAAAAAATGAAACAAACAAGAAAAATAATTAAGATCGATGAGGAACTTTGCGACGGATGCGGACTTTGCGTGCCGGCGTGCGCGGAAGGAAGCATCAGGATCGTGGACGATAAAGCGAAACTGGCGGCCGAAAACCTATGTGACGGTCTCGGCGCCTGTCTGGGGAATTGTCCTAAAGGCGCACTTTCCATAGAAGAACGGGAAGCCGAAGCCTTCGACGAAGAAGCTGTTTCCGAGTATCTGGCTTCATCAGATTCTCAAGGTTGCATCCCTG
>Ga0068714_10006276_pt1 | contig 12180 bp, 14 predicted proteins | sample MTBNYHSulfiMetaG_FD_62988 | JGI IMG/M metagenome (GOLD analysis project Ga0068714, IMG submission 62988) | Enrichment culture microbial communities from rom New York Harbor, USA that are MTBE-degrading - MTBE-NYH (New York Harbor Sulfidogenic)... | ecosystem: Environmental > Aquatic > Marine >... | reverse complement strand
GCTGATCAGGTGAAGGCTTCATCCTGTGGGCTGTGCTTCTCCCTATGACTGCACTAAAATAGTGGCTCAGGCCTTGGGCCTTCAAGGCTTGTTCGGCTGTTGCCTGGGAGTTAGATGTGCATATGCCCATTGGCACTCCTTGGTCTCTCACCCAGTTCAATGCGTCTAGGCACCCGGGCATCATGGAGCAGCTTGGGACGCCTTTCTCCTCGTGCGCTTGGAGTGTGTTGTAGACCTCAGATTGGATGTTATTGGCTTTCTCTACTCCGAGTTTTTGGATGTTTGCCTCCCACATCTCATCCAGCATTCCGAAGAGACCCTTGCCACTGCACGCTTCCACGTCCTGTGGGCTGCATCCAAGGGCAGTGTATGCCTCAGCTATCTCGACGTGAGCCTTTCTCCACTCCACGTGCTCACCGAGGTTGATGAGGGTGGCGTCCAGGTCGAAGACAACTGAATCGATTTTGGCGTCCAAGACGAAGATGTATGCTCATCAACCTATTTAGGGTGTATCCATGGTCCAGTTCACTGAACCTTTTCAGTATTATAGATTCACAATCCCTTTTAACGGAGGCCCAAGGATGAGACCAGCCGGCACATTGCTGGAGGATGATGCACCTGGACGTAGGCGATTACAGGGTTCTCCTAGTGGAGGACAACGTTAACGACGCCAAGATAATCAAACGGTACTTCCAGAGGCACAGCCGATCCATCATCCTGGACTACGCAGCCTCAGCTGACCAGTGCTACCGCATGCTCATCGAGCGGGCCTACGACCTCATACTCCTGGACTTCAATCTCCCGGATGGTAATGGCCTCGAGGTGCTACGAGAGCTTCGAGAGCTGGATATCCCCGCCCCCATAATCATTGTGACAGGTGACAGTGACCCGGCCCTCGTTGTCAAGGCTAAGGATCATGGGGCAAACAACTTCACATACAAGACGGCTGAGGCACTGGGAAAACTGCCTGAGCTGGCCTTGAAGCATATTTACGAGTTCCATGAGGAATACATCAGGGGTCGCCAGTACAAGGAAAAACGGTACGAGCTCTATCGGAGCAGACCGATCCACGACCTGCTCAAGACCATGCATACGAGAAACCTCAGGTATGTTGCCCCTGTCTCTAGGACGAGCCACGGGTTCAGCCTAGACAGGGTGCCTGGCTTGGTAACAGGGGACAAGATGCAGAAGATGCTCAACCTCCTGACCCACTATCGTGTTCTATACAAGACATCTGTAAGCATGAGGATGGTATGCCCTGAATGTGGCTACGATGACGTGGCGCCTGTGTTTATGTGCCCGAACTGCAGCAGCGAGGTCTTCGAGAGGCGCACCAGAGGCGTTTTTCAGTGTAAAGGTCTCTGCGGTCAAAGGTTCACTGAAATGAAAACTGTCTTTGGGTGTAACAAGTGCAACACAAGGTTCACCGAGGCTGATGCGTACTTCCAGGCCAATTACATCTACTGTATAAACGAGGACCTTAAACCTGAGGTCGCTGAAGCCGTGAGCGAGATTGAGACGGTTTTCTTCGGTAAACCTGAGACAGTTCAAGTGCCTGCCTGAGATGTGGAGCCCCGGGCGGGATTTGGACCCGCGATCTCTTGCTGTTTGGCCCAACAGCATGTGCCTGGGATACCAAGCAAGCGCTTTGCCAGGCTAAGCTACCGGGGCACGGTTTGCACCACTAGGATTCCGCATCATGTTTTTTAATCTTGTCCCTAAAATGCAGTCTTCTGTTACACACAAACTATCATTCACTGATCCATTTAAGGATTAGACGCCAAGGCGTTACCTCATAAAAGGAATAAAGGTATACGGAGACGCAGAAATGAAAAGAGCCTGTTTTAGGCGCTCTTTGAAAACGGTTTCCAACATCACACCCACTTTCACTGACCTCTCCAGAAATATATTTGGGGTAAAACGCTAAATGTTTATATACTAAGAAATTAATTATTTTGTTGGTCTGTATAGATATGATTGCGGTTAACAGGCAGCGATCGGATCACATAAGTCGGCTCATCCAGGCCGCAGTATCCGACGCCTCACGAAGAAACCGCAAAATAGAGACCGTGGACCCAATACTGAGAGCCGGTAAGACGCTCTTCCCCACTATGCCTCACAGGGAGCTCTTAGAGTACGCCCAGACGGCTCTAAGGATAATACTCACCGAGCCCCAGACGCCGACCCACCAAACGACACTTTTAGCCCACATGTAGGCCAGCAAGCTGGCGTACTTTCATCATGTTCTCGTCATCGCTTCTTCTTTCATCCACAGGGGTCTCCATGACCAGCGGAGCTTCCCTCAGCTTCGATCTCAGGATGTTCCTGAAACCATCTTCACCGATTTCGCCTAACCCGATGTGCTCATGTCTATCAATTCTTGAGCCTAGTGAACCCTTGGAGTCGTTCAGGTGAACCAAGCGCAGGTTTCTCATCCCTATATTCTCCTCAAACTCGTCTATGGTTGCCTCGACTCCCTCCTCTGACCTCAAGTTGTAGCCTCTCGCGTAGGCATGGCAGGTATCGAGGCACACCCCTAGCCTCAGGTCTTCTGCTAAGTCCATTATGTCTCTTAATTCTCGGAAAGTAGAGCCCACCTCGTTTCTCTTTCCTGATGTATTCTCTACGAGAATCATAGGATCATCTGAGTCAAGGTGGCTGAATGCCTGAACGATCCTTTCTACACCGGCCTTGTACCCGGAGCCCAGGGTGCTTCCTAGGTGGGTGACAAGGTAAGGAACATCTAGTAGCCTGCACCTCGCAGCTTCCACAACCAGTGTTTCAACTGATCTATTGAACACGTCATCCTTTGGACTTGAGAGGTTCGGGAGGTAAGGCATGTGGCTGAAGACCGGGCAGATCCCCGAGTCTCGGAGCTTCGACTTGAAGGCCTGAACCTCGGCCTCCCCAAGTTTTCTGTGCTTCCACATCCTGGGGCTCCGGGTGAAGATCTGGAAAGTGGAGCAGCCCAGCCTTATAGCCCTGTCCACAGCCCTGTCTATGCTGCCCTCGATGGAGACGTGGAAGCCTATCTTCATACACTCATAGTGTCATTCTCGTCTAGAAAATGTTTTGAAAAAAGGGGTTAGGCGTACTTCTTCACGGCCGCCTCGAGGATGTCCATACCCGTGTTGAGGTACTCGTCCTCGATGGTGAGCGGCGGGTGGAGCCGTATCGCGTTGTTGTAGAGGCCTGCCTTCAGGGTCATCAGCCCCTTCTGGAGGCACTCCTTCATGATCTTGCTGCTGGTATCCGGGTCAGGCTTCTTGGTCTTCCTGTCCGAGACGAACTCCATGGCCAGCATGGGGCCGAGGCCGCGGACTTCGCCTATCTTCTCGTACTTGCCGTGCATCTCGTCCAGACGCTTCCTGAGCTTCTTACCCATGGCCGCCGCCTTCTGCGGTATCTTCTCCCTCTCCATGATCTCTATGACCTTGAGGGCCGTGGCGCAGGCTATTGGGTTGCCACCGTAGGTGCCGCCTAGGCTGCCGGGGTAGATGTCCTTCGTGAGCTCGTCCTTGGCCACCACGGCGCTGAGTGGCAGCCCATTGGCGATAGCCTTGGCTAGGACCATGACGTCAGGCTCGACGCCGTAGTGCTCTATGGCCCACATCTTGCCTGTGCGGCCGAACCCTGTCTGCACCTCGTCTATGATGAGCTTGATGCCGTGCTCGTCGGCCAGCTTCTTAAGCTCCTTGAAGTAGTCTAGAGGCGGTGCGATGAAGCCTCCCTCACCCTGAACAGGCTCGGCGACGATGGCGCCCACCGTCTTGGGGTCTACTTGGGTCTTGAAGAGGCTCTTGTCTATGTGGTGGACGCAGGCTAGGCCGCACGCTGGGTACTCCTGGTGGAAGGGGCACCTGTAGCAGTACGCGTAGGGTGTGAAGTAGACGCCTGGGACGAAGGGGTCCAAACCTACCTTGTAGGGGTCCCACTTGCCTGTGAGGGTCATTGCCATGTATGTGCGGCCGTGGAAGCTGTTCTCGAAGCTTATTAGGTTCTTGCGGCCGGTGGACTGGCGAACTATCTTCACGGAGTTTTCTATGGCCTCCGATCCGCTGTTCACCATGAGGGCCCGCTTGGCGAACTTGCCTGGGGTGATCTCAGTCAGCCGCTTCGCCAAAGCAACGTAGGGCTCGTAGTTGGCCACGTGGATGCAGCTGTGGATGAGCTTGTGGGCCTGGTCGCAGATCGTGTCCACGATCTCCTCCGTGCAGTGGCCCAGGCTGGTGACGCCGATGCCTGACGTGAAGTCTATTAGGGTGTTACCGTCCACATCCGTCATGACGGCGCCGTGGCTCTCCTTGATAGTGACAGGTTGAACCAGGTAGACGCCGGGGGGAACGTACTTGCTCCTCTGATCAATCAGCTCCTTGGACCTGGGTCCAGGGATGGGTGTAACAACATTAGGAACCTTGGGCATATTCCATCGGCTTAAGGTAATGGGCTGGGTTAATAACCCTAACGGGGCTAAGTCCAGGCAGATACGTTGAATAAAAAAGGGTTGCAGGGGTCACTGGATGAAGAGGGCTAGGACTGCCTTCTCGGTGTGCATCCTGTTCTCGCCTTCGTCCCAGACGACGCTCTGGGGACCCTCGATGACGCTGTCTGTCATCTCCTCACCCCTGTACCCTGGCAGGCAGTGCATGAATATGGCGTCATTCTTGGCCAGCTTCATGGTCTCGTCGTTGACCTGGTACTTGGCGAAGGCCTTCTTACGCTCCTCAATGTCCTTGTGGCCCATGCTGTGGAAAGTGTTGGCGTAGACCACGTCGGCGCCGGTGAAGGCCTCCTCCAGGTCGTCAGTGATGACCATCTGGCTGCCCCCCTCGGCGGCATGCTCTACAGCGAACTTGGTGATCTTCTCGTTTGGCTTCCAGCCCTTAGGTATGGCGACGTACATGTTCATGCCCATGATGCTGCTGCTAACCATGAGGCTCTGGCACACGTTCCACGGGTCTCCCACGTAGGCCACCTTCAAGCCCTGGAGCCTGCCCTTGTGCTCGCGCATGGTGAGCATGTCCGCGAGCCCCTGGCACGGGTGGGTGAGGTCCGTGAGGGCGTTTATCACAGGGCTGTCCATGTACTCGGCGTACTCTTCGACGATGTTCTGGCCGTAGGTCCTGATGACCAGCCCGTCGCAGTACCTGTCGATGATGCGGGCAGTGTCCTTGATAGGCTCGCCCCTGGCAAGCTGCATCACGTCGGGAGTCGCGTAGAAGCTCTGCATCCCCAGGTGGGCTATTGCGGCTTGGAAGCTGAAGCGGGTCCGGGTGCTGTGCTTCTCGAAGATCATGGCTATGGTGCGGCCCCTCAGGTACTCGTGGGGCTGCTTCATCATGCGCTGCCGCTTGAAGTCCGCGGCTACGTCCAGCATGTAGGTGATCTCCTCCTTCTTCCAGTCCATGAGGGTGAGAAAGTCCTTGCCTTGGAATCGATCCTTGAAGCTCATAACGATTCAAGGAGAATAGGTGGGGTAGAGGGTTTAAAACTAGCGTTTACCCTGTTTGGGGCAATTCTTACCCTATTAGCCACAGTTGGTGTAAATATCTTGGTATGTTAGGTACAAAATAGCATCATTACCGTCCTTGAGAGAAGGTCATGAATAATAGTACCATTATATTCCAGGAGTGAAGCCTCACACCCTCAAATACGACTCCTTACCAATTAAACCACTATCAAAGCCCGGCTAAAATGGAGTGGCTGCCGCCGTGAACCGGTGATCTGTGAAGGCGCCTAGGAGGGCAGGCCGATAAAATGTGCGGTGGTTAGATAGTAGTTTTTTGCTCCCAGATCTTACGCTGGTCGGGGTGCTCCTGGAAGAACCTGTCTATTATCTGGTCGCACGTCGCCTGGGCTTTGAGTAAGGCATCTCTCATGTCGATGGTCGATAGCTGTCCATCTTTCTTGAGGAACCTGCCGTCGCAGATGACGTTGTCGATGTCCGCCGGCATCCCATAGAGGAACACACTCGTTACCGGGTCTCTAGTGGGGGTGATATACGGGTTCATAAAGTTGAAGGTGATGATATCAGCCTTCTTCCCCGGCTCCAAGCTACCGATCTCCTTATCCATTCCCAGGGCTTTGGCGCCGCCCATGGTGGCTAGCCACAGCATCTCGTAGAAGCTGGGCCGCGCAGTTCGCCTGTTGTCGTTGACCATTCCTAGGTACCCGCCCACCTTGGACGCCCGCGTCATGACTCCGCTTCTCTGCTTCCTCATCAGGTCGCACATGTCGTGGTAGTAGTCGTCTGTGCCCAGCCCCACAGGTATCCCCATATCCAGCCAGTCGATAAGGGGACTCTCCACGCTGTGGCAGTGAAGTATGCTCATCCCGGTCTCCTTGATGAGCTGGAAGTCCTTAGCAGTTCCATAGGTCAGGTGAGCCCCACTCAGCCTACCGTCCATGACTCCAAGGTCGTGGAGGTGTTGGGGCGGTGTCTTGCCGAACAGCCTCTGCACCTGCCTGTACTCCCTAACGCTCTGGCTAAGATGAGTTGTCATCCTGAGGCCGTGCTCCTCCGCGAACTCCTTGCACTCAAGGTAGACGTCCGGCATCGCCATGTCGGGGGCCTTGGGACACATCAGCGTCGTTATCCTTCCATCGGCCTTCCCGTGCCAGTCAAAGTAAAGGGCCTTCGCCCTCTTCACGGCTGCGTCCCTCTTCTCAGGCATGTACTCGAAGACCCCCTCCTTCAGCCTCTCCAGGTCCACGTGCTCGATGTCTCCCGCCAGGTGGCACCTGTTACCCGCCTCAGCCACGGCGCGGGCGTATCCATCCGGGTAGGTGTACACAAGCATGCTTGTGGTGCAGCCGCCGTAGATGAACTCGGCGCAGCTAGCCAGACCTAGGGTCTCCATCTGCTCGGGCCTCCTGTACCCCTCCAGAGGCAGGTTGGTTTCAAAGAAGTCGCCCATGAGCTCGTAGACTCCCCTAAAATACTGCTGCAGGTGACAGTGGCTGTTCACATACCCTGGCATTACAAGGTGGTGCCTGGCGTCCAACACGTACTCCGGGTCACGGACCTTGACGCTCTTATCCACCTCAGATACCCTGTCATCTACTATGTAGACGTCGCCCTCCTTGAACACCCTGTCCTCAGAGTCCATTGTGACGACAAAGCCGCCCCTGATCAATATATCGGTCATGCCCGTCGTTCAAGGTAGTGGCTGGTCTGAATAAAAAACCATCCCGAGGAAACACACGTATGGGTGACATGTTACCTAACATTAATTATTAAGCAACTTTAATCGAATGAGGAATAGGGCGGAGTGGCCCAATGTCCGAAGAGGATGTTAACTTTGAGATGGTGCTCTTCTACGCGTGCCTGAGCGTGTCCTTACTATACTCCACCCAGGGGGACACGTGGAACATGCTCATGTGGCTCCTCTTCGCCCTGTTCTTCATGGCGTGGGACGTGAGTAAAGACAACAAATCACGCCCTAAAGTGCCCCAAGAATACGATGAAAAACAGCTCAGTTAGCTACAGACAATTTAAAAAATCACATTCTACCCAGCCACTGTCATAAAAGCCGAGACATAAAATAGGGGGTGTATTATCCCTCGACCTTATCTGCGAAGTAAGCTGGATCATTCCCCAAATATATCGGGTTAGCCCGACCGCAAGCAGAGCAGTTACCATCCTCGTACCTCAGGTTAGCGCCGCACGAGCACACGGTCCATATTTGGGCCCCGCAGTTGGGACAGTACCTAGCCCCTGTCTTACGGTGGGGGCCGGACTCCAGCACAGGCCTGATACTCGTCTTACAGTAGGCGCAGTGACCCTGCTTTACCACCGACTCCATGAGCATTCAATGTGCAGCAAACCATAAAACTATATCTAGCGGCGGCCCGTCAACTCGCACACCCTGCACAGGCCCCCCCGGGATGGGGCACCACAGGCCGGGCAGGTTCCCGCCACCACAGCCACATCTTTGGAGGCCAACTTCAAGCCCATCTGGTACACTGTGAACTTGGTGCCGGGCCGCTTTACCTCCATCTGGTTCAGGAACCTTCTGGCATCTTCTCTCATGGCCTCCCCCGCGTAGGGGCACCGCACGCTCTGAAACTCCAGCTCATTCAGGTAAGCGTATAGAGCCGTCTCGCGCTCAGGAACCTCGCACAGGGGCTTAACCCGCCTCACGTAGCCGGCCAGTTCTCTGCCCCTGGGATCGAACCCATCAAGCTTGGAGATATCGCCCCTGAGCACGTTCAGAAGCACTGTCTGAGCCATGTCGTCCAGGTTGTGGCCCGTGGCAAGCCTGTCCGCCCCCACCGAGACAGCGGCCTCGTTCAGTGCCCTCCGGCGGAGGACGCCGCAGTAGCTGCAGGCCCCCAGCTCCCGATCCCTAGCCGCTATCTCGTCCATGGTCTCACCGAAGAGCTCTCTGAAGCTGATGATCTTCATCTCCACGCCCAGCTGCCTACAGCTTCTCTCAGCTATCTTGAGCGCCTCATCCCGGTACCCCCTGACACCTTCGTCGATGCAGACCGCTATCATTTCACTGTTGGGCCACATCTCCTCGATCATGTGGAGGAGCCTAAGAAGTGTCAGGCTGTCCTTTCCTCCGCTCACACCCACGGCGATTCTGTTGTCGTGCTCAAACATCCGGTGCTTGTTTATGGTCCTCTTCACCCTCTCCAGGAGCGTCTCGCCAAAGCAATGGCTACATAGCCGCTCTCCCGAGTAGGGCCTATAGTAAACGGAGGGAGCGCCACAGCGGGTGCAGTCCACGGCCATCTCTATCCACCGTGCGCCACGGATAACAATACAAGCTCATCGCCGGGCCCCACCTGTGAACCCACTCCTTCCAGGTTTCCAACCTCAACCCCATTGAGCAATACCAAGGCACCCGACTCATACGTATCTAAAGCAGAGTCCCAAACGGCTTCACGTAAATTCGCCCTACCGTCAAACAGTTTCTCCAGCACCTCGGCTATTGTAGGCTTCCCCTCAAAATCTAGCTCCAACTGGCCTACGCCGGCCGTGTTCTTAAGGACGCCCAGCAGCTTGACCTTCACCCGCATCCCTGACACCAACACAGCCCAGCCATATAATCATTGACCCCTTGTGAGCTTGGCCAAGAAATAGCCCGTACATTGGTGCTCAACGGGCACAAACCTCTGAGCCTCCCTAAGCCCCATGAGGCCAGGCTCACCGATGCGCGGCGCCGAGGGGGCAACCCGGTAATCCGAGTGCTTCTCCAGGAGCCGGGTCACGTTTAACTCGTTCTCCTCGACGGTCACGCTGCACGTGCAGTACAGGAGTGTCCCTCCTGGCTTAACATACTTGGCAACGTTGTCCAGTATCCTCCACTGGAGACGGCTGAACCTCTCAATAGAGCGGGGCGTGAGCCTCCATTTTCCACTGGGGGACTGGTTAAAGGTACCAGTACCCGTGCAAGGAGGATCAACTACAACCACATCCACCTCGAATCCGGGCAGCCCTCGACCGCTGGACGCGTCCGCCAGCACCGGCTTCGCGATGCTGACGCCCAGCCTCTCTGTCAGCCGCTCCCAGCTCCTCAGCCTCCTAATAGAGTTATCCACCGATATTATCCTGCCCTGGTTGTTCATCAGCTGAGCCATGTAGCTGGTCTTCACACCTGGAGCCGCACAGACGTCGAGAACGGTGTCCCCCGGACGTGGCGCTGCTGCCTCAACGGCCAGAATACTCGTCAGATCCTGCAGTATCAGCTCTCCTCTCCTGTACTCCCTCGTAGACGTGAGGCCTTCACCCTCTAGCAGTCTGTACCCGTACCTGAGCCCAGGGACGCCCTGAAGCTGATAGCCTTGACGTTGGAGGCTGTCAATTGTCTCGTCTCCGCCAACAAGCGAGTTGACTCTAATATAGCTAGGCGCATCAACGTGCGCTAATAGCTTCTCTGCGTAGTTCCCCCCAAAGGTGTCTGTGAGGTACCCTATGTACCAGGATGGGAAAAAGAGTCTAAGCGCAAGCTGATCTTGTTCAGCCAGGTTAGTGAAAGGTATCGTGGTGGCAGGTATCAAGTCAAAAGAGTCCTTTATGGACTTGAACTCGCGCTTGCCAATGAGTTGTGCGCCATACTCAACAAGGCTATTTGCGTAAGAATAGGGGTAGCCAGAGTAGTGGACCAGGTATGCATAAAGTCTGAGCAGGTTTCTGGCACCCAGACTCAAATCGCTTAGACGCCTTGGCTCGATACCTTGGCCCACCAAGTAGTCCAGGGCGTTCTTTCTCCGAGTGACCTCAAGGACAAGCCTGTAGGCTTCCCTGCCCTTTTCTTTATCAGCTACACCAAGCTGTTTAACCGTCTTGCGGTACGCGGCCTCCTCGTTTAACCGCCTAAGCTCAACCCAGCTCAAGGCCTCGATGGCTAGGGTCAATGACTCGGTCAAAACGCTTCAAAGAAGGCGGAGACGTTTAAAAGGGTATCAGAGGCTAGGCGCCCCTAATCACCTGGACAGACCCGTCGGATGCTATCACTGCTTTTGCGTGCCGTAACGCCCAGCAGCTGATGACCACCCCCACAGGCAGTGACGCGGGGTGGCGGGCCGCCATCTCTACGTGCACATCCAGAACGCTCGGCCCCTCGCCGAGCCCCATGGCGCCTATTCCTAGCTCATTGAGCTTGGCCAGAAGCTCCTCCTCCACGGCAGCGATATCTGGGTCACTGTTTCTCGTCTTGAAAGGCTTCAGCAGCGCTTCCTTAGCCAGCTTCATAACATAATCCTCGCCGCCGCCCACGCCCACACCCACGAAGTAGGGCGGGCACCCCAGGCTACCCGCCTGAGCTACGGCCTCCACCACGAACTGTTTAACGCCCTTGAGGCCAAGGCCAGGCTTCAGCATCCTGTGGTTCGCCACGTTACTGCTGCCGCCCCCCTTAGGCATAGCCGTGAGCTCAAGCTTATCACCGGGAACAAGGTCGATGTATATGATGGGCACATGGCCCCTAAGGCCCACGTTGTCCCCCGTGTTGCCCTTGAACATGTCCACAGCGTTAGGTCTGATGGGTATCTCATCTGTCGCCCTTCTCGTTGCCTTCACCAGCACATCCTTTACGCCTGACCTTAGGAGGAACCCGTCACCAAGTTTAAGCATGAAGGCTACGACGCCGGTGTCCTGGCACATGGGTAGCGAGCCCTCTCGGGCGATGTCCACGTCCTCGAGGATACTCTTCATCTGAGACTTGCCGACCTCGCCCTCAGTCTCACCCATGAGGCGCCTCATTTCCTCGGCGTACTCGGTGGGAAGCTTGGTGGCAGCGATCCTCAGAAGCTCCACTGCCGTATCCTCAATGATCTTCTCCAGCTTCATTTACTTCATCTCCTTCATGATCCTGTCACGGGCGGCGTTCACCTTAGCGCCCACGTCCGCTGTAAGGTTACGCCCGTGGGTGTCTATGGTGACGATCATCGGCCCAAAGTCCTCCGCCTCGTACACCCACAGGCATTCGGGCATACCCAGCTCCTCCAGCCAGAACACATCCACGACCCTCTTGATGCCTCTCGCTGCCAGGAGAGCTGCACCCCCCGTGAAGGCTCCGTAGACGCAGCCATATTTCTGGCAAGCCCTAGCCGTCCTGTCACCCATACCACCCTTACCTATGATGACGGCCGGCCTGTACACCTCTATGAACCTGTCCTCAAAGATGTCCATTCGGGCGCTGGTGGTTGGCCCAGCAGCCACCACATGCCACATGCCCTCTTCATCTTTCTTCATTATGGGGCCGCAGTGGAACACCCCGTTGCCCTCGAAATCTACGGGGGGCACCTCACCCTTCTCATGTAACTCTAGGGCCTTCAGGTGCGCCTCATCGCGAGCCGTGATTATGGTGCCTGTCACGTAGATGAGGTCACCAGCCTTCAGCTTCCTGACATCCTTCTCCGGGACCGGCGTCTCAAGATGGTACTCCATTTAGATCAATGATAGTCTGCTCTTTCTGGTTTTGAGGCTTACCATAGAACGCTAGCCTAAGCCGAATCAAGTGAAACTCAATCGAAAAAGATACTGTTAGGTTACCACCCATTTCAAGCTCTGTAACCGGAAATACCGGATAATCGAGGCTCATAGTGCGATTCTGGTGAGGAAATGATTAAAATCTAGCTATTCTACCTGAAACACCTTTCTCACGAAAAAGATAATATCCGCGATCCCAATTGCTTAGGGATGTCTCAATCCAGGTCGAAGTTGATACT
>Ga0068714_10006275_pt1 | contig 12181 bp, 11 predicted proteins | sample MTBNYHSulfiMetaG_FD_62988 | JGI IMG/M metagenome (GOLD analysis project Ga0068714, IMG submission 62988) | Enrichment culture microbial communities from rom New York Harbor, USA that are MTBE-degrading - MTBE-NYH (New York Harbor Sulfidogenic)... | ecosystem: Environmental > Aquatic > Marine >... | reverse complement strand
GATCTGCTCGACCGTCGATCGGATCCCGGCGGGACCTCGGTCCGCGATGTGGTTGTTCGCGATCGACAACGCGGTGTGCTCTGGTGCGATCCCCGACTGGTCGAGGATCTCCCGGAGCACATTGACGTCGAGCGAGAAGCGGTTGCCGCGGGTTGACGTTCGGTCCGTGACGGGCGATTCGCAGTTGCCGATCACGAGGTCCGCCGCCGAGAAGACCTCACGGAGTAAGGGATCGACGCGGAACGATCGCCGTCCCGCGATCGGCATCAGGTCGCCGAAGAAGACGATGCGGACCCCGCGTCCGTCCGGTGGACCGTCGGCAACGGCTGCCGCGGGATCGACTCTGGAGCGGTGGCGCGTCGACGGGCGGAGGAAGAACCACGGCCATGCGATCGTCTGGCCTATCGTGTACGGGGATCCGAGGATCGGCAAGCGCGGGCTCATGTCGGCCGTTCCACGGGCTGCAGGCCGGGCAGCCCAATCTGAAGACGGTCGAGCGGGGAGCCGAACACGTCCTCGAACCGCTCGGCCCGGCGCCACAGCTCGATCGAGCCGTCAGCGCGGATGGCGACCTTGGCCGGCCGGGGGAACCCGCAGCTGTGGGACGCGAAGTGGTCGGCGCTGTAGGCGCCTGTCTGGTAGATGACCATTCGATCTCCCCGGCGAGGCATTCGATTCAGCCGAACCCTCGCTTTGCTGATCATGTCACCCGAGAAGCAGAGCCGCCCCGCGAGGAACGCCTCGATCGGGTCGTCATCTGGGCGAGCCGGAAGCACGGCAGCGGGGAAGATGTCCGGGGAGATCAGGTTCGTACCATGGTTGTTGATCCCCATGTCGAGCGCGACGACGATCTGGCCAAGGACTCGCTTCACGACGACTGCGCGGGTCAGCGTGATCCCTCCTCCCGCGAACAAGGCTCGTCCCGGCTCGACAATCAGCGTCGGCTCGCCGAGCGCCCGCAGACGATCGGCCGTCGCCGAGCCCCCTGCGGGACGATATCCCAGGATGTGTTCGAGCATCGCGTGCTCGGGGCGCGAGGACCAATACGCCTTTCCGACCCAGCGGGCTTCGCCGGGCACGCCCGGGAGACGGTCCGCGAATCCCATCGGTAGGTCGTTCCAGGTCACCGAGTCCGATATCGGCGCATCTCCTCGAAGCCGCGCGAGCAGGCGCTGCGTGAACGCACTCCACGCCGTCTCTGAGAGGAACGAAACCGGATAGCCTCCCCCGATGTCGATCGAGTCCGTCGTCAGTCCGGCGGCGGCGGCGTCCTCGACGAGCCGGAGGAAATGGTCGACCAACCGCTCGTACCCGACGGGGTCGGCAATCTGCGTGCCAATGTGCGCGGAGATCCCGCGGAATCGGACCTCGCGAGTCCGACGGACTCGGTCGAACACGCGATGCGCCTCTGTGACAGGGAATCCGAACTTCGTCCAGTCCGCGGCCGTCGTCTGGTCCGCGGAGGTCAGGCCAGAGAGCGGCATGCCGCTGAACCGGACGAGCACATCGGCCGTTCGTGCCCCTGTGACGGACAAGACCGCATCGAGCTCGTCATCGGAGTCGACGGCGATCCGCGCTCCGGCCTCGATCGCCGCTGCGAGGTAAACCGACGACTTCGCGTTTCCGTTGCAGACGATCCGAGTCGCCGGAATCCCTTCCTCGAGCGCGCACTGCAGCTCGTACTCGGACGCGACGTCCGCTCCGAGGCCGAGACGAGCGGCGGTCCGCACGGCGCCGCGGCACGGATTCGACTTGACCGCGAATGCGACGACCGTGTTCGGATAGATCCGGCGAGCGACCTCTCGGAAGTGCGACGCGACGCGAGCCACCTCCTCTTCCCACAGGACGTGCAGGGGGAGGCCGCAGGACTCAGCGAGCCGATCGATCGTCTCGCTGTGCCGTTCGACCAGCATCTGAAGACGTGCGACGGTTTCTGCCGGCTCGGTCATGGTTCCAACATAGTACCGAAGGGATGGCCGGATGACAGCCGGCCTCCGCCGAGATCGAGGAACCGGACGATGGACGTCTGTCCGTAATCGAGCTCACGTCCCGCCGGTCAGCTCGCCGGAGTGAGAGTGCGGCGGCAAGTCGAAGAAACTGCCGCGGGAACTCATTATTGCGCGATATGATGGTTGCTGTCGACTTCCCGCAACGTGGCGGAGGAACGGCGATCCTGGCAGGTTGCGGGCGACAGCTGTCCCATCAGCGGTTTTCTCAATCGAGATCTTGTTCAACGGGGGACCGCGTGGTAAGCTAGTGTCAACAGAAGGAGGTGGACGATGATCACCATCACGATTACGACCGGGATGCTGCTCGCGTTCTTCTGGGCGTTCTGGATTTTCGCCTTCGCCGGTTGGTGGTGCGGCGGCCCCTGCTAGACCCTAACCGATCGAGAAAGGCACTGCCTAGATGAGAATGAGTCGCTTGGGGAGGATACTGATTGCGTCCTCCCTCTTCTTTTGTGGGCTGGCGTTGCTCGGGTCGGGCGATGCGCGTCAGGAATTCGCCGACGAGACAGGGCTCGATATCGACTTGATCGGCGTTGTCAAGGCCGACGTCGGGGGCTCGGAGTTGACCGTCGTCTTCGTCTACATTAACGAAAGAACGTTCAGCAGCAAGATCTCCTCAACGCTCCGCCAGCGGCTTCTCCCCTTCGTCGGGCGAAACGCGCTGTACGTGAACCCATCGATCAAGGCGGTTGTGGACTGGTTCGCATTCTCGTCGCACGAGATCAGTGTTCGACAGGACGGCCGGACGATCGGGCTCAGCCTCGAGGACTGGGTGGAGATCACGCCCGGGTTCTCGACGGGACGCTTCGAGGTGAACCCGGCGGGCCCCTCGAAGGGGTCCGGAAGCGAGGGGATCCTCGTGCTCGGCGACGCGATCGACGGGTCGCGGCCGTTCGAGGTCTTCTACCGGGGTGCGTCCGCGCGGTTGGAGATCGGCAGCGGCGTCTCCGCTGCCACCGGGGAAGCCGCGCGGCCGGCGGCGGCGAGCGCATCGCACGATCCGGTGTCGGTGGCGCCATTGCAGGATCTATCCGGTTTACAGGATGTTCTGATGCACGAGCAGTTCTCGGAAGAGGGCATGGCGGCGCTGTTCGGGCTGGACCTGAGCGATATCGCCGTCATGCGCTTCGCCAGCCGGGGAGAAGAACTGCGGCTACTCCTGATCCGCCTCGATCCCGAGGTCCGGGAGAGCGCGCTTGGACCGGATCTGATCGAAACGGTCGAACCCCTGATCGGGACGGGCGCCGTGATGGTCTGGGCGTTTTCTCCGACAGGCGCTGAGTTCTCGCCGTGGCACTTCTACGTGAACCAGTCGGGAACGAACTACGTCTTCTTCAGTACAGCGTCGTTTGTCGAGTTGACGTCTGGCTTCATTCGCATCCGACGGGTCGAGGCCGGAGAGGTCGCCGCCGGAGTGATTCGACTGCCGAAGGGAGTTCTGCCGTCGCTTCCGTTCTCCGTGTTCTACGGGACGACCGGAGCGGAGTTCCCCTGAGCCGTGTTCGGTGCGCATCGGACCGTAGGGTGAGGGAAGCTTCGTCGTGACACTCATACTCGCGTCCGCATCTCCCCGTCGGCGAGAGCTTCTCTCGCGGATCGTGCGGGGGTTCGTGGTTGAGCCGAGTTCCGTTGAGGAATCGGCGGATGGCCCCCCGATGGAGCGGGTCCTCACCGCAGCGCGCGCCAAGTGCGAGGCGGTCAGCCGGCGGCGGTCCGGGGTCGTGATCGCGGCCGATACGATTGTTGTGATCGACGGTGGTGTGTTGGGGAAGCCGGAGTCGCGTGAGCATGCAGCGTCCATGATCCGTCAACTCAGCGGTCGAACGCACGATGTGATCACCGGACTGCACGTGATGTCCACCGAGACGGGGGCACAGCGGGCCGCGTGCGAGCGGACGACGGTCCACTTCCGGCGGCTGACCGTCGAGGAGATCGAGTGGTACCTCGATACGGAGGAGTACCGGGACAAGGCGGGCGCGTACGCGATTCAAGGGCGGGCGGCGCTCTTCGTCGACTGGCTTCACGGGGACTACTACAACGTGATGGGACTCCCGCTTTGCCGCCTCGGCCTGCTGCTCCGCGAGATTGGGGTCCGGTTGCAGAGCGGGATGTAGGCTTGCCCGTGGACGCGAGGTTCCAACAAGGAGGGTTCCGGTGGTCGATCGAAAGAAGCACAGCATCCACACGCTGCAAAAGATGAAGGAAGACGGCGAAAAGATCGCGTGGCTCACTGCGTATGACTACCCGACGGCTGCGTTCGCCGAGGCGGCGGGGATGGACATGTTGCTCGTCGGAGACTCGCTCGGCATGTGCGTCTACGGGTACGACGGGACGATCCCGGTGACGATGGACCAATGCATCGTTCACTGTGAGGCGGTGCGTCGCGGCGCGTCGAACACGTTCGTCGTCGGTGATATGCCGTTCATGAGCTACCAAGCGAGCAATGAAGACGCCGTTCGAAACGCGGGTCGCTTTCTCAAGGAGTCGCGGGTCGACGCGGTGAAGCTTGAGGGCGGCGTGCGGGTCCTCGGGCGGATTCAGGCGCTTCTAGACGCCGGAATCGTCGTCTGCGGGCACATCGGCCTGACGCCGCAGAGCTCCGGGCAACTCGGTGGGCACAAGGCGCAGGGGCGGACGATCGAGTCAGCCCGCCTCCTCATCGAGGACGCCCTCGCGATCGAGGAGACCGGCGCGCAGCTGCTGTTGCTCGAGGCGGTTCCTCCTGAAGTCTCAGGGTTCATTGCCGAACGGCTCTCGATCCCAGTGCTGAGTATCGGGGCAGGACCGGGCTGCGACGGGCAGCTTCTGATCGTTTCGGACATGATCGGGCAGTTCCAGGCGTTCACGCCGAAGTTCGTCAAGAAGTACGCGGACGTCGCTGAGGTGATCACCGAGGCGATGCACGCGTACATCTCGGACGTCAAGTCGGGGACGTTCCCGGCGGACGAGCACTGTTACCACATGCTGAAAGGCGAGGCCGATGGGTTCCCGGACCTCGTCAAGGAGTACGAGTAACCGGTCGGCAGCCGATGACCGAGGCGCGGACGGAGGAGGACGAATGAGCGATCTTCGACGGCGGTTGACGATCGAGGACGGGCAACGCCGGCGGATCAATGACCTGATCCTCGATCCGAGCGGCGGGATCATCGACGAGTTCCTGGCCGTCGTGGAAGCGCACGGCGGACCGGATCGGATCAACCGAAAGGCAGCCGAAGCCCGAAAGCTGCAGAACCTGCTGGGTCGGCTAAAGGAGATGCGCTCGCCCTATCTGGCGGACATCGAGTGGTTGACCGAGCAACGCGACCGCTGCGCGTTCGTCTCGGTCGACGAGTTCCGCCGTCGGGTGCTCGGGCCTCGCGCGGATTCGATGACGTTCGACGAGCAACATGCAGTGACGCTCGAGATCAGCGCGCTGCAGTACTTTCCGTGGCTAATCGCTGAGGCTCGGCAGGCGATTCACGCGCGCGAGCTCATGCCGGGGCGCTACATCCGGGTCCGGAGCATGGCGGAACAGACGGCCGACCAGGGGGATACGCTCGCTGTCGCCGCCGCCATGCAGGTCGTGGGGGCGAGCTACGTTGAGACCCTCGACACGAAGGGGACGGACGGGTCGAACATCCACCTCGGAGGTCCGGAGACGATCACCGGGTACTTCGGTGGAGTCGGCCAACCGAACGATCACGCACTGCAGTGGGTCGACGAGTTCCTCCGATACTACGCGGAATACGGGATCCGACAGGTTCTCAACATCAACCCCGGCACTGTGCTCCTCGGGTACTTCCTCCACAAACTGGGCATCGACATCGAGTTCAAGATCTCCGTGTTCATGGGAAATGACAACCCGTACGCTGCGCTGTGGACACTGATCGGTGCGGCGCTGTTCGCGCGCGACGACGGGACGACCTCGCTGATCGGGTTCAACTGGTCAAATTCGGTGAACAACGAGACAGTCGAGAAGACGGCGCAAGTGCGACAGGCGCTCGGCCTGGAGGACGTCGTGCGGTTCGAACACCATATCACTGAGACGTGGAAGTCGATCGTGATCCAGCCGTACGATCGGACGGAGGAACTGGTCGAGCTCGCCCGCGGGGTATCGAATATCTCGGCGAAGCACGAGGGCGGGAAACCGGCGGTCGAGCGAACGCGTCAGCATCCCTCCGACATCCTGGATTACTTCCGACCGAAGAAGGAAATCGAGGCGGAGGGGCTGATGCCTGTCCTTGAGCGGAACTACCTCGACAAGCATGCTGCCCTGAACGAGACGGCGGTGGCGCTCACCACGGGGGGGATCGGGTTCGTGGCGGCCAGGAACCTTCACACCCGATAACGGCGACGATCGAAAGGTTGAGCGCGGCCGCGGGCTTCAGTATTCTTGCCGCCCATTCCCTCGCGTCGGAGAGAGGTATCGATGAGCGATTGTGCGATCCTGCAGCGTCGGATCGAGGAAGAAGCGGTTGGGTTCGTCGATTTCCGCGTTAGCGATCTGATCGGCAGATTCCGCCACATCACCGTCCCCGCGGAGCGGATCACCGACGAGCTGCTATCCGACGGAATCGGCTTCGACGGCTCGAACTACGGCTACCGGCAGGTCAGTGGAAGCGACATGGTCTTGGTCCCGGATCCATCGACGGCCTACGTCGAAGAACGATCGGGAGAGCGGATCCTGACGCTCATCGCCGATATCTGCGACGCGAAGACGCGCGCACCTGCGGCGATCGATCCGCGCGGGATCGCCGCGTCGGCAGAACGCTTGGCGGTGGAGCGCGAGATTGCGGACGAGATCGTCGTGAGCCCGGAGTTCGAGTTCTACGTCTTCCGCGAGGCGCGCTATGGGTGCATCAGCGGTCGCTCGATCGTCGAGATCGATCCGGTGAGGAACGGCGACGTCGGATCGGACGGACCCGACTTCTCTGCGTATCACGCGCCGATTCCGCGGGATCGGTTGTTCGACGTGCGCTGCGAGATCTGCCGCCAGCTCGAGGCGGCCGGTGTCCCGGTGAAGTACCACCATCACGAGGTCGGGCGCCTCGGTCAGCAGGAAATCGAACTCGGATTCGGTCGGCTGGTTCGGATGGCCGACGCGACGCTCATCGTGAAGTCGATCGTCCGCAATGTGGCGGCCGAGATCGGCCTGTCGGCGACGTTCCTGCCCAAGCCGGTGCACGGAGAGGCCGGGAGCGGGATGCACCTCCACCAATACATCGTCCGCAACGGGCGGAATCAGTTTCGCGACGGGGACGGGCTCTCGGAGCGGGCGCTCTGCTACATCGGCGGGATCCTCACCCACGGGCGGAGTCTGCTCGCGTTGACGAACCCCACCACGAACTCCTACCGGCGTCTCGTGCCAGGGTTCGAGGCTCCTCTGCATTTCGTCTTCGGCTCCGCGAACCGGACCGCAGCGATTCGTGTTCCCGCCTACGCGCGCGGGGAGGCCACGCGGTTCGAGCTACGGACGATGGACGCGACGTGCAACCCGTATCTGGCGTTCGCGGCGATCGTGATGGCAGGATTGGACGGGATCGAGCGCGGCCTGAACGCGCAGCGTCTGGGAATGGGGCCGTTCGACAGCGACCTACACGAACGCGGGGCCGGCGGAGTGGCTCCGCGGACCCTCGACGAGGCCCTCCGGGCGCTTGAGGAGGATCACCGGTATCTCCTCTCCGGTGGCGTGTTTAGCGAGGACGGGATCGAGCATTGGATCCGCGTGAAACAGCGAGAATGCACCCTCGTCGCGGAGCACCCTCATCCAATGGAGTTCTCGATCTACTACGATCTCTGAGCCCGGCGCACCTGGGTGTCCTGCTCCGGGAACAAAGGACCGGAGATCGCTCCCTGATCAGCTCTTCTCTTCCGAATCGAGGTACTGAAGAATCGCCTCGACTACCAGGTAGTTGATCGAGCGGTCGAGCTTTGTCGCGAGTCGCTCAAGTCGCTCGATCGGCCGCTTGTCCAGCTTGCTCTTCGGGATGTAGATGGACAACGTCGTCACTTCGCTCTTGCGGACCACCGCATCATCCTCCTTGCGCACCGAGAACTCTGTATCTTATCGTTGAGCCTATAGCAACACCGCCGTTGTTGACAAGTTGAGCGAGGGCACAGGGTTGAGCCCGGGGCGGCGCACGTCAACGAGTGCCCCCCGGGCTCGGAGTCGTCTGTCGGCGTTCGCGAGCGAGACCGTTACCGAACGACGAACCGGAACGTGTAGTAGACGACGCGGCGCTCCGCGCATCCGCGCTCGGACAGATCACGGCGAGCCGGCACCGGCTCGATGCACTCCGGCGCGCCCGGCGGGAGCTTCGGGCAGAGGACGGGGACGTCGAGCGCGAGGACGAATGTGAACGTCCCCTTGTCGAGGATGCCCGTCGAGACACTCCACCCTCCCTCGTCCGACCAGCTCAGCTGCGAGACCGGAAGGACGGCGTCAAACAGGTCGCCGGCCGGGGCGATCGAGATCGTCCCGCCCGACGGGCGGACCGCGCCGAGACCCTCCTCGTTTACGACATTGACCGTGTTTCCCGAGGGAAGCTGGATCGAGCAGCGGTCCCAGAGCACATTGACAACGCCACCGGAGACGTTGTGAAGCCAGAAGGGCAAGCGACTCTCGACCCCGTCTTCGCTGAAGGATCCCTTGAACGCAATTCGGATCGTCTCGTCCTGGAAGACCGCCTTCTCCGAGTAGGCTGGACCGAGCATCTCCAGCGACTTTGGTGGAAGAACGTTCACTTGCTTCACGATCGCTTGTTCCGCCGGCGCGGACTCGACGACGGCGGCCGGCTCTGGTGCGGCCGGGCGGAAGAGCAGCCCCGCCACCAAGAGGGCCCCCATGATGGCGGCAATCACCGTGATTTTTCCCAGCTCGTTCACACTCACTCACCCCTTTTCGCCGAACAGACGCGGCGGAATCGCCCTCATCGTAGCCGTTGGGCGTTCTGTGGATCACCTCCCTGTGGCCGATCGTGATTGGACGTGCGTCACCTTGGCGCCAGCAGCGCGCCGGGCGCAGGACGCGCCCGGATTCTTGATGTGGCGACGCAGGATCTGACGGAACGACGGGGCCGCGCATCGAGCGCTCGCCCGGGCGCCTTGAGCGATTTCGAACAGCAGAAGGCCCAGGACTCCCCTCCTGTCCTGGGCCCCGCCTGGAAGTACGGATCATCGCTCTCGTACACCCCGAACCATACGCCGCCAGCGTGAGAGAAATGTGAACGGAACGTGACCGAGCTGTGTGATGTGCTGCTCGGCGGTGAGGACGATTGAAATCGCTCGAACGGAGACAAGAACGACAACAGCCGGCGAGAGGAGTCGAACCTCCGACCCACGGTTTACGAAACCGTTGCTCTGCCTCTGAGCTACGCCGGCGGTATAATCGGCGGGCATTATAGCCGTCCCCATCAGGGGTTTCAAATGGAGGGAGCATGGACGGATTGGCGATCGCCGCCGCGTTGAGCGAGCTTCGGTCGACCGTCGAGGGGGGTGCAATTCGGGGCGTGCACGAGCCCGATCGGGGATCGATCGTCATTCTCGTCTTCTTGCAGGGCGAACGGCGGATCTTGATCTCTCCGCGGAATGCCCGGATCCACGAGACGCGGGCTGCTCGCCCGAACCCGCCGTCCCCTTCGCCGTTCGTGATGCAGCTTCGGAAGCACCTCGGCGGTGGACGGATTCGACGGATCGAGCAGCGCGGATGGGATCGCGTGGTCTCCATCTCGGTCGAGCGAGGCGGGGCGGCATCCCGCGAGGTCGAGCTGATCGCCGAGTTGGTCGGGCCTCGTGGGAATCTAATCCTTGTAGAGGGAGACCGGATCCTCGGGGCACTTCGTCGGGATGAGCGATGCAACATCGGCTCGCCGTACGCGCCGCTGCTGGCTCAGCGGAAGCTCGATCCGGACCGAGTCACTGCCGAAGAAATCGCAGGACTGCTCGAATCGGGCGACCCCGCGCGAGCGCTCGTGCAGCGAATCGATGGGATCGGTCGGGAGACGGCGGAGGATCTGCTCGTCGAGGCTGACGGGATGCCCGATCGCATCGTCCAGGCGCTTCGAACGCTCATCGAGTATGTGGAATCTGCGGCGTCGCACGTGATCGTCGATGAGCCGCGCGCGACGTTCTACCCACCACCGCGGGACGCGCGACCGACGGTGACGTTCGGAGAGGCGCTCGACCTCGCGGCGTGTAGCCCGGCGCCGGCCGACGTCGGCCGAGAGGATCTCCGAGAGCGGATCGAGCGGGCGCTTGAACGTCGGGCCCGGACGGCGCAGCGACTCGCGGCATGGCTGGTCGAGGGCGAGGAGGAACGACTTCGACGATCCGCCGACCTCCTGATGATCCATCACGCGGAAGTCGAGGCCGGAGCGCGAGAAGCGACGCTCTCGGATCCCGCCTCCGGCGAGGTGACACGGATCCCGCTGGACCCCAAACAGTCGGCGATCGAGAACGCGCAACGGCTCTACGAGCGGGCGAAGCGCCTCCGACGTGGGCGGCCGCAGGTCCGATCGCGGCTGCGGCAGTTACAGGAGGAGGCGGCGATCCTCCGCGAGGCGTCGGCGCGGGCGGAGAGCGGGCGGCCTCCGGCAGAGGAGGCACTCGAGCTCCTGCCGGGAGCGCGCCCGAGAACGGTCGAGCGAACGACGCTGGCTCGCCGATTCCGAATCGGTGGGTACACGGTGCTCGTGGGGAGAAACGCTCGAGAGAACGATCGGCTCTTGCGGGAAGCCAGGCCTGATGATGTCTGGATGCACGCTCGCGATGCGGCCGGGTCCCACGTGATCGTGCGGCAGCAGGGCGGCGAGGAGATCCCGCACGGCGTCCTTGAGCAGGCGGCCCGACTCGCGGCCTGGTTCTCCAAAGCGCGCGGGGAGAAGCGGATCGACGTTTCCGTAGCAGCCGCGAAGCACGTGCGGAAGCCGAAGGGCGCTCCTGCGGGCCTGGCAATCGTTCGAGACGAGGATACACTCACCGTCGAATCGGAGGAACCGAGGGGACGATGAGTATCGACCGGATCTTGGACATCCTGCTGTCGCTTGTCGCTGTGTTCACGGCGATCGTCTTTCACGAGGTCGCGCATGGGTACGTCGCCGCCCGGCTTGGAGACCCGACAGCGAAGAGCCGCGGACGCCTGACGATGAACCCGCTGGCGCATGTCGACCCGATCGGGACGATCCTCGTGCCGGTGACTCTCGCGATCCTGCGGCTTCCGCTGTTCGGTTGGGCGAAGCCCGTACCGATCAACCCGAACTACTTCCGGAATCCGTTCCGCGGGATGCTCTACGTTGCGCTCGCCGGGCCGGGGACGAACGTCGGGCTGGCGTTAGTGACCGCTGGCGTCGGGCGGCTCGTTCTGCTCGGTATTCCTGACGGGGTGCTGTTCGGAAACGGGACGTTTGCGCCGAACCTGATCCGGGCCGTCTTCCTCTTGTTGGGCGCGTTTGTCATCTACAATTTCATCTTGGCGGTCTTCAACATGATCCCGATCCCGCCGCTCGACGGGTCCCGCGTGCTCACCTACTTTCTGCCGGTCGAAGGGAAGCGCGTGATGCTGTCGCTCGAGAGGTACGGGTTCGTGATTCTGATCGCGGTCATCTACCTCGGCGGGGTGAGCGCGCTCTTCCGCTGGATCGCCCCGCTCTGGCAGGGTCTGTTGGGCGGCCGCTGGATGGTGGCCCTTCGAATTATCGGATAGCCCGATCGGGACGGAACTTCCTTGCTGTAATGGCCACGGGGCCGTATAATCCGCCGTTATCCCGATCGGTCGGAGAGCGAGATCCACATGGCAGAGAGAGTGAGATACGAGGTCAAGGAACGCGCGGAGACCAAAGCGACGGTCCAGGTGACCGTCGACCCCTCTGCGGTCCAGGACGAGGTCGAGTCCGTCTATCGGCGATACTCCCGGGAGATCCATGTCCCCGGGTTCCGCCGGGGAAAGGTGCCGAAGGGGTACCTCGAGTCTCGGTTCGGTCGCGACGTATTTGTCGAGGAGGCGCGCGAGGAGTTGCAGAGGCGCCACCTTCCACAGGCGCTGACAGAGTTGTCGCTGCAGCCCGTCTCGCCACCGGAGGTGAACGTCGTCTCGCCTGAGGACGATCCATCTCTGATCTTCGAGGCGTCGTTCGACGTGCTCCCTGATGTCCATGTCCCCGAGTATCACGGAATCGAAGTGCGCGTGCCGTCGATCC
>Ga0068714_10006274_pt1 | contig 12182 bp, 7 predicted proteins | sample MTBNYHSulfiMetaG_FD_62988 | JGI IMG/M metagenome (GOLD analysis project Ga0068714, IMG submission 62988) | Enrichment culture microbial communities from rom New York Harbor, USA that are MTBE-degrading - MTBE-NYH (New York Harbor Sulfidogenic)... | ecosystem: Environmental > Aquatic > Marine >... | reverse complement strand
GATGCGATCACTGTCGAACAGTCTGTGGCGACCCCCATCGAGCAACAGATGTCCGGTGTGGACAACATGAACTACATGTATTCACTCAATGCCAACAACGGGCAGATGACCCTTTACGTCAACTTCGATGTGAAGACCGAGCCGAGCACCGATCAAATCCTGACACAAATGCGCCAGGGCCAGGCAGAGTCCCAACTGCCGGCGGACGTGCGCGACTATGGAGTTACCGTGCAGAAGTCCACTTCCGCTCCGCTCATCATGTTTGCTCTCTACTCGCCCAACGGCACCTATGACGGAATCTTTCTCGCCAACTATTCCTACATCAACATTAACGACCAGATGACCCGTGTACCCGGTATCGCCAGCGTCACGATTTTCGGTGCGGGTCAGTATTCCATGCGTTTTTGGGTCAATCCCGACCAGCTCGCCAAGCTCAACATCACCATTCCGGAAATCGTCACAGCCATCCAGACCCAAAACACCGTAAACCCGGCCGGTCAGATCGGCGCGGAGCCAGTGCCAGTGGGGCAGGAGTTCACCTATGCGGTCCGTGCTCAGGGGCGTCTGCAAAATGAGCAGGAATTCGGCGATATCATCGTTAGAGCCCAACCGGATGGCTCCTTCGTACGCCTTAAGGATGTCGCCCGCATCGAACTGGGATCGCAGACCTACAACCTGATCGGTCGCCTCAACGGCAAGCCCGCAGCCCTCATCGCACTTTATCAGTTGCCCGGATCCAATGCCATTGAAGCCGCTGAAGGTGCAAAGAAGCTCATGGAACGGCTCAAAGAGAGCTTTCCCGAGGACCTCGATTACGCCGTCGCCCTCGATACCACCCTGGCCGTTACCGAGGGTATGAAAGAAATCGAGCACACTCTGGTGGAGGCCCTGGTGCTGGTTATCCTCGTGGTGTTTCTGTTTTTGCAGGGCTGGCGCGCAACCTTGATTCCGCTGCTGGCGGTGCCGGTTTCCCTGGTGGGAACATTCGCCCTCTTTCCCCTGTTTGGTTTTTCCATAAATACTCTGTCGCTTTTCGGCCTGGTGCTTGCCATCGGACTGGTGGTGGATGATGCCATCGTGGTGGTCGAAGCCGTCGAGCACCACATCGAGCACGGAATGTCGCCCAAGGATGCGACTTTCAAAGCCATGGAGGAGGTATCCGGGCCGGTTATCGCCATCGCCATCATTCTTTCGGCGGTTTTTGTGCCGACCGCCTTCATCCCCGGCATCACAGGGCGCCTTTACCAGCAATTCGCGGTCACCATCGCGGTATCGGTAATCATCTCCGCCTTCAACGCTCTCACCCTGAGCCCCGCCCTGGCGTCGCTGCTGCTGAGACCAAAGAAGCAATCACGAGGCCCCCTGGCCAAGTTCTTCCGTTGGTTCAACAAGGTGTTCGACCGCGCAACCGCAGGTTATGTCGGCACCTGTGGGCTGCTCATCAGAAAAAGTGCGGTTTCCTTGCTGCTCCTGGCAGGCATCACGGTATTCGCCGCTTTTCTTGGTGAGGGAATACCGACCAGCTTTCTGCCGGAGGAAGACCAGGGCTACATGTATGCCGGGGTACAATTGCCTGATGCCGCTTCCCTGCAGCGCACCGATCAAATTATGAAGCAGGCGGAAGAGATTCTGAGCAAGACACCCGGGGTGAAATACTACTCATCAATCGTAGGCTACAGCATGCTGAGCCAGGTGCAGAACACTTACAGCGGGTTCTTCTTCATCACGCTGGAGGATTGGGCGGAGCGAAAGAAGCCCGAGGAAAAGTATGGGGCCATCATGGCCCACATCAACCAGAAGCTTCGTGAGATCACCGGTGCAATCGGCTTTGCCTTCTCGCCGCCAGCCATTCCGGGTATCGGCGCCTCCGGCGGCGTGACCTTCATCCTAGAGGATCGTGCGGGCAAGGACATCGCTTTTCTGTCCGAGAATGTGCAGAAGTTTCTGGCAGCTGCCCGCGAGCGCCCTGAGCTGGCAAGTGTCACCACAACCTTTCTTCCCGTGGTGCCGCAGGTTTCGGTGGATGTAGACCGCGACAAGGTGTTGAAGCAGGGCGTGCCGCTAAAGGACGTCTACCAGACACTGCAGTGCTTTATGGGTGGCATCTTTGTCAACTACTTCAACCGATTCGGCCGCCAGTGGCAGATTTATGTGCAGGCGGAGGGCGACTACCGCACCCGTGCGGATGATATGGCGCAATTCTTTGTGCGCAATAACGACGGCAACATGGTACCGCTCTCGGCCTTGACGGGCATCCACGCAACGGCGGGTCCCGAGTTCACTATGCGTTACAACCTGTATCGCTCGGCTCAGATCAACGCCTCCGCGAAACCCGGTTTCAGCTCCGCTCAGGCAATGAAAGCTATGGAGGAGGTGTTCGCCCAGACCATGCCGCGCGAGATGGGCTTCGACTATCTGGGAATGAGCTATCAGGAGAAAAAGGCTCAGGAAGGCGTGTCGCCGACCGTCATTTTCGCCTTTTCACTCCTTTGCGTCTTTTTGATTCTAGCCGCCCAGTATGAGAGCTGGAGCCTGCCGTTCAGCGTGCTGCTCGGCACTCCGGTTGCCATAGCCGGAGCATTTATGGGTTTGTGGGTCGGCAGTTTTGAAAACAATGTCTATGCACAGATCGGTCTTGTTATGCTCATTGGGCTGGCAGCGAAAAACGCCATCCTCATCGTGGAGTTCGCCAAAATGGGCTACGACCAGGGCAAACCGCTCATGGAGGCGGCCCTGGAAGGTGCACGGCTGCGCCTGCGGCCGATCCTGATGACATCCTTCGCTTTTATTCTGGGGTGCGTCCCGCTGGCGAGGGCCAGCGGGGCCGGGGCACTCTCCCGGCAGGTTATGGGGTTCGTGGTCATCGGGGGGATGTTGATGGCGAGCTTTATTGCCATCTTCCTAATCCCGGTGACCTTTTATGTGGTCGAGAAGTGGTCTCATCGTGGCGTTAAGCATGAAATTTCTCAATTGGAAGAGCCGGTAGTTGAAGGCTCCGAGGGAGGGCACTAGCAATGGAAAGATTTGCGAAGCAGCTGCCCTTTTGGATCTTCTTGGTTATATGCGTGTCCAGTTGTGCTCTCGGACCCAATTATAGACGTCCGGCTGTGGAAGCTCCCGAGAACTTTCGAAGTGCCATAACCCCCGCTGAAAGAGCATCCCTTGCGGACCTCCCATGGTGGCAAATCTTTAAGGATGAGACCCTTCAGCAGCTGATTGCTCAAGCACTCGAAAACAACTACGACCTGCGCGTCGCTGTAACTCGAGTGGAACAGGCACGCCAGATCGCCGCCCAGGCACGAGGGCAGTTTTTCCCGCAGATTGCTTATGAGGGGGTTGTCTCCCGGGGCAAGAATAGCCTCCTGGCTACGCCGAGTCCTGCTGACGGCAAGATCGAGACTTCCGCTTTGCTTGACCTGAATGTCTTCTGGGAAATGGATTTCTGGGGCCGCATCCGTCGCCTGAATGAAGCCGCCCAAGCGCAATATTTGGCTACCGAAGAAGGACGTCGAGCTGTTGTGGTCTCACTCGTGAGCTCTGTGGCTCAAGCGTACTTCGAGCTGCTCGAACTGGATCTCGAGCTTGAGATCGCCAGGAAGAATACGCAATCTCGCGAGGAAACTTTGAAAATTTTCACCCAGCGGCTTCAAGGCGGAGTGGCATCGAAGCTTGAAACTACCAGTGCTGAAGCGCTGGTGGGAACCGTCGCCGCCGACATCCCCGAATTGGAGCGTCAGATTGTGCTCAAGGAAAACCAGATTAACGTTCTCTTGGGACGCAATCCCGGCCCGGTCGAGCGCAACGCCACTCTGTTGGAGCAGACCAGCCCGCCGGAAATCCCTGCCGGTCTGCCATCGGCATTGCTGGAAAGACGTCCCGATATCCGTCAGGCGGAACAGAGCCTGAGGGCCGCGAATGCGCAGATCGGCGTCGCCATGGCCAATTTTTTCCCTCAGATCGGCCTCACCGCTTTGTTCGGCCAGGTCAGCCCGGAGCTGTCTGCGTTCACAGCCGGTACTTCCAATTTGTGGGCGGTCGGCGGCGCCATGGCGGGTCCGCTATTCCAGGGCGGCACGCTGGTCGCCCAGTATCGACAGGCAAAAGCGGCTTGGGAGGATGCGAAATTGACCTACGAACAGACCGCCCTGAACGCTTTCCAGGAGGTTTCCAACTCGCTCATCTCCCGGCGGAAGTTTGCAGAAGCCATTGTCCAGCAGGCTCGCGCGGTGAGATCGTATGAGGAAGCAGTTCAGGTTTCCATCAAGCGTTACGTAGCGGGCAAAGCGAGCTATTACGAAGTGCTCCGAAATCAGGAAAACCTTTTCCCGGCAGAGACCACCCTGGCGCGGACTCAGCTCAATCAACTCCTGGCCGTTGTCCAGCTCTACAGAGCCCTTGGCGGCGGCTGGCAGGAAACCGAGAACCTTAAGGTCTCTCAGAGACAACCCCCGAATTGACCGACAAAATGTGAAACAGGACTGCGAACCCGATGCAATTGGACTTTAGTCCAATGGTAAAAGGGTAAATGCCCTGTGCCTTATGTAAGAATTTTTTGCAAACTGACTGGAAAATTGACAGAAAAGTCAGTGTAGCTGAAGAGCAGGCAAGGCGTGAGACCACAGCAAGCAGCCGAGGAGACCTGAGGTGCTTTCAACTGTCTTTAAGTTTCTTGACCGCATTTGTGCCGTACTCTCGAAAACAGGTGTGATCTCACCCCATTTAGAGGAACAGATTCTACTCGATGAAGCGCAAAAAAAGACCGGTCTTCACGATTTTGGCAAACAGGATTTTCGCGAGGGCTTAAGACTCCTTCTGGCCTCGGCTAAAGAAGATGCCGCATTTCATTCCTGGGGCCGACTGAGTTTTTACCACTTCATTGTCGACATGCTCAGCAATCGTCTTCTTGTCCAGGAAGCACTCAAGAGCCTGGATGACTACAAAGCCCCTTTGAATCCTCCGCTGATAATTACCGGACTCGCGCGATCCGGCACCACTTTCCTGCATCGACTGCTGGGGCAGGACCCCGCCAATCGGGTCCTGCCGTTGTGGGAGCTCTTGAAACCGACCTTAGTTGGAGCTGAAAGAGATCGTCATCGCCTGCAGACCGAGCTTCAAATGCGATTGATGGCCTGGATCGCACCGGATCTTGACAAAAAGCACTACATCCGCGCAGACACCCCTGAAGAATGCGTCGTATTGTTGGCCGCCAGTTTCGTATCGCTCATGTATTTTGCTATGGCCCCCTTATACAGCTACGCTGACTGGTATATGAAACAAGACCTGGTTACTCCATACCGGGAATATCGCTCTCAGTTGGATCTCCTTCAGCAGGCGGCTCCGAACAAGCGCCTGGCCCTCAAGGCCCCCGATCACCTCGGCGCGCTCGATGTGATAAAAAGAGTGATACCGGAAGCGATGATAATACAAACGCATCGAGATCCCACAAAATGTGTCCACAGCGCCAACAGCCTTCAGCTTAGTTTGTACAGCCTGATGGTAAGCGAAGTCGATGTGAAGAAGATGGGCAGGGCCAATTTTGACTGCCTCAGCAATGAGATGCGGCGCAACCTTGCCTATCACAGCTCCGGGCAGAACAATATATGCCACGTTTCGTACAGGACCCTGGTGCGTGATCCGCTGGCTTGCGTCACAACTATCTATAGCCACTTTGGATTGCGCTTCAGCAAGGAATTTAGAGAGAATATAATCAATTATGTCCAACGGAATAGCAGACGGCCGTATGGAGTGCATCAATACAGAAAGGAGCTGTTCGGCCTGAAGGACGAAGAGATAATGGAACGTTTTGCTCCTTACATACAAAATTTTCAGGAGTACCTCTAACAGAATAACCTCCACTGCCTCCTTCTCATTGCCTTCAATTTTACAATCCACTATATACGAGCTAATACCGGCGTAGTGATTTGTAACTTTTTGTTCCCTCGATTTGCGGGAGAACAAGCGTTTTATGAGATCCTTGAAACGCACAGCAAATATTTTAGCCTTTCTGTGTGTGGGTCTGTTGTTCCTTGTCGTGCCCAACGACTCGTTCGCATCGGCGTCACGCAAGAGGATTCTGATCCTATTTCCCTACGAAAGTCAGACGCCCGGATTCATCCAATTTGAGTCCCGTCTTCGATCCACATTGACTGACTCGAAGGCTTACGAATTCGAATTCTACGTGGAATCCATGGACCTGACCCGATTCCCGAGCAAACGCTACCATGATCGGCTCATGGAGCTATACCGTGAGAAATACTCGAAACTGAAATTGGACCTGATTGTTGCCTGTCAACTCTCTTCTCTCGAGCTCCTGGTGGAATACCGCCCTGAATCCTTTCTGGATGTCCCTGTAATTCTCTACAGCCAGGACTCCAGACTGGTAGGCAAGCCGGGACCGATGCTTGATGCAATTCCGGTGATGGGCAGGCTTGATATGAAGGCTACCTTGGCCCTATCCATGCGACTGCATCCGGATACCCGCAATCTGTTTGTTGTGACCGGAGCATCTCAGTTCGATGGATTGTTGGAGCGCATAGCCAGAGAAGAATTCCGCGATTTTGAAAACCGGATCGAGGTCCAATATCTCTCCGGGCTACCGATGGATGACCTTATCCGTCGGGTTTCAAGCCTGCCGGCGCATTCGCTGTTGTTTTATGTTGCTATCCTCAGGGATGGCGCAGGAACAAGCTATAAGTCTCCGGAGGCCCTTGCTCTCATTTCAAAGCAGGCGAATGCTCCGATCTACAGTGTTTCTGAAACCTACCTTGGCTCGGGCATTGTGGGTGGGCACCTGATCAAACATGACGCTGAAGGAGCAATGGTGGCTCGGGTGGCGCTTCGTGTTCTTGCCGGGGAAGATTTGGATGACTTAGAGTCTTCACAGGGAAGCGGAAATCAGTATATGTTCGATGCTCGCGAGCTAAAACGCTGGGGAATCAGCGAGAACAATCTACCTCCGGGCAGCGAAGTGCGTTACAAGGGTTTTTCTTTATGGGAAACATATCGATGGCGGATCATCGCGATTCTATCACTTCTGGTCATCCAGGCATTCCTCATATTCACCCTCGCTGTCAGCCGCAGGAAACAGCGTAAGGCCGAGCGAGCCATCCAGAGAGCAGCTGACGATTGGCAGACTACTTTTGACTCCACCACCGATCTGATCATGCTTCTCGATAACGACTTTCGAATCGTCCGAGCAAACGCAGCCGTTGCTTCGTTCACAGGGCTCCCCATGGACAAAATTCTTGACGAGCACTGCTGCAGCTTAATTCATGGAAGCTCTGTGCTTCCCGATGATTGTCCTTGCACAAGGGTATTGAAGACCAAAGCCCATGAGGACGCGGTTCTTTATGAAAAGGAAAGAGATGTCTGGCTGTTCGTGTCCGTTGACCCGACCCTCAATGAAAAAAAAGAGATTACAGGCTTTGTTCATACCGTTAGGGACGTCACCGAGCGAAAGCGTGCCGTGGAAGCCATAGAAGCCTCCGAGGAATTTAACCGGGCCGTCCTGGCCTCGTTGAAGAGCCAGGTTGCGATTCTGGATAAGCACGGTAAGATTATCGCCGTTAACCAGTCGTGGGAGCAGCTTGCCGGACAAAATTTCTCTCCCTTTATTGCCGGATTAGGTCCTGGAGACAACTACCTGGAGGTTTTCCGCCGAGCCATCCAGGAGCCCGCCGATTCTGCAGGTCAGGCTCTGAGCGCCATCCTGTCGGTCATGAACGACAGAAAGGATACCTACTCCCTTGAATATCTCTGCGACTCACGATCTGGGCCGCGATGGTTTTTTATGACTGTGGCGCCCTTCAGGAATTCAGGGGGAGGCGTAGTGATTTCCCACACAGATATCACTGAGCGAAAGAATGCCGAACAGGAGTCGCAGCTGCGCAGAGAAGAGCTCACCCACGTCACGCGGATCGTAACGATTGGAGAGTTGGCGAGTTCATTGGCCCATGAAATCAATCAACCGATGACAGCCATTCTCTGTAACGCCGAGGCGGCACAGCGTTTCCTGTCAGGCCCCGAGCCTGATTTGGCCGAGGTCCGAACGATTCTCGACGACATCATCCAGGATGACAAAAGGGCCGGGGAGGTCATCCGGAGGATCCGGACCCTGGTCAAGAAAGAGGCTCCGCTGCGCGAAGCGGTCGCTCTGAATGATATCATCCCTGAAACCATAGCCCTGGTTCGCAACGCTTCTTTCCTTGGAGGGATTTCCATTGTCACCGAGCTGGACTCCGAACTGCCCTCCGTGCAAGGAGATCGCGTGCAGTTGCAGCAGGTAATCTTGAACCTTTTGCTGAATGCGACCGCTGCCATGAAGGACACCCCGGCGGGTTTGAGGAAGCTGATCATCACCACGGCCGTGCAGGATGGTCAAACCGTCAAGGTTTCCGTCAGGGACAGGGGAAGCGGCATCGATAAGAATTTCATGAACCGTATTTTCGAGCCCTTCTACACCACCAAAGCGGACGGTCTGGGAATGGGGCTTTCCATCAGTCGGACTATCATCAAGGCGCACGGAGGGACCATCTGGGCTGAGAACAATGGGGAAGGCGGCGCAACCTTTTACGTCACACTGCCACTATACCAGGGAGAGCAGTCATGATGGACAAAAAGCCGATCGTGTACGTGGTTGATGACGATTCGTCGGTGCTGAAATCCCTGGGGAGGCTGCTCCGGTCTGCAGGCTATGACGTCAATACGTTCTCCTCGGCCTTCGAATTTTTGGATTTCCAACATCCGGATGCACCGGGCTGCCTTATTCTCGATGTCAAAATGCCGGAGCTCGGCGGCCTCGAACTGCAAGAGCGTCTGGCCGAGAGAGAACTGAGGTTTCCCGTCATTTTCATCACCGGCCATGGGACTGTCCCCATGAGCGTCCGGGCGATGAAAGCCGGGGCGATCGATTTTATTCAAAAACCCTTCCTGGATAAAGATTTGCTGGATGTCGTTTCCGCAGCTGTCAGCACGGACCGCCAGGCGAAAGGAGGGCAAAGAGAGCTGAAAAAGCTCCGTGAGCGTCTGATGACTTTGACTCCCCGTGAGTATGAAGTCTTCACTCTCGTCGTGACCGGTATGCTGAATAAGCAGATCGCCTTCGATCTCGGTACCAGCGAAAAGACTATCAAGGTGCACCGCGCCCGCGTTATGGAAAAGCTGGGCGCCGAATCGCTGGCGGACCTCGTCCGTTTTGCCCAAAAATTGGGTATCTCCCCTCCTGAGTCTTAAACATTCTTATTGGACCAAAGTCCAATACCTCTCTCCCTTAAGTTCTGCTAGAGTCCAAATACGTGAAGCATGGGCTTGTCTGCCCCGTCATTTTTTCGCGGGCCGCTTCCTGGAGAGACAGCCACCCGCTCCAACAAATCGCTTAGACACCTTCCGAGCAAAGGTGAGAGCTCCGTGGATGAGAAAACCCTAACTGTGATTGTTGTCGACGACGATGAGTCGGTGCGAAAAGCCATGAAAAGGCTGCTCATGTCCAACGGCTATCGGGTGGCGACTTTCGAATCGGCTGAGGATTTGCTGCAATTTAGCTTGGAATGGGACGATCTCTGCCTTCTGTTGGACATCCGCCTTCCCGGCATCTCGGGTCTTGACTTATATGCGCAGCTCGTTTCTTCCGGTGTGAAGTGCCCGGTGATTTTTATGACCGCCCACGATGAACCGGAGTGGCTGGAAAAGGCTGAGCAAGCCGGCGCCATCGCCTTCCTGCGAAAACCCTTTGGGGAGCGGTCTCTGCTCAGCGCCATTGCCCTTGCTCGCACAGCAGGAAATGGACGGGTAACACCACCAGGCGACGAACCTCTTTTTTCCAACGCAACCTGAGGACCATGGATATTTCAGTTTATCTTGAAAACGGACGTGGCACATTGTTGTTGCCGGGGAATAAAATCCCGGCCGAGGGCGCACCCCCACGGGAGCTCAAACGGCTTTTGACCCGCTTTCTTCTGTTGGTTTTGCTCGTCTCGGCGGCCGGTTGCGCTCATTATCCGGTTAACCGAACGCTGCGACAATTCGACCCGCAGGCGGGCTATCGGAGCGGAAATCTTAACGAGGGAGACAATGATGAATTGCTGATCATGATCACCTTCTCCGGCGGGGGGACTCGAGCGGCGGCTTTTTCATACGGTGTGTTGGAATCGCTGAGAGAGACGGAGATATCCATAGACGGCCGCAGGCAACGCATGCTGGATCATGTCGATATGATTTCCGGAGTTTCCGGTGGGAGCTTCACGGCAGCATACTACGGTTTATTCCGGGAGCGCATTTTTGAGGATTTCGAGAGCAAGTTCCTCAAAAAGGACATCCAGGGTGATCTCGCCAAGGCCGTATTCATCAATCCCTACAATTGGGGGAGACTTTCTTCTGGTTTTTATGACCGCAGTGATCTCGCCGCTGAATATTACGATAAGAATATCTTCGACGGCAGGACCTTCGGCGATATGCTCTCCCATAAAAAGCCCATGATCGCCATCAATGCCACGGACATGGTCCATGGAACCCGATTTACCTTCATTCAGGATTCATTCGATGTGATCTGCTCCGACCTGTCAACTTTTCCGGTTGCCCGCGCATGCGCTGCCTCTTCGGCAGTGCCCATCGTTCTGACCCCGATCACTCTGCGCAATTACGCCGGCAGCTGCGGTTATCAGATGCCCGAAACACTCTTCCAGGCCATGCAGCCGCCAATAGATACGTTGTCGCGCCGCTTCGAGCTCGCAAACAGCATGCTGCCTTTTTTGGACTCCAAAAAGAAACCCTACATTCACCTGGTGGACGGGGGAGTCGCGGACAACCTGGGCCTTAGAGCCATTCTGGAGCGGATTACGTTGATGGGTGACCCCTGGGAGTCATTGAAATATGCCAATATGGACAATGTGCACAAAATCGTCTTTATGATCGTCAATGCCGAGACTGAAATCGACGACAAGTGGGATCGCTACGAGAAGATTCCGCCCTTTAGCGCCATGCTTGACTCGTACTCTTCTATAGCCATTGCCCGCTACAATGTGGAAACGGTAGCACTCCTGAGGGAAAGTTTCAGCCGCTGGATTGAGGAGATTCGAAGAGGCCGCTGCGGGCCGGAGAAAATCTCACTGGAACCAGGCTCCTGCGGCGATATCGAATTCTATCTTGTCGAAGTGAATTTTAGTGCTTTGGATGATGAGGCTGAGCGCAGTTACTTCAAGAGGCTACCAACCTCATTCGTGTTGAAGCCCGAAGAAGTTGACAGGCTCCGGGGCGCGGCCCGTCGCATTCTCGCCAATTCCATGGAATTCCAAAGACTGGTGAAAGACTTAGAGTGAGGGTCCCGGCCGGGCCCCTGCTGAAATAAAACGAGGGATGAGCCCGTGGCTTTGGCAATGACGGAATAATTATCTGTAACAATCAGCGAAAGGAAAGAGAAATGAGGACCATGGGGAGAGGGCATCTGGCGTTACTGGCTGCTTTAATCATAATAATGTGCGGTTTTACCGGCTGCGAATCGATGAAGGCGAAACCCTCTGCCGGGGCTGGATTTGTTCCTGTAGAGGAGATGACACATCGTGAGGATCTTCCGTTCCATAATGTGTGGGTGAAGTCGGGGGTGGACTTTAAAAAGTATCAGTCGCTGTACATCGCGGATGTCAATACTCAATACCTGCTCGAGGCAAACTGGTGGCAAGAGAGCATGCGGCAGGAAGACATGGAGGCAGATGTGCGGCAGGTCGCAGGGTATATGAAACAGCAGTTTGAAGAGGCTTTTCGGAATGATCCCCAGCTTCGCTATAAGATAGCTGCATCTCCTGCGGAAGGTTGTCTCGTCTTGGAAATGGCCCTCACCGAATTGGTACCGAGCAACCCGGTTTTAGAGGCTCTCTCTGTTGCGGCTCCTTATGGATCGGGAATTGCGGTTCAGGCCGTAGCAAGAGAATCGGGGGCCAAGGCAACGGTCGCGTTTGAGGCGAAGATCAAGGACGCGAGCACGGACGAGATCCTGGCCATGGCTGCGGATCGTGAACAGGGAAAGGCTGCACCCATTAACCTGAGAGCCCTCACATGGTACAAAGAAGCGGAAGCCATCATCGATGATTGGGCCGAGCAGTTCGTGCAAATCGCCAACAGGCGCCCGGATGAGGTCGTCAAGGACTCGAGCGCGTTCACCTTGAAACCCTGGTAACAGCCGAACAAAGTCA
>Ga0068714_10006273_pt1 | contig 12182 bp, 11 predicted proteins | sample MTBNYHSulfiMetaG_FD_62988 | JGI IMG/M metagenome (GOLD analysis project Ga0068714, IMG submission 62988) | Enrichment culture microbial communities from rom New York Harbor, USA that are MTBE-degrading - MTBE-NYH (New York Harbor Sulfidogenic)... | ecosystem: Environmental > Aquatic > Marine >... | reverse complement strand
CGAATATTTCATGAAGACCGCCAAAAAGATAAGATAATAGACAGGTAATTCATCTGGTTATATTAAATTTGCGACGATTTTGAGTGGTGACAGTTTGAACCCTCGGTAGTGAAAGAGAAATTTGGCGGTCTTAACCCTGCGGGCGAGCCGATTGGGCCGCATCTGCTGCGTTGCGTGACACTCGGCAGAGGACGACTATAGCCTCGTGTCCCGCGCCTTGCATCTGCGGCCAACTCGACTCGTGAAATATCCGGGCTAGTGGCCCGGAGACCCCGCCTGTAGTTATATGTTATTACGTCGGGGGTAATTGCCGGGCAGGCTTTTATTTCCAACCTGGCGGTAGGCGGCTGAGCGGCCGGATCCCAAAGACGGCCCCTTCGACAAGCCCAACCCTATCATTTAGAAGCCATCTCCTATGAGGTCCCCTGGTCAAGGGGTTGTCAGCGTATTCCCTTTCCTATACGCGCCTTAATGCGCCAAGGACCGATTCGGTACGGCGTTAACAAGCCGCCATTTCAAAAGCGCGGATACTCCGCCTGACTTCTACCGCGGCCTTGGCTGAGGATTGTTCAATCCGTTAGGCGCTTACTTCAGCTTTCCGATAGGGTCTTTCCTCAAGGCACAGCCGCCACATGATGATGGCCGGCCTCCGGGCCAGGGTGTCGATCGCCTTCTGGCCAGACGCCTGACTTGGCCTGGAGCCGATTGGATATCTCCCTGGTCTGGAGGGCGGACCATTTCCAGGTCCAGGCCGCTTCGATGAGGATCGATCTGAGAGGTTTCCGTCCTGTGGGGATGATCCGCCCTCTGGCCCTTCCTTGCCCCCTCTGCCGAAACGTGGGAACCAGGCCCAGGGAGGAGGCGATCCCCTCGGCCGGCCTGAACCGGCCGGGGTCGAACATCTCCAAACAGGAAGACACGGCCGCCTAAGGATCCACCCCGGGGATGGTCTTCAAGGCGGAGAACTTGTCCCGGTGTCGTTTGAGCCCGGCCAACCGCTTAAGCTCTTTCTCATCGATCCGGGCAACCTTCTGGGGGAAGAACTTCAGCGGCTGGGCATTGCCCTCCGTCCTTTTCTTGACCCGGCCGGGCCGGCCGATTCCTTTCACCACGATCAGTCTTGGCCCCGGGACTGACCGGCCTGAGCAATTTGGTGGGGCCAGCTCCATGACCGGCAAACCGTTCCCCTCGAGTGTTTTGGCCAATATATGGCCGGTCGGCCCGGCCTCGTAAGCCGCCAGGGCCGCCTTGAGACCCACCCGGGCGGGTGACTCATAATCCATTCCTTCCAACCCGGTGAAAGGATATCCATGATTCACACCCCTTCAGGCCGGCCGCCGGGTCGGGCCTCCTCTCCGGTTGACCTGACCTTGGGAAGACACCCTTCCGGCCGCCCATCGGTTTCACGATTTCACCTAACAATATACTTTTATTGATCATCCCCGGAATCAGCCTCCAGAGGATCGACCCGGGTCGAAACCACCTGGCTCCAATTAACCATAAAGGAATTAAACTCCATTCTAGACAAATAAATGGAAAATAATTACATTTAGATTAATTTCTTGACATTTAGTTCCAGTTCAGTGTTTTATGGTGGCAAGGAGGATCGGCGGACTCATTCCTCTCACCCTTAGACTTGGAGGGCAGATGCAAATCGATCCCCTAAACATCGCAATCATCAGGCAACTGAGGGACGGACGGAAAACCGCCAAGGATATCGGGAAGGAAATCGGCGTATCGCCAAACACGGTGCGCAGAAGAATCGAAAAACTCACTCAGGCAGGCACATTAACCGTCACCGGGCTCGTGGACACAGGCAGTCTCCCCAATCATCTTCTCGTTATTATTGGCATAAACTTCAGAACCCGCGATCTGCGCAACAAGGCCGAGGAGATAAGCAGGCTGCACGGGGTGATCGCGGCCGGAGTTGTCACCGGTCGATACGATGTGATGGCTTTGGTAATGATGAACAACGACAACGATCTGCTGAATTTCCACACCAACGAGATCCCCAAGGTCAAGGGCGTCACCTTCAGCGAGACCTATGTGATGTACAGCAATGTCAACTGGAATGTTCCTTATGTTCTTTGATTTATTTATAAAATTGGATCATCTCCGGGGATCTATGGTCCGTTCGCCAATCGTGGCGGGGCGGCAAGGCAAGAGGAATGGAGAATTGATCCAAGCAAGGGAGGGGGAGGGGAAACGAAGAGGAATCCTTAATTAGTCAATATTGTTGAACCCAAACCAAGGTATGAGGAGGTTTGTAATGGCAAAAACCATCAAGGTCCTGTCCATCCTACTGCTCTCCGCAACCCTGATCGCAGCCTTTAACAGTGGAGCCCAGGCTAAGGAAAAAACTCTCAAATTTGGCCATGTCAACTCCCCCAGCTCCCACTTCCACTTTGCCTGCCTGGAGTTCAAGAAAGTCCTCGAGGCAAAATCCAACGGGTCCCTCAAGGTTGAAGTCTATCCGGCCGAGCAGTTGGGAACCGGGCAGGAGCATATTCAGGGACTCGTGCTCGGTACCATCGCCTGCAACCCGGAGATCGATGTCCTCCTGGCCAACGTCGCCCCTCTCTATAACGTCTGGGGTGTCTTCTACCTCTTTGACAGCATTGAAAACGTGAAAAAATTCAAGGCCGGCCCGCTTCAGGAGAAGATGAACCAGCAGGCCATCAGCAATGGGGTCCGGCAAATCGGCTATTACGACTGCAACAATGTCTTCAATATGCTTTCGAAAAAGCCGATCGAAAAACTGGAAGACCTCAAGGGTCTTAAAAACAGGACCATCCCCGTTCCGTCCCTGATCGCCGGTTGGAAGGCCTTGGGCAGTTCAGTTGTGGGCCTGTCCTTCAGCGAGGTCTACACCTCCCTGGCGACCAACCTGATTCAGGCTGTCGATAACCCCCTCCCCGACATGTATCACGAAAAATTCCACGAGGTTACGGAATACCTGTGCATGACCAAGGACCTGGTCAACGTGGTCAGCTGGAACTTCTCAGAGAAGGTCTGGCAAAGCCTGACCCCCGAAGAGCAGAAGTGGGTTACGGAAACAGCCGTGGAGATACAGCCGGCCATCAAAGCCTGGTCCGATAAGGACGACAAAATGGCCATGGAGGCCTTCGAGAAGAAGGGCATCAAGATAATCAACACGGACCTCACCGGTTTTGCGGACAAGATCGCCGGCAACATCGAGGAGATTCTCGGCGGCAAGCAGGATGTGATCCAGCTCTACAAGGACATCCGGGCGGCTCAGAAATAATACCGAGGTGTGGGTGCCGGCTGGATTCAATCGGCCGGCATCCATATCACCTGTCGGATCATCTGCTGGTTGAGCAATGGATAACCGGGAGTCGGCGAATCGGCAAATAAATCCGAAAGAGTAAGGGCCGGATATGTATTACGCACTAGGTGTCCTGATGATAAGCCTCTTCGTGCTTTCCTCGGCCGAGGTGGTCGGGCGGTTTGTCTTCAACTACCCCCTCCCCTGGGCCACGGAGGTCTGTCGGTTCCTGCTGATATGGTTGATCTTCCTGGGCGCGAGCGAGGTTACCAGAAGGCACGCGCACCTAACGGTTGGCATCAGCATAGGGCGCTTCGTCTCCGACAATAAAAAAAGATGGATCGATATCTTCACCAACGTCTGCATTGCCGCGACGCTTACTATCACCGTCATCTATGGGATCAAAGTAGCCTACCTCAGCTCCCATATTTCGGCTCCGGCCAGCCAAATACCGATGTGGTGGGTTTGGGTCGCGATACCGGTAAACTTCTCAATAATGCTATTCTATATTCTACGTAATATATTGTTTATATTGACCAATAGGAGTCTCTACGTTGATGACGCGATGGTCGTGAAGGAGGATTCCCATTGACTATTTTCCTGGGGATGATCCTCTTTTTCGCCCTCGGCACTCCGGTCGGATTTTCAATGCTTATTGCGGTGATGATTTATCTGGTGGTCAACGGCAGACTGGATGAGTTGATCACGGTCGCCTCGATTCAAGGCTTTTCCCTGAATAGGTACGTCTTACTGGCGATCCCCTTCTTCATGCTGGCCGCCGAGATAATGAACCAGTCGAAAATCACGGACAGGATATTCCGATTCGCCTATGTCCTGGTCAGCAGGATCCCCGGAACGCTCGGGCACGTAAATGTGGTGGCCAGCATGATTTTCGCCGGGATGTCCGGATCCGGCATCGCCGATGCATCCGGTCTGGGGCGTCTTGAGATCAAGGCCATGAAAGACGCCGGTTACGATGCTCCGTTTTCCGCGGCGGTTACGGCCTCCTCGGCCTGCATCGGACCGGTCATCCCGCCCAGTATCTCCATGGTGATTGCCGGGGTCGTCTGCTCCACATCCGTGGGCAAACTTTTGCTCGGTGGTCTTTTCCCCGGTTGCCTGATGGGCCTGGCCCTGATGCTGACCGTGGCCTTCAGGGCCAGGTCACGCAACTACCCCAGAGGTGAAACGCGCCCCAACATCGGCGACATCTACTCTGCGTTTAAAGACACGTTTTGGGCCCTGCTGACCCCTGGCATCCTGGTTGCCGGGATCTTTTCGGGCGTGTTCACTCCCACTGAAGCAGCCGTTGCCGCCAGTGCCTACGCCTTTATCGTGGCCGTTTTCGTTTACCGGTCCCTCAAAATAAAGAGCCTGTTCAACATGTTCTGCCTGATCGGGCTTAAATGCGCCACGGTAATGTTCGTTTATAGTTGCGCCTCGGTCATCGGCAAGATCGCCACAAGAGCCCAGCTGCCGCAGTTGGTCACGGACGCCATGCTGAGCATAACGCAGGACCCGATCGGCATTCTATTCTTGTGCCTGGCCCTGTTCATCGCCTTGGGAACCCTAATGGACGATACCGCCCTGCTGGTGATCCTGGGCCCCATTCTGATGCCCATTATTCTCAAGGCGGGAGTGGACCCGGTTCATTTCGGCGTCTTCATGGTTATGTCCCTCCAGATTGCGATGATGACCCCGCCGGTGGGCATCACCATGTTCATCGCCTGTTACTACGCCGAGATCGACGTCCTCACCTTTGCCAAGGAAGTCTGGCCTCAGTTTGTTCTCCTCGTGGGCGCTGCGGTGCTGTTGATTCTCATTCCCCAAATCACCCTATTTCTTCCCAATCTGATGGGATAACCCGAAAAATCAGAAAAAGAGAAAAAGAAAATGTATGGATATACCGGCAAATGCCTCAGAGTCGATCTTACCGCCGGCAGGACGCGAGTCGAGAGCATCGATGGATCTACCATTGAGAAATGGGTGGGCGGTGTCGGGTTCGCGGCCAAACGTTTGTCTGACGAGGTCCCGGCGGGGATGGAGTGGGACGAGCCGGCCAACCCCCTGATCTGGGCCACCGGCCCCCTGGCCGGCACAAAGGTCAGCGGCGCGGGTACTTTCAATGTGGCCGCGAAAGGCCCCATGACCAACCTGGCCGGGGTATCCCAGGCCAACGGTTTTTTCGGGGCTTATATGAAATTCTCGGGCTTCGACGAGATGGTCATCCAGGGCAGATCCGAGGGGCTGGTCTACCTGGTCCTGAAGGACGGCACGGCCGAAATAAGGGATGCCTCTCATCTGAGGGGGATGGATGTCTGGGAGGTTGAGGACGCTCTCCGCGAAGAGCTGAAGGTCAAGGAGAAACAGGTAAGCGTTTTCGGCATTGGGCCCAGCGGGGAAAACCTGGTCCGATACGCCTGTATCGTGGGAGACCGGGGACATGTGGCCGCCCACAACGGTCTTGGCGCGGTTATGGGCTCCAAGGGACTCAAGGCTGTTGTCGCCTATCGAGGGAAACCAAGCTTCGAAGTAGCGGACCCGGCACGACTGGAGGAAAAATCTCGCGAATTGGCCGAGTTCGCCAAGGGCTTCGGGGTGTTTAATGAGTGGGGTACCGGGGGCGGCTTCTCTGTGCTGCACGGTATGGGTTGTCTGCCGGTAAAAAACTACACCACCAACATCTTCCCCGAACACGAGCAGATGAACGGCCAGTACCTCAGAAGCCATTTCAAAGTCAGCTCCAAACCTTGCTTCCGCTGCTCCCTGGCCCACGTTAAAGAGGTCGAGGTGACCGAAGGCCCCTACCAGGGCTTCGTAGGGGAGGAGCCGGAGTACGAGCAACTGGCCGCTTGGGGGCCGTTGATCGGGAATACCGATCTTGGGGCCACGGTAATGATGACCAAGGAGGTGGACCGGTTGGGCCTGGATTGCAACGAAGCCTCCTGGACCATCGCCTGGGCGATGGAGTGCTACGAGAAGGGAGCTCTTTCCAAGAAGGATCTGGACGGCCTGGATCTCTCCTGGGGCAACGTGGAATCAGCCAAGGCCCTCCTGACCAAGATCGCCCATCGCGACGGGATCGGCGATCTACTGGCCGAGGGGGTCATGCGGGCCTCCAGGAAAATCGGCGGCGCGGCGGCCGATTGGGCCATCTACACCCACAAAGGATGCAGCCCCCGCAACCACGACCACCGGGGGGCGCGGTGGTACGAGCTTTTGGATACCTGTGTAACCAACACCTCAACCCTCGAGTCGACCTGGTCGGGCATCCATCCCCAACTGGTGGATCAGGATGGTCCCTCGGATCCTTTTTCGCCCGAGGAGGTCTCGACTATCAACGCCAGATTCAACGGTATCCGCCAATTCGACGACACCCTGGGGACCTGCCGGATCGCCTCCTCCAGCCCCAAACTTCAATTGGATTGTTTGAACGCGGTTACTGGATGGAACCTGGGGCTCAAGGATGCTTTTCAGATCGGATTGCGGATCATCAACCAGCTCAGGATGTTCAACATCCGGCACGGCCTGAAGAGGGAGGATGAGCGGCCCTCCACCAGGTATGGCTCCGTTCCGGTGGACGGCCCGGCCCAGGGCAAGGACATCATGGCTGAGTGGGAGTCCATGCTGACGAATTACTACACCCTTATGGGCTGGGATCCTGCCACCGGCTACCCCCTTCCCGAGACCCTGGAGAGTCTCGAACTGGGCGATCTGGCCAGGAATCTGTAAACAATGGCTAGGGTTTGCGTTGAACTATGCCTTTGGCTGGGCCGGGAACTCGGCCCGGATTTCGATCGGATCTCGGAGATGTGCTCGACCAGGACCGAACGGGTAGACCCCGGCGCCACCATTTCGGAGCTGATGTCGAGTCTGGCCGCAGGCTATCCCCTGGTGCGGCAAAGGGTCTTTGACCCGAACCGGAAAAGATTCAACCCCCACGTGGTGGTCAAGTTCAACGACCGGCTGATAAACCCCAAGGTCGTCCATCGGGAGACTTTGCAGGACGGAGATAAGATCACGGTGCTTCCCATATACAGCGGAGGTTGAGGCCGGGGAAGCCGATTGGGGAAAACCGAAAGGAGACGCTTCAGTGAGCGCTCAGGAAAAGACAAAAAACGAGTACAAACGCTGGGAAGCCACCACCAGGCAGAAGGCCGTCGACCGATTTCCCGAGCGGAGAGATGTTTTTGAGACCTCGTCCAAGTTTCCGGTAAAGGCTCTCTATACGCCGCTGGATTCAAATCAGGAAAACTATCTCGATCAACTCGGCTTCCCGGGCGAGTACCCCTTTACCCGGGGCATTCGCCCCTCCATGTATCGCGGCAAGCTGTGGACGATGCGGATGTACTCCGGGTTCGCCACGGCCGAAGAGACCAACAATCGCTACAAGTACCTGTTGGAAGCCGGCCAAACAGGCCTCAGCGTGGCCTTCCACCTGCCCACCCAGGTGGGTTACGACTCCGATCACCCCATGTCGGCCGGGGAGGTGGGCCGGGTCGGGGTGGCCATCGACTCCCTGGCCGATATGGAGGCCGTCTTCGACGGGATCCCCCTGGACAAGGTCAGCACCAACATGACCATCAACGCCACAGCCATCATTCTTCTGGCCATGTATCTGGTAGTGGCGGAGAAGCAGGGACTCAAATTCGAAGACTGCCGGGGCACGATCCAAAACGATATCCTCAAGGAGTACGTGGCCCGAGGCACCTACATCTTCCCTCCCAAACCGTCCATGCGGATCATCGGCGACATCTTTTCCTTCTGCGGCCGGCATGTCCCCCAATGGAACACCATTAGCATCTGCGGCTATCACACCCGGGAGGCCGGGTCCAACGCCGTTCAGGAACTGGCCTTCACCCTGGCCAGCGCCATCGCCTATGTTCAGACCGGTATCGAGGCCGGCCTGGAGGTGGACGATTTCGCCCCTAGGCTGTCCTTCCATTTCGATACTCATAATAATTTTCTTGAGGAGATAGCAAAGTACAGAGCCGCGAGGCGTCTCTGGGCCAGGATCATGAAACATAGATTCGGGGCCAGGAAGCCAGCCTCCATGATGCTCCGCACTCACTCCCAAGGAGCGGGATGCAGCCTGACCCGGCAACAGCCCGAGAATAATGTGGTTCGGGTGGCCCTCCAGACTTTGGCCGGGGTGCTGGGGGGAACCCAGTCCCTCCAGACCAACTCTCAGGATGAGGCCTATGCCATTCCCACCGAAGCCACGGTCCGCACGGCCCTGAGGACCCAGCAGGTGATCGCCTATGAGAGCGGCGTCGCCGATTTTGTAGATCCCATGGCCGGATCATACGTTATCGAGTCCTTGACCGATCAAATGGAAAAAGAGGCGGTCCGCTACATCGAGGTAATCGATGAAAAGGGCGGGGCGGTCAAAGCTATAGAGCAGGGTTACCTGCAGGCGGAGATCGCGGAAAGCGCCTATCAATACCAGAAGTCGATCGAAAAAGGCGAGACGATTATCGTCGGGGTAAACAAGTTTGTAGCTGAAGAGGAGCCCAGAACAGACATAACTCATATTGATCCCGAAGTGGAGGCCAAGCAGATCCGGAAACTGGCCAAAGTAAAAGCCTCCCGGAATCAGGGCCTGGTTGAGCGGACCTTAAGGGCCGTCTCCAAGACGGCCGGGGGACGGGAGAATCTGTTCCCGCCGATCCTGGATGCAGTCAAAGCCTATGCAACCGTCGGAGAAATCTCCGACGCCCTGCGCTCGGTCTTTGGCGAATATCAGGAATCAACATAGAGAGGCCGGATAGATGGGATTGAAAAAAGTACGCGTGTTAATGGCTAAACCAGGCCTGGATGGACACGACCGGGGGGTGAAAGTCATCTCCAGGGCGCTCGCCGACGCCGGTATGGAGGTGGTCTATGGGGGCCGGCGGCAGACCCCCCAACAGATCGTCAAGACGGCCATCCAAGAGGATGTGGACGTCATCGGTCTGAGCTGCCTTTCCGGGGCCCACATGACTCTGTTCATGGCCGTGCTGGACCTGTTAAAGGCCGAGGACGTGGAGGACATCGTCGTCATCGGCGGGGGGATCATCCCGGATAAAGATATCCCCGTACTGGAACAGGCCGGGATCAGAAAGATCTTCGGGCCGGGGACGGCCACCGGAGAGATCGTGGAGTTCATCGAAAGGGTGGTCCGAACGGATTAGGGGGCTCCCTGGCCCCAATAGGTAAAAAAAATGACCCGAGATTCCTCAGAGGCGGGTCGGAACTAGCGGGAGGGAGGATGCCCCCAAAACTGGACCATATCGCAATCGCGGTGGAAGACGCCGATGAAACAGCTCGTAGATATGAGCAATTGTTCGGATTAAAGGTTAAGCATACGGAAAAAGTCGTGCCCCAGAAGACCAAGGTCGGGTTCCTGCCCATCGGCGAGACCAACCTGGAGATGGTGGAGCCGATCGGAGAGGATTCGCCCCTGGCCAACTACCTTCAGAAAAGAGGTCCGGGCCTTCATCATCTTTGTTTCGAGGTCGAGGACATCGATTCGGAACTGGAGCGTCTGGCCGCCGATAAGGTTGAGCTGATCGACCGGACCGCCAGAGAAGGAGCCCACAACACCCGGATCGCCTTTATCCACCCCAGGGCCACAGGCGGGGTTTTGATCGAACTTTGCGAGAAACCGAAAAACTGATGCAAAAACCAAACAGGAGAGAGGCATGAGCAGCCTACCGCTTGCAGGGGTCAAGGTCGTCGACCTTACGGCAGCCCTGTCAGGACCTTTCTGCACCCAGATCATGGCTGATTTCGGGGCAGAGGTGAATAAAATCGAACCGCCTGATACCGGTGACTTTCTAAGGGCTTATGGCCCGCCGTATGTGAACGGTGAAAGCCCCTATTTTTTACTGAGCAACCGCAACAAGCGCAGCCTGACCCTCAATCTCAAATCAGAAAAGGGAATGGAGGTGCTGCACAGGATGGTTCGCCGGGCTGATGTAGTGGTCGAGAATTATCGGCCGGACGTCAAGTACAAGCTTAAGGTCGATTATGACAGCCTGAAAAAGATCAACCCTAACCTTATCTACGCCAGCATCTCCGGCTTCGGCCAGACCGGACCCTACTCCAAGAAGGCCGGTTTCGACCCCATCGCCCAGGGTATGTCGGGCCTGATGAGCGTTACCGGATATCCGGACGGCGGCCCGACCAAGGTGGGCGTGGCCATCGGTGACAATCTAGGCGGTATCTACGCCTTGGTTGGTATTCTTTTGGCCCTTTTCGAGCGAAAGAACTCGGGCGAAGGGCAGATGATTGAGAGCTCCCTGCTGGATGCTCTGGTCTCGGTCCTGGGCATGCAGGCCTCCCTCTATTTCGCCACCGGACGCCAACCTGAACGGGTCGGCAACATGCACCCCATGACCGCCCCCTACGGCGCCTTTATGACCAAAGACGGGTACATCAACATCGGCGCGGCCAACCAAGGCATGTGGGAGCGCCTCTGCCAAGGACTGGGAGTTGAGCACCTCATCTCCGACGAACGGTTCCTGACCGTCGGAGACCGGGTGACCAACCGTCACAGCCTCAGCGAGGAGCTGGAAAAAAAGCTGCGGACCAAAACCAGCCAAGAATGGTCGGTCGTCCTGGACAGGGTCGGGGTGGCCAACGGGCCGATCCTGGACATCCCCGATACCTTTTCCGACCCGCAGGTGCTCCACCAGGAAATGCTCCAGGAAGTCGAACATCCCAAGTGCGGGCGGATCAAGCAGATCGGGATCCCGATCAAGATGAGCCGAACACCGGGGTCGATACGAACGGCTTCACCTTTGTTGGGCCAGCATACCGAAGAGATCCTGACCGAACTGGGATACAGCATCGGCGAAATAGAGCAAATGAAAGAGGACAAAGTCCTTTGATCTAACAATCCCTATTGAGGAGAGAGTGATATGGACCCTCAAACGATAAAAGCCCTTGATAAGGCCCATCATATTCATTCCTGGTCAATCCAGTCCCAGCTGGATCCCATGGTCTTCGACCACGGTCTCGGGGCGGTCATGTGGGACGCTGAGGGAAATCGGTACCTGGACTTCAGCTCCCAGCTGGTCAACCTGAATACCGGCCACCAGCATCCTGATATTGTCGCCGCCATCCAGGATTGGGCGGCCAAGTGCTGCTACGTCAGCCCCGGCGTGGCCTATGAGTCCCGCTCCCGGCTAGTCCAAAAGATGGCCCAAATAACCCCCCCCAACATTAACCACTTCTTCTTCACTTTGGGCGGGGCCGATTCTAATGAGAACGCCATCAAGATGGCCCGGCAGTTCACCGGGAAACTTAAGATAATCTCCCGCTATCGCTCCTACCACGGAGCCTCGGCAGGAGCCATCGCTCTGACCGGAGATCCCCGGCGCTGGGCGGCGGAGCCGGGCATGGCAGGGGTAACCAAGGTCTTGGACCCCTACTGCTACCGTTGTCCCTTCGGCCGCGAATATCCTTCCTGCAACCTCCAGTGCGCCGAGCATGTCCGCGAGGTCATGATGTACGAGGGGGCCAAGGACCACGTGGCGGCCATGATTGTGGAGGGTATTACCGGGACCAACGGGATCTTTCTACCGCCCGAAGGATACTATCAGCGACTTCGCGAAATCTGTGATGAGTTTGAGGTTCTCCTGATCTGCGACGAGGTTATGTCCGGATTCGGTCGAACCGGCAAATGGTTTGCCTTTGAGAACTGGGGGATTGAACCAGACATCATAACCATGGCCAAGGGGTTGACCTCCGGCTATGTGCCCTTGGGATGTGTGGCGGTCAACGATAAGATTGCGGACTACTTCCAGGACAACATGCTCTGGTGCGGCTTGACCTATAACGCCCACCCCTTGGCCTGCGGGGCTGCCTGCGCCTGTCTGGAGGTGACCGAGAAGGAGAACCTTCTCAATAG
>Ga0068714_10006272_pt1 | contig 12182 bp, 12 predicted proteins | sample MTBNYHSulfiMetaG_FD_62988 | JGI IMG/M metagenome (GOLD analysis project Ga0068714, IMG submission 62988) | Enrichment culture microbial communities from rom New York Harbor, USA that are MTBE-degrading - MTBE-NYH (New York Harbor Sulfidogenic)... | ecosystem: Environmental > Aquatic > Marine >... | reverse complement strand
TCATGGTCAGTTCCAGGTGCGTGTTCGGGTCATCCACCGGGATACGGGCGTTTTCCGCCAGGAGGACAATAAACAGGGCCACCGCCAGAAGCAGCAGGACGATGCCGGACCGCGTCCAGACCTCGCCCGTCAGGGCGAAGATCATGCCCGAGAGGGAAAGGCTCTTTGTTTCCCGCGCCAGCACTGCCAGTCCCAGCAAGAGGGCCGGTTCCGCCAGAGCGGAAAACCACACCTCGCGGCTGGCACCCATGCCCTCGAAACTGGAACCGGTGTCGAGGGCCGCAACCACTGTAAAAAAACGCATTAACCCCAGCAGATACGCGAACAATATCAGATCACCGGCAAAGGACACGGGCGCACCTATACTGCCCAGAGGAACCAGGGCCGCTGCTGCCGATACCGCTGCCAGTCCGACCACGGGGCCGCTCACAAAGACCCAGGTGGTTGTGCGGCTATAGACGGCGCCTTTCTGCAGGAGCTTCCAGCAATCAAAATAGGCCTGCACGAGGGGCGCCCCCCGGCGTCCGGCAAAGAAGGCCTTGGTCCGGTTTATGATGCCGAGGAGTAAGGGGGACAGCAAAAAGGCCAGGAACCAGGAGACATATCCGGCAGTGTTCATTGCACTCACCCCAGTTTCCATACGATCAGCGCCATGAGGGCCACGGCGATATAGAGCATGTACAATTGCACGCGGCCGTGCTGCAACCAGCGCAGTCTCGAAAGGCCCCATACGACGCCGCGAAACACGGGAGCGTACAGCTTCTCGCGGTAAGTATCCGGAGTAAACGTATGGAGGGCCGCACTCCGCGGGAAAAGACCGGAAGGCCGCGAGATGCGGCGTTCTGTCCAGAGAAAAATGCGGAAGAAATCCGTCAGGGGTTGAGCAAAGGAGGACGCGGTGTACTGCATGCGCGGCGAGGGTTGGGCATACCCGCAATCCCAGGTAACGCCTTCCCCTATGGTACGCCTTGCCAGGAGCCGGCGCCGCAGCAGAGCAAGCGCACCAATCATGGCCAGCAGGCCGCAAGCCCCCCGCGCCACCACGGCGAGCGGCCGTGCAGCCGCCATGAGTTCCGCCCGCACCGTATTTTGTGTCAACGGCGCAAGCTGTGCGACTACGGGCGCCATGAGTCTCAGGGTCAAGGGCGCAAGCAATCCGATTAGAACGCAACCGGCGGCCAGCACGCCCATCGGAAGGCGCATGGCCCATCCCGCCTCGTGGGTCCGGGACAGGTCGCTCCGCGGCTCGCCGAGGAAGATAATGCCGAAGGCTTTGGCAAAGCAGGCCGCAGCCAGTCCTCCGATCAGGGCCAAGCCGGCAATGACGGCAGACAGAGTGCCGACCACGGCTGCATCATTCACCGCTCCACCCCGGAAGGCGCTCAGGTAGATCAGAAATTCGCTTACAAATCCGTTCAGGGGCGGCAGCCCGCAGATCGCCGCCGCGCCGATAAGAAAGGTCACACCGGTCCAGGGCATCCTTTTCAGAAGTCCACCCAGAAGGTCAATCTCCCTGGTCCCCGTGCCGTGAAAAACCGAGCCGGCTCCGAGGAAAAGAAGACTCTTGAATATGGCGTGATTCAGCACGTGGAGCAGACCGCCGCAAAGCCCCAGGACGATCAGTGCGGGCGACCCTATGCCCGCCCCGATGACTCCCACGCCTAAGCCAAGGGCGATAATCCCGATATTCTCCACGCTGTGATAGGCCAGAAGGCGCTTTAAGTCGTGCTGCGCCAGGGCAAAGAGCACCCCGATAATGCCTGAGGTCAACCCGATGGCCACCAGTACATATCCCCACCAGGGGGAGGGAGGTCCCAGAAAGGTCAGTGTCCGAAGGATCCCGTAAATCCCAGTCTTTATCATAACTCCGGACATAAGGGCGGATACATGGCTCGGCGCTGCCGGATGGGCTTCGGGCAGCCATACGTGCAAAGGCAGAAAGCCGGCCTTGGCCCCGAATCCGACCACGGAAAGGAGAAAAAGCACCCCGGCCGATGTCGGTACCCCAAAGGCACAGATGCGGTCGAAGTCGAATGATCCCACCTCGTTCCCAAGCAGGACAAAGAACGCCAGCAAAAATGCAGCCCCCACGTGCGTGGCTACGAGGTAAGTCCACCCTGCGTCTCGAACGCTCTCTTTGTGATGCTCAAAAGTCACGAGGAAAAAGGAGGCGACGGACATGAGCTCCCAGGCCACGAGAAAGAGCACCGCGTTGCGCGCCACGAGCACCATGCTCATGCTGGCCACGAGCAGGCTGTAGAAAAACCAGTGCCCGCGGACCGAATACTTGCCGTAATAAGGGGTCAGGTACTCGGTGCCGTACAGGGCAGCCAGCGCCGAAACTCCCAGAACCGGAAGGAGAAAAAATGCCGAAAGCGGATCGATGCCCACAGCAAAGGACCCGTAAGGGACACTCCATGCATAAGTGACGGCTTCAGCGGATCCGGACGCAAGCACACGGATCACAGGTACCAGCCCGATCAAACTTCCAAGTATTACGCCGCCGGAACCCAGTCTGGTTGCCATACGGGGCCGGCGCGCACCGAGCGCCGCTAGTCCACTGAGAAACATGGTGGCTATTGCCATCAAAAGCACATTCATGATGTTTGGTTTGGAGCCTTTTCAGCAGTTGTGTTTTTTGCGAAGCCGCCCTCGAGTTGTGCGATAAAGGTAAATATTTCCTCTCGCGAACCTTGGGCAGCCAGCAGCTCCCGGAATTGATCGTTTCGGAGGATAAAGGAAAGACGAGAGAGTACGTGCAGGTGTACCCGGACCGTAGGGCTGGCCACGGTGAAGACGATATGGACAGGTTTGCCATCCAGAGCGCCAAAGTCAACCGGTGTCTCCAGGAAACAAAGCATGACTATGGGATGAGTTACATGAATTATCACGGGATTACGCAAGTGGGGGATGGCAATGCCGTCCCCGATGCCGGTCGATCCCAACTCCTCCCGGGCCAACAAGACCCGGAATAGAAAATCCCGGTCTACGCCTTCCGGCAGGCGCATATGCTCAACCAGAGACAGAAGTACATCTTCCCGGTTTTTTCCGCTAATACGGTAATGAATGCCCCCGGCCTGAAGGGCTGCTCCAAGGCTTGGCATAGGTAATTCGCTCGCGGGCTCGGAAAAGATTTCAGGCGAGACATTTATGTGGCGGGCCGTAGCCCACTCAAGCAGCTCGACTCTGTTAAAACGATATTGCTCGTTAACACAATATGCAGGCAGTTTCCCCTGGGTTATCCAGCGATAAATCGTTTTTTCCGAGACTTTCAATAACCGGGCTGCATCACGAACCATCAGGTTCATAGTACATTGAACTCCCGCTATTTTTCTCTCAGTCTGGACATGTTTATACAGCTAAGGACAAGGGTTCCCTATTAAAGATATATGGGCAAAAATGTCAACCAAATTTTGCTGTTGGGGATGTGACCGTGGAGATTATCACCGCGCATTGGCCGCGGTCTGGCCGGTTCAGGAGAAAACTCAACCGGGGCGATGAGATGGGGTATTTATCCGCAGCAAGAGCGCCGGGTCAGCAGGGGATTGTCAAGAGGAGGGTTTTGCGGAAAGTTGTCCGCTTTCGCAAATTGGATAAAATTATGCGCGTATGTCCGGGGTTACTGCCGGAATTAATCTTCTGCCGGATTAGTGGCACATAGTTTCTTTTGCCTTTTCACCTTTATTACAGTCATCGCATATAGCAATGAACTGGCCGTCTTCGATCTCCACTAAGTGAAAAGGCTTGTCCGACGCCTGCGTATGCCCGCAGTCAAAGGTGCCACAGCCGTATTGAAGCAGGGTACAAACTACGACCTTTGCTACAAAATACGGGCAGCTCCTTTCTTTCTTGCCCATGAACACCATAATCACCTCCTTGTGATTTTAGATGCCATTCCTTCAGATATGCCTGTTGTTTTTACTGTCCCTTTATTTATCGTTTCGGCTGAAAGAAAGACCACGATAAATATTTTTTTGTATTTCTTTGGATAAAGCCAATGCTAATGAGGTTTTTGCAAAAGTCGTCACACCGGTGAACCCCGGATCGGGGTCCGGGGCAGGCACCGGTGTCCAGAGGTATCTCAATCTACTTGAAATTACTGGATTCCGGCTTTCGCCGGAATGACGGCAATCCGATCATAAGAATTTTGCAAGAGGCTCTAATAGATTGATTTAATGGCGATTTTATGTGTAGTCTGTCAAAGACTTGACGGTTAACAGAACTTTGACGTCCCAATATCTCAGAAGCCCATCTCTGCTTAGTGAGCTCAATTACTTTTAAAAACAGCAAGTTAGGACGGAATAGTATGCCTGGCATATTCTTTGCTCACTTATGGGTAAATTTTTTATCCGGGGAGACATGAGTATGGCGGAGAAGGAGAAAAAAGAAGCCGAGGAAATAGAGGAGGCCGGGGAAGAGAAACCAAAGAAAGGAAAACTGTTTTCCCTGATTATTATCGTCGTAATTGTCCTAGCCCTTTCTGCCGGCGGATACCTTGCCTATACCATGTATATCGGGCCTAAATTTATACACCAGGAGAAAAAGGCCGCTGTTGCTAAAGAAAAGAAGACAGAAGGGGCGGAGAAGGTGGGAATATTTCTGCCCTTGGATCCCTTTATCGTCAATCTTCTTATAGACGGCGAGGGGACGAGATATCTAAAGATGAAGATAGACCTGGAGCTTGAAGGCGAAGATGAAAAGGTTAAGGCTGAAGCCGAGAAGCATATCCCGCAATTGCGGGACACTATCATTATGCTTCTTACAAGCAAAACGTATGAAGAGGTAATGACACTGGAAGGAAAGATCAGGTTACGCGATGAGATCATAATACGCACCAACCATTATCTGGGAAAGAATAAGGTTAAAGGGGTCTATTTCAGCGAATTTGTTATTCAGTAAACATTTCTCGAAGAAAAGGTTGCTAAATAAATGAGTAAAGTTTTGAGCCAGGAAGAGGTTGATGCCCTTTTAAAGGGGATGTCGGGCGGGGAAATTGAGACGGAATCCGAAGAAGTATCTGCCCCGTCCGGGCATGAGTTATACGATTTTGTAAGTCAAACCCGGGTCATCAAGACCAAAATGCCGACGTTTGATGCGCTGAATGATCAATTTGCCCGCAATTTTCGTGTTACCCTGACCACTATGCTCAGACGTATAGTCGATATGTCTGTCCAGCCCCTGGAGGTGCTTAAGTTTAGCGATTTCGCCAAAAATCTGCCTGTGCCCACCAGTCTTCATATTTTCAAGATGGAGCCCTTGCGCGGCAATGCCCTATTCGTTATTGATTCCCGGCTGGTATTTCATTTGGTGGAGTGTTTCCTCGGCGGTTCGGGAAAGGGCCGCACCAAGGTTGAAGGCCGGGAGTTTACGCCTATTGAGCAGAAATTAATAAGCCGCGTAGTTCATCTGGCCTATGCTGATCTGGAAAAGGTCTGGCATCCGGTCCACCCGGTGAAGATTCAATATGTGCGCAGTGAAATAAATCCCCAGTTTGCGCGCATAGTCCATCCTAACGATCCCTTGCTTATTTCCCGCCATACGGTTGAGATGGATGAGCTCTCCGGGCAGATCTCTATATGCATACCTTTTGCTAACATAGAACCCATTAAGACCAAGCTCATGGCTTCTTTTCAAAAAGAGCAGCAGGAGATTGATCCCTATTGGTTTCAACAGATGCGCGATTCGATACGAAAAATCCAGGTGGGATTACGGCTTGAACTGGGAAAAACCAATATGAGCGCCAACGATGTGGCGAGGCTTACCGTGGGGGATATAATCCGCCTGAATAAAGACTTGGGCGAACCCCTATTGGTTGACGTGGAAGGGGTTCCAAAATTCAATGCCTACGCCGGGATATGTAAGGGCAACAAGGCCTTTCAACTATTAGAAGATGTTTCTGCCGATTGAAAATACGGAGGTAAAAATGGGCGAAGAAGATATTAAACAGGCAACTTCTCAAGATCCGGATGCCGCACTTGATGAAGCTCATAAAGCCGAAGCGGAGAGCGGGAGCGCCCCGGCAGACATGGACTGGGATGCGGCATTTGCAGAGGCAAAGGCGGCAGAAGCCGGAAAAAAACAGGCCGTAGAAACAGGAGCGGAAGAGACTGCGCCCGTATCTAAAGAAGAGCCGGCGACTAATATTGAATCACCCCACTTTGATGATTTTAGCGGTAAGAGATCCAGACAGAGAGGTGATCGCAGCCTGGATTTTCTCCTGGATATTCCGCTCGAAGTAAGCGTGGAGTTGGGCCGGACACGCATGATTATTAATGACCTTCTCCAGATGGGCCAGGGCGCCATTATCGAATTAAATAAGCTGGCCGGTGAACCGGTAGAGGTGTATGTCAGTGGAAGGCTGCTCGGCAAAGGAGAAGTAGTGGTGGTTGACGATAAATTCGGAGTCAGATTAACGGAAATTATCAGCCCGACAGAGCGGGTTAGGAACCTGGGGTAAGGGGATGTTTATGTTTCGGATAGACAGGCAAATCTTAATGATTTTGATTTTGGTTTTGGCCTTGCCCTCCATGGCGGCAGGCTCCCCTGCCTCAGCCGCCGGAAGTGGCGCTGATGTGCCCGGTCTGGTCGGCGTCCTATTCAAGATGATCTTTGCCCTGGCCATGGTTTTGGGGCTGTTTTTCCTGGCCCTGCACGGAGCGCGAAAGTTAAGGGTCCTGCAGGAAAAGGCCTGCGGCGGCAATCTTATCAAGATACTGGCGACCAAGGGTATCGCGCCGAAGAAGTACGTTTCGGTTATTGAAGTGGGCGGTGAAATAATAGTGCTGGGTATGTCGGAAGGGAGCGTAAACCTACTGACCAGGATGGACAGGGCACAGATACTTCCCTCCTTGGGAGGGCCGGGAGAGGATAAAGATGAGAGCGATAAAAACCCCCTTTTTCGTTTTCTCAGGTTTCACTAGTGTAGTGCGAACGTTTCTTTACATATATTGTGACATCAAAAACTGTCATTCCTGCGAAAGCAGGAATCCAGAAAGGCAAAAAGACTGGATTCCGGGTCAAGCCCGGAATGACAATCAAAGTAAAGGGACTTATGACGCACTATACTAACTATGCAAAAGTCTAAGGAAGGTCGGGTCATCATGATGAGGCGTTCGGGACAGCTCATAGCATTAGTAATAGTCATCCTTCTGGCCCTTCTTCTTATTGAGAAGACCGCTCATGCCGTCTCCGTTCCTACGCTCAAATTTGGATTGGAGGAGGCCGACAGCCCGCAGAAGGTATCGGTATTGCTCCAGATACTGCTCTTGTTTACGGTTTTTTCGCTGGCGCCGGCTATCCTGCTTATGATGACGTCCTTTACACGGCTGGCCGTAGTTTTTTCATTCCTTCGGCAAGCAGTCGGCACCCAGCAAACGCCGCCGAACCAGATAATAATCGGATTATCTATTTTTCTAACCTTTTTTATCATGGCGCCGGTCTGGCAGACTGTGCATGAGCAGGCGCTAAAGCCCTATCTGGCTGAAGAGATAACCCAGGCCGAGGCCCTGGATCAGGCGCTGGTGCCTATCCGTAACTTTATGTTCAGGAACACCCGCGAAAAGGACCTCTCCCTATTTGTCAATATTGCCAAGATGGAACGGCCGCAGAATAAGGAAGATGTCCCCACTACGGTTTTGATACCGGCTTTTATGATCAGCGAACTAAAAACGGCCTTTCAGATCGGTTTTATCCTTTATATCCCGTTTCTGGTCATTGATATGGTAGTAGCCAGCGTGCTCCTTTCCATGGGCATGATGATGCTGCCGCCGGTTATGGTCTCGCTGCCGTTTAAACTCCTTTTATTTGTCCTGGTAGATGGCTGGTATCTGATCGTGGGTTCGTTAGTCAAAAGTTTTGCATGAGGCGGGTTATGACTCCGGAATTTGCCATAGGTATAGCCAAGGATGCCATTGAGGTCACCCTACTTATTTCCCTGCCCATCCTGGGTATCGGGATGATCGTGGGCCTGGCGGTCAGCATCTTCCAGGCCGTTACTCAAATCCAGGAGATGACGCTCTCCTTCGTCCCCAAGATAGTGGCGGTCATGGTGGCGCTGCTGGCCTTTTTCCCGTGGATTATGAATAAACTGACCGTTTTTACGGAAAATTTAATTATCAATATTCCACAATATATCAGGTAAAAACACTATGGTAGATGGCTTCCTGCTCGATTGGACGTTGCAACAATTTCAGGTGTTTATTTTGATTCTGGTACGTGTGGCGGCTATTATATTTATGATGCCTGTTATCGGGGCCAAGGGCGTGCCCGGGCTGGCGAAGGCCGGACTCTGTCTGATCGTCAGTCTTGTTCTACTCCCTGTGGTCCAGGTTGACCCCAAAGTTTTTCCTGACGATGCCTTTTCCATGGCGTTGCTTTTGGTCAAGGAGATATTTGTGGGATTTACCCTCGGCCTTGTCCTTAAGCTGGTCTTTGCCGGGATCCAGGTGGCCGGGCAGATGGTCGGCTTCCAGATGGGTTTTGGCGTGGCCCATGTTATGGACCCGCAGATGGGACAAGAATCTCCTGTTTTGGCCGAGTTGGGGTACCTGGTGAGTTTATTGATATTTTTGGCCGTGGATGGGCATCATATTTTCTTTCAAACCCTGATGTACAGCTTCAGTATCCTCCAGCCCGGTGAAATGAATCTTACGGAGGGGGTTTATAACCGGATATTGCTGAGCAGCGGGGGGATGTTCGTTATAGCGGTCAAGGTGATGGCGCCGGTTATGGCTATCCTCCTCTTTACGCAGGCAGCCCTGGGTATCCTGGCCAAGGCCGTCCCGCAGATGAACTTACTGATCGTCAGCTTTCCTCTTACTATCGGGATAGGCCTTTTTTTCTTTGGCCTGTCCATGCAGGTTATGGGGCCGTTTTTTATCCGGACTATACATGAAGCAGGAAATCTTTTGCCGGTATTAATACGGGGGTTTAAAGGCTAAATGGCCGAGGAATCCTTCCAGGAAAAAACTGAAAAGGCAACCCCGCGGCGCAGGGAAGAGGCCCGCAAGAAAGGACAGGTGGTCCGCAGCCGGGAGGTTTCCGCGGTTTTGGTTATGTTGACGGGCTTTATTACCCTGTATGCGTGTCACACTTATGTTTACCACTCTATCCGGGGGATGATGGTTTATTTTCTGAGGCAGGCCACTGATGTAGAGATTAACCGGGCAACCATAGGCGCGCTCGGATTCACTGCCGTTCAATATCTGGGCCTGATCGCGGGGCCGATCCTTCTGGCCGTGTTCCTGATGGCCTTTCTGGCCAACTATCTACAGGTTGGATTCATTTTTAGCACAGAAAATCTGCAGCCAAAGTTATCCAAAATCAACCCCTGGAGCGGACTTAAGCGCATCTTTTCCATGCAGGCGGTAATGGAGCTTTTCAAGTCCCTGGCCAAGATAGCTATTGTGGGATACATGGCGTATCGTACGGTCAAGGGAGAAATATCGCGGGTCCTCCCTCTGATGGATGCCGAGATCGAGCAGATTCTCGGTTACGTAAGCATGGTTTCTTTCAAGATTTTTTTGAACACCTGTCTGGTGATGATGCTGCTGGCGGCTTTGGACTACGCCTTTCAGCGCTGGGAATTTGAAAAAAAGATCAGGATGACCAAGCAGGAGATCAAGGAGGAGTTCAAGCAGACCGAAGGCGATCCTATGATTAAGTCACGGATCAAGAGTATGCAAAGGGAAATAGCCAGGCGCCGGATGATGGCCGCTGTGCCCAAAGCGGACGTAGTTATAACCAACCCCACCCATCTGGCCGTAGCTCTACAGTATCGGGTAGGAGAGTCGGATGCGCCGGAAGTGGTAGCCAAGGGCGCCGGGCTGATTGCAGAAAAAATCAAAGAGATTGCCATGGAAAATAATGTGCCGCTGGTTGAGGACAAACCGCTGGCCCAGATTCTGTATAAGACAGTGGAGATCGGCCAGATGATCCCGCCTAATTTGTATCAGGCGGTAGCAGAGACACTGGCCTATGTATATCGGCTGAAAAATAAGGCATTTGCCGCCAGATAAGGAGTAATTATGGCTGATCAGGTCCGAAGCCCCGCCGTGAGCCTGCCGGCATTAGATAGCGGAAATCTCGTTATGGCTATCGGGGTAGTAGGCATTTTGCTGGTGATGATCGTTCCCCTGCCGCCTTTTGTTTTGGACATCCTTCTCACCTTCAGCCTGACCTTTGGCCTGGTCATTCTGCTCATGGCCATGTACAGCGCCAGTCCGCTTGATTTTTCCGTTTTCCCGTCTTTGCTCCTGATTACTACTCTTTTTCGCCTGTCGTTAAATGTGGCCTCGACCCGCCTCATTCTTTCCTACGGCAATGAGGGGGCAGAGTCCGCCGGACAGGTCATCAGGGCCTTCGGGACCTTTGTAATCGGAGGGAACTACGTCATCGGGGCCATTGTCTTTATTATCATGGTGGTTATTAATTTTGTGGTAATCACCAAAGGCGCGGGGCGTATAGCCGAGGTGGCGGCCCGTTTTACCTTGGACGCCATGCCCGGAAAACAGATGAGTATAGATGCAGACTTGAACGCCGGCCTTATAGATGATCGCGAGGCCAGGCGCAGAAGGGCGGAGATTGCCAGGGAGTCGGAATTCTATGGGGCTATGGACGGCGCCAGCAAGTTTGTGCGCGGGGAGGCTATCGCCGGTATCATCATTATATTTGTAAATATCCTGGGCGGCATACTTATCGGTGTTTTTCAGAAGGGCCTGCCGGTGGTAGACGCAGTGCAGAATTACACGTTACTTACCATCGGCGATGGCCTGGTGGCGCAGATACCGGCCCTGGTCATTTCTACCGCTGCGGGTATCCTGGTAAGCCGGGCGGCGTCTGAAGTAGGCATGGGAAGGGAATTTGCCAATCAGTTCGGATCTCAGATACAGGCCATGGGCGTCGCGTCAGGCATCATCTTTTTCTTCGGTTTGATACCGGGACTGCCGCACATCCCCTTTATCCTTTTTTCCGCAGCAGTCGGCTCTCTGGCTTTTTTCCTTTACCGCAGCAGGCAGACCTCCGAAGCCGGGGTCATGGAAGAGGCCACAGCGGCGGCCAAACCAACGAGGGAGCCGGAGATTGTGGAGAGTCTTCTTCCTCTGGATACGCTCTCTTTAGAGGTTGGTTATGGTCTCATCCCTTTAGTGGATGAAAAACAAGGCGGCGATCTCCTGGAAAGAATACGGGCACTCCGCCGGCAGTTCGCCCTGGATATGGGCCTTATTGTCCCGCCTATCCACATAAGGGATAATTTACAGTTAAAACCCGGGAACTATGCCGTGCTTATCAGAGGGATTGAAGTGGCGCGCGGTGAATTATTGCCCGGATACCATTTAGCCATGGATGCCGGAGAAGTAAAACGCAAAGTAGAGGGCATACCCACTACCGAGCCGGCCTTTAATCTGCCCGCCCTGTGGATCACGGACAAAGTCAAGGAGGAGGCGCAACTGGCGGGTTATACGGTAGTGGATATGGCGACGGTTGTGGCTACGCATTTAACCGAAGTCATCCGCAGCCATGCCGATGAGCTGCTCGGGCGTCAGGAAGTTCAGAAGTTACTGGATAATCTCGCCAAAACCAATTCCAAGGCAGTGGAAGAAGCCAATACCGTTTTCTCCCTGGGCGGGTTGCAGAAGGTCCTGCAGAATCTTTTGCGGGAAAGGATATCCATACGGGATCTGCTCACTATTGTAGAGACCATAGCGGACTATGCCCCGATTACCAAAGATCCGGACATCCTTACTGAATATGTACGCCAGAAACTGGCCCGGTCCATCACCAAGGAATTTTTGACCCCGGAGGGGACATTACCGGTGCTGGCGCTGAGCCAGAATATCGAAGATGTGTTGCGGGAAGGGATACAGAGGACAGAGCAAGGCACTTTCCTTTCCATTGAGCCTAATCTGGCCCAGCGTATCATCAATTATATCAACCGTGGCGCAGAGCAATGCCTGGTGCTTAATTATCAGCCCATCATTCTATGTTCACCCATCGTCAGGCGGCATTTGCGGCGGCTGGTGGAGAGGTTTGTTCCTAACGTGCTTATTCTTTCACATAACGAGTTGTCATCTGATATGAAAGTCCAATCTGTGGGGATAATAGAACTCGGCCATGAAGATTAAGCGGTACGAAGCCAGGGACATTAACGCAGCGGTGCAGATGGTCAAGAGCGAGCTGGGACC
>Ga0068714_10006271_pt1 | contig 12185 bp, 9 predicted proteins | sample MTBNYHSulfiMetaG_FD_62988 | JGI IMG/M metagenome (GOLD analysis project Ga0068714, IMG submission 62988) | Enrichment culture microbial communities from rom New York Harbor, USA that are MTBE-degrading - MTBE-NYH (New York Harbor Sulfidogenic)... | ecosystem: Environmental > Aquatic > Marine >... | reverse complement strand
GGGCCGAGGCCGGGGCGTCACCTCCTTTACCAGCCGGGACAACCGGACGGATGCCCGGGGCCTGGTTGTGCTTCGGGATCTCCCGCCACGTTCCGGCTTGGTCTCGGCGGAGGCCGAGGGCTATTCCGACTCCCCCCGCCAGCCGGTGGCGGCCGACCAAGCTGAGATCGAGGTGGTCTTGAATGACGCCGGCTCGATTCGGGGGCGTTTTCTGACCGCCGCCGGCCATCCGGTGCCCGAGGTCCGAATCCGCGGTCGCCAGCGCGACGCCGAACCCTTCGATTTTGAATCGATCTTCGGGTATGGAAGCCGCATGGTCGAATTGGGGGAAGGCTCGTTCCGTTTCCGGGGGTTTGTCCCCGGGAACTATGACCTGACCGTCAACTCTCCCGGTCTGGCTACGAAAAAGATTTTTGGGGTGAAGGTAGCTCCGGCCCGGGAAACCGACTTAGGCGAGATTGTGCTCCGGCCGGAAGGGACGATCGCCGGTTCGGTGGTAGAGAGCTTGACCAGCTCCCCCTTGGATAAGTTCCGGGTGCGGGTGGAAGGAGGGGATTTTATGGAAAATCTCTTCAATCCCCGCGCGGCCGACGACCCCGGCGGATATATCCTGCGCGGGCTTGAGGCAGGGGAATATACCCTGATCGTGAGCGCCCCGGATTTCAAACGGAAAAAGGTTCCCGGGATCATCTTAGCAACTGGGGAAGAGAAGCGGATTCCCCGGATCGAATTGGATCCGCTGACCTCGGAAGAACGGGAAGAACTCGCTCGCCGTCGCCGGGTCATCCCCTCCCTGGGGGTGCGGATCGAAAATACGGAAGAACCCGACCAAGACCTGAAAATCGCGGAAGTCCTGCCCGGCTCCGCGGCGGCCGCGGCAGGTTTGCGGTCCGGGGACGAGATCGGGAAAATCAACGGCAAGACCATGGCGGAGGATCCGAAAGGGTTCATGGCGGTTTTGCTGGGCCAGCCCGGAACCAAAGCGATGATCACGGTGGCGCGGGGAGGGACGGAGGAGGAAATCGAGATCGAACTCGGGCCGTGGGATTTCCAAGAGTATCTTGAGCAACTGTGGGATTAACCGGGGGACACAATACTTAACTCGGTCTTGAACAATCCTGAATTATGTATTGTGTCCCCGGAACCCCGGAACTTGTCCCCGGAACTCAGGATATGGTCCAACGGTAAAACCGGTTTCAAATCGATTACAGTAGAAATTTCTTGCAACATAATCATTAGAATAGAGTTAGGTGAATTTCAGATTTTAACAACCGGACAGCACTGATAGTGAGTAAAAAATTTTCAAATTGCAGATGTGTTCATTGTTTTCAATATTTTGAAGAGCTGACGTCAGATCATGTTTTCCCAGTTTCTTGGTTTCCGAATACAACTCCTGAAAATATTGAAAAATGGCAAATGCCATCTTGCATGGTCTGTAACAAAAAGTATGGAAAAATTGAAGAGGCTTTATTGATAAAGTTAGGACTTTGCATAAGCCCTTTTAGTCCTGAGTCATTTGGTATACCACAGAAAGTTTGGCGGGCAATCAACCAAAATGAGGGGAAAAATGACCGTGATGCGAAATGTCGGAAGAAGAAAAAAGATAAAATAATTCGAGAATTAATCGATCCAGCTACCGTTCCTATAACAGCGATACTCCCAAATTTTGGTCCTTCGGATAGTTTGGGTTCAAATCATGGCTTGGCAGTATTCGTTCACAAGAGCGGGCTAGATGAAATAGGCAAAAAGTTAATTCGTGGAATAACGTGGGTAATTGATGAAAAAATTATCGATAGTAAATATGAAATTGAAATTTATTATCTACGTGAGCAAGAGGCTTTGCACCTGATTAAACTTCTCCATGCATATGGAAAAGAATATTCAATAGGACCGGGTATTCGTGTAATTAGAGCGATTGTAGCCGAGGATCCTATCTGTGGGCTATATTCAATAAAAATCTGGGGGCGGCTAAATATGTATGGAATTGTAGACAGGTGCAAAAAAGATATCAAAAGCTTAAGGGAGAATGGAGAAGTGGATGCAGATGTAAATATACCATAAGTGGACAGTTCATCGGAATTGAAAAGCCTAAGGGTATTTCAGAGGAGAGACTAGTAGGTTAGAGGGTTGCAATTCTAAAGAAAGGAGGAATCCATGGAAATGAATACTATTATAGTTGATACACAAATGTGTCCGATACAGCGTGATGAGTATGGTGAAAGTTTTATTGAAATATATGGAGAACGCATTAATGAGATTAGTGGAGAGGAATTAATTCAAACTGTTAGGAAGGATTATCCCACGGCAGGAGAAAATGATTTAAATATTCTTGAAAGGATTAGACGCTTACTTCTGAGTTTTAGTGGAACACCTCGAGTAGTCTATTTGACCGCAAGAGAGGTTAGTGATTTTATGACGCTAACAGATAGAAACATCCCGATCGAAGATGTGGAATATATCCTGAGACATGGGGCTGATAGCTACATCATTAACTTCAAAAGAAATAATATATTTGGAATTGATATTGTCATTAATCGTACTAAGTTCACGGTTGAATAAGAGAAAGAATATAGGAGTAACGGGAGTCAAGAATCTAATATTAGGATTTTGGGTGGACGGAAAAACCAGAGCGCGGGATAAATAGGGAGATAAAACCCGGGCCGAATCCTGGCGGCAGACTTATCAGTGCCAGTGAGATACATAAGTTCTTCTATTGCCCCTACGCCTGGTGGTACGAGAGGGGCGGGCCAGCCCCGGAGAAACTGGGACGCCTGCAAGAAGGCGCGAGCTTTCACCGCCGACAGGATGTTAAATAGCAGGTTGTAACATTTGCCGGGTCAAACGTTGGGACCGCACTGATCTTCATGGTGAAATCAGCAGGGCTGAAGCCCCGCGCACTATCAGCAATTGAGGTGGCTTATGAGTCAACTAACCTGGTTTTTAATCATGGCGCTCTTGCCGGCGCTTCCCGGTTCCCCAAAAATTGGAGCGGGAGCTCAATCTCTCTTCGACCAAGCATTTCAACTTTTGGAAAAAGAGCAGGTTTATGACGCCATCGTTTTCTACGATCGCGCCCTGGCGGTGGCGCCGAATTCCCAGGACATCTGGATGGAATACATCGTTTGCTTGAGAAAAGCAAAGTACCTGCAAAGGGCGGCGCGCGCCGGCTGGCGGGCGTTGGAGTTAGGTCCGGCGACTTGCCATATCTGGGGGAATCTGGGCAATGTTTTTATCGATGCCAGAGAGTGGGATGCAGCCACGATGGCATTTAAGCAAGCCGCTGTTTACTCCAAGGATAAGCGTTGGGCCGCGCAAAACTTTCTTGTGCTTGGCTATGACCAGATGAGCAAAGGAGATTCCGAACTGGCATTGAAGTCTTTTCAGCACGGGCTGAAGCTCGACCCTACCCACGGTCTGGCCATGGTTGATATCGGGGTAGCGAAAGCAACCCTGGGGAGAACTGAGGAAGGGGCCAGGGATATCAGGCGCGGAATCGAGATGATTGAAAAATCCGGGCAGTCGAGTGGTCTTCAATACGGCCGCGCGGCTTTGGCTGAAATTGAAAAAGACGGCCGCCCTCGGATGGGCGACCGGTACGGAAGTGAATCATTCCAGAAGTTGCCGGAAAGATTTCTCCGAAGACCGGCTCCCGGGGTCGCGCTTTCGTTGCAGATCGATCCCCTGGTGGAAAGGTGCTACCAGATCAGTCCCCAGGGGATAGTGTCGCTGACTCTGCCGGAGGGTTGGCGGGAAAAAGTCGAATGCAAGAGCATTACTCCTTTAGGATACACGAGTTCGGCGTTCGTTTACCAGCCGGAACAAGGAGAGGAATTTTTGTTCCTGATCACGCCGCACCCGGCGGCGAAGCAACCTTCCGATCTTAAAATATCGGTGGAAGGGTTGGGGCAGGCTATTCTGCAAGATGCGGTCGAAGACGAACTGGAACTGATCCCGATCAAGTCTCCTACCGCCGAGGGTTATGTTTTCACCCTTAGCGACCCGGACCTGGTCGGTAAGAAACACCAGGGAGGGGACTATCCTTTTACCACCCAGGGGATCATCGCCTCCGGGGGCAGCCTGAATCTGGTCACCGTACTCAGCGACACCGTCGACAAGGGATTCCTGGAGGAGATTTTCGGTATTCTGAGAAGCCTTGTCTACCGCGGCCTTCCGGAGCCGGCCGGCCCGGCCGGGCGAGACGGCCAGGAGAAGGGGAGAAGGTGAACGAGCACGTCGAGGAGGGGAACCGGAAATTCGCGGCCGGGGACTACCGGGGGGCGGAGGCGGATTACACGCGGGCGCTCGAGCTCGTCCCGGAGTCCGACGAGGCCTACTTCGGCCGGGGGGCGGCGCGGGTGCGGATCGAGGATTCTCCGGGGGCGATCGCCGACTTCACGAAAGTGATAGAACTCGACCCCGGTTGCGCCGAGGCCTACCTGCTCCGGGGGGTTCCGAGATACCTCCTCGGCGACAGGGAGGGGGCCGGCCGGGACTGGGCCCAGGCGGGGCAACTCGGGCTTGAGGAGGGCCGGGAGATGCTCGGGAGGCTTATCGCCCCGCCGGAGGCGGATAAAGGAAACCGAACCGGTGGGCTGCGTCGAGCCTGATCTTCCCTCGGCAGTCCCCCAGGGCGAGAGAGAACTCGATCCCGTCGTGGGCGGAAAAAAGCTTCCAGACGGCCGGGGCGGAGAGTTCCAACCGGCCCAGGGAGCGGCCGAAGTCGAGGGCGAGGAATCCCCGCTCCCCCGGCGTGTTCCCGGAATAATAGAGCAGGTTTCTTTTCCGGATCCCGCTCCCGGGTAAAAATTCCCGGCCCCAATCCTCGACCGCAACCGTGACCGTGTCCCGGTTCGGGTTGAAGTCCGCCCCGGCGGGGAGCCGGAACCGGAAAAGAACGCTTACCCGGGTCAGGTTTTCAGCCCAGGAGTAGGAGAGGCCCGCCCGGCCGACCTGGAAGACGCCGAAGGGGACGCCCTCGGTCTCCAGGGGCTCGGCGTCGTGGATCCCGGCTTGATAGAGGCATTCCGAGTCTTCCCGGGTCTCCGCCAGGCAGTTCAGGACGGTTTCCCCCGTTTCCAGGCTCAATTCCAGCCCGTCCCGGCTGTCGATGTTCTCCAGGTCGGAGAGGGCCTCGAAGCGCCAGACCCGATTCGGGCCGAGGATGAACCTGACGCTCCCGACCTCGTAACGGTATCCACCGTTTTCCGGGAAGAAGTTTCCGGGGGCGAGGGAGAAGAGGTTCCCCTCGAAGATCAGATCCAGGCCGTCCCGGTCCAGGGCCGGGACCTCCCCGGGCAGCCAGAGCCCCGCCAGGTTGAGGGTGTCGCCGGGGGATTTCCCCCGGGCCGCACCCGGGTCGTTGTTCTGGAGCCCGTAAGCCCGGCAGGAGAGGAGGGCGGGCGGGGCCGGCAATCCCTGTTTCCAGTCGCCGTTGCGGGAGGGGGTCCCCCCGGTCCAGAGCCCGAAATGACGCTCGTATTCCGGCCCGGTCTTGGTGGATTCGTCGAAAGCCTCGAAAAAGAGGACCCCGGCAACCGGGTTGGTCTTTTTGGCCATCCAGGCGTAAACCTTGGCAAGATAGGCGGCCTCGTTGGGCAGGTTGGCCGGCGAGCTGCCGTTGGCAGTGCCCTCCGAGGCCCAGCCGGTCTCCCCGATCATGATCGGGTGGCGGGCGACGAGTTCGCGGTAATGCCCGGTTATCTGGTCCACGTAGGACTGGAGCGAGTGCGCGCTGCCTTCGGTGGACTGCGCGATCGGGGCCCCCCACTCGAAGGGGTAGCAGGTCATCAGGAAGGGGACCCCATCGGAGAGGGATTCGAGCAGGGCCCGGCGGTTGGGGTATTGGGAGGGGTCTCCGGCCCAGACGTCGGCTTGGAGGCAGTAGGTGACCCCGACGGAGCCGAAGCCGTTGTTGGCGAGTTTTTCCTGGATGGAATTTTTCAGGGAAACCAGCGGGGCGGACTGGTGGGGGTCGGCGGGGATGTTCTCGTTTCCGGCCAGGACCAGGATCACGGTCTCGCGGAACATGGACGGGGTCACATAGTCCACGTTGGAGTAGCCGTAGTTGTCGAAGGTGACGCGGCTCATCACCTGGCCCTTTTTGGATTCCGGGGTGGTTTTCACGTAGGCCAGGAAAGCGTCGAACTGGGAGATGATCTGGGCGTTGTTGCCCGCGGCCGGGTTGACCGGCACCTCGATGATTGCCTTCAGGCCGTTGCGGTGCGCCTCGCCCACGAAGTTGAGATAATGCGCCTGGCTGCTCAGCCAGTAGGAGCGCACCACCCGGAAGCCCTTGCGGGAGACCAGCGGGAAGTCCTTGGCGAAGGCGTCCAGGGTGGTCTGGGGGTTGGAATTGTCGCTTTGGCCGTAATGGGTGGGAGAATAACAGGCCCCGAGAAAACGGGTCGGGTAGGAGTAGGAGGGGTTGGCGGTCTGCGCCGATCCGTTCCCGGGGAAAAGCCCCGCCGCGACGAGAGCCGCCGCCAGGAAAAAACCGATGTTCATCCGAACCTCCGGTTTGCAAGTTGAGTTCTAAAACTTATTATTTTATCACGGCTTCTATTTTCCCTCTGCGCTTTCTGCGGTGAAACATCGGGAAAACCTCAAGCATTACCCGCGCAAAGCAGGAGAGAACCTGAATATCCGGTTTGGAATGAGAGGGATTTACCGTTAAAATCCTCTGCAAAAGAACCGGCAGGCTTTCGAGAAAGTCTGGGAGGAGACGGGAAATGAAAAAGTGGCGCTCGGCGGTGGCGGGCATCGTTTTGCTGGTCGGGCCGGCATTGACACTTTCGGCTTTTGGGGCCGGGAGCTGGTCGACGGTGGGCGGGGGGCTGGACAATCTGGTGCGGGCACTGGCGGTAAGCGAATCCGGAATCCTCTACGCCGGGGGCAATTTCACCGAGGCTGGAGGCGAAACGGTCAACTACGTGGCCAAGTGGGACGGGACTTCCTGGTGGGCGTTGGGGACCGGGGTGAATCTCTACGTGCAGGCGGTGGCCCCCTATGGGCCGGATACCGTTTATGCCGGTGGCTGGTTCGGCGAGGCCGGGGGCTACGAGGCCAACCATGTCGCCGTCTGGGACGGTTCGACCTGGTCGGCCCTGGGAGTCGGGGTCAACGGCATCGTGCACGCGCTGGCCGTGGACAGCACCGGCAACCTCTATGCGGGAGGAGAGTTCACCACCGCCGGCGGCGGTGCCGCCGCCCACATCGCCAAGTGGGACGGTTCCACCTGGTCGCCGTTAGGTTCGGGAATGAACGGCAATGTTTTCGCCCTGGCCCTGGACGAATTCGGCTATCTCTACGCGGGCGGGTTCTTCACCACGGCCGGGGGCGGGAGCGCGAGCAATATTGCCCGCTGGAACGGTTCTTCCTGGTCGACGCTCAGCACCGGCGTGGGCGGTTACGTTTACGGCCTGGCCCACGACGGTGCCGGCAACCTTTATGCGGCAGGCAAGTTCCAGTTTGCCGGCGGAGTCAACGCCAAGTACGTGGCCAAATGGGACGGGAGCGAATGGTCCCAGCTCGGTTCCGGGCTGGGCTACGAGGCCGAAGTTTACGCGGCGGCGGCCTGCGCCGGGGGGGGCGTCCTTTATGCCGGAGGCGATTTCCAGTCCGCCGGCAGCGGTCTGGCCGACAATATCGCCAAATGGGACGGGAACGCCTGGTCCGCCCTCACTTCCGGGACCAACGACCAGGTGGCCACGCTGGCGTACGATGCCGGCTCGGGCACCCTGTATGCCGGAGGCTGGTTCGGCCTGGCCGGGGGCGTGGCCGTCAACAATATTGCCCGCTGGGTCGAGGGGGCGGCTCCGTCCCCGACTCCCACCCCCGTTCCCGCCGGGCGGGCCGTGATTGGGGATTACGACGGAGACGGGACCTCCGACCTCGCCCTCTTCCGGCCCTCTTCCGGCTTGTGGTTGGTGCGGGGAATGACCCGAGCCTGGTTCGGGGCTTCGACCGACCAGCCCGTGCCCCGGGACTACTCCGGGGACGGGGCCTGGGACTTCGCGATCTACCGGCCCAGCCTGGGCAAGTGGATGGTGCGGGGGGTGACGAGCGCTTTCTACGGGGTTTCCACCGATATTCCGGTTCCGGCCGACTACAACGGGGACGGCTCTTCCGACCTCGCCCTCTTCCGGCCCGCCAGCGGGAAGTGGCTGGTCAAGGACGGGATCCAGGTTTTCTACGGGTTCGCCTCCGATACGGTCGTGCCCGGGGATTATTCCGGGGCCGGCACCGCCGACATTGCGGTATTCAGGCCTTCTAACGGCAAGTGGCTGGTTCGTAATGGAGTCCAGATCTTCTATGGGAACTCCACCGACACGGTGGTTCCCGGGGACTATACCGGGGACGGCACTCAAGATTTCGCGGTCTTCCGGCCGGCCACGGGCCGGTGGCTGGTCAAGGACGGCCCCAACGCTTACTGGGGGACTTCCGCCGACACGGTCCAGCCCGCCGACTACGACGGGGACGGGACGCTGGACTTCGCGGTCTTCCGGGCTTCCGTGGGCCGTTGGCTGGTTCGCGGGGTGACCTCGGCCTACTACGGGGCCGCCGGCGATCAGCCGGTGACGAACCCGTAATGCGTAATCAGTTGGCAAAGGGAGGGGAGAAGATGAGAAATACGGTGTTGGTTCTAAGTTTATGCCTGGGGCTGGGCCTGGTTTCGGGGTCGCCCGGAGCGGACTTCAACGGGGACGGCCGCGACGACGTCGCGGTTTTCCGGGCCTCGAGCGGGCTCTGGTCGATCCGGGGGATCACCCGGATCTATTTCGGGGGAACCGGCGACATCCCGGCCCCCGGGGATTACAACCACAACGGCCGCGACGACATCGCGATCTTCCGGCCCGCGACCGGGCTCTGGGCGGTGCGAGGGATCACCCGGGTTTATTTCGGAGTCGCTTCCGACGTCTGCCTGGGCGGGGAAAGCGGGCGCTGGCTCCCGAACGGGAGCGACATTTACTACAACGCGGGCCAGGTCGGGATCGGGACGACGGACCCGAAATACCCGCTCCAGATCCATAAAAACTCCTCCAGCCACGTATATGTCAGCTTTACCAACGAGAGCACCGGTTCCTTGAGCACCGACGGCGTCCTGGTCGGGATTGACCCCGACGAGGACTTCCGGGTGCATAGCTACGAGGCCAACAACATCAAGTTCTTCATCAACAACGATGAAAAGCTCAGAATCCAGAACAACGGCGCCGTCGGCATCGGGACCAGCAGCCCGGCCGCCGATCTCGACGTCTGGGATACCGGCGACGCCGGCGCCGCCGCCAAGCTGGCCCTGCACGGGAGCGGGACCAACTCCGATTCCGCACTGCAATTCTATGAGGACGCCGCCATCGCCATGAGCGCCTATTACGACGGGGGCGCCAACGCTCTCTCCATTTACGACGAGACCGTGCCTGCCGCCCGGGTCACCTTCAAGCGAGCCGGGAACGTCGGGATCGGAACCACCAGCCCCGAGGCGAAACTTCACGTCTACGGTGATACTACCCAGACGGGCTTGATCGTCCGGGGTGGGAGTTCAGAGGGTGTTCTCGACCACGATCTGGCTACCTTCCATAACGGCGCCGGCGGGTTGGCTTTCTGGTTCAGCGGGCTGGGTTGGGCCGGCGCCAACGGCGGTTGGGAGACGTTCTCTCCGTATATCTCGATGCACTTCATTCCCGAGGGCGCCGACAAATCCGACTACGAGGTCGGGGACCTGGTGGCCGCCGTGGAAAGGCGGGCGGTCAAGACTTCGGTTGCCTACGATCCGGCCGCGGTCGGGGTGATCTGCCCGCCGGAGGGTTTCATCTCCATCCCCACCGAGCTGAAGGAAGAGATGACCGCCCAGGGAAAGAGAATGGAAGATTACCCGCTGGTCCCGGTGGCCTACACGGGGGACGTCCGGGTTAAGGTCAACGCCGAGGGCGGGCCCATTCGGAGCGGGGACCTGATCGTGCCCAGCTCGCTCCCCGGGGTGGGGATGAAGGGGGCCCCGGAATCCTTCGGGCAGTACGCCTCCGCTATCGGCAAGGCCCGGGAGGATTTCTCGGGGGACTCGGGCTTGATCTGGGTCTCGGTGGGCGTGAAGTAAGGGAAGGACGGATTCGCCCGTCGTCCGTGAACTTGCTCTCCGGCTGTGCCTCAGGGAACGGTGTTGCAGGAGTCGGGGTCGATCTTGGCGCCGCCGTCCCAGGCAAAGGTGCAGCCGGTGGCGAGGGTGGAGGAGACGTAGTAGCAACCTTGGACCCCGTAGGTCCCGGTTCCGTTGCCGTCCACGTAGCAGGCGCTCATCCGCCAGCAATCGTAAAACCCGCTGACGGAGCAAGCGTAAGCCGAACAAGAAGAGAGGTTGCTGCTGCCCCGGAAGCCGGCGCTTCCGCATTCGCGGGCCTTGCAGCCGACCAGGCTCGAGGTTGTTACGGCGGAGACGCCGTAGAATCCGGATCCGGCCGCTCCCCGGGCCAGGCAGTTAAGGAAAGCGACGTTGTCGGCGGCGGAGGAATAGGTGAAACCGTGTCCGGTGCTGTCCACCGAACGGCAGTCCCGGACAATGACGCTGGCGGCGTTGACGTGGAAATTCCCCTCCCCGTCCGGCGCGCCGTAGCGGACCCGGATTCCTTCCACGGCGCAGTTGGCGGAATTGATCTCGAGCTTGTTTGCCCCGCTGAAGTCGATCGAGGCAAAGTTGTTTTCCCCCACGATCCGGCGGACATTGTCGACATCGATGTTTTGGGAAACCGAGTACGTACCCGCGGGCACGAAAACGCTGCCGTAAGCATCGCTTTCCAGGGCGGATACCAGATCGTTTCCGTCGCCGGGCTTGACCACGTAATCGTAGAGGCGTTGGCCCCCGCCCCCTTGGAGCGGGGTGTCTGAACTTTGGCCGAAGTAAATCTTAGTGAGATTCCGAACCGACCACAAACTAGTGGAAGGCCGGAAGACGGCGATTTCGGCGATTCCGTCGCCGTCGTAATCGCTCGGTCTCGGTTCGTCGGACGAGGCGCCGAAGTAGACTTTGGTGACCCCCCGCACCGCCCAAAGCCCCGAGGAGGGGCGAAAAACGGCTACATCGTCGCGGGAGTCACCGTTGAAGTCAGCGCCGGGAAGCGCCGCCGGGAACAGGGAACAAAAAGCCAGTATTGCCGTCGCTACTCGCTTCATCGCATTCCCTCCTTTAAGCAAGATCTCGCATGGGGACCATGAGGTGTAAGTTAGCTTTATTGTCGGAGCGGGAAATAGCAAATTAAATTTTCGGCGCGGATGGCATTAATTAAAGCTAATTTTTCCACCGGTTACATGGATTTCCCCTTTAAGTTCCTCATAATCCGTATGTTGATAAAAGTATTTTTCTCCATGGCCTCTATGGTGAAATAACTTCTCAAGGTTTCAAGCCTTGCCTGCACCCAAGTGGAAGAGAACCAGTAAAATCGGATCCGCCGGGCGGATCGGAGGAGAGCGGGATGAAACGGAAGATCGTGAGGATAGACCAGGACCTCTGCAACGGCTGCGGCAAGTGCGTCACCCCCTGCGCCGAGGGGGCCATCGCCCTTGTCGACGGAAAGGCCCGGGTGCTGAAGGAGGAGCTTTGCGACGGGGCCGGGTTCTGCCTGGGGATATGCCCGACCGGGGCCCTGACCCTGGAGGAGCGCGATGCCGCCCCCTTCGACCCTGAACTGGCCCGCCTTCAAGAGGAGCGCCGGGGCAAGCAAAGCCTGGGCGAGACCTGCCACCTCTGCGGCAAAGGAGAGGAGGAGGCGCCTATTCTGCCCATGCGCAGCAAGGGCAGGAGCCTCTGGGTCTGCGTCCGCTGCCTGCCCGCCCTGATCCACGGTTAGGCCGCGGGGGTCCGTCGCCTGAATTGGCGTGGATTCGCGAGATTAGCGGTTCAATCGGGGCGGCGGTTCCTTCAGCCTTTAGCCTAACTTCCTTACCACAGAGAGCACAGAGGGAAACCAGAGACCACAGAGAATTATTTTTTCTCACCATGAAGGCCATGAAGAGCATGAAGGCAAAAATCTGTGTAATCTGTGGAAGGAAAAATCTGCGGTAATCTGCGGAATCTTAGTTTTGGTTGGCGTGAATTCGCGAGATTAGCGGTTCAATTCGTGCGGCGGTTCCTTTAGCCTAACTTCCTTACCACAGAGAGCACAGAGGGAAACCAGAGACCACAGAGAATTATTTTTTCT